>Ga0187821_10000087_pt1 | contig 16189 bp, 7 predicted proteins | sample NC_wetland_sal_i_20_FD_132442 | JGI IMG/M metagenome (GOLD analysis project Ga0187821, IMG submission 132442) | Wetland sediment microbial communities from Neuse River Estuary, North Carolina, USA - SourceSoil_1 | ecosystem: Environmental > Aquatic > Freshwater > Wetlands > Sediment | place...
AGCCACAGGTTCTTCGGAGGCCAACTGCTCGGCCTCACCCGGTTGTTCCTCTAGTTCGACCGGCGGAGCCGCCTCTGCGGCGACTTGCTGCTGTTCAAGAGATTGAAAATGCGCAGCGACGGAGAGCTGAATTTTTTCGACCATCTTTTCGCCGATGCCGGGGATAGCGGTCAATTGTTCCGGGGTCATATCGGCCAGCTTTTCTATGCTGCTTACGCCGTGGGCTTCGATTTTTTCGATCGTCTTGGGACCTACGCCTTTCAATTCCGAAAGAGGCGTGCCAGGCGCAGTGAGCGCGGCCATTTGCGCCTCGATTTCCTGGCGCTTTTCTTCTTCGCTCTTGATGTCAACGTTCCAGCCGATCAGTTTGCTGGCGAGACGGACGTTCTGCCCCTTCTTGCCAATAGCCAGAGAAAGCTGGGTATCTTCCACGATCACTTCGAGGTGGTGATTTTCCGGATCGACGATTTGCACGCGCGTGACCTTGGCCGGACTCAAGGATTTCTGCGCGAAGGCAATAATGTCTTCAGAGTACGGAATGATATCGATTTTTTCGCCACGCAATTCGCGAATGATGGATTGCACGCGCATGCCCTTCATGCCCACGCAGGCGCCCACAGGGTCGACGTCTTTATCGCGGCTGAGCACGGCGATCTTGGTGCGCTCACCAGCCTCGCGAGCGGCGGCGCGGATTTGCACCGTGCCGTCGTAGATTTCGGGAACTTCCATTTCGAATAGACGCTGTACCAGCACGGGATCAGCGCGGGAGACGATTACTTGCGGACCCTTAGCGGCGCGGTCCACGGCCTTGATCGCGACGCGGAGCCGGTCGCCGAGATTATACGTTTCCAGCCGCGATTGCTCGCGCTTCGGCAAACGCGCTTCCGTGCGGCCCATATCGACGACAACATCGGGACCTTCGAAACGCTTAACGATGCAATTCACCAGCTCGCCGGCGCGTCCGTTATATTCATTGAAAATTGTATCGCGCTCGGCCTCGCGAACCTTTTGCATGATTACTTGCTTGGCAGTCTGCGCGGCGATGCGGCCCAACACGGCAGTGGGCTTGGGGATCAGTAATTCGCCGCCAACCTCGAGATGAGGATCGACCTTGCGCGCGTCGGAGAGAGTCATTTCGTTCTTGGGATCAGCGACTTCCTCCACGACGGCGCGGACCGAATACACGTCTACCTGGCCGGTTTCAGGATTGAACTTAGCGCGGAGATTCTCGTCCGTCTTGTAATACTTCCGCGCGGCCACCACCATGGCGTCTTCAATAGCCGCCACGATGATCGCCGGCTCAATATGCTTTTCCCGGCTGATCTGCTCAATCATTTGGTCCAGCAGATTCGCCATTCCGTTTTACTCCTACCACTCCACGACCAGATTCGCCTTGCGAATGCCGGCCAGAGGCAATTCGATGATGCGGCCTTTGACTTCGATCTTCACGCGGCCGTCGGTATATCCTGCCAGGCGCCCTTCAAAAAACGTGGAATTCTCTACCGGCTCAACCGTCGAGATTCGGGCCAGCCGGCCTGCAAATCTCTCGAATTCAGGAGCCTTGGTCAGCTTGCGGTCGAGACCGGGGGAGCTGACTTCCAGTATATAGCGGGACCCTGGAACCAAGTCCTCGACGTCAAGCAGGACGCCAAGTTGCTCGCTGACGGCCTGGCAATCCAGATGGCCGACGCCTCCCGGCTTATCGATGTAAACGCGCAAAAAACGTTGCTTGCCGATTTTCCACTCGACGTCGACCACTTCGACACCGGCCGTTCGTGCGGCGCGTTCAGCGGCATCGCGTATGCGCTCCAACTCCATGGGCTGCCAGCGGTCGCTGCATTTTCTGCCAACAAAAAAGTGGGCTCGCGCCCACTCGGATATGCGACCGGCTTACGACGAAGAACCAGTATAGTGGCCGGGAACTACAAAAGCAAGGCACCGAAAAGAGGGCTATGGCGTACGTTTAAGCGGGTCTGCAAAGCTTGATGTGAGTAACTTTACCGAATGGTGCATGCAGCTTGCCGGCGAAAAAGCCAGGCAAGCTGCATGCATTTCGAAGCCAGCGTAAGGCTCGGCGCTATCAGGGGTTGGTTTTCTTGGGCGTCGTTGACGGCTGAGTCCCAGCCGGTGCAGTCGCTTTCGGCGCTGGTGCGGCAGCGCCGGACGGGGCTGATGCTTTCGGCGCGGGAGCGGCAGAGCCGGATGGGGCAGCCGTACCCGCCTTTATGGGATAAGCCTGATCGTAGAGGCGGACGATTTCCTGAGTGATGTCGATCTGACTCGAGCCGTAGACCACCGGCGATCCCTGGGCAGAAGTGTCGAAAACGGCGGTGTAGCCATTTTCGCGGGCGTAGCGGTCGAGAACGTCCAGCATTTTGCGCCCGATATTATCGATGACGTCGCTCTGAGCGGCGTTCACTGCTTCGTTCAAATCATCCTGCTTGCGCTGAAACTGGCGGGTCATGAGCTCGCCCTGGCGCTGCAGCCTGCCTTGCTCGTCATCGCTGAGAGTGCCGTGACTATTGCTGATGCGATTTTGCAGATCCGCAATCTGTTTCTGCATGTTCTGCAGATCATTCTGCTGCGAGGCGAACTGGCTCTGAAGCTGCGCGGAGGCCTGCTTGCCCTCGGCTGTGGTCACGATGGCCTGGCGCACGTTGAGAATGGCGATTTTCATCATTTGACCCGAAGGAGCGGCGCCACCGCCCGTCTGGGCCAAAGCGCCCGCGGCCGGCAAAAAGAGAAGTGCCAGCGTTAGCGTCCATAGATTCTTCGGCATTTGGTGAGCTTTCATACTATCTCCTTCACGTAATTACAAATCGGGAATTATAGCGACGGCATTTTCCAGGCGTCAACTTTGTTGCGGGTGAGATGCCGCACAAAGGACATTGCGTTGCATGCTGACGGACCTCATCAGTGCGGCAGCGGAACCAACAAAAGCTGATTATCCACTGGATCGGCAACCACCGCCAAATTTGTCTGGGGGTGAATATCGACCGCGAATTGCGACGAAGACGGCAATGAAAATACCCCACGAACGGTTTGGTCGATGAAATCGACGACGGTCATGGTACCGCTCAGGCTATTTGCCGTCACCAGCGTGCCACTTGCAAAGTTGTAAGCGATCGAACTGGGGTCGATGCCCACCCGAATCGACGCCGTGGAGAGCGTAGTGGGATTAAGAATAACCACCTGATTGGTCGCGCCGGACGTAATCAAAAAATTGCCCGAGATGGGATCGAAAGCTACACCCTCGGGAAAGGTAATCGGGTTCGTCGTATGAAGCGCCGCGTTCGCGCTCAGGTCCACGAGAGTGGCCGTATTGCTGGTGCTATTTGCCACTACGGCGTGATGGCTCTTTGGATCGATGGCCAAGCCCGTGGGGCCTTGCTGAACACCGATGGTGCTCGGCGTTTGCGCGGTTGTGGAGACCGGGAAAACATCGACCACGCTGGCGCCACTCGCGGTGACGACGGCTTTGCCCGTGCCGGGGTCAATGGCCACGCCGGCAGGGACGGGATCAGTGGTGAAGGTTGTGGGCACGCCGTCATTGGCTATATCTACAATGGAGACGCTGTTGCTGCCGGAGTTGGCCGCGACCGCCAAACCTGCCTGCGGATACACGGCGAGACCCTGCGGATTCGTTCCGACGGCAAGTTCGGGACTCGCGCCGAAGCCGGTGCCGTTTGCCAGGTTGACCATGGAGACCTCATTACATCCGGGCTCGGTTACCACGGCAGCGTTGCGGACGAAATCAATGGCGACGCCCTGGGGCGCGGGGTTGGAGCAACCGCTGGTGACCAAGCTGACGGCTTGAATCACCTGCAGGGGGGCTGCATTAGATACTCCCGTGGATGTGCTTGCTACGTCGAGCGTGTAGACACGGGGACCATTTGTTGCGAGGACGCTACCGGATAGGGTTGCCGTCATGACTCTGTTGTTGGTAATCAAGATTCCCGAAAACGGTGAGGGATCGCCGTCAAGGCGGGGAACGGAACCGGAAGGGAAATTTCCTACCAGCGTCACATTTTGATTCACGGGCGTGGCGGCAGATCCCAAAGTTGAATTGACCGTCACGTGAGAGGAGTTTTGCGACGGACCTGCCGGAGAAAAGCTGCTCTGAATAATTTGAGGCGCGCCGGAACGCAATGAGCCGCCGAGAGAATACAAGCTCACTTGGTTGTCGTTCTGGTTGACGATTAGCGCTGTGTTAGCGGCAGGATCGATGGCGACATCGATCGGGAAATTGCCGGTAGTGAAAGTAGAAATCACAGCTGGGATCACAGGATTGACTACGAGCCCCTGATTCCCGGCGCCATTTACGATCACACCAACGTTTGTCAATGGATTCATCGCCGTGGCCACGTTGTTTGCGCCTGAAGGAAGACTGCCGACGGCCGGAGAGCTTTGATCGAGAATGTTGAACACAAAAGCCGGCACTGTATTCGTGGGGTCAACGATAAGCGCTTTCTGCGTTTCATCATTGATGCTCACGCCGCGAACGTTGGGGTTAGTGCCGAGGGTGACTACGGGAAGCGCGTACACGGCGGTACCGCCGGAGCCTGATGCACACGATGCTTGAGCATACGTGAAGGTGTTATTGGAGGCGCTTCTCACCGGGAAAATTCCATTAAGGCTAGAGGGGCTCGCACCGCTGATGAGGACTGGTTGTCCGGTCTGAAGGCCCACGGTAGTGTTCACCGTGACGGTTGCCACGCCTGAACTGCAGCTGATGCTGGTGATGGAGTTTACAGTTTGGCGTCCCAAATCGACGATGGAAAGCGATCCCGCGCCTCCAGGCGTCGCTAAAGCCCAGTTCAACTTCGACGAAACGGCGATACGCGGTTTCGGCCCATTGTTGATGTTTACGACGTTTATGAGGATGGGAGAAGGGGGCGCCGCGGGCAGTGCGATAGCGCCGGCTGCTGCCTGAAGTTGGTTCATATCCAGAATGGCTCCGGCATTGGATCCGCCTGCTCCGTTAGAAGTGGTGAAAGCGACGAGGGCGCGTCCGCTGACCGGATTAATTCCCACAGCCTGGGGAGCGAGGAGCAAAGGGTTCCCGTTTGAATCCGCAGCTTGGAAACTCAGCAGGGCTGTCACACAAGGCGAGCTCGTCGGGACGCAACGTGCGCCGCTGAGGTCTATAACTGCGACGGTACCATTCGCGTTATTGGCAACCAGGGCGAGGTTGCGGACGTTATCGACAGCTACTGAAGAGGGTCCAGCGGGACCACAGGGCGTGGATGGAACGAGAGATCCTGTGCAGAGCGAAGCTGGAGCGCCGAGCATGGGTGATGTGAGCGCGCCCAAACTGAGGATGCTGATCGTATTCGAAACCTGATTGGCCACCAAGGCGACCCCGGTGGCGGTGTTGATCGCAACAGATGTGGGCATAATGCCGACTGGCTGGGAGTTGATCAGCGAGGGGGCAGCCACCGGCTCAACGGCCAGGTTTACGGCGGCCATGGAACCATTGGTTGAGCCTGAGGTCTTGTTAGTGACACTGATCGGATAAAGTCCAGGACCAAGCCCGGCGCCGGTCACGTCGGAAGTGGGGACGGCAAGCACCATCTGTCTATCTGAGTTGAATGTGAGTGTGCCATTCGATTGACCATTAAACAGCACATTGACGCTGGAAGTTCCTGGGAAACCGGGCAGGGAATTAGTGGTTCCGAAATAACCGCCATCGAGCGTGACATTAAAAGTCCCACCGGAAGGCAAAATGCTATCGGGTGTGGAGGCGACGACGGCTGGCCGCACCGGCGAGAGGGTGACCACGCAAGGCGAGGGCGAGCAATCCTGTGGCGTGCCGCCCTGGCGTTGCACCTGGAATGTCAGTGGAACCGTGGTGGCCGGCATTATCGGCTGGGTGGAAAGAACGGAATCGGGAAGAACCACAAGCAATGAGCTGGAAGATAGGGCGAAAAGCGAATTTGTAGGCAGAGGACTGCCATTCACAAATACCGCGGTTGTGCAGATAAAGTTCGTCCCGGAGAGATAGACATTCTGCATCGTGGCCCCAATCGCGCCGGTAGGCGGCGTCACAGAGGCAAGCGTGGGGTCCGCAGCAGTGACAATGGTTACGGTGGCGCTGGCGCTCTCGGTGGGATCGGCAACGGAGGTTGCGGTGATGGTGGCCGTTCCCGCAGTGTCTGGAGCGGTATAGATGCCGGAATTCGGATCAATGCTCCCGACTCCGGTCAGGCTCCAGGTGAACGCCTGGTTGGAAGTGCCCGAAGCTATAGCTGTGAATGGGAATTGCTCGCCCGTCCCGATGGTACAGGATGGCTGCGTGATGGATACGCGGATGCCGGAATCCAGGGTAACAGTGGCGTTGGCGATTGCGCTTGTACCTTCGACCTGCGCGGTGATGGTGATGTTCGGCGTGGCGGTAGCGGTGCCGCCGACGCCATTCGGGGGAGGCCCGGCAGGGGTGGAAATTTGCACGCCGAAATTGCCGTTGCTTAGGGTGGCGGCAGCCTGAATGATGAAGGACGAGTTCCAGCCGGGTTGGGAATTCCCTGAGATGTTGATGGTGTTTCCGGGTGCAAAATTCGTGAAGTCAAAGCCGCTCTTAAGTTCAATGACGGAGCCGACGAAACCGGAGTTAGGAACAGAGGCATTGGCGATGGCAAAGATGACCGGGACTGCTATTGGCGATACCGGGACGGGCCGAGTAACAGGCGCCGTATAAAGTCCGGTGGAACTGATCGTACCTACAGTCGCATTTCCATTGACGATGCCATTTACGCTCCAGTCGACGGCGTTGCTGGATCCCGTGACGCTGGGGATAAACTGCTGGCTCGTGCCCAGCAGGACCGTGGCCGAGGTCGGCGAGATGGCTATTGTAGTCGAGGAACTGCTACTGCTCTTGCATCCAGCCAGCGCGAGGCCAATCAGCAGTACGGCGCAAAGCCACCCCAACCGCACTTTCATGCTCTTGTCTCCAATGTCCAGAACCTTTCTTGCCCGGCCAGGGCGTGAGGGTAGCTCATTCAGAATGTCCGGCTAACCGTAAAGCGGAAGGTGGAGAGTGGCTCAAAGAAGTTGATCCTCTGCGTATTGACCTGGTAATTCCGCAATTGCGGCAGAACCTGCGAATCCCAGAGGCTGGGGCCCACTGACTGCCTCAAACTCTGATAATTGATGGAATCGAAATTCGTTAGGGGCGCTGCAATCTGCTGCTCGAAACGATCGAAGTTATAGGCCCAATACAAGCGGAACGGCGCATTGATGATGGGCAACTGCACGACAAACTCAATGCCGGCGGAAGCGCGGGGTTTGAAATTGGTTCCGGGCTGAATCAGCAACGAAGTGTTGGTGAAATTGGGAAAGAGCGACGTGATATTCGAGAGTCCACTCTGATTCAACTGCAGTTGGTCTTTTTTCAATATGCCGACGGCGCCGGCGTCAAGAAAGGCCGCAGCGGTCACAGGGCCGACGATGGGAATGCGATATTCGGCGTTGAAAACGCCGGAGGTGTCGCCTCCGGGGAAAGTAGGCTGGTAGATAAGCACGGGTATGGCCGGAGTGGAGTGCAGTGTGGCATTGCCAAATAGATCGAGGTGCGTCGGATCCACGTAGTTAAACGACGTAGTGGTGGCCAGAGGAATAAAGGCAATCGGCGTCACCGTGCGAATATCAAAACCGCGCAAGTCTTGCTCGCCGCCCAGGAAGAGCCGCTCGAAAGGAGGCACCACACGACCGCCATACCCCGTCGCGAAGGCGCCGACAAAATGGAATGCCAGCACATTGCGCTTGCGGTTGATGGGATGGAAATACTTAGCCTCTACAACGTTAGTGGTGGCTTTGACGTTGCCGCCGAGCCCCTCGAACTTGAACGAATAGAACAGCGATTTGCCGCTGGTTGGGTTAATGGGATTATTTACGGTGTTGTACGTCAGCGTCGGATTGAGGTAACTCGAATCAATGCCTGTTAGCGCGGAAGCTCCGGCGAGAGATTGGAAGTTCAAAACTTCGAATAGATCGGTCGAGGCGGTACTGAACGCGGTGATGTTTGTTCGGGAATAGCCATATGTCAATCCCAGCCGGGCAAAAGAGAATTTGCGGAGAGGATAACTGGCGAAAACGGTGCCGCCCAAGGTGTCTTGAGTGTAGTTCTGTTCGATATTCGGATTGATTTGAATTTTCTGGCCAAACAGAATTGATTCCTGCTGCGACTGATTAAATTTGAAGCTCGAATAAGAGACCGTAAAGCCGGTGGCGATCGGCCGGTCGAGCAGATAGGGCTCAGTAAAGCCAAAAAGCGCGCTTTTCTGGATATCGCCAACTTGTCCCGATAGGGTCAGCGTCTCGCCTAACCCCAAGAAGTTATTGGTCTGATAGCTGAGGCCAATGAAGCTGCCGGCCAGTCCGCTTACGCCGCCCGTCAAGCTGATGGATTGTTTGCCCTTCTCTTTCAGCTTGAGCAGGATATCGACCGTGCCATTCTTGGTGTTGCGCTTAATATCGGCGTTCTTGGGGTCGATCTTTTCAAAATAATCCAATTGGTTGAGCCGAAGAATGCTCAGCTCCCAGGCGTGGTTATTGAAGATGTCGCCTTCGCTGATCATAAGTTCGCGGCGAATGACCTTGTCCCGCGTGGTGGTGTTCCCGGAGAAATCGATGCGGCGGACAAAATATTGCTTCTGTTCATCGAAGTCGAGCGTCAGGTCGATGATTTTGGTGTCGTCATGCACATCCGGGAGCGGAACTGCAGTGAAATCGATATAACCGTAAACGCCGTAAAGCTTGGTGTAATTTTCGATGGCTTTGCGAATCTTGCTGATATCGAAGAGATCTCCCTGATGCAGTGGGAAGATCGATTCCAGATATTCGCGCTTGAGCGATAGGCCCTTCTCCGGATCGGCGCTGCGGACCACCAGGCGTCCCATGCGATATTGCTCGCCTTCTTCAATGGGGATGGTGATGTTAGTGGCTTTGCCGCGCTGCCGGCCGATGAGCGGAAGGGGTCCCAAGCCCTCGCGATTTACATCCACGGTGGTGAGGATGGGATCTTTGACCACTACTTTGAAGTATCCGGCGCTCTGGTAAAGGTCGCGGATGCCGGCTTCGAGATCCATGTCCAGTTTCTGGCGGTCGAAGGTCTTATGCATGATGGGGACGTCAAAGAACCACATGGGCACAGCGATGGGCCGAGAATTGTGCATCGACCTTATGATCTTGCGGCTTGAGAACGCATGATTGCCCTGGAAGGTAATCAATCCGACCTTGACCTTCGGCCCTTCGTCGATGGTGAAAACGAGCTTGACGGCATTCGTGGAGGGGATTTTTTCGTAGGTCGGTTTTACGACCGCGAATTGACGGCCATGCTCCGCCTCGAGGTCCTTGATCGCTACCTCGGCTTTTTTGATCTTTGTAGGGTCAAACTGGCCTTCGACCGAGAGACCTACCTTGCGATCCTTGAAGCGATCGAGGATGTCTGATTCCGTAATGGACTTGATGCCGTGGTACTCGATGCGGCGAATGATGGGGCGCTCGACTAAATAAAAAATCACGATCTTGGCATTCGGGTTGCCGGGCTTGTCTTGAACTTCAAGGCGAATGTCTTCGAAGTATTGGGTGTTCCAAAGCGCCTGGAAATCGCGGCGCAGAGCGTCTTCATTGTAAGGATCACCAGACCGGCTGAAGATTCGAGCCTGCAACGTCTCCGTGCGGATACGGCGATTCCCGGAAAACTCGATGTGATCGATGACCGGCACATTTTGCTGAGGCGCGGGAGGTTTGGCTTGCGGGTTGGGAGCAGCCGGCACCTGTGGCTCAGGCTCGGGCGGAGCGACTGGCGCGCCGGGCGTGATTTGGGCTCGCAGCGGCAACCCGAGTGTGAGCAGGCAGAGTACGAGCCAAAGCAACCTCGTAATGTTGATGCAAGGAAGCAGGCAGGAATTCTTATGTGCGGCCGTGGCAATTGTCAAGGCCGCTTCCCCCAAGCCAAAATTTTTTGTCTCCCGCCGGTCCCGCCAAGGGACGGCCCGCGGGCGTAGGATTCGCTAGTGGGTAACCGGGGTTGCTTCGACGACGGGCCGGAAGCCCAATGCGTCTCCGGAGACGTGAACTTCCAACGTCGCCGGACGCTGCAGGCCGCCCTGGATCAACGCTTCTGACAACGGATCTTCCACGTACCGTTGCAATGCCCGTCGCAACGGCCTCGCCCCATAGCTGCGATCACCGCAGGTCTTGTCGAGAATCCACTGACGCGCTTCCGGAGTCAAGACAATTTGCACCTGCCGATGGATCAGCGTGTCGTTGATCTGGCCGACCAAGAGATCGATGATGCGCAAGAGATCGCTATCTGCCAGCGGATTGAAGAGAATAATCTCGTCAAGACGATTCAAGAATTCGGGATTGAAAACCCGCTTGACCTCGCCCATCACCATTTCGTCCATGGATTTGCCTGCGCCCTCTTCGCCTATGGACTGAAAGCCGAGGGAGGCGCGCTTCTGTAAATGACGGGCGCCGAGGTTGGAGGTCATGATCAGAATAGTGTTCCGGAAGTCCACGGTATTGCCCAAACCATCTGTTAGCTGACCGTCTTCAAAAACCTGCAGCAAGATGTTGTAGACGTCGGGATGCGCTTTTTCGATTTCGTCCAGCAGGATCACTGAATAAGGCGTGCGCCGCACACGTTCGGTGAGCTGGCCGCCCTCTTCATATCCCACATAGCCTGGAGGCGCGCCGATCAGCTTCGATACGGAATGCTTTTCCATATATTCGGACATGTCAAAGCGGACAAGCGACTTCTCGCTGCCGAAGAGGAACTCGGCTAGCCGCCGAGCCACTTCGGTCTTGCCCACGCCGGTGGGGCCGAGAAACAGAAAGCATCCGACCGGGCGGCCCGGAGCCTTAAGCCCGGCGCGGCTCCGGCGAATGGCACGAGCGAGAGCGGTGATAGCCTTCTCCTGACTGATGACGCGCTTATGCAGTTCCGGTTCGATGCGCAGCAATTTCTGCTGCTCGTCTTCTTTGATCGAGGTGACGGCGACGCCCGTCCAACGCGAAACGACTTCTTCGATATCTTCGCGCGCGACAATACCAGTGGTCGAATCGTCCAGCTTCAAACGCTCACGCAACTGGCGCAAATTATCTTTTTCTTTGCGTTCTTCTTCGGAATAGAAGCGCGCCTTTTCGAATTCATGATTGGCGATCGCCGTTTCCATCCGATGCGTGATGAATTTCACCCGCTTCTGCATCTCGGCGACTTCGTCGGGGAGAGTGGCCTGGCGGAGCTTCACGCGCGCCCCGGCTTCGTCGATCAGGTCGATGGCCTTATCAGGGAGAAAACGGTCTGGGATGTAACGGCTGGAAAGATAGACGGCGTACTGGATGGCTTCGTCGGTATAGCTGATGGCGTGAAACTTTTCATATCGCTCGCGGACGCCCTGCAACACGCGAATGGCTTCGTCTTCTGATGGGCTATTGACCTTCACGGACTGGAATCGGCGTTCGAGAGAACGATCTTTTTCGACCGATTTGCGGTATTCGCTGGGCGTGGTGGCGCCGATGCACTGAATTTCGCCGCGGCTTAACGCAGGCTTCAGGATGTTTGCAGCATCAAGAGAACCTTCGGCGGAACCAGCGCCAACCAGAGTATGCAGTTCGTCGATAAAGACGATCGCGTTCTGGCTTTCCATCAGTTCCTTCATGATGGTCTTGAGGCGCTCTTCAAATTGCCCACGATATTTGGTTCCTGCGACGATCAAAGAGAGGTCGAGCGAGAGAATGCGCTTATCGGCCAGGAACGGAGGCACATCACCATCTGCGATGCACTGGGCGAGTCCTTCCACAATTGCGGTCTTGCCTACACCCGGCTCTCCAATGAGCACCGGATTATTTTTCGTGCGGCGGCACAGAATCTGGATGACGCGTTCAACTTCTTTTTCCCGCCCGACCAGCGGATCAAGCTGCCCTTCGAGGGCCGCCTGCGTCAAATCGCGGCTGAACTCAGCGAGGAGAGAGGTTTCTTTCGGCCGATTCACCTGGACTTTTTCTCCCGCGCTACGGGCGAGCTCTTCGCGAAGCGAAGACAAACGCAAGCCGCGCTCGGCCAGTATCTCCGCGCCAAAGCATTTTTCCTCGCGCAGGATTCCGAGCAGTAGATGTTCCGTACCGACGTGCTTATGACCGAGCCGCTCTGCCTCCTCAGCAGCGTAGTTGAGGATGCGCTTGCACTCCTGGCTCAAGGGGACTTCCACGGAAGTGGAGATACGCTCGCGAATGGTAATGCGCGATTCGATCTCCTTCCGAATGGATTCGATCGAACCATGCGTGCGCAGGAAGCGATTGGCGAGCGCTTTATCTTCGCGCATCAAGCCGAGCAACAGATGCTCGGTTTCGATGTACGGGCTTCCGTATTGACTGGCTTCGTAGCGCGCAAAAAAGATTACGCGACGAGCCTTTTCGGTATAGCGTTCAAACACGTCAGCTCTTTTCTCCCTCGGTTACCGGTAAAGGGGCCTGTTGATAATTCGCGTCAGGGCGGAGCATGCCATGCTCCAACCGTAGAACGCGGCCACAGCGCTTGGCCAGAACAGGATTATGAGTAGCCAGGATAGAAGCCAGCAGGTGTTTCTGATGCAAGCGCTCGATCAAATCCATAATTGCGACGGCATTGAGTTCGTCGAGATCGCCGGTAGGTTCATCGGCGAGCAACAAAGCCGGCTTGGTAACGAGCGCCCGCGCAATGGCCACGCGCTGTTGCTCCCCCCCCGACAGTTCGGCGGCTCTATGCCGCGCCCGAGAGGCCAACCCCACTTCGGCTAGCGCCTCATTGGCCTTTCGGAGCGCTTCGCCATAAGCGGCACCGCGCATCAGCAGCGGCATCGCTACATTTTCGGCTGCCGTAAAGTCGGGCAGCAGATGATGCCGTTGCCAGACGAACCCAACTCGCCGGTTTCTGAACTCTGCGAGCGAATCACTTCGCCGCGCCGCCAGCGCTTTCGCATTAAAGTATACTGTACCGCTTGTTGGAGTGTCCAGCGCAGCCAGCAAATGCAGCAGAGTACTTTTCCCCGAACCCGACGGTCCCACGATCGCGACCATTTCGCCTTGCTTGAGCGAGAGATCTATTCCGTCCAGAATTGTGATAGCGGTTGCTCCGTCTCCGTAAATCTTGCGGAGTGCACGCGCTTCCAACCAGACGCCGCCGGGAGCTAGACCTTCGGAGGCAGCGCCCTCATCCTGGGCTGAGCCTACTTGCACCTGGTTCACAGTTCCCTCGCCGAGGGGCAACCGTACACTTTGTTTGATGCCAAAATCCGATTCAAGAGTGCTTCCCATCAAGTTACTAGCGCGGTTGCGAAAACTTGGCAGTCCAAAGGCTTTCCGCTTTTAGGCCATAAATTGCCGCCGCCAGGCTCGATTCATTATGGCTGCTCCAGCCTCTGGCCGCAAACCCTTGCATTCCCTGACATTGCGATAAGCAGGGGCGGCTGGACCTGATTTGATGGACCGACTTCTGAATAGCTAGGGGAGCAAGCAAGGCACCAAACTCTTCATGTCTAAGTTTCGCTTTCAAGTCGTTGTAAAGTTCGCCGTAAGTGGGGGGAGGAAGAATCCGTAGCCGAAGTCACTCGTAGCGCAGCAATTCGACTGGTTGAATACGCGAGGCGGAGCGAGCCGGCACCATGGTAGAGGCAACGCTGATTGCCAGTGCGGCGGCGGCGATCCACAACGCGTCACTCGGATTAGGTTGAAAAGGGACGAAAGGCACAGAATAGACCTGCGGATCCAGCGGAATCAGTTTGTAAGTACCCGCGGCCCAAGCCAGGGCATAGCCGGCAATAAGGCCCAAGGCCGTTCCGAAGCCGCCGACGATGACTCCCAGCAGAACAAAAATATGGCGAATCTGTTGGCGTCTGGCGCCCATGGCCATCAGGACCGCGATATCGCGCGCGCGGTCACTCACCGTCATAGCCAGGACAACGAGGATATTCAACCCGGCAACAAACGTTATCAGACCAATAAACACAGCGGTAACCAGTTTTTCGAGGCTCAGCGCGCGAAAAAGAGCACGGTTTTCGTCCATCCATGTGGTGGCGACATAACCGGGCCCGGCCTCATGCGTGAGTTGCGTGGCCAGTTCTTGCGCACGATCAACATCGGCGATGCGGAATTCCAGAACGCTGGCAACGTCTCCAACGCCAGCTAGCTTCTGCGCTGCGTGCAGCGTGACGAAACCCCAGTTGGCGTCGTAATCGTAAAAGCCTGAATCAAAGATGCCGCTGACACGAAACCGCTGAGAGCGAGGGATCATTCCGAACGGCGTCATATGGCCTGCTGGGCTGGTCAAAGTGACGTAATCATTGGGCCGCAACTTCAAATCGTCGGCGAGCATCCTTCCCACGACAACCGAATCGAAGCCATTCGCGTCCGGAGTAAAATCGGCGGCTCCGGCCACAATTCTTTGCAGCGCCTCATTGCGTTTCGGCTCCAGTGCCGGATCAATTCCCTTAACGACGACGCCATGAGCGCGTCCACCCGAGGACAGCAGCACGGTAATGTAAATGGCCGGCGCTACCGCTTTTACGCCGGGAACGCGGCCGAGACGCTCGGCAAGTTCTGTGTAGTTGCTGAGGGCTTCGGTGCCGGGCCGTGAAAGTGTGACGTGGGCCGTGACGCCGAGAAGGCGATCCTGCAGCGTGGTGCGGAATCCGCTGTTCATCGCCAGCGCAATCACCAACGTAGCTACGCCAGACGCGACGCCTACAACCGCGAGATACGTGACCAGGCGAAGCACTGCCGGCCTATTCGGCGATCTGAGATATCGCCTCGCCACAAGCCAGGCGAACTTCATTGGCTGGCGTCCGCTTGCGGACGCAGGAGCGGGAAAAGAATGACTTCGCGGATCGAATGCGAATTGGTTAAGAGCATCGTCAGCCGGTCGATGCCAATGCCCATTCCGGCGGCGGGCGGCATTCCGTGGGAAAGCGCGCGGATGTAATCCATATCGACTTCGCGCGGCACTTCGTCGCCGCCACGTGCAACTTGTTCACGAAAGCGGCGTTCCTGCTCCTCGGGATCGTTCAATTCGGAGAAGGCGTTGCCCAACTCCATTCCGGCGACGAACAGCTCGAATCTCTCGACGAGCGACGGGTCGTCGGGACGGCACTTAGCGAGGGGCGAAATCTCGGTAGGGAAATCGTAAAGCAGAGTTGGCTGAATCAGCTTTGGCTCGGCCAATGTTTCAAAGAGTAGTCCTGTGGCTTCACCGTCCGACATGGAGTGCACGTCGAGCAATGGTCCGGAGGGCGCTTCCGGCGATCGCGCGGTCTCATTCCTCAACCATTCGTTATAACGTTCGGCGACGGCGCGTGGCCCACCGGGGGCAGCGAGCTCCGCAACCGAAGGGGCCGATCCTGCCTCGGCCGGCCAGTATCGGGTGATTGCTTCGCGCATGGAAAGCCGCTCCCAGCGGCTAAAATCGAGCTTATGCTCGCCAAAAGTAATTTCCGTCGAGCCGCAAATTTGTTTTGCCAGATAGGCGAAGAGCTCCTCCGTAAGCGTCATGAGGTCTCGGTAATCGCTATAGGCCTGATAGAACTCCAGCATGGTGAACTCCGGATTGTGTTCGCTGGAGACGCCTTCATTGCGAAAGTTGCGATTGATCTCGTAAACGCGATCGAGTCCCCCCACCAGCAAGCGCTTGAGATATAACTCGGGTGCGATGCGCAGGTACAGATCGAGATCGAAGGTGTTGTGGTGGGTGATGAAAGGGCGTGCGGCGGCCCCTCCGGCGATGGTCTGCATCATCGGTGTTTCCACTTCGGTGTACCCGCGTGCGTCAAAGAACGCGCGAAGCCCGCGCAGGATATCGGCGCGCCGGAGAAAAGTCTCCCGCACACGCTGATTGACAATAAGATCGACGTAGCGCTGCCGATGGCGGAGCTCGATATCGGCGAGGCCATGCCACTTCTCGGGCAGAGGGAGCAAGGCCTTCGAGAGCAACTGCAGGGACTTAACCCAGATCGTCAGCTCGTTCGTCTTCGTCCGGAACAAGTGGCCAGAGATGCCGATAATATCCCCCATATCCAGCAACTGAAAAAGACGGAAGGTCCGTTCGCCGACTGCATCAAGCTTCACGTAAATCTGGAGCCGGGCGCCATCTCCCTGAATATGGGCGAAACCAGCTTTGCCATGGAGCCGCAGGGTCAAGATACGGCCGGCCGTG
>Ga0187821_10000088_pt1 | contig 16185 bp, 11 predicted proteins | sample NC_wetland_sal_i_20_FD_132442 | JGI IMG/M metagenome (GOLD analysis project Ga0187821, IMG submission 132442) | Wetland sediment microbial communities from Neuse River Estuary, North Carolina, USA - SourceSoil_1 | ecosystem: Environmental > Aquatic > Freshwater > Wetlands > Sediment | place...
CGGGGCAGACGGATTCCGCCCTGGCCCACGTCCGGCTGTTGCTCCGCCTGCGCCCCGCGTATCCCGCCGCGTGGTACGCGCTCGGGAACTTCCAGGTCCGCAAGGATCAGCCCGATTCGGCCGCGGCGGCCTATCGCGAGGCCCTCCGTCTGGACCCGACGCTCGCGCAGGCGGAGAACAACCTCGGGGTCGTGCTCGAGCGGATGGGCCGGATCGAGGAGGCCATCGCGCATTACCGCCGCGCGGAGGAGCTCCTGCCCGGATTCCCGAATGCCGCGAACAACCTGGCCCGGCTCTCGGCGGCACGGAAGCCGTGAGCGGCGTCGCGGAGATCTCGGAGCTCGTGGGCCGCGAAGTGCGCGGAGTGATCCCGCTCGCGAACGCCTCGCTCGCGATCTCGTTCGTGGGCGGCCCGCGGGTCTTCCTCTGGATTCATCTCGAGAGGAAGACCGCGTGGTACGCGGTGGCGTCGGCCCTTCCCGTCGACCCCGATCCGCGGGGCTCCCGATTCCAGGCCATCGAGACGCCGCTGCGCGGAACCCTGCTCGCGGAGGAGCGCGCCCGGGAAGCGGGTGGTCTGGACCTTCGCTTCGATTCCTCTGGCGAGGAGGGGAAGCGCTACCGGCTCACCCTCGACGCCGAGGGGCCGCGCGTGAACCTGAGCCTCACCACGGAGCCCGACGGGACGACCCTCTGGGCGTTCCATCGCGAGGAGCGGAAGGAGGAGGTCCGGGCCAGGGCGGGGCCGGCGCATGGCCCCGTGGCGCCCGGGCCCCCGCCGGTCGTGCGCGACGCCACGCCCCCGGAGGAGCGGGTCGCCCTGCGCGAGAGGATCCGGGCGGCGTTCCAGGCGGAGTTCCGCGCCGACCTGGAGCGAATGCTGAAGGCGGCCGAGCGTACACTCCTCCGCCGCGCCGCGGCCGCGGAGCAGGACATGCGAAACGCCGCCGAGATGCGCGGTGACCGCAGGCGGGCGGAGATCTTGCTGTCCCACTTCGGGAAGATCAAGAGGGGGGCGAGCCGCGTTGGTCTCCCCGATCCATTCGCGGACTCGCCACGAGCGACGGTCGAAATCGAACTCGACCCTTCACTCTCCCCTGACGAAAACGCGACGCGGTTCTTCCAAAGAGCCAAGAAAGGTGAACGAGGGGAGCGGCTGGCCAGCGACCGGCTCACCGAGACTCGTCAGCGCCTTTCCGAGCTAACCGGGCTACGCCGCGACACGCTCCTCATGAATCCCAAGGAAGCGCTGTTGCGACTCGCGCGCTTCCATGTCGAAGCCAAGATCGAATCAAGTGCACGGGGCGACGTGCGAGTGACCCATCTGGGTCGACAGGCCGTCGCCGCGCCCCGTGCGGGACGTCCAGGGCGCGGGGCTCCAGGGGCGCACAAGTCGCTCCGGCCAAGGACGTACGTTACGAACGATGGTTGGGAAGTCTGGGTCGGTCGAAGCAACACCGACAACGACCTCATCACCCATCGGCTATCCAACCCCCACGACTTTTGGTTTCACGTCGTGGGGGCACCGGGTTCCCACGTGATCCTTCGCCGCCCCACTCGCAACTCCAAACCCAGGCCGACGACGCTGGTGGAGGCGGCTCAGATCGCCGCATTCTTCAGCAAGGCGCGAAAGCAAACGCGGGTTCCGGTGATCTATACCGAGCGAAAATTCGTGACGAAGCCCCGGCGTGGAAAGCCGGGTCAGGCGTTATGCACTCGGGAACGAGAACTGATCGTCCGCCCCCGGAAACCGGGGACAGAGCCGGCGGCCTGAAGATACCGATCGCGAGGTGTCGAGCTGGGCTGCTGGACCGTTGTTGGGGGGGACCCGGGAAACACTGCACTATGAGAAGAATTAAGTGGGTCGCGGACAGATGAGGCACCCAGACTGAGTCGGCCTGGAGCCTTTATGTCCACTGGGACCTGAAGTAGATGGTTCGCCCTGGCGCTGGCTGCTGCTGAGAGCTCCCCATCGTCCGCGGCCCCACGTTTTCTCGCCGCGCGAGTCATCTCAAGACCATCCGACCAACTGCTTACGAACCTACGTAAAAAGCATGGCGCGTGCCCGGTGGTCCGATCCAGCCCATCGAAACACGAGTCCTCCATAACTCGCGTGTGGGTCGTCACATCGTGGTGGGTCGGGGGCGTCGCCGGGGCCTCTTCAAGAGGGGCCTGGGACATGAAATGGGACACATATGTCACACTTTGACAGTTGGGGAATCAGGTAAGAGCTTGCCCCCATGGATGCAAGGGACATGTCACAGGCCCCGGGGTGATGGGGACCCGAATGTCACGCCTATTAAGAGAAGCGAGTAAAGGAAAGGAACAGGGTCGGCGGCGGGGCTAGTAGATCTGCTTCAGGAGCCGGATCAGATGGCGGCGGGTGATGCCCAGCTCCAGCGCGGCGCGGCTTCGGTTTCCGCCATTCCGTGAGAGAGCGGCCAGCACTTCCTCCCGCTTCACCATGTCCACCTTCCCACGGAGGCCGCGGGAAGGATACGTCTCGGGCGTCGAACCCCCGCCCGGATAGAGGATCGGCATGAGGCTGGCGCGGTCCAGGAGCTCCTGGCGGCCCGCGCAGAGGAAGATCGACTCGATCTTGTGTTTCAGCTCGCGGACGTTCCCCAGCCAGGGCAGGGAGACCAGGTAATCCATCGCGTCCTCGGAGAAGACCACCTGCCGGCCCTCCCGGGCCGAGAGCTCGTCCAGATAGTTCCGGATGAGGAGGGGGATGTCCTCGCGGCGCTCGCGTAGCGGGGGAAGCGACAACACAACCTGGCCGAGGCGATAGTACAGATCCGCGCGGAACCAGCCCGCTTTCACCGCGGCGTCCAGATCCTTGTTCGTCGCCGAGATGATCCGCACATTGAGCTGCCGCGAACGAACCTCGCCCAACCGGCGGTAGGTGCCGTCATCGAGAACTTGCAGGAGTTTCACCTGCGTGCGCTCGGACAACTCGCCGATCTCGTTCAGGAAGATCGTGCCGCCGTCCGCGTCCTCGAAGATCCCCCGCTTCGTGATCGCCGCGCCGGTGAACGCGCCCCGCACATACCCGAAGAGCTCGCTCTCGACGAGATCCCCGGGAAGGCTCGTGCAGTTCACTTCCACGAACGGCCGGCCACGCTCGATTTCGAACGTACGGAACATGTAGGCCAGTAGGTGTCTCCGCTCCACCGTCTCCTCCTGGCTCAGCACGCGGTCCGGGGTGGAGAGCAGCTCGGAAGCCTTTCGCACCACTTCCAGGGTGCGCGTCTGCTGCGTGATGAAGCCGTGCGCGCGGGCGATGTCCTGGGTCTGGGAAGACTTGCCGGGCGAAGGGCGCTCTGCGCGCGGCGCGACAAGCCAGGAGGGGGCGTTCAGCTCGCGCAGGATTCCCTCGCAGTCGCGCACCTGATCCTCCAGGCCCAGCTGCTCGAAGAGCGACATGGCCTTGAAGGCGTAATTCTGCGCCTCGCGCAACCGCTCCGGATCGGGATCCCCCTTCGTGCGCTGCGCCTGCTCGCGGTACGACCGCGCCAGCTCGAAGCGCTCGTGGATCCCCTCGAGGAGACGGATGGCCTGCCGCGCCTGCGCGTGCGCGTCGGCGTGACGGCCCTCGAGGGTGTAGATGGCGGCGAGCACGCGCCGCGTGGCTCCCTCTTCCAGCTGATCCTTGAGGCGGAGCGCCCGCTGCAGGGCGTCGTCCGCCGCCTCCGCCGCGTGGGGAATGTCCTCGCGCACGGTGAACACCTCGGCGCGCCGGCGCTGCAGCTCGTGGATCATGTCGCCTTCGGGCGCGATCTCGCGGGCCATGTCCAGCGCCTGGTCGTAGAAGCCCAGCGCCTGATCCGCGTGGCCCATCTCGTGGTTCAAGTCGCCCCGGCCCATGAGGCAGAGCACCTGCTCGCGCGAGCACCCGAGGCGCCCGGTGATCTGGCAGGCGGCGCTCAGGTGCGCCTCCGCCGTCGTGAAGTCGTGGCGGTAGGACGCGATGGTCGCGAGCCCGATCCTCATGCGCGCCACGCCGGCGTCGCGCCCGATCTGGAGATAGCTCGTGAGGGCGCGCTCGAAATGCTCGCGCGCCTCGTCCCAGGATCCGGCCTTGAGGTGCACGATTCCGAGGTTGGCGCAGGTGACGGCGAGATAGGCGAAGTTGCCGAGGCGGGTGGCGATCTCCATGGAGCGGAGCATGTGCCACGTGGCCTGCCGCCAATCCGAGAGATGCCGGTAGAGAACGCCGAGATTGTTGTGGGTGCGGATCACGCCGTCATCGTCGTTGAGATCCCATCGGAAGAGATGCAGCGAGGCCTCGTAGAACTCCTTGGCCTTGTTCAGGTCGCCGAGACGGAAGTAGATCCGGCCGAAACAATTGTAGGTGTGGGCGAGCGGCCCCGTGAGCCCGTGGTCGCGGAAATAGGTGTGGGCCCGTTCGCAGGTGCGGAGCGCCTCGTCGTACTGGCTCAGCTCGATCAAGGCGCGAGCGCTCTGGAGCTGGAGGCGAGCGACCAGCTCGGGATGGACCTCGGCGGAGATCCGGCCGCGCGCGCGGGCCAGATACCGAAGTGCCTCAGGAGCGTCCGCCTTGTCGATCAGCACCTGGGCCGATTTCAGCTCGAGGGTGGCGATGCGCGACTCCTCGAGGCCCAGACGCTCCGCGGCGGCGATGCACTCGCCGAGGTTCTGGAGCGCCGGCAGATAGCTGTCGGCCCGGAGGAAGATCTCGGCGAGATCCTCGAGGCTTTGAAGATGTCGTTCGGGGTCTTGCGTGAGGCGAGCGGTCGAAACCGCTTCCTCACGCTCCCGAATAAGGTCGGCCGTGGTCTTGTTCACGTCTCGGTACCCGATGCTCTCCGGGGACGGGTTCAGTCGTCGATCAGAGTCTCACCGTCGCCCAGTAGATCCTCCACACCATGCCGAGGAGCATGCGGCTTCCGATCGCGCGGCCCGAAAGGCTGGGGGCCGGCTTCATCAGCTTGGCACTCCTCTTCGGAGGGGACGGAGGCGGATTCAGAGTCTCATCGGGCGAGGAACTGGATGATGCAAACGCAGGGGTGACCACGCTGATGGGGCCCTGGGCGGGCGAAGGCACCGGCAGAGCAAGGATCACGAACAGGACGATCGAGAAGATGAAAGGGACGATCGTTCGATTGATTCTTTCGGAGGAGCGGAGGCTCATGATCGCTGCCTTCCTACCAGACGAGGCCTCGAGGGGCCGTGCCCTGCCGGCTTCGCGGTGGAGAGTGGGGAGGAGGGAGAAATGTTCCACCCACCATACGATGAATAGAATAGCAGAGCGCCTGTCGAATTGCAATGACGGAGGGTCCGAAATGTCACATCAGTCTGGGGCCGGGCACACGATCGTCCCCTTCGCGCCGCGTGAGGCCCGTCCGATCCAGATGCTCCAGCAGGGGAACGGCATATTTCCGGGATACGTGCACCAGATCCTTGAACGCGCCCATGCTCAGGGTGGAGTTCTTCTGGAAGTGCGTCCGGAGACGCTTCTCGAGCTCTTCCCAGAGCGCGGAGGGGTAGAGGAGCTCCGAGGTGACCTTGACCGCGCGGCCGCTATCGACCAGGTAGCGAATCAGATCGCCGGGGCGTTCCCCGGGCGGGATGCCCCGCACCAGCTCGGCGACCTCGGGCACCTGGAAGCCCTTCCCGGCGAGGCGCCGCTCCAGCTCCCCCACCGCCTGGGCCTGCTTCGGGCTCAGGGCTGGCGCTGCCTCGGGCAGAGCCACCCGGTCCCCCTTGAGGGCGAGCCGGCCGGCCCGGGCCAGGGTATCGAGCGCCTCGTCGAAGGCAGCGCTCGGAAGCCGGCGAGAGAGCGAGCTCTTGAGCTCTCCCTTCGGAATTCCGTCCCGTAGCTTGTTGGCTTCCGCATAGCCGGTTACGCCCTCTACGACGTCCTGGAGCGCCTGCATCCAGGCCGCCGGGGCGAGGAGCCGCCCGTCCGCGAGCCGCACCAGCATCGCCCCGGCTGGAACCGAGACCGCCGCGGGGACCGCCGCCGATGCCGCCTCGGCGATCGATTCCGGCTCCGCGCCGAGCCGGGCCGCCGCGGCCTCCCCCAGGAGGCCCGCCGAGCCCGCCTCCTCCGCCAGGGCAGCCAGCTTCTCCAGGGGGGAGCCGGAAAGGAGCACCTCGAGGCGGGCCCTGTCCCCTTCGGAGAGCCGCGCGCGCTTCGCGGGGGCCGGATCCACGACCGTCGCACCCGCGATCGTGACCGCGGGCGAGTAGGACCGGATCACGATGCGATCGCCCGCGGCCGCCGTGGCGGGGGCCTCGAGGCGAAGCTGCGCCCAGCACGATCCGCCGGGCGCCAGGGTATCGCGCTCCAGGAGCACGGCCCGGCCCAGGATCTCGCTCGCGCCGAGGTGGCAGCGGAGCCGGGATCGCGAGCCGAGGGGCTTGGGGGCGGAAGCAAGAAGCTCGAGCTTCACGTCGAGGAGATGGGAAGGGCGGAAGCGGCCGGGCGTCGTGAGCCAGTCGCCGCGCGCGATGCTCTCCCGTGGCACCCCGTGGATCGCAAGCGCCACCCGCTGCCCTGCCTGGGCCTCCCCGACCGTGGTGTCGTGGACCTGGACCTGGCGGACGCGGACGGACGCTCCGGATGGGAGCACCTCGAGGGCATCCCCGGGGCGCACGGCCCCGCTCCAGAGGGTCCCGGTCACCACGGTCCCGATGCCCTCGACCGGGAACACCCGGTCGATCGGTAGCCGCGCCGTCCCCGCCGAGGACCTTCCGGGCGTCTGCCCGACCGCGGTCTCCAGCGCCCGGATCAGCTCGTCCATCCCGGCTCCGGTCGTGGCCGAGACGGCGACGATGGGAATCCCGCGCAGCGCGGTCGGGGCCAGAAGCTCCTCCACCTCGGCGCGCGCGACGGCCAGGGTCTCGGCGTCCACGAGATCGGACTTGGTGAGCGCCACGACGCCCCGGGAGACGCGCAGGAGGTTCACGATCGCGAGATGCTCGCGCGTCTGGGGCATGACGCTCTCGTCGGCGGCGATGACCAGGAGCACGAGGTCGATCCCGGTCGCGCCGGCGAGCATGTTCTTGACGAACCGCTCGTGCCCGGGCACGTCCACGATCGCGATGCGGCGGCCGGAGGGAAGGACGCGATGCGCGAATCCCAGGTCGATCGAGATTCCGCGCTCTTTTTCCTCTTTGAGGCGGTCGGTGTCGATGCCGGTGAGCCGGCGCACCAGCGCCGTCTTGCCGTGATCGATGTGCCCCGCGGTACCGATCACGACCGGACGCATGACCCCTTCGACGCTAGGCCCGGACGCGGCGGATCGCGGCTCCGAGCCCCTGGAGCTTCTCCTCGATCCGTTCGTAGCCGCGGTCGAGGTGGTAGATCCGGGAGACGCGCGTCTCGCTCTTCGCCACCAGCCCGGCGAGGATGAGCGCCGCGGAGGCCCGGAGATCGGTGGCCATGACCGGGGCGCCGCTCAGGGACGGCACGCCCTGGATCGTCGCCGTGTTCCCCTCCACGCGAATGTCCGCCCCGAGACGCTGGAGCTCGGCCACGTGCGTGAAGCGGTCCTGATAGATCGTATCGGTGATGGTGCTGGTCCCCCGGGCGACCGAGAGGAGCGCCATGAATTGGGCCTGCATGTCGGTCGGGAAGGCCGGGTAGGGCGCGGTCGCGACCCGGAGCGAGCTCAGGCGCTCGGGAGCGCGCACGCGCACGCTCCGCTCGCCCACGATGACCTCGGCGCCGGCCTCTTCCAGCTTCCCGATGACCGCGTCCAGGTGCCCCGGCTCCACCGAGGTCACCTCCACGTCCCCGCCGGTGATGGCCGCGGCGGCCAGGAACGTGCCCGCCTCGATGCGGTCCGGAATCATGCCCGCGTCGGCCGGGTGCGGATGGTCCGTCCCGGTCACCGTGAGGCGCGCGGTGCCGACGCCGTCGATCCGGACGCCCATGGAGGAGAGGAACTCCGCCAGGGCCTCGATCTCGGGCTCGCACGCCGCGTTGTCGATGACGGTCTGCCCTTCGGCGGTCGCGGCCGCCATGAGCAGATTTCCGGTCGCGCCCACGCTGGAGATCTCGAAGCTGAGGAAGCTCCCCGTGAGCTTCTTGCAGCGGGCGACGATGTAGCCGTGCTCGATCTCGATCTCGGCCCCGAGCTCCTGCATGCCCTTGATGTGAAGATCCACGGGACGCGGTCCCCAGGCGCAACCGCCCGGAAGCGAGACCCGCGCCTCGCCGAAGCGCGCGAGCAGGGGTCCCAGGACGTAGATCGAGGCGCGCATGGTCTTGACCAGCTCGTACGGCGCATCCGCGTTGTGGGCGCCGGTGGAATCGACGAAGAGCGCGTGCCCGTCCTCGCGCTTGCTGCGCACGCCGAAGAGGGAGAGCAGCTCGAGCATCGTGGAGATGTCGCGCAGAGCCGGCACGTTGGTGAAGCGGTAGATGCCGGGCGCCAGCAGGGTCGCGGTCAGGATGGGCAGCGTCGCGTTCTTCGAGCCGCTCACCGCGACGGCTCCCCGGAGCTTCCGGCCCCCTTCGATCCAGACTTCGTCCATGCCCGTCGCCTCGCTCGAATCCGATGTTTCGGCCCGTGTGGCCGGTGCGGCCCCCGCGGCCGTCGTGGCCCCCGCGACCCTCGCTGGTTGCTTCTTCGTCCTGGTGTTCGCCTTCATCGAGTACCCCGCCGTCTACCGGTCAAGATTCGAGGATACCCCCCGAGGTCGCGCGCGATGCGCGCCTCCGAGAGGTGCGGCCCAAGCAGCTCCATGCATGGATCGGCCTGATCGGCCCCGATCTCCAGCGCAAGAAGGCCGCCCGGTTTGAGCCAGGAGGAAAGAGCGCCCTCGACGGTCCGGAAAGCATCGAGACCGTCCGGTCCGCCGTCAAGCGCTTCCCGGGGGTCGTGGTCGCGCACCTCGGGCATGAGCCCGGGGATGGCGCCGGTGGGGATGTACGGGAGGTTCGAAACAAGCACGTCGGCGGGCGCATCGAGCCCCGGAGAGGGCGGATCCCGGAAGTCGGCGGTGCGTAGCGTGAGGCGCCGCGCCACCCCGTTCCGGCGCGCGTTCCGCGAGGCGAGCGCGATGGCCCGATCCGACCGGTCGATCGCCGCGGCGGTCCAGCCCGCGGGAAGCGAGAGGAGGAGCGCCACGGGAATCGCGCCGGTCCCGGTGCCGAGGTCGATGATCGTCCCGCGCTCGGGAGTTTCCCCGGAATCGAGCTCGAGCTCCTCCAGCACCACCTCGACCAGGCGCTCGGTTTCGGGGCGGGGGATGAAGACCCCGGGCTCCACCTCGATCTCGGCGGCGTGGAATTCCACGTCGCCCAGGAGATGCTGGAGCGGGACGCGGCGGGCCCGCGCCTCGAGCAGGCGGGCGAACCGCGCCAGGTGTTCCTCCCCCACCGTGGCGGCCCGATCCGACCAGAGACGCGACCGCGAGAGGCCCAGGGCGTGGAGCAGGAGCCTCTCGGCGTCCCGCTCGGGTGAGGCGACGCCGGCACGGTCGAGCGTCTCCCGCGCCTCGGCAAGAAGGGCCGCGCGCGTGATGGGCGCCATGGCTCGGGTCATGAGCGGTTCGGGGCGGCTTCGCCCGATGCCGCCAGGCGCTCCGCCTGCTCGGCGTGGAAAAGTCCGTCCACCACCTCGTCCAGATCCCCCTCCATCACGTCCGGGAGCCGGTACAGCGTGAGGCCGATCCTGTGCTCGGTCACCCTTCCCTGCGGGAAATTGTAGGTCCGGATCTTGGCGCTCCGGTCCCCGGTCGAGACCTGCGACTTCCGCTGCGCGGCGAGCACCTTTTCCTGCTCCTGGCGCTCGAGATCCAGGAGACGCGCGCGGAGCACCTTGAGCGCCTTGTTCTTGTTCTTCAGCTGCGAGCGCTCGTCCTGGCACTGCACCACGATGCCGGTGGGGATGTGCTTGATGCGCACGGCCGAGTCGGCCGTGTTCACGCTCTGCCCACCGGGGCCCCCCGAGCGGAAGACATCGATGTGGAGATCGGATGGCTTGATCTCCACGTCCACCTCCTCCGCTTCCGGGAGCACGGCGACCGTGACCGCGGAGGTGTGGATCCGGCCGCTGGCCTCGGTCTCCGGAACCCGCTGGACGCGGTGCACGCCGCTCTCGTACTTGAGGCGGCTGAACGCGCCGTGCCCTTCGATCGAGACGATGGCCTCCTTCACGCCTCCCGCGCCCGACGGGCTGACGCTGAGCGTCTCGGCGCGCCATCCGTGACGTTCCGCGTACTTCACGTACATCCGGAGCATCTCGGAGGCGAAGAGCCCGGCCTCGTCGCCTCCCGTGCCCGCGCGGATCTCCACGATCACGTTCTTCTGGTCGAGCGGGTCGGGCGGGAGGAGAAGCTTCGGCAGCTCGGCCTCGAGCTTCGCGCGATCGGCCTCCAGCTCGGCCAGCTCGGCCTTGGCCATGCCCAGAAGCTCCGCGTCCTTCTCGTTCCGGAGGATCGCGGTGTCCTCCGCGATGCGGTGGAGGACCTCGTCGTAGCGGCGCGCGGCTTGGACCAGCTCCTCGAGCGAGCTCCGCTCCTTGCTCACGCGCTTCATCTCGGCCTGGTTGGTATGCAGAGCGGGATCGGCGAGCTTCTGCGTGAGCTCCTCGAATCGGGCCTTCGCCCGTTCCAGCGCTTCGCGGATGGCGGATCTCCCTTAGAGGACGGCGCGGAGGGCGGCGATGGCCACCTCGAGCATGTCGCTCGATGGCTCCCGCGTCGTGAGCCGCTGCAATTGGAGTCCGGGCTCGCTGATCCACTTCACCCAGCCCCTGTCGTAGTGCGCGCCGGCGAAGCGGATGATCTCGAAGGAAATGCCGGCGATGACCGGAATGAGCGCGAAGCGGAGCAGCCGGGCCTGCCAGGTGTCCGGGCGGCCCAGGAACGCGAACACGAAGAAGCTCACGATCACGACGAGGAAGAGAAAGCTCGTCCCGCAGCGTGGATGGAAGCGGCTGAACGTCTGGGCGGTCTCCGGCGTCAGGGCCTGGCCCGATTCGAGGTTGTGGATCGTCTTGTGCTCGGCGCCGTGATACATGAACACGCGCTGCATCTCGCCCCAGTAGCCCACGGCGAGGATGTAGATCAGGAAGAAGACGAGGCGGATTCCGCCGTCGATCAGGTTGAAGAGAAGACCCTGCCGCACGCCCGTCAGATCCGCCAGCTTGAGCGGCAGGTAGAAGAAGATGAGGAAGCCCAGCAGGAAGGAGACCGCGACCGTGACGCCCATGCCCAGGCCCAGCGTGCCGAAGCGCGCCTTTTCCCTGGGCCGGTCCTTGGGAGTCTGGACCGCAGCCTCGGCCGAGAACGCGAGCGCCTGGATCCCGATGCGCAGGGACTCCACGAGGACGACCGCGCCGCGGAGGATCGGGAGCCCGAACACGGGGGCCCGGCGCGAAATGGAGATGAACTCCTGCGTCTTGACCTGGATGGTTCCGTCGGGAAGCCGGACGGCGGTCGCCACCTTGCCGGGCGAGCGCATCATCACACCCTCGATGACGGCCTGCCCGCCGATGGGCGAATAACGATCAGGCATCGCGGAACGCGGAGACGGGGAGCGGCGGGAGGACTAGGCGCCGGCCGGCGATTCGGCTCCGGCGGGCTTGTCCTTGATCCCGTACTTCCGGCGGAAGCGCTCGATCCGGCCCGCGGTGTCCACGAGCTTCTGCTTGCCCGTGAAGAACGGGTGGCAGTTCGAGCAGATTTCCACGTGCACGGTGTCCTTCACCGTCGCGCGCGTCTCGATCACGTTGCCGCAGACGCACACGATCTTGGTGTTGAAGTAACCCGGATGGATCCCGCGTTTCATGTCTCGGCGCTCCCTTTAGGTGTTCATCATGGCCAGGAATTTCTTGTTCGTCTTGGTCTGGCTCATCTTGCCGATCAAGAATTCCATGGCTTCGACGGGGTTGAGTTCGTTCAGGAACTTTCTCAGAATCCAGACCTTGTTCAGCTCCTCCTGGCTCATGAGGAGCTCTTCCTTGCGCGTTCCCGAGCGGTTGATGTCGATGGCCGGGAAGATGCGCTTGTCCGCCAGCTTCCGATCCAGGACCACCTCCATGTTGCCGGTGCCCTTGAACTCCTCGAAGATGACGTCGTCCATGCGGCTGCCGGTCTCGATGAGCGCGGTCGCGACGATCGTGAGACTCCCGCCGTTCTCGATGTTGCGGGCCGCCCCGAAGAATCGCTTGGGCTTCTGGAGGGCGTTCGCGTCCACGCCGCCCGAAAGAATCTTACCCGAGTGCGGCACCACCGTGTTGTGGGCGCGCGCGAGGCGCGTGATGGAGTCGAGCAGGATCACCACATCGCGGTTGTGCTCCACGAGCCGCTTCGCTTTCTCGATGACCATGTCCGCGACCTGGACGTGCCGCTCGGCGGGCTCGTCGAAGGTGGAGGAGACCACCTCGCCCTTCACCGACCTCTCCATGTCCGTGACTTCCTCGGGACGCTCGTCGATCAAGAGCACGATCAGCATCACCTCGGGGTGATTGTCCGTGATGGAGTTCGCGATCTTCTGGAGCAGGACCGTCTTTCCCGCGCGCGGCGGCGAGACGATGAGGCCGCGCTGCCCCTTCCCGATCGGCGTCAGGAGATCCATGATCCGGGTGGGCATGTCCTCGGGGCGCGACTCGAGCCGCAGCTTCTCTTGCGGATAGAGGGGCGTCAGGTTGTCGAAGAGAATCTTGTCCTTCGCGGCCTCGGGCGGCTCGAAATTGACGGCTTCCACGCGGAGAAGCGCGAAGTAGCGCTCGCCGTCCTTCGGCGGGCGAACCTGTCCGGAGACCGTGTCCCCCGTCCTGAGATCGAACCGCTTGATCTGGGAGGGAGAGACGTAGATGTCGTCCGGGCCGGGCAGATAGTTGTAGTCGGGGGAACGGAGGAACCCGTATCCCTCGGAGAGAATCTCCAACACCCCTTCCGCGAAGATGAGACCGTTCTTCTCGGTCTGCCCTTCCAGGATCTTGAAGATCAGCTCCTGCTTCCTGAGGCCGCTCGTTCCCTGCACGTTGAGCGAGTGCGCCAGCTCCATCAGCTCGGCAATCGTCTTGCTCTTGAGCTGAATGATGTCGAGGCCCTTCTGCGAAGGCGAGGGCGACGGCGGGGCGCTGCTCGGGGCGGGACTGGGCGGCGCTTGTGTTTGTTGTTCCATGTCGATCTGCGACTCCTCGGTGTTGATCGTCGTGGCTTCGGGCGCGTCTACGCCGTTGGGCGCATCCACGCTGCGTCGCCGTGTGGGGGTTGTGGTTGAGCGGGACATTGTGCCGGCCGAACTGAGGTCCTCAAGGTAGAGGGAATCGAGAACTTCTGCTGCTTCTTAAGAGGGTTGTGGTGGTTCCGGTGTGGCTTACCGCGTGACCGCACACAGGCGATCCAGCATCGGGGAACTTACATCAGAGCCGGTCACCTCCCGGCCCTAGGACCCCCTGGTTGGTCCGTGAGCTTTAGACTACCGATCCCCCCGGAAGGTGTCAAGGTCATTTCTGGAACGCGTTACCCGGACTTCTTCGGAGGGAAAGCGCCTTTCGAGAAGATCTGCCCATCCAGGAATGTGTAGGACTTCCCCTTGGACCAGAAGAACCAGGTCTCGAAGACCTTGCTCTCTTCCCGGTACGTGTAGACCTCTTCGGGGTAGCCCTCGGCCTTCAAGATGCCCGTGGTCTGGGTCTGGGCTCCCAGACGATTAACGGCGGAATCCACCCACATCTTGAGGTTGTCTTTTCTCGTGCCCTCGCTCAACGCCTTGTAGATGGCGTACTCGGAGATCGAGGCGTCCTTGTCCCCCGTCTCGTGGAGGGAGAGGAAAAGGAACTGGTGGTTGGGCGCGTCCGTGGGATCCAGCTCGAGGGCGTGCTTCAGGGCGGCCACCGCTCCCTTGAAGTCCTTGGCCTGATACTTGGTCTGGCCGGCGAGGCTCCAGATGTCCTTGTTGTTGGGATAGAGCCCGCACGCCTTGTCCAGCGTCTCGACCGCCTTCGGGTAGTTCTCCTGGTTCGCGTAGATCACCGCCTCGTTGTAGATCGCGTTCTGCTTCAGCGAATCGGAGGCCGAGGGCTGATCGAGCACGCTCCCGTATCCCACGGCGGCGCTGTCGTAGGCCGCCTTCTGCTCGGGCGTCCCCTTCTTCGACGCTTCCGCCAGCTTGAGCCAGGCGTCCGCGACGCGAAGCTGATATCCAGGAGCGTTCGAGGGGTCGGTCACGGTGGCGTCGCGAAACGCCAGGATGCACTCGGCGTACTTGCCGGCTTCGTACAGGCGCTGCGCGCGCGTCATGACCGCCGCTCTGAGATTCTGATGCAGCCTCTGGTCGTCGGGCTTGATCGTCAGGCCGCGCTTCGCGGCGTGGATGGCGTCCTCGGTGCGCCCCAGCTGGCTGTAGACGAAGGCCAGATTCTGGTAGGTCTCCAGCGAGGTGGGATCGACGTAGGAGGCGAGCTCGAAATCGTACGCGGCTTCCGCGATGGTCGAGATGCCCGAATAGGCGGCGAACGCGGTGGTGTCCACGACAGCCACCTGAGGATCACCCATCCCTTCGTACGGAACGTAGTCGATCTTCTGCACGTCCGTGGCGCCCGGCGCGAAATAGAGCATCGTCTTCGTCTCCGGGTAGTACCAGAATTCGTGCTCCCCGGACTTCTCCTTGATCTTCACGAATTCATGAGGAACGCCGTACTGCTTCTCGGCCTTCCCCTGCGGCGTGGTCTCATCTCCGGTGGTCCGGTCGCTCGTGACCTCGAACGCGCCCGCCCGGTTCAGCGCGCTCACGCCCGCGTTGAAGAGCTGGGCATTGACCGCGAGGCGGTTCCGCTCCAGATCCTGGACCTTCTTGTCATCCTTCTTCTTCTTCGCGACGTCGATTCCCATCTGGAAGGCCGCCCCCGCCGAGATGTACTCCCTCTGCTGGGCGCGGGCGAACGCGAGGAGCGAGAGGACGTCCAGGTTCTCGGGGTCTCCCTTCCTCGCGCACTCGAGAAACCAGCACGCCTTGTCATACACCTTCTGCTGCACGTAGACCTTGCCGCTCGTGAGGCAGATGTTCGCGGAGGCGGGCTGGGACGCGACGAGGCCGACCGCGGCCAGGGCCAGGGTCCCCACGCCAAGATTCCACCGTTTCATCGAGAATCGCATCCGCCCTCCGGGATGATCTGCCTTCCACTCTTAAGTACACGGGCGCACGGGCGCACGTTCCCCACCTCGGCTCGATTAGAGCCTTCGATGCGGTGGCTGTCAAGCGGGTTCACGGGGGTGGCGGGGCCGGGCGTGAACCGCAACCTATTCGCGGGAATACGGTTAGAGCACGTGCCTCGGATCCACGTCCACCGCCACGTGGATGCCGGACGGCCTGATCCCACGCACGACGGGGAGGGCGCTCTTCAGGAAGGACTGGATGGCGCTCCGGGATCCGCTGCGAACGAGGATGTGCCAGCGCTCGGCCCCCTGGATCCGGGCGATCGGTTTGGGCGCGGGCCCCAGAAGCTCGACGCCCATGCGGCGCGCGATGGGCGCGAGCGCCGCCCGCAGGGCGCCCGCCTCGCGGATCACGCGCTCCTTCTTGGCCCCGCGAACCTCGATCTCCACGAGGTGACCGAAGGGCGGATACCCCAGCTCGCGGCGCTCCGCCGCCTCCTGCTCGTAGAACATCTCGAAGTCCTGCGCCGCCGCGCAGCGAAGGGCCGGGTGCTCCGGATCGTACGACTGCAAGATCACCTCGCCCGGGCGGTCTCCTCGTCCCGCTCGTCCCGCGACTTGCGTCAGGAGCTGGAACGTGCGCTCGGCCGCGCGGAAGTCGGGCAGGTAGAGTTGAAGGTCCGCCACGATGATCCCGACCAGCGTCACCATGGGGAAATCGAACCCCTTCGCGACCATCTGCGTGCCGAGCAGGAAATCCGTCTTCCCCATGCGGAAATCCCCGAGGATCGACGCAGCGGCTCCGCGCTTTCGCGTGGCGTCGAAGTCCAGGCGCGCGATCCGCGCCAGGGGAAAAAGGCGCCCCACCTCCCGCTCGATCCGCTGGATGCCCACGCCGCCGAACCAGAGGTTGGAGGCGCCGCAGCCGGGACAGCTGGGCAGGAGCTTGCGCCCGGCGCCGCAGTAATGGCAGAGGAGCGTCTGGTCGGCGAGGTGCACGGTGAAGGAGACGTCGCAGCGATCGCAGCGCGCCACCTCGCCGCACCCACGGCACTGGAGGTAGGTCGAGTGCCCCCGCCGGTTCAGGAAGAGGATCGC
>Ga0187821_10000089_pt1 | contig 16157 bp, 14 predicted proteins | sample NC_wetland_sal_i_20_FD_132442 | JGI IMG/M metagenome (GOLD analysis project Ga0187821, IMG submission 132442) | Wetland sediment microbial communities from Neuse River Estuary, North Carolina, USA - SourceSoil_1 | ecosystem: Environmental > Aquatic > Freshwater > Wetlands > Sediment | place...
CAGGTTTCGCTTGCGGCGCCTTATCCGGGGACGTTCCTTTACAAACAGGCGAAGGAGAATGGCTGGTTCGCCGAAGACACCGATCTTCTGACCGAAGACGGCACGCAGATCGCGCCGCTCAACTACCCCCACCTGGGACACACGGAAATCTTCGAGTCGGTCGAGAGCTTTTACAAGCGGTTCTATTTCCGCCCGTCCAAGATCCTTGCCATCGTCGGCGAGATGCTCACCTCGCCTGAAATGATGCGCCGTCGTCTGCGCGAGGGCGTGGAGTTTTTCCAGTTCCTGCGCACGCGCGAAGACGCGATCGTGTCGTAGCCGCGTGAAAGGTCTGATCGTCACCGCAGACGACTTTGGCGCCGCCGAGGAAGTCAACGAGGCGGTCGCGCAGGCTCATCGCGACGGAATTCTCACTGCAGCAAGTCTCATGGTCTCCGGCCCTGCTGCGACTGATGCCGTAGCGCGCGCGAAGACGCTGCCGCGTCTGCGCGTCGGGTTGCACATCGTTCTCGTCGACGGCAGGCCGACTTTGCCCGCATCCGCAATACCCGATCTGGTCGATGGTTCCGGCATGTTTCGCAACGACATGACTGCCGCCGCGCTCAGGATGTTCTTTCTGCCACGCGTGCGTCGCCAGTTGGAAGCCGAGATTGAGGCGCAGTTCGATGCTTTCCGCGCGACCGGATTGGCGCTCGATCACGTCAACACGCACAAGCACTTTCATCTTCACCCGACGATTGCATCTCTTATCCTGCGCGTCGGCAAGCGTTACGGACTGCGCGCCGCGCGCGTGCCGCTCGAGCCGCGCTGGCTGCTCCGTAGCATCGAACCTTCCCTGAGTACGTCACGCGACTGGCTGCTGCGACCATGGGTGCTTCTGTCGCGCAAACGCTTTCGTGCCGCGAAGATGTGCGTCCCCGATCAGGTCTTCGGCCTCGCCTGGTCTGGCGCGATGACGCCTGGGCGTCTCTTGGGATTGCTCGAAAATCTGCCGCCAGATCTGACGGAAATCTATTTGCATCCCGCGACTGGACCTTATCCGGGCTCGGTCCCCAATTATCGCTACAGCGAAGAGCTGGCGGCTCTCATGGCACCGCGCATCGTCGAAGCTTCGCGCAATTCAGGCGTGACACGTGGCGGCTTTGCAGACTTCTGACGCCTCTGCTATGGCCGGGTGAACGACAACCCCTATGCAGAGTTCCATCGGATAACACCATGTCCGCACTCACTTTTCCCGAAATCAGCGGCACCGGACCGGCGGTCGACGAGGGTCCGATCCGCATGGGCAGCGAGGAACACAAGCGCCTCTTCTGCAAGACGCTCCTGGATACGTTCAACCCTTACCGCCCCGCGGTCATCGATTGGCCGAAGCTCGATGCCGACGCGACGGCACGCATAACGTCATTGCCGATCTGGGATATCGCTGTTCAGACCGAAAATCGGGCGAGCCTCAACGTCTGCACCTATGCCGAATGTGTCAGCGATACCTTGCTGCGCAAGGCAGTCGAGCTCAACGGCTTCGAAGAGCGCCGTCATCGCTTTGTCCTTTCCAATCTGGTGGAAGCCTACGGCATCACGCTTGCGCCGGAACCGGACTATCCCCGGCCCAAAGATCCGGAATGGGCGTTCTTGGTCACCGGCTACAGCGAATGCATCGACAGTTTCTTCGCATTCGGACTATTCGAGACCGCGCGTTCGTCGGGATATTTTCCGGCCGCACTCGTCGAAACATTCGAGCCCGTGATCCACGAGGAGGGCCGGCATATTCTCTTCTTCGTGAATTGGGTTTCCTGGCACAGGCGCAACATGTCCTTCTGGCGTCGGCCCTGGTTCGAGCTCAAAGTGCTCGCGGTGTGGGCGTTTCTGATCTGGGAACGCATCGGCATCGCGTCTGATGTTTCGAACGGCGTGCAGGACAATAACTTCACCGTCACCGGAGCGAGCCGGCTCGCGGACGATATCGACGCTTACAAATTGATGGATGTATGCCTCAGCGAGAATGCGCGCCGCCTCGGCGTCTACGATCGGCGCCTCAAGCGCCCGCGTTTCGTGCCGTTCATGGTGCGCACGTTCCGCCGGCTTTTCGGCCCGAAACCATCCGTTATCGCCGTATGAGCAGGCGATGAAAGCCGGTGTCGTCGCCGCCGCCGTACTCGGACTCGCGATCGCGGTCTGGCTGCTGTTCCATGTAGGAGCAGCAGCTGTCTTTTCGGCGATTGCATCGGTGGGACTAGGCGGCTTCGCTCTGATCTGCCTCACCGGGCTAGGCATCGTTGCGCTGATGGGGAGCGGCTGGTTCGCGCTTCTGCCCGATCATCGTTCCCGTAATCTGGTGAGCTGCATCATCGGACGCCAGACACGCGACAGCGCCGGCGACATTCTTCCCTTCTCGCAGTTCGGCGGCATGGTCATCGGGGCGCGCGCATTGACCTTGCGGGGCGTTCCGGCGCCATTGGCGTTTGCCTCGATGGCGGCCGACGTGACGACGGAGTTGACGGCGCAGATCGCCTTCATCGCCATTGGCATCACGCTGTGCATCACACAGCTTCGCGCCTCGGCAACCTTGGCGCCTTACGTCAACGACGTAATTCTAGGCACGTTTCTATTGGTTCCTGGAATTGTCGCTTTGGTCGTTCTGCAGAAGCGCGGCAGCGCGCTCGCCGAGCGCGTGGCGAGCCGCCTTCTTCCCGCAGCGGTCAAGCACACGGCAGCATTCTCTCAGGCGCTGACAGCTCTTTATTCTTCTCCCGCCCGGCTCGCGGCTTCGGCCACCATCCATCTTGCCTCATGGCTCGCCAGCGCGCTCATCGTGTGGCTCTCCGTCCGACTGATCGGCGGGCATCTCAGCTTTCTGTCCGCGATCGCCATCGAAGCTTTGCTTGCCGGACTGCGCAGCGCCACCGTGTTCATTCCCTCGGCCATCGGCGTGCAGGAAGCCGGTTACGCCGCCCTCATGCCGCTATTTGGGCTTGGCCCCGAGATCGGGCTCGCCGTTTCGTTGCTGAGGCGGGGACGCGATATCGTCATCGGCGTTCCGGTTCTTCTCGCCTGGCAGGCGATGGAAGGCCGCCGTGCGCTGACAAGGCCGGTCGAAAGCTGATGGGTGATCCCGTCCTCGTTACCGGAGCGTCGGGCTTTGTTGGCTCCGCGGTGGCGTGTGCGCTCGTTGCCCGGGGCGACGACGTGCGCGTGTTGCTGCGCGAAGGGAGTCCGCGACAAAACATCGAGAGCCTGGATTGCCGCATCGTGATCGGCGATATGCGCAATGCCAAGTCGATGACGCGCGCGATGGACGGCGTGCGCCATGTCTTCCATGTTGCTGCGGATTACCGGTTGTGGGCCAGAGACCCGATGGAAATCGTGCGCAACAATCTCGAAGGCGCGCGCGCCGTGATGGAAGCTGCCCGCGCCACCGGAGTCGAGCGCATCGTCTACACGTCGAGCGTAGCCGCGCTGAAACCGGTCGCGGGCAGGGCGGTCGATGAAACGTCGCGGCACGACGAAACGACCGTCATCGGCGCATATAAGAAGAGCAAGCTCGCGGCTGAACGCCTGGTCGAGCGCCTGGCTGGCGAGGGCTTGCCTGTGGTGATCGTCAGTCCTTCGACGCCTATCGGACCCAGAGACATCAAACCGACGCCGACGGGCCGCATCATTGTCGAGGCTGCGAACGGGAGAATGCCCGCCTTCGTCGATACCGGACTCAATCTGGTGCACGTCGACGATGTCGCCGAGGGACATCTTCTGGCGTTGGACAAGGGCCGGATCGGCGAGAACTACATCCTCGGTGGCGAAGACATCAGGTTGCGAGATATGCTGGGTCTCATCGCGCCGCTGGTTGGCCGAAAGCCGCCGCGTCTTAGACTTCCACGCGCACCGCTCTATCCGCTGGCATTCGGCGCAGAGGCATTTGCGCGCCTGAGCGGCAAGGAGCCGTTCCTCACCGTCGACGCGCTCAAGATGTCGAAATATCTCATGTACTTTTCGTCGGCGAAGGCCAAAGCGGAACTTGGTTTTCGGGCGCGTCCCATGGTGCGCGGGATCGAGGATGCAGTCGGCTGGTTTCGTCAGCGGGGCTACATTCGATGATGGCCCTTGCCGCACTCCTTCCCGTCGCGGTCTGGCTCTATTTGTTGGCCGCGCGCGGGATGTTCTGGCTGATGCAGGAACGTGACGACCGCGACCAACCGCCCGCGCCCGCAAGCTGGCCGTCGGTCGTCGCCATCGTTCCAGCGCGCAACGAAGCCGACGTGATCGCAAAAACCATGGCGAGCCTTTTGGCGCAGGATTATCGGGGCCAGTTCCGCGTCGTGCTCGTCGACGATCAGAGCGATGACGGCACCGCCAAGGTCGCGCTCGAAACCTCGGGTGCCGGACGCATGACGGTGGTGAGCGGCGCGCCGCGTCCCGTCGGCTGGACTGGAAAACTCTGGGCGGTCAGGCAGGGCATCAGCGCGGCGGGATCGCCCGACTATCTCTGGTTGACCGACGCGGATATCGCGCATGCTTCCGACAATCTCAGTCGCCTTGTGGCGCGGGCGGAAGCAAACCGGCTTGTGCTCGCGTCGTTGATGGCGAAGCTCCATTGCACGAGCTGGAGCGAACGTTATCTCATCCCGGCTTTCGTCTTCTTCTTCGCCATGCTTTATCCGTTTCGTTGGGTGAACGATCTCAAAGCAAAGACCGCCGCCGCCGCCGGCGGCTGCATGCTGGTGCAGCGTGAGGCGCTCGAGAGGGCCGGCAACATCGATGCGATCCGCTCGGAAATCATCGACGATTGCGCTCTTGCACGCCTGCTTAAGCAAATGGGACCGATCTGGCTCGGCCTTAGCGAACGCGCAACGAGCGTACGACCCTATCACGGCATGGCTGAGATACGCGCCATGATTGCACGCTCCGCCTTTGCACAGCTCGGCTACTCGTCGCTCGCACTTATTGGAACCGTGGCGGGCATGATCGTCGTGTATGCAGCGCCGCCGCTCTTCGCGCTGCTTGGACAGGACTCCGCTCAAGCATCGGGAATCCTGGCATGGGCGGCAATGGCGCTCGCGTTTCAACCGATTCTCAATTTCTACCGCCTGTCGCCGCTCTGGGGTCTCGCCTTGCCGTTGATCGGCGCGGTCTATGCGGCCTTCACGCTCGACTCGGCGTTGCAGCATTGGCGCGGCCGGGGCGGCATGTGGAAAGGCCGCGCCCAGGCCCTGGGTCGCACATGACGGCGGCACAACTCTCATCCGGCAAAGGACACAAGGACGAGAACTTTCCCGTCGCCTCGATACTGATTGCGCGCAGACATCGTCCCGCGATCATGGCGTTCTACCGCTTTGCGCGCGCCAGCGACGATATTGCCGACAACGCCGCGGCGACGCCAACCGCGAAGCTCGCGTTGCTTGAAGACATGCGTCTTAATCTCATGGGTGAAGCCAGTGATGCGAAGGAAGGGGTGGAGCTGCGCAAAGTGCTCGCCGAGCGCGGGCTCTCGAACGAGCATGCGCTCGATCTTCTGACAGCCTTTCGTCAGGACGTGACGAAGCTGCGCTACGCCAACTGGAACGAGTTGCTCGACTATTGCCGCTATTCCGCTATGCCGGTCGGGCGCTTCGTGCTCGATGTGCATGGCGAAGGCCGCAGCATATGGCCGGCGAACGACGCGCTCTGCGCTGCACTTCAGATCATCAACCACTTGCAGGATTGCGCCAAGGACTATCGCCAGCTCGATCGCGTATACCTTCCGATGGATCTGCTCGATCGCGCCGGTGTATCGACACTCGCGCTCGCCAAGGATAAGAGCTCACTCGCGCTGCGCGGCGTCATCGCGGAGCTTGCCCGCCGCACCCAGGAGCTTCTGCATACCGCGCGTCCTTTCGCCCGACAGATCCGCGACCGCCGCCTCGCGCTGGAGGTCAACGTCATCCAGACTTTGGCCGAAGACCTGGCCCAGCGCCTTTTGAGCCACGACCCGCTCTGCGAACGTGTACATCACACGCGTGGCGAAATGCCCGCGTTGCTGTTTCGCAGTTTGCGCGAGTTTGCCTCGGCCCGGCTTCGTCCTAAAACGGCTGTCACCGACTCGGTAACCGGCCCATGACCCTCGCGCAATCGCAATCCGTCCCCGTCGTTCAGGCCGCCCAAGAGAAGGCGTCCACAAGCTCATTTTACTCGGCAATGCGTCTGATGCCGAAGAGCGAGCGCGAGGCGATGTTTGCGATCTACGGTTTCTGCCGTCTGGTCGACGACATCGCCGACGACGGCAGGGGCACGCGCGAAGAACGCAAGGCCGAGCTCCTCAAATGGCGGGTCGATCTGGATGATCTCTATGCCGGCCATCCACCGGAGCGGGCGGGCTTCCTGGTCGAACCAATCAGGCGTTACGGGTTGCGCAGGGCCGATTTCCTCACCGTCATCGACGGCATGGACATGGATGTCGCGCAGGACATCGTCGCACCGAACCTGCAAACGCTCGATCTTTATTGCGAACGGGTGGCGAGCGCGGTCGGACGGCTCTCGATCAAGGTGTTCGGGATGGACGAGGAGGCGGGCTTCGCACTTGCGCATGAACTCGGCCGTGCGCTTCAGCTGACGAACATCCTGCGCGACATTGACGAGGACGCGGCCATCGGCAGGCTCTATCTGCCGCGCGAATATCTGGAGGCGGCCGGAATCTCAACAATAGAGCCGAAAATAGCTATCGCCGATCCGAGGATCGACACTGTCTGCCGTTCGCTGGCGCGCGACGCGCATGTTCGCTACGCCAAGGCGGCCGCAGTGCTGGCGAAGAAGCCCAAAGGCCGCATCGCCACGCCGCGCCTGATGGGTGCCGTCTACAGTGAGATTTTGCATCAGACCGAGGCTATCGGCTGGAAGCCGCCGCGCAGCCGCGTCAGTCTCGGCAGGGCGAAGTTGCTCGGCATCGTTTTGCGCAATGGCTTGTTCGGATGAGCACAGTCTATGTCGTCGGCGCGGGCCTCGCCGGCCTTTCGGCTGCCGTGGCGCTGGCCGGGAAGGGCGTGAGCGTCGAACTGATCGAAGGAGCGCCGCAAGCTGGCGGCCGCTGCCGCTCTTATATCGACCCGGTGCTCGAACAGGTGATCGACAACGGCAATCATCTTGTCCTCTCGGGCAATCGGAGCATTCACACCTATCTTCGCGCCATCGGCGCAGAGAACGCGCTTGCAGGACCGACTCGCGCCGAATTCGACTTCGCCGATGTCCGAACCGGAGAGCGCTGGAAAATCCGTCCCAATGAAAGCGCCGTCGCCTGGTGGCTTTTCGCGGCAACGCGCCGAGTACCGACGACAAGCCCCAAGGACTATCTCGCATTGGTGCGATTGATGCTCGCCGCTCCAAAAAAACGCATCGGCGAGGTCATCGACTGCGAAGGGGCCCTGTGGGAACGCTTGCTGGAGCCTTTTCTCCTGGCAGTTCTCAATGTCGAACCAGAGATAGCGTCTGCAAATCTGGCAGGCGCGGTCATCCGCGAATCGCTTGCACGAGGCGGGCACGCCTACCGCCCGCGCATCGCCCATCCCACTTTGGCGGCAGCCTTCGTCGATCCGGCGCTCGCCACTCTTAAGCGCAAGGGCGCCAATGTCCGCCTCGGACAGCGTGTCCGCGCGCTTGCTTTTGCCCAATCGGAGGTCACCGGCCTGCAATTGCCGGACTCGGTCCTGGAGCTCGGCACGCGCGATGTCGTTATTCTTGCCGTGCCGCCCTGGGTTGCGATGGAGCTTGTGCCTGGCCTGGTTGCGCCGGACGCGTTCTCAGCCATCGTCAACGCGCATTTTCGAATCGCCCCGCCTGCCCGGACGCCTCTGATGACGGGCGTGATCGGCGGATCGGCGCAATGGATCTTCGCCTTTCCGGATCGAATCTCGATTACGGTCAGCGGCGCGGATGCGATCGTCGAGAACGATCGCGAGGAACTGGCGCGGGCATTCTGGTCCGATGTCGCCAAGGTCCTGAATATGCCTTCGGCTCTTCCGCCCTGGCAGATCGTCAAGGAGCGTCGCGCCACCTTTGTCGCCACGCCGGAGCAAGAGGCGCTGAGGCCGGGTGCGATCACCAGATGGCCCAATTTGCTGCTCGCCGGCGATTGGACGGATACCGGACTGCCTGCGACCCTTGAAGGCGCCGTCCGTTCCGGGCAAAAGGCGGCGCGGCTGGCACTTTCTCGGATTAGCGGATAACTCCATCGCATGAACCAGTTGGCCGGCGAGCATGAGAGCACAATATTCGTCGACAAAGTGCTTGGCGAGGCCACGGCCGCGCTCCTGAAACTTCAACGCGACGACGGCCATTGGGTGTTCGAACTCGAAGCCGACGCGACCATCCCGTCCGAATATGTCCTGTTGGTTCACTATCTGGCAGAGAAACCGAACCTCGAACTGGAAAAAAAGATCGGCAGCTATCTTCGCCGCATTCAGGGTGAGCATGGCGGCTGGCCGCTCTATCATGGCGGGCCCATCGACATCTCGGCGACCGTCAAAGCCTATTTCGCCCTCAAGATGATTGGCGACGATATCGACGCGCCGCACATGACGCGTGCGCGCGAAGCGATCCGGGAACGCGGCGGCGCCATCAAGACCAACGTGTTCACTCGTATTCTCCTCGCCCTTTACGGTGAAGCAGAGTGGAAGAATGTGCCGACGGTTCCGGTCGAACTCATTCTGTTGCCGCGCTGGTTTCCCATCCATCTTTCGAAGATGAGCTACTGGGCGCGCACCGTGATCGTGCCGCTATTGGTGCTCGCGGCGCTGAAGCCGATCGCGAAAAATCCGCGCAAAGTGCACGTGCCGGAACTTTTCGTCGCAGGCGTGCCGGTGATCGGCAAGCGCGCACCACATCAAAGCGTGGGCTGGTCCGCTTTCTTCGCCGCCCTTGATTGGCTGCTGAAGCGTTTCGAGCCTCTTTGGCCGAAGGCGCTGCGCCGCCGCGCCATCGACACATGCAAAGCCTGGACGATCGAGCGGCTCAACGGCGAAGATGGGCTCGGCGCGATCTATCCAGCCATGGCGAACAGCGTGATGATGTTCGACGCGCTCGGCGTTTCTCCGAGCGATCCCGACCGCGCGCTGGCGCGCAAGTCGGTCGAGCGCCTTCTGGTCGTCAAGGAGAACGAGGCCTATTGCCAGCCTTGCGTGTCGCCGGTGTGGGATACCGCGCTCGCGGCATTGGCATTGATGGAAGCGAGGGATGACGCGGCCGATGCCGCAGTTGCAAAAAGTCTGGACTGGCTGAAGGCGCGCCAGGTTCTCGAGCTCAAAGGAGATTGGGCGGAAGAGCGACCGAACGTTCGTCCGGGCGGGTGGGCCTTCCAATACAATAACGCACACTACCCCGATCTCGACGATACCGCCGTCGTCGTCATCGCGCTCGACCGCGCCAAGGAGCGCGTCGCTCCCTTCGCCGACTATCGCGAGGCAATCGCGCGTGGCCGTGAGTGGGTCGAAGGTTTGCAGAGCACGAACGGAGGCTGGGGCGCATTTGATGCCGACAACGTCTACTACTATCTGAACAACATTCCCTTCGCGGATCATGGGGCATTGCTCGACCCACCGACGGACGATGTCAGCGGACGCTGCATCGGCATGCTGGCGCAGCTCGGCGAGACGGATGACTACCCCGCCGTGCACCGAGGAATCGAATTTCTGCGGCGCTCGCAACTGGCCGACGGCAGCTGGTTTGGACGGTGGGGCGTCAACTACATCTACGGCACGTGGTCGGCGCTCGCAGGTTTGAACGCAGCCGGGCTTCCACACGACCATTCCGCGATTCGACACGCTGTGCACTGGCTCGTCGAAATCCAGAACAAGGACGGCGGCTGGGGCGAAGATTGCGCGAGTTATCGCCTCGACTATAGCGGCTATCATCACGCGCCCTCGACCGCGTCGCAGACCGCCTGGGCGTTGCTGGCGTTGATGGCGGCCGGCGAAGTCGATTCCGCCGCGGTCGCACGCGGCATACGCTATCTCCGAGCCACGCAGGGGCCGGACGGATTATGGGCGCAGGAGCAATATACCGGCGGCGGTTTTCCACGGGTATTCTATCTGCGTTATCACGGCTACCCGAAGTTCTTCCCGCTTTGGGCCATTGCCCGCTACCGCAATCTCAAGGCGGGCAATTCGCATCACGTCGCGTACGGACTGTGATCCTGCCGCACGACGAGAACGAAGAAGGCGCTGTCGAACGCGCGGCACTGGAGCTCGCCGGCTCATGAACGTCATCGCCGTCACTGGCCTGGCGCGGGAAGCGCGCATTGCGCGCCGCGCCCGGATGGTGGCTGTGGTGGGCGCCGGCGACGGAGCACTTCTGGCGCGCCGGCTCGAGGAGGCGATTGCCGCGGGCGCCAAGGGAATTGCCAGTTTCGGCATTGCCGGCGCGCTGGCGCCGCTTCTGCGTCCGGGAGATATCGTGATCGCAAGTCACGTCGTGCACGGCGAAGAACGTTACGCGACCGACGCGAAATGGAACGCGATCCTGCGCCAGAAATTACCGCGCGCGACGACGGCGATCATCGTCGGACATGGCGAGATCGTCAGCCATGTCGACGGCAAGCGTCGCTTGTTCGCGACTTCGGGTGCGCATGCCGTCGACAACGAATCCCATATCGCGGCACGCATTGCGCGTCGCCACAAAATTCCGTTCGTAGCGATTCGCGCGATTTCGGATGCCGCGACGCGCGGCCTGCCGCCGGCGGCTCTCGTGCGGCTCAACCCCAATGGCCGCATTCGCCTCGGCGGCGTTTTGCGCTCGCTCGTGAGCGAGCCGCATCAAATTGCGGATTTGCTGACGACGGGGCGCGAAGCCAACAGGGCCTTCACCGCGCTATCGCGCAGCCGGAACGCCCTCGGGTTTTTTCTTGGCTGCCCGTATCTCGGCTAGCTTCTGTTCGACGTGGCGCGAGAACACGAATTCCGCCGGACGCTGATGTGAAATGTCGATATCCGGCTTCAGCGGTCCCGATGTCTTGACCCCGCGCACCGCAAGCGGGATCAGCTTGTGGGGATGCTTGATCGAGTCGACGACGGCAGTGCCTTCGAAACCGCAATGGACCATGCAGTCCTGACACTTTTCGTACTTGCCCACACCATACTTGTCCCAATCGGTGTCATCGATCAGTTCCTTGAACGTCTTCGCATAACCTTCGCCGAGCAAGTAGCACGGCTTCTGCCAACCGAACACGCAACGCAGCGGCATCGACCAGGGCGTGCATTCATAAGTCTGGTTGCCGGCGAGGAAATCGAGAAACAGCGGCGACTGGGTGAACTGCCATTTCTTGCCGCCATTGCCGCGAGAAAGAATATCGCGGAAGAGGTTCTTGGTGCGTTCGCGATTGAGGAAGCTGTCCTGATCGGGCGCCCGTTCATAGGCATAACCCGGCGAAATGGTGATGCCGTCGAGCCCCATCTCCATCATCGTGTCGAAGAACGCTGCGACGCGCTCGGGAATGGCATTGGAGAACAGCGTGCAGTTGATCTGGGTGCGGAAGCCCTTGGACTTGGCGAGCTTGATGGCTTCAATGGCCTTTTCGTAGACACCCTCCAGACACACGGAGTGGTCGTGCATCGCCTTGTCGCCGTCGAGATGGATCGACCAGGTGAAATTGGCGTGCGGCTGGTACTGATCGATCTTCTTCGTCAGCAAGAGCGCATTGGTGCACAGAATCACGAACTTGTTGCGGTCGAGGAACCCTTGCACAATCTGCGGCATCTCGCGATGGAGCAGCGGCTCGCCGCCGGCGATCGAAACCGCGGGCGCACCGCACTCGTCGATCGCCTCCATGCATTCATGATAGGAAAGGCGCTGATTGAGGATGTCGTCGGGATAGTCGATCTTGCCGCAACCCGCGCAGGCGAGATTGCAGCGAAAGAGTGGCTCCAGCATGAGCACGAGCGGGTAACGCTTCGTGCCCATCAGATGCTGTTTCATCACATAAGCGCCGATGCGTGCGGCTTGCTGAACCGGAATTCCCACAATCTTCTCCGTTCTCACGCCACGCTGGCGCGATCATTCCTGAGTTCGGCCGGCAGACGGAACTCGATATGCTCTTTCTTGCCGTCCATCTGCGTGACTTCGACGGGCTCGATACGGCCAAGCGCGGCTATGACGTCTTCGACGAGGCTCTCTGGCGCCGAAGCGCCGGCGGTGAGGCCGACGATCGTCCGGCCGCGTACCCAAACCGGATCCAGTTCGCTGCCGTCGGCGATGAGATAGGTGGGGATGCCTTCCTCGCGACCGATCTCGCACAAGCGATTGGAGTTGGAACTGTTCTTGGCGCCGACGACCAGGATGACTTCGGCCACTTTCGCAAGCTCGCGCACCGACGTCTGGCGGTTCTGTGTCGCGTAGCAGATGTCTGTGGTCTCCGGACCGACGATGTCTTTGAACTTGGCCTTCAGCGCCTGGATCACGTTCTTGGTGTCGTCGATGGATAGCGTCGTCTGCGTGATATAGGCGACTGGCGTGTCGGTCGGAATGTCGAGCGCGGCGACGTCGGCTTCGGACTGCACCAGATGCACCGGCGCTCCGACTTGGCCCATCGTGCCTTCGACTTCAGGGTGCCCGGCATGACCGATCAGGATCAGCTTGCGGCCGCTGCCGGCATAGCGCTTGCCCTGGTTATGAACCTTGGAGACCAGGGGACAGGTCGCATCGAGGACCGGGAGGCCGCGCGCCTGCGCATCCCGGACCACCGCCTGGGGCACGCCGTGGGCGCTGAACACTGTCACCGCGCCATCGGGAACTTCGTTCAGCTCCTCGACGAAACGCGCGCCCTTGTTCTTCAGCGTGTCGACGACATGCTTGTTGTGCACGATCTCATGGCGGACATAGACAGGCTCGCCGAACTTCTCGAGCGCCCGTTCGACGATATCGATCGCACGAACGACACCGGCACAAAATCCGCGGGGTTGGGCGAGAACAACTCGCATCGAGACTCCAGTCTCTTGGGGCAGCCTTGGCCCGAAAGGGTGGCTATAGCCAGCATCTGTGTGCAGCGCAACCGGCACTGGGCAATAACGTCCCGGCTAGCATTTGGCCCATTTGGACGGTAGTGCAGGGCCTGGAACTCGCGAAATATGGTACGGTTCGGCTCTAATTTACCCCTGCCTTGATTGGGGATTTGGAACCGGCTGGTCGGACGGGGTGTTCATGAAAGGTGCGAAAGACGGGGCGCCGAAGATGTCGGCTCAGTCCCAGTCCATCTCGTTGCCGAGCGCCCTGAAGGGCGCGGCCAGGATTGTCGATGCCACGCTCGATGCCGTTCTGCCCAAGCCTCACGGCCTTTATGCGCGCGTCCAGGAGGCGATGCGTTACGCAACTTTCGCGGGCGGCAAGCGCCTCAGGCCGTTTCTCGTGCTGAATTCGGCGAAGTTGTTCGGCGTTCCTGAAGCGCGTGCCGCGCGAGCTGCTGCGGCGATCGAAGTTCTCCACACCTATTCTCTCGTGCATGACGATCTGCCTTGCATGGACGATGATGCGCTGCGCCGCGGCCGTGCAACGACGCACATCGCCTTCGACGAGATGACCGCTGTCCTTGCGGGCGACGGATTGCTCACCCTTGCTTTCGAGATTCTGGCGGGCGTCGAGACGCATCCGTCAGGCGAGGTTCGCAGCGCACTGGTGCTGCGTCTCGCCGAAGCGGCGGGCAGCAACGGCATGATCGGCGGACAGATGATCGACATGCAGGCGGCTGGGAACGCTTTCGGGGCCGACGAGATCGTGTTGCTTCAGCGGCTAAAGACTGGTCAGTTGTTCGAGTTCGCCTGCGAAGCCGGCGCGATTCTGGGTGAAGCCAAAAAGGAAGATCGCGATCGCCTGCGTTCCTACGCCCGCGACATGGGCCTGGTGTTCCAGATCACCGACGATCTGCTCGACGTCACCGGAACGGAAGCGAAGACCGGCAAGGCCGTCGGCAAGGACAAGGACCAGGGCAAGGCGACGCTCGTGTCGATTCTGGGAATCGACGGCGCGCGAAACGAAGCGGAGAAGCTGGCGCGCCGCGCCGCGGCGACGTTGGCTCCCTACGGTAATTTCGCGCCTGAATTGTGCGCGCTTCCCCTCTATCTTCTGAAACGGGATTCCTGATGGCGGATGTTTCGCGAACACCTTTGCTCGATGGGATTGACGTACCAGCCGACCTGCGCCGTCTCGCGCGCTCGAATCTGCGTCAGCTGACCGAAGAGCTTCGGCACGAATTGATTCATGCCGTGGCTGAATCGGGCGGGCATTTCGGCGCAGGCCTCGGTGTTGTCGAGTTGACGGTCGCGCTGCACTACGTCTTCAACACGCCCGCCGACCGCCTCGTCTGGGATGTCGGCCATCAATCCTATCCGCACAAGATCTTGACCGGACGGCGCGAGCGAATCCGCACCATCCGCAAGGGCGGTGGACTATCCGGTTTCACACGGCGGAGCGAAAGCGAGTACGATCCGTTCGGCGCGGCGCACTCCTCGACTTCCGTTTCGGCGGGTCTCGGCATGGCTGTCGGCCGCGACCTTTTGGGAAAAACCAACCACGTCATCGCGGTCATCGGCGATGGCGCGATGAGCGCCGGTATGGCGTATGAAGCGATCAACAATGCCGGCGCTCTGGGCAGCCGGCTCCTGGTGATCCTAAACGACAACGACATGTCGATCGCACCGGCAACAGGCGCCTTGAACAAGCACCTCAACGAATTGACCGTGACGAACTCCGGGTCGAACACCGTGTTCGAAAAACTCGGGATGCGCCATATGGGACCTATCGACGGCCACGATGTCGACGCGCTTGTCAGCGTGCTGGAGGCCATTCGCGACAACAAGGATGACAGAGCCGTCCTGCTCCATGTCGTCACGCGCAAGGGCCATGGCTACGCACCCGCCGAAACCTCAGCCGACAAGGGCCATGCAGTCGCGAAGTTCGACGTCGCGACCGGCGTGCAGGTCAAATCGAAAGCCGCCGCGCCCGCCTACACCAAAGTTTTTGCCAACGCATTGGTTTCCGAAGCATCAGCCGATCCCAGGATCGTTGCGATCACGGCGGCGATGCCTTCGGGCACCGGACTCGACATTTTCGCCAAAGCTTTCCCGGAGCGCACTTTCGACGTCGGTATCGCCGAACAACATGCTGTGACTTTTGCCGCCGGCCTTGCGACGGAGGGTCTCAAGCCTTTCGCCGTGATTTATTCGACTTTCCTGCAGCGCGCCTACGACCAGGTCGTGCACGATGTCGCGATCCAGAATCTGCCCGTACGCTTTGCGATGGATCGCGCCGGGCTCGTCGGCGCCGATGGCGCTACGCACGCGGGAAGTTTCGATCTGGCTTATCTCTGCTGCCTGCCGAATTTCGTCGTGATGGCGCCGTCCGATGAAGCCGAACTCGTGCATATGGTGGCGACGGCGGCAGCTCACGATTCCGGCCCGATCGCGCTTCGCTATCCGCGGGGCGATGGAACCGGCGTCGCGATGCCGGAACGTGGATTGGTATTGCCCATCGGCAAGGGCCGTATCGTGCGCGAGGGCCGGGAAGTCGCCATTCTGAGCCTGGGAACGCGTCTCGCAGCGGCGCTTACTGCCGCCGATCAGCTTCGCTCGCAGGGCATTTCGTGCACCGTAGCCGATGCACGTTTCGCCAAGCCCCTTGACGAAGAGCTTGTTCGTCGGCTGCTGCGTCATCACGGCATGCTGGTAACGATCGAGGAAGGTTCCGTAGGCGGCTTTGGCTCGCACGTGCTCGGCTTCATCGCCAACCATGGTTTGCTCCGGCCCGGTCTCGAAATCCGCACGCTGACGCTGCCCGACAAATTTCTCGAACATGACGATCCTGCGCGCCAATATGAAACTGCCGGCCTTGCCGCTGCCGATATCGCTCGTGTCATCGCCACTCATTTCGTCAAGAAAGCTGCTGTACACGGCTGAGCGGCAAAATTTTGCCGCGATTGGCATCTACGTCGGACCCTCTCGGAGAACGGAATGCAGAACTGGATGTTGAAACTTTCTCTGGCACTGGGGCTGGCGGTACTGCTGGCCGCGCCGTCTGCTCGTGCCGATACCGCCGATCCGGCCGCGCCGGCAGTGCAATCCTTCTACACAACGCTCCTGGACTGCATGAAGGGCGGCAAGACGCTCGGCGCCCAAGGCCGCTACGATAAGTTGAAGCCAGTCGTGGAAAAGACCTTC
>Ga0187821_10000090_pt1 | contig 16119 bp, 19 predicted proteins | sample NC_wetland_sal_i_20_FD_132442 | JGI IMG/M metagenome (GOLD analysis project Ga0187821, IMG submission 132442) | Wetland sediment microbial communities from Neuse River Estuary, North Carolina, USA - SourceSoil_1 | ecosystem: Environmental > Aquatic > Freshwater > Wetlands > Sediment | place...
CAGGCTCTGAAAATAGGAAAGCTTGTGGTAAAGGAAAGGTTGGCTGCTTGCGCGAACGTTCTTCCGACCATCCGATCAATTTATCGTTGGAACGGAAAGATGGTTGTGGGGGAGGAGGCTTTGGTGATTCTGAAGACCACAGCCGACCGATATCGTGCTCTTGAGAAATTGGTCCTGGAATTACACTCGTACCAAGTACCAGAGATTATTGCGTTGCCGATTACAAGAGGGTTCAAACAATATCTTGGGTGGATTCTGAGCGAAGTCCACACGTAATTGTAGGCAAAGAGTTAGGTTCATTACCAGAGTGAGGGGTTGACCGAAGCTGGCTAGGTAGGTAGACTCATCAGGTGTTTTCCTTTCCATAGCTGTGGAGGCTCCTCTTAACAGAGGGGGCGACCATCGTGGGCCAGATGACCGGAGCAGAAAACAACGATACGTATACAGTGGTTATTTTCCGTGGATCTACAGCCAAACCGCTGCGATTCAGTTTTCCGCGGAGATTCGTTCGCAGGCTACTCATTATAGGTTCGCTCTTTCTCCTGGCCGACATGTTGGTGGTTTCACATTATGTCATTAGAACCAGTGAAGTCTGGGAATTATCGGCGTTCCGCGCCGAAGCGATGAGTGCCCGTGAGCAAACAGCTGCGTTTGCGACAGCGATTGATGACTTGAAGAAACGCCTTACCAGTATGAAGGAGGTCAACCAACGGCTTCGGGTCATGCTGGGAATTGAAACTCCAAAGACTGGGGATGTTGTGAACGGCCGGGGCGGTGAAGATGTTCCCCTTCCTGAAGAGAGCCACGTACCATCTCGAGAGAAAACACTTGGGAACGAAGTTCAAATCCTGCATTCCAGCATGCTGTATCCAGCTCAAGGCGTGCAAGTTTCCAGCGTGTCGATGAGTCTGCCTGCATTAACGAGCCGTGAGGCAATTTCAGCAGTAAGCGAGGGTATCGACTGGCTCGAGAAAGAGGCTACGAGTCAGGAGCAGATACTTCAAGAGTTATCCGAAGCGGCGGAACGGAAATCTGCCCGATGGGCGGCAACGCCTTCGATATGGCCTGTCAAGGGTTGGATTACGTCCGGATTTGGTCCGAGAGTGTCACCGTTTACTGAAAAACCAACTTGGCACGACGGGCTGGATATTGGAGCAGCGGCTAATGCGCCGGTTCAGGCACCAGCACAAGGCCGCGTGACATCGGTTGGGTTTGATCCGAAGCTCGGGAATATGGTGAAACTTGACCACGGGTTTGGAATCGAGACGCTCTATGGTCATCTCGCCAAACAATTGGTGAAGGAAGGGCAGCGAGTCAAACGGGGCGACGTTGTTGGCCTCGTGGGCAGTAGTGGCCTTGCAACAGGACCTCACCTGCACTATATGGTAAAGGTCAACGGCCAGGCGCTTGATCCCAATAAGTACATCCTGGACTAATTCTGGGTTTCGCGAAGCAGCCCTCACATTTCCTTCCTCGATCTCCTCCCTCAGACTTCTCAAGATAGATAAAAAAGTGTTCTCTCTTTCAGGTGGACAAAACCAGCACATAATCGGCGGGCAGTTCAATTAATGCAGATACAATGTGCTATGCTCCATCCACCAACATAAATATCAAGGCTTCTATCTGCTATTATCCCTCGCAACATGACTGACCTCGAAATAGCTAGGTCCGTTAAACCCCATTCAATTCAGTCAATCGCTCAGAAGCTCGGCATTGCACCAGACGAGCTAATTCCCTATGGAAAATTCAAAGCGAAGGTGTCCTTGACTGTTCTCGTTCGTCAAGAGGCAGAACGGTTAGGACGGTATATTCTTATCACCGCAATCAATCCAACACCTCTTGGGGAGGGAAAGACAACGACTTCAATCGGACTGGCGATGGGGCTGGCAAGGATAGGGCGCCGGAGCGTCGTTACTCTTCGGCAACCTTCCTTAGGGCCGGTATTCGGGATCAAGGGTGGAGGGACCGGAGGGGGGCGCGCTCAAGTATTGCCCATGGAGGACATCAACCTCCATTTCACAGGTGACTCCCACGCCGTATCCGCAAGCCACAACCTTCTCTCTGCTTTTGTTGATAACCATATCTTCCACGGAAATGCGTTACAGATCGATCAACAGAATATCTTCTGGCCGCGAACACACGGAGTAGGTGACCGGAGTTTGAGGAACGTGACTCTGTCGGACGGAGACACGAGTCATTGTGGACAGTTTGTCATTACCGAGGCATCAGAGGTCATGGCGATTTTGGCGCTAGCGTTGAGCCAACGGGATCTTCGGAGTCGATTGAATCGTATCGTTATTGGATTGACCAAAAACGGAAGGCCTGTCCGTGCCGAGGAGTTGGGATGCGTTGGATCAATGGCAGTCTTGCTCAAAGAGGCGTTGCTGCCGAATCTAGTCCAGACGCTGGAAGGAACGCCTGCCTTGGTGCACACGGGCCCGTTTGGAAATATTGCGCATGGCAATAATTCTGTCCTGGCCGATGCCATTGCGTTGCGTTGCGCGGATTATGTCGTTACCGAGGCTGGATTTGGAAGTGATCTCGGAGCGGAGAAATTTTTCAACATAAAATGTAGAGTATCAGGATTCACACCGTCAGTTGTGGTTGTCGTAGCGACTTTACGCGCGCTTAAGCTACACGGCGGTGGAGGCGTGGTCAAAGTGGGGTCACCATTGCCTGCTGGCTTGACCGGCCCTAACCGAGAGGCCTTGACCAGGGGATTTGCCAACCTGGAGCAGCATATTGCCAACGCAAAATCCCATGGTGTGCCGGTGGTTGTTGCAGTGAATGCATTTAATGATGATCCTCCAGCCGAATTGGAGTGGGTACGAGAACGGTCTCGAGAGGTCGGAGCTGTTGACGCAGCAGTGTCGACACATTGGGCACATGGAGGAAAGGGAGCGGAGGCACTCGCTGCAGCAGTCGTCAAGGCGACGGAACAGCCAGCGAAGTTTACCTATCTCTATGATGTGATGTGGCCGATCAGAAGAAAAATAGAAACCATTGCCACAAATATGTATGGTGCGGCCGAAGTCGCTTTCGCGCCCGAGGCGGAACGACAACTTGAGTTGGCCGAAGCGTTAGGATTTGGCCAACTTCCCGTGTGTATGGCGAAGACACCCCTCTCGCTCTCGCATGATCCAACGCTCAAGGGTCGCCCGACCGGCTTTACCCTTCCGATCAAAGAGCTGCGAGTACTTGCCGGAGCCGGGTTTGTGACGGCCGTGTGCTCAGGCATTCAGCTGATGCCAGGTTTGCCAAAGAAGCCAGCGGGTGAACGGATCGATGTGGATCAGAGTACGGGTGAGATCGTGGGGCTGTCCTGAGGCGAAACTAGCGCTGCTTCAAGTAGCGGAAAAACTCGGAATCAGGGCTCATTACCAGGGTGGATTTGTCCTTGAAAGTCTTCTTGTACGCTTCCATCGAGCGGGTGAATTCAAAGAATCGAGGGTCCTGTCGATAGGCATCCGCATAGATCCGAAATGCTTTCGCGTCGCCGCCTCCACGAAGCTCCTCTGATTCCTTGTACGCCTCAGCCAGAAGAATTTCCTTATCCTTCTCTGCCTCCGATCGGATCTTCTGAGCTTCCTCAGCACCTTCCGCTCGGTACTGCTTGGCCTGTCGTTCCCGTTCAGCCTGCATGCGGGCGAACACAGCTTTCTCATTTTGCTCCGGCAGATCAGCCCGTTTGATACGGACATCCTGGATCTCGATGCCATACGCAGACGCCTTCTCATTCGACCGCTGCGTCACGATCTTCATGAGCTCAGCACGGCCCGTCGAGACGATTTCCAGAAGCTCATGTCGTCCGAGCTCAACCCGGAGTTCAGAGTAGATAATGTCGTGTAGGCGTTGTAGCGCTCCACGTTGGCTTTGAAAGTTCTGATAGACCTTTAACGGATCAACGATCCGCCACTTGGCGAAGTTGTCCAAAAGCAGGGTCTTCTTGTCTTGCGTAATCACATCTTGGGGCTCAGAGTCATAGTCTAGAAGGCGCTTGTCAAAGTAGGTCACTTCTTGGATAAAAGGAACCTTCATGTAGAGGCCTGGTTCCGTGGCGGTTTGGACCGGTTTGCCGAGTTGAACGACGATGGCTGTCTGAGTTACGTCAACGATGAAGAACGGGGAAGCACCCAACAGGAACAGTCCGAGGACCACAACGATGAGCGCAATGGTAAGTCCCTGCTTCGTCATGGCTTGCGCTCCTCTCCTGAGGTCGACGGCCCAGGCTTGGAAAGCCGTTCAAGCGGCAGGTAAGGAAGCACGCGCTCGCCGCCCTTGCCGTCAATGATCACCTTTTCCACGTTCGGCAGGATCTCTTCCAACGTTTCGATATAAATTCGCTTGCTGATAATGTCCTTCGCTTGATTATATTCTTTGAGCGTCGCAAGGAAGCGATTCCCTTCGCCCTGTGCGCGGTTCAGCCGTGCTTGCGCATAGCCTTTCGCTTGATTCACCAACTGCGCCGCCTCGCCTTTCGCTTTCGGAATAATGTCGTTGCGGTACCCCTGAGCCTGGTTAATAAGTTTCTCCCGGTCCTCTTTCGCATTCGTCACGTCTTTGAAGGCGGCCGCAACGGCCTCCGGTGGGTCTACATCCTGGAGCTGGACGGCCGCCACCTGTACACCGGCCTGATATTGATCGAGAATGGCTTGCAGAAGCACTTGGGTGTCCTGTTGGATTTGCGCTTTGCCAGTCGTCAATGCTTCGTCGATCTTGCTCTTCCCGACAACCTCCCGCATCGACGCTTCCGCCGCTTTACCGATCGTATCGTGGATGTCCGCGATGCTGAACAGGTAGTGCGAGGCCTCTTTGATTTTGAATTGCACGATAAATTCGATCGCGAGGATGTTCATGTCGCCGGTAAGCATCAGGGCTTCTTGCGGAATCATTTGCTGGCGGCCTTGGCGATCGGTCCTAAAGCCAATCTCGACCCGATGCAGTTTCGCTACCTTCGGCTGGAGCACGGTCTCGATCAGCGGAATCTTGAAATGGGGGCCTGGATCGACGGTGCGGACGGGAATTCCAAACCGCTTGACTACGCCTTCCTCGTCCGGCGCGACGATGAAAACGCTTTGCCAAACAAAGAAAATCAGGAGTCCGGCAATGAGGATGTTGCGAAACCCACCAGAAGGGATTAAGCCGACGAATTGCGACCGCGCCTGTTTCAAGACGTCCTCGAGAGGATCGCCTTTCTTGCTCCAGGGGTCTTTGGGGTCCCACACCATAGCGGTTCACAGACAGGTTTGGAAAGAGAACGCCGCACACCTTAACAGAGTGCATTCGAGGGGGCAAGTGTGGTTATTGTGCGTCGCCATCAAGTCGTACTAATGGGCTATGTCGGGTAGCACATCTTTGGTTACCTTCCGTCCATCTTTGGAGAGATACTCAATTGTAACTCTTTCGCAAGCATGTCGGGACAAGATATCGTGGCTTCGACGACGAAAGCGGACGCGCTCGCACCGGCCATTGTCCAGATCGTGCCCCAGAGGATGGCTCTACGGTAGTTAGTGACGCCGCTACCAACGAGCGTCGCCATGGCTTTCGAGACATCGTTCATACCGTTCGCGTAGCGCAAGGCGAGTACGAGAATGAGGGCGAGAAGTGGGAATTCCATCGAGTCAGCGCTCTAGGAGGTGACCGCCCCGCTGCAGGAAGAACCGGCGCCGGCGGTACAGCCATAGCAGTGATTACGTGTCACGATCTCTCTCGAGGCGAGGAGAGCAACGTCGAAGTCACGAACATGTTGCGGCAGGCCGTGCCCGACTGGTAAGTCCAGCATCTGGTTGAAGTCACAATCGTACAGGGTGCCATCCCAGCCGATGGAGATCATCGATCGGCACATCACACCTGATGCAGCCGTTGGGTTGAATGCGTTCGCCAGCCGCTCCATGTAGTCGTCGTAATTCCCGCTCTCGACCAGGAATTCCAAGAAACGACTGATCGGCATATTGGTAATCGTATAGAGGTGATTGAACATAATCCCGTGGCGAGTGCTCAGCTCCCGCCGGAATTGCGCTTCGATCGCATCTTGCTTCGGCGGAAGAAAGGCTCCGACAGGATTGTAGACGAGATTCAAGACCAGCCCGCTTCCCTCACGTCCATAGCCGAGGCGGTTCAGCCGCTTCAACGCCTCTATCGATTTCTCAAAGACCCCTTCGCCCCGTTGCGCGTCCGTTTGTGAGGCGCGGTAGTAGGGAAGCGACGCGACAACTTCCACATGGTGCCGCGCGAGAAAGTCGGCCAGGTCTGCCTGAGAAGGCAACAATAGAACGGAGAGATTACACCGGTCTATCACATGCCGGCCGAGCGCGCGTGCCTGCTCGACCAGCCAGCGGAAGTTCGGATTCAATTCCGGCGCGCCGCCCGTGATATCGACCGTCGGGATGTCAGTCTTGGCCAGGGCCTCGATGCAAAGGGCTGCTGTCTCGCGTGACATGATCTCCTTGCGATCCGGCCCCGCATCGACGTGACAGTGTCGGCACGTCTGATTGCAGAGCTTCCCGACATTGATTTGAAAGACGCTGAGGCTGGTCGCTCGAAGTGGATGAAGGCCCGACTCTGCGAGGCGAAGATCAAACGGACGGGATAACTGCGTCTGAGCCAAGATGCGGAGTTGTTCAGCAGCAGGAGCTAACGGACTCTGTCTGCCAAGAAGCGTCAGAGTCATAGGGTTCAACAGCACCCGCCCTTCGGGTTGCAAGAAACCGCTTCGCTGCCCGCCGTCTGTCCCGCGCGATTGAGAATGGCGAAATGGGGGACGTAAGGATCAGCCTCCAGCACGCAACGAGTTTTCGAGCAGACTTCGAGCGGTTCTCCCCGACGATAGATGTGCTGATCGTCGTCCGCCACTTCCACAAACGGGCCGGCAAAGAGCGCAAAATCTCCTTGCCAGACACACGGTGTTTGAGCGGGCACCACGGCGGACCACTTCGGATCGGAACGATCCAGCCATTGAGGGACTGCAGATAGGATGAACAAGTCCGTCAACGGAGGCTGGCTCAGAAGAGCCGCGGCTTGAGCGGTGATGGGTTGAGGAATGCCGCGGAGATAGAGAATGCCCAGTTCATCCACCGCACGGCTGAAAGGACCACGGAGTGTCGCAAATCGAGCGGCGGCCTCTGCGAGCGCGATCCGGAGCTTGTAGCCGGTGAGAGTCACGGAGAAAAAATGAATGCCGTCGATAACCTGCCATGGCGCATACCTGGTCAAATGAATACCGAGGAACCCGGCCTCCACCATCCCAGCGATGTAGTGATTCAATGTGAGGGCTCCTGACAAACAGTCACCCCACTTCTTCGTATCGTGCACGAGATACTGAGGCACGGGCTGATCCGCCACGATGTCGGAAATGGTAAACCGCCCTCCCGGCTTGGTGACACGGAACATTTCCCGAAAGACCTTGCGTTTGTCCGGAGCGAGATTGATCACGCAGTTGGAGATGATCACATCGATCGACTCATCTTCCACCGGCATCGCATCGGCGGTCCCTTTACGGAACTCGACGTTGGACACCGGGTAACCCAAGTTCGTCGCGACGATGGCGGCATTCTTGCGGGCGATCGTCAACATCGTGTCGGTCATGTCGATGCCGATGACGTGACCGCTGGAGCCCACCAGCCTCGAGGCTTCGAAACAATCGATACCGCCGCCCGAGCCGATATCAAGGACGGTTTCGCCGGGCCCCACAGTTTTCAAGCCGGCCGGTGTTCCACAGCCGTATGAGATCTTGAGCACTTCCTCGGGAATGAACGTCTTGAGATCGGCAAAGTTGTAGCCGGTTGGGCCACAGATTTGCTCGCCTGTGCTCGCAGCCTTGGCGTATCGATCGCTTACTTTCTGTGTTATTCCATCGATCGACATCGTGTCCTCACAGCGGGGGAAATATGCAGAGCGTCCCGTGTATCAAGAGAAGGGGGACCGCGTCAACCTCCCTTTTATATCGGATTGTATCACCGTCCGAAGGCCCGGCGTCATGCGTCAATGTTACGGTGACCGGAGGATCTTAATGATTGAACGGACCGGCGAATGTACGTTGTTTCCAGAGCCACCAATAGATGACGGCATTGAGGAGAACGACCACGCAACCCAAGATCATTTGGACTTCTCGAGTGAGAGTATCCGGATAGAGGATCGGGAGCAGGTAATGCGTGAGGAAGTCGTCGCGATAGCCAACCTCGCCCGCCTGTTCCCGCAGCCAATTCTCCAGCGGAGTCAGCGGACAGATCCAGCCACTCAGTTCTACGATGGCGCCCCAGGCGGCAGCCGGTATGTGCAGCCAGATCATGCGCCGCCACTTCAGGGCAAGTAGCCCGCCGAACAGCACGAAGCCCACGAAGGCGATGTGGACGAGTAAGACCAGATCAGCGACCAAGTGAGACCACATAGTCTTCTAGGGCAACGACCTGCAGAGAGCCGTCAATGATTGTGAGCCGGGAAAGTCAGTCTGGAAGAAAACAGCTGGCGATGCAAGAAGCGGTTGCTCCGGAACGGGCGATGCACTCTTGCTATGCCGCAGAGTGGACGGTATGCTTCTCGCCCGGATCGATGAGTAGAAGAAAGGATATGTCGGATGTCTCAAAGGGTACAGACTGACCATCCCCAAATTGGGCTTCAATTCAGGACCAAGACTGCCGCCCTATCCATTCAGGTCGCCGTCCTCTGTGTACTAATGGGTGGCTGTATCGAAGATAAACGTGCAGACAAGGCCTATCTGCACGGCGAGTATAGCAAGACCGCGAAGGAGCTGCGGTACTTGGCCGAAAACGGCGACGTGCGCGCTCAATACGATCTCGGTGTGTTGTACGACAGAGGGCAAGGAGTCCCACAAGACGATCATGAAGCGATGAATTGGTATCACCGAGCTGCTGAACAGGGCGAGGCACGAGCACAATATAACCTCGGGCTGATGTATGCGAACGGGCAAGGGATCAAACAGGACTATGCGGAGGCGTACTATTGGATCACGCTTGCTGCGACCCAAGGAAATGTCCATGCCGTGGAGGCGCGAGACTACTATGCTGCGCAAATGACTCCAGATCAAATGGCCCGCGCGAAGCAACTCCTGGAGCTCCATGCAAGGCGTGTCGCCCAGCCCGAACCTTGCCCGCTCTCCCTGCCCTGTAACAAGTAACGCATGAAGAGTGCAGGAGTTCCCTCGAGAACCAACCGCTTCCAGTTGGCGGGAAAGCGTAAACTAGAACAGCCGGGCAGACGTGTCTGATCCTGGAGGGAGAGGGTAGGTTAAAGTCCCATCGCGGGTTACCACAAACGTCGTCAGCGAGTGGACCTGTGCCTCATTCCGATTCACAATATGCCGGACTGTCCATCCGCGAACGGTCAGCATATCCGCGATCAAGGAGCGATGGCAGCGCCAGGGAACGGCTTCGGCGCACATGATCGCTGTGTGGAACGGCCGGCCATCAGCCATCAATTCATCCAGCGCTTTCCTGAATTCTTCCGTCTGCATGTAGTCCGCATAGCCACGAAAACTGGCATTGCGCCACCCTGCATTCACAGAAACTTTCGTCAGCTTTCGTAACCCGCCGAGTTGAGCTGAGTGCTGATAGCGCATCCCGGCCTCAGCCAAGCTCTTGGCCAAGGCTTCAGTATTGAACTGGGGATTGAAACGTGAACGAGGTACGGTGCGAACATCGACCAAGAGCGCGATCCCATGAATGCGTAGCAGCTCCAACAACTCGTCGACCGGTCTCGTTGAATGGCCGATGGTCCAGAGTACCGATGACATAGTCTACGCATTCTGCCACGACGGGCGGACAATCGCTATGGGCGAGGATTATGACGAGCTATTACTCTGGTGGAACCTTCGCCGGGTCGAGTTCCACCAGGCGGTGCCGCCCGTTCGAGACGTGTTCGACTTTGAAGAGTCGCTCGCCCAGTTGGATCGTGCCCGCCACCACGGTGCCGTTGACGAAAAGCGTTACATCTCCCCGAGCCGGGCCTTTGAGGAATCCGCGAACGACGGCGGAGTCATTAAATTTTGACAGGGTAGACGTAACCTCCAATTGATACTGGACGGCATCAAAGAACTCGACAGTCATGGGCGGATGCGGTCTGGCACCGGCATCTTTCAAAATGGAAAGCAGCTGAGGATCGAGCACGATCGCGCGCTCACGGATGACCCATGGTTTCCGTGTGGGCACGGGCTGATCGGCCTGCGCGTCGAAAGGCATATCGCGCCAGAGAGGTGTCGGCGCAGGAGATTCTCCGGCAATAAGCAAGGCCGCGCACAGGCATTCGACGAGCCCGCAAATGATAAACAGGCCAATCCGTGTCTTGCCCAGATGAACCATAGTCCGGTTATTCTATGTGGTGAAGTGGAGAGCGTCTCGAAGCCATTATAGAGAGCAGGCGAGGGCTGCGCGAGGAGAATCGGGAAGTCGCCCTCGATACTTATAGCGGTTTCCGCGCGGCCACCATCCGGACAGCAATGGGAAAAGCGAAATGGTCGTCGCGCCGGTATTGGTCGACTGCCTGAAGGATGAGGCGTTTCACCTTCTGTATCTGATCGGTCGAGAATTTCGCCATGAGATTTTGAATCGGCGCCGCGAGGTCCATCAAGCTCGCGTAGAACTCTTCAGCCGACGCGTACGACCACTCAGCGAGAAACTCTTGCTCCGTCACATCGATTAACCCGGCCTGCTGCAGCATGCCGGCCAGGTCTCCGGGAGTGGCCAGACGAAAGATACCGGGAGCGGTCGGATCGGGCGGCGGCAGCTCCACCACTTGCTTGATCGCATCCATGGAAACGCGAAAGGAAGGATTCTTGTCCAGTGTGGACCAGACGGACGCCGCGAGCCATGCGCCCGGTCTCAATACACGCGCGATCTCTGAAACCGCTTTGGGAATCTCCGGCAGAAACATCAGACAGAAGCGACTGGTGACGGCATCAAACGAGGCAGACGGGAAGGGGAGTGATGTCACGTCGCCGGCCCTGAACGTCACGTTGGTCAGTCCGAGCGAGGCGGCTTTCCGTCTTGCCACAACCAGCATCTGCTCGGCGAGATCGATGCCGAGAACGCTCCCGCTGAGGCCCACGGTCTGTGCTGCCAGCAACGCGGGGTAGCCTGTCCCGGATCCAAGATCCAGAACGTGCATGCCAGGCCGCACGCGTGCATCCGCGATGACCCGGTGATTCAGAAACACCATCTGTCGCTCGAAGAAGGCATCCCACTTCTCCCACCCTCCGGCGACACGGTTCCAATCCTGACGTTGACCTTCGATAATGTGTTGAGACGTGTGTTGCGGCATCTCACGCTTCCGCCGCGGCGGACACGCTGGCGAACGTGGCGATGCCAGGCGATCCCGCCATCACTCCTCCGTACTCAGGTCCCTACTTGATAGTTTGCAGCGTTGCACGGAGTTCCTGCAGCTCGGCGACCATTAAGTCGAGATGTTGATCGCGCTGCGGCTGGTCGTCCTTGAATTTCCACAACCGCCTGAATATGGCGTAGAGCTCCTTCTTGTGCGTCACGGCCAGGTCGTACGCCGGGGTTTCCGCCTGTTCTTTCGTCACGTCGCAGAACGAATCATTGAGTGCATGAAACTGGTTGTGGAAATCATCCAACGCGTTGTCCATGCCCTTCCCGCCTTTTGCGGCCTTGGCACTGGCCTCCATCATATTCGTCAGGTTGACCATCGTGTCGACGCCGGTCGCGCCCTTGGCTTGAACCCGATAGTCCCCGGCGCGAGGATAAAACAGATAACTGCACCCGGTTGAACCGATCAACAACGCGGCTACCATGAGAATACGTGTCATGTTTCGCATAGGCACCTCCGTAATTGCAGACATAGCTTACAGGGCTTCGGCGGCCTATTCAAACACCAGCCGATTCCGTTCCGGAGGAGAAGCGATCGGCAAGTCGAATCGGTCGAGCCGGCTCACGAGTGATTGATCATGGTCGGATGACGAATCGAGAGCGATCATGAATCCTTATAATATAGTGAGGGTAACGAAGTAGAGAGTACTTCGTAGTAATACTAGGGCCATTTGCATCGATATACAGGAGCGCTCGTCTCGTATTACACCTTCGTGCGATTGAAAGAGGCGCTGCGTCCGTGACGTCTGGAGAGTGGTTCACGTCGCAAGCGACTCATGCGGTTGCACTCGTCCTGCGCGGCGGCGGTTTCGAAGATGCGGCATAAGATTAGTGCTGATGAGAGTGCAGCTCGCCGTGCCAAGACAAACACCCCTGAACGCCGGCGCGAAGTCCGAACGGTGCGGATGCGTCTCTGCACATTTGGCATGATGCACGCGACAGAGCGTGGCGTGGTCACGCTGGAAGAGGGAGAAGGCACCGTCGTCGACGACAGCGGGACCGGCATGCGACTTCTGCTGGGCATCGCCCCTCTCAAGAAGCAACTCCTGGAAATTCAGACCGTCCAATCGTTCTTAAAACGCTCGATTTATCTCGTCGAGGTCTGCTGGACCAAACCGGTGCGGGAAGATGCGCAGGGGCGATTATTCCTGGTTGGCGCTCGGCTCCTGTTTGGTCCCTCCCACTATTGGCCTTCTTAGATAAAGCCGGAAACCCTCAATTTCCGCGCCTGTCCTTCGGGGAGCACGTCCTATCAGGCATCCAGTACAGCACCTGGGCTAGTCACTTGCCTCGCCGATCCAGGGGGAGGTATGATCGGCCCGCCCCTGAGTCATCTATAGAGGAGGTGCTATGACCACGCGCACCGCTCCCCAAAAGCAACGGATCTCGCTTGATCGCAGCATCGAGCGTATGCGTAAGCAGCTCGCCGAACTCGCCCCGTTCCTGGGCAAGGGCAAGGCGACCCGTAGCTTGGAAGAATTCGACCTGGAGACGGAACGGTTGATCGGCGATCTCCTGGGACAGACCTCCGACTTGTTGCATGCGTACGAATATGCGGAGCTGGGTGAGGCGGCTGGTTTGGTGAACATGACGGATGAGGCGCCGGAAGGCACCGGCATGGATAGCCATCGTCAAAGTCTCTTGCAGCGGAGCCGAGTGTTGGAAAGCTGTGTGGCCGAATTAGAAGCGCGCCGGGCTGCGGAACCCAAGACAGCCAAGGCCAATCGCCAGACTCTCATCGGTCCGCAAGTAGCCGAACACATGTCCCCCGAAATCCGGAGCCTATCCCAAGACGCCAGCCTGCGGGAGGCCGGGCAGCTCATGCAGAAATGGAAACTCGGCTCCCTTCTCCTCACGGACAACCAGTCCTATGTCGGGTTCATCACGGATTCGGCCTTGGCGCGCGAGGTCGTCGCCAACGGGGTGAATCCCAACAGCACCGCCGTCAAAACGTGCATGCGCAAGCCGGTCGTCTCCATTGCAGGCGATCGCCCGATTATCGACGCCGTGCGCATGATGAAAGAGCAGGCGACCCGGCATCTGGCCGTGACCCAGGATGGTCAGATCATCGGCGTCATCTCAGTCTCGAATATTCTGCGGTACTACTCTGGCGTAGTCTGATCAGCCTCAATCCGACTGGGGAGGTGGGACATGGGCCCGACGAAGGCGATTGTGAAGGGAAACGCGTTGCATGAAGCCGTGGGAGACAAGCTGATCAAGGACGGCTTCGCCAACCGGCGCGAGATTGAGGAGTATGTGAACCATCATTATCTCGTGTTGCCGGTGGTCGACAACGCAGGCAAGCCCTGGGTCCTCGAGGGGAAGCCGGTCTATTGCCTGCGTGGAAGTCAATATGAAACCGTGGATGATCAGAAGGTCCACCTCGCGCGTTGTCCGGATTGTGGTGGTATGGGAATCAGATCAGACGAATTTACGGTCGAATCGGATTGCATCCGCTGCACGGTCTGCGGGCATGAGTTTGATGCGCGGCTGGAAATGATGGAGACGTGAGGGGACGGCCTGGTTGGGTCCCTGTGCTCACGGAACCCCCACGATGAAGCTGTGGTCGTTCAACGTGCGCAGTGGGGAACCAAACCAGACCGTCCCCCTGAAGGGAAAACGAGCAAGCTCGGGAGGAGCATTTGTACTGAGGCCTCGCTCGACGGCCGCAGGAGGACCAGCAACGGGTGCCCTTCCAAAGTGAGAATTACGAGCTAGCTCGGAAGGATCATTCTAGAAGGTGGTCGTTCGACACGCGCGGTGAGAAACCAACCAAGCTGTCGTTCCGGAATCTTTCTCTCAACTTTCTCGTCTCTTTGCCCCGCCGCGGTTGCCTGGCCATACACCTAACAAGGGGGTCGGTATGGATGTGTCGCTCCTATTCGCAGTGGTTGTGGCTGCCTTCCTGCTGTTTCTCGCCATCAAGATCGTCCCGGAGTATCAACGCCTTGTCGTGCTCCGTCTCGGCAAAGTATTGCCGACGCCCAAAGGGCCAGGTCTGGTCCTGATCCTCCCACTCATCGACCGGCCAATCCGGGTGGACCTGCGAGAAACGTATCTCGAGGTGCCGCACCAAACCTGCATCACCAAAGACAATGCTCCGATCTCAATCGATTTCCTGATCTACTCCCGCGTCCTCGACCCGACGGCCAGTGTCGTGAAGGTCCAGGACTTTGCGGGGGCTTCACAAGGCATTGCCACCACCACGTTGCGAGCCGTCGTGGGTGACATCCCGCTTGACGACGTGCTGGCCAAACGCGAACAGATCAATCATCTCTTGCAGGCCAAAATGGATGAAGTCACGCAACGCTGGGGAGTGAAAATTACCACGGTCGAGATTCGGGAGATCACCCCTCCTCAAGAGGTGCAGGAGGCGATGACGCGCCAGATGTCGGCCGAGCGGAGCCGGCGGGCGACGGTTACGGAAGCGGAAGGCAAGAAACAGGCGGCCATTGCTGTGGCAGAGGGCGAGAAGCAGGCGGCGATCCTCAGCGCCGAAGGCGACCGACAGGCCAAAATCCTGCGGGCGGAAGGATTCGCGCTCGCGCTCGGAAAGATCTTTGAGGTAGCCAAGAGCATAGATGCGAAGACTATGAGCCTGCAATATTTGGAAACGTTGAAGGTCATGGGGGCGAGTCCTGCCACCAAGTTTATCCTGCCCATGGAGTTCAGCTCGATGCTGACTGGCCTGTTGGCAGACAGCAAGCTGGCGTTCAAGAAAGAGTAAGTAGGCCATTGCCTCATCCAGCGCAACGCGCGGCTTCATTTTGATCGGTAGCGCGAGCGCGTTCAATAGAACAACGGTAAAATTTCTTTCGTTCAGCCCGAACGGCTAGCGGCCGTGATGTCCCCCGCCACCGAAGTGACCGCCTCCGCCAACATGTCCTCCACCACCGGTATGTCCGCCTCCCGTTCCACCGAAGTGTCGCGGGCTCATGGATGGCGAATATTGAGGCACTGAATAGGGTGCGCGAAGGACGGGAGGATTGGGTTGCGCCACATGGGGCGGATGGACCTGCTGCAATGTGGGAGGGAGAGGGCTTGAGAACTGCGGCGGCACTGCTGCTGGTGCCCTCAACGCATTGGCACTCGTAGCTGCATTCGCCGATCCTGGTAGCAGAGTCTGGGGCGGCACGGCCATTGGTGCTCTCATCGCATTGGCGCTGGTCGCGGCATTCGCCGATCCCGGGAGCAGCGTCTGCGGGGGTGGCGGGGTAACACGGATCGAGGCCGGCGGTGGGACAAGCAAGGAGGGATGCTGCGTCACCGGCGGTGAAATTCCGGCTGGCGGAGCAGGCGGCAGGGTGGCAGCCTGTGTGGCGACGACCTGTTGCATAATAGGAAGATGACGATTCCGTGGATGGAGGTGTTGCGCTTGGAGCAACAATCCATGGACTTGTTGCACGCCGATCCACGGGTAGGGATAGACAATCGGTGTCACATAGACCCAGTCGGTCCAGGCTTGCGACACGAGGGCATTCGCCTGCATCTGGTTGAGTAAGTCCTGACGCTGCTGAGTGAGGGCCTGAATTTGCTCGGGCGACACGGCGGTGGCTAAGGCTTGGTTGGCAGCATCGAGCTGTTGGTGCAACTGATCCGTCTCTGTACGAAGCGCGATCAGTTCGTTCTTGGCGCTCTCGTTTTCTCGAAGCGCCGTGATCGCCTGGGCCACTTCATTGGGGTCGACCTGCGCGGTGAGATCGGCATGGATCACCACCGTTTCTCCCTCGAGCCTGGTGCTGATCTTCTGATCCAAGACCATGACGACTCCGGCCGTATA
>Ga0187821_10000091_pt1 | contig 16089 bp, 12 predicted proteins | sample NC_wetland_sal_i_20_FD_132442 | JGI IMG/M metagenome (GOLD analysis project Ga0187821, IMG submission 132442) | Wetland sediment microbial communities from Neuse River Estuary, North Carolina, USA - SourceSoil_1 | ecosystem: Environmental > Aquatic > Freshwater > Wetlands > Sediment | place...
CCAGCGATATTTTTGCCAAAGGTAGATCTGCAGCGTCGTTAGATCACTGAAGCCTATGATGGGTTTGAGGTGCGGGAGCGGATCGGGGAAAGCGTCTTCGAGAAGATAGGCCGAACCATACCCCCCACGTGTGGCGACGAGCGCATCGATAGAAGGATCGTTCAGAGCCGCGACAAATTCGGCACGCCGTTCGTCCCCAGAGCCGGCGAAATAGCCTTCGGCCCTCATGGTCCGCGACGGCGCGACGGAGAAACCGAGTCGCTCCAATTCTCTCTTGCCGGCGGAAAGGCGGTCTTCAATGCCGGGCGACGCGGGAGCGATAGAGGCAATGCGCGAACCGGGGCGGAGAGCTTTTGGTTTGGGAGGATGAGCCGGCGCGCTCATTCCTGCTGCCTCTCGACGGGCAGCATTTCGACTGAGATTCCCGGGCGGGTGATAGCCGAGAAGACTTTTTCCTGCTGGTGATGGGTGACGTCGGCGTCAAACTGGATGAGGTGCTTGTCGCCGGTGGTGGAGATCTGGAAGTTGTCGAGCTTAACCTTGAGATCATTGAAGATACGGTGGATGTCAGGAACCAGGTCCACAGCGCTGCCGGAGGTAATGCGAAAGAGCATGTAGCGGCATTTGAGCTTGAGCGCGTCCTCGATGTAGATGAGGCCGGTGAGCGTGAGCAGTATGATCAGTGAGGCCACTCCTGCGATGCGATAGAAACCCGCGCCCGAGGCCATGCCGATGGCGGCTTCAGCGAAGATGGCAGCGGCGGTGGTAAGGCCGACGACCGAACCGCGTTCCCGGAGAATCACCCCAGCGCCAAGAAAGCCGATGCCTTGAACAATGTTCGAGGCGATGCGGGTCGTGCCGGTGTCCCCGGTGAGCTTCGCGTATTCCGCGGAAAGGATCGTGAAGAGGGCCGCGCCGAGACATACGCATACGCTGGTGCGCATGCCGGCGGGGCGTTTGCGGACGCTGCGTTCCAGGCCGATGAGCGCGCCGAGCAGAGCGGCCCAGAGCAGGCGGTAGGTGATAGTGGCGAGAGGGAGCATCGGCGATGAGAGCAGTTTACACTTGGCAGTTTTGGACCGCGTGGTTTTGTTGCGGGATTTGCTCTAATTCTTACGCGTGGGCCTGAACCGGCGTTTCTCGAGGGAATGATTGCCCCGGTTGCGACCTTGCGCAGGCAAGATTGTCCGCGCTACCCGCTACAGTTTGAACTGCGTAAGTTTCAAGAAGTGGCGTGCTCTGCCATGTATCTCTTTGAGTTTGAGTTTGCGAAGGCGCTCCGGGCCGAATTCTTCGACGGCGAAGCTGCCGAGGACTGAGCCATAGACCATGGCACGGCGAAGGGCGGCGTCATTGGTTTGACCGCAACCGGCCAGATAGCCCATGAAGCCACCGGCAAAGGAATCGCCTGCACCGGTCGGATCGTGCGGCTCTTCGAGAGGGAACGCGGGCACGCAGAATACACCGTTGCTGTCCACGAGCATGGCGCCATATTCACCACGCTTGACGACAAGCGTGGAAGGCCCGAGCTTGAAAATGTGGCGGGCAGCGCGAAGCAGGTTGTGTTCGTTGGAGATTTGGCGGGTCTCCGAGTCGTTGATCATGAGGATGTCTACGTGCCTCAACGTTTCCTTGAGTTCGGCGGGAGTCCGCTCGATCCAGTAGTTCATGGTGTCCAGGGCGACGAGCCTCGGGGTGCCTTTGACCTGCTTGAGGACACTGAGCTGAAGGTCGGGCGCAATGTTGGCGAGAAAGACGTGGCTGACTTTGCGGAATTTTTCGGGGAGCTTTGGTTTAAAGTCGGCGAAAACGTTGAGTTCGGTGGCCAGGGTGACGCGTTCATTGAGAAATTCGGAATACTTGCCAGCCCAGAAGAAAGACTTGCCTGGGGCGCGTTCTAGGCCTAGCGTGTCTATTTTGCGGCCACGAAAAATGGCTTCGTCTTTTTCGGTGAAGTCATCGCCAACAATGCCGACGAGGTTGACATGAGTGAAGAAGCTGGCAGCTACGGCGAAATAGGTGGCGGCGCCGCCAATGATGCGGTCCACCTTGCCGTACGGGCTTTCGATGGCGTCGAATGCTACGGAGCCTACGACGAGAAGTGACATTGGCGCCTCCTGCCAGGCATTTCGGTCAACATTAAACCGGCAAAGATTACCAGACGACTTGGCCGGAAGATGCCGGGCTGAAGCCCGGCGCTACGTAAAAGCAACCTAGGAGATGTATTTGCCGATTATGGCGGCCAGGCGCTTTTTGGTGGCCTTGGGTACGAGCTTCGGATCTGTGATCAGCGCGTGGGCCAGCGCACTGCCACATTTGCATTCGTGTTCTGCCGGCATCGTCTTGACCGCCTCGCGCAGAACGCGTTGGGCGTTCTCCGCATTCTGGTTCAGGGTCGCGATGATTTGCGCGCCGGTAACCGATTCGTGGTCGGGATGCCAGCAATCGTAGTCGGTGATCATGGCGATGGTGCCGTAGCAGAGTTCCGCTTCGCGCGCGAGCTTGGCCTCGGTCACATTGGTCATGCCGATGACGTCAAAACCCAGGCCGCGGTGCATATGGGCCTCGGCAAGCGTGGAGAATTGCGGGCCCTCCATGCAGATGTAAGTACCCTTGCCGTGGACGGTGACTCCGCACGAGCCGCTGGCTTCGGCGAGAACTCGCGATACCTGCGGGCAGGTAGGCTTGTCAAAGGTGACGTGGGCAACCAAGCCTGCGCCGAAAAATGTAGAGACCCGATGCCGGGTGCGATCAACGAATTGATCGGCGACCAGAAACTCGCCGGGCACCAGATTTTCCTTGAGCGAACCTACGGCGCTGACGGAGATGATCCGGTCCACCCCAAGGAGCTTGAGCGCATAGATATTGGCGCGATAATTGATTTCGGTGGGAAGAATGCGATGACCGCGGCCGTGGCGGGCGAGGAACGCGACGGTCTTCCCTTCGAGGAGGCCGGTGACAATGGCGTCGGAGGGATCGCCAAAGGGCGTTTTGATGCGGACTTCCCTGGTGTTGTGCAGTCCCTGCATGGAGTAGAGACCGCTGCCACCGATGATGCCAATGGTGGCTTGAGGCTTTTTGGACCTTCCAGCCGCAGGCTTCGCTTTGCTCTTCAAAGCTGCTGTTCCCTTTCGTGGTGGAAATGACTGACGAGCGATGCACCATGCCGCCCACTTAAAATGGACGGCACTAAACACCTTATTTTAGCATTCGACGCACTCTAAGAACGAAGCCCAGACTTCCTGAGGAGTTCATTGACGGCGGCGAAGGGGTCTTTACGGCGCTCGGCGACTTCGGTAGCGAGGCGGTTAAGAGCGACTTCACCGCCGGCAGAGTTGAGAACCCGATCGAGAACGCGGGCTTCGAGAAGCTCGATCAGACGGTTGCGCCAGTGCTCGGTATGCTTTTTAGTTCGTTCTGTGCTGTGTTCGAATTGCGTTCGAAACTGGGCGACAGCTCCCGCAATTGCGTCGATGCCTTTGTTTTCGGTGGCGATGGTGCGAATGACGGGAGGATGCCAGCCATTTTTAGGCATAACCAAGCTAAGCATGGCGTGAAGTTGTTCTTCCAGGCGATCCGCGCCCTCGCGGTCGGCTTTATTGAGCACAAAGATGTCGCCGATTTCCATCAAACCGGCTTTCATATTTTGGATGTCGTCGCCAAGGCCGGGGACTAAAACTACGATGACGCAATCGGCCAGGCGCACAATGTCAATTTCGTCCTGGCCAACGCCGACGGTTTCAATGAGGATTTGCTGCTTGCCGGCGGCGTCGAGGAGCAGCGCGACTTCGGCGGTGGCGCGAGCCAGGCCACCGAGAAATCCACGAGTGGCCATGGAACGGATAAAGATGCCCGAATCGCCGGCGTGGCTCTGCATGCGAATGCGGTCGCCGAGGATCGCGCCGCCGGTGTAAGGGCTGGTAGGGTCAACGGCAATGACGCCGACGCCTTCGTTGTGCTTGCGGTAGTGCGCAGCCAACCGATCGACGAGCGTGCTTTTACCGGTTCCGGGAGCGCCCGTGACACCAGTGAGATAGGCCGAGCCGGTTTGCGGGAAAAGCGTTTGGAGAAGCGGTTCGGCTTCCGGTGCGTGATTTTCGATGGCCGTGATGGCGCGGGAGATGGCGCGAATTTCACCGGCGCGGATTTGTCGGGCCCAGGTTTCGACAACCCGAGCAGTGGGCGGAGGCATGCCGCTATTATTTCTTTCCGAGCAACTGCCGTGCAATGACCAGTTTCTGGATTTCGCTGGTGCCTTCGCCGATGGTGCAGAGTTTGACGTCGCGATAAAACTTTTCCGCCGGGTAATCCTTGATGAAACCGTAGCCGCCGTGGATTTGCACACACTCGTTTGCGACGCTGACCGCGACTTCGCTGGCGAAAAGCTTGGCCATGCTGGATTCGCGGGTGAAACGGGCGGCGCCACTATCCGCCAGCCATGCGGCTTGATAGACCAGCAGGCGGGCGGCTTCAACTTGAGTGGCCATATCGGCCAGCTTGAACTGGATGGCCTGGAATTCGCTGATGGCCTGGCCAAACTGTTTACGCTGCTTGGCGTATTTGACTGCAGCATCGAGAGCGCCCTGGGCCATGCCTAGAGCCAGCGCAGCAATCGAAATACGGCCACCATCGAGAATTTTCAGGCTGCCGATGAAGCCTTCGCCTTCCGCGCCGAGCAGATTTTGCTGCGGGACGCGGCAATCGGAGAGGATCATTTCGGAGGTATCGCTGGCGCGCAGGCCCAGCTTGTTTTCTTTCTTGCCCGGGCGAAAGCCAGGAGTTCCCTTTTCCACAATAAACGCACTGATGCCGTGGGAGTTTTTCGATTTGTCGGTGACGGCCATGGCCACGCAGACGTCAGCATAATGGCCGTTGGTGGTAAAGGTTTTCGCGCCATTGATGATCCAGTGCTCGCCGTCGCGCTTTGCCGTGGTGCGGGTACCGCCGGCGTCGGAACCGGCTTCGGGTTCGGTGAGAGACCAGGCGCCGATTTTTTCGCCGCGGGCGAGCGGCACGAGATACTTTTCTTTTTGTGCTTCGGTGCCAAATTTGAAGATGTGGTTCGAGCAGAGCGAGTTGTGCGCGGCGATAATGATGCCGACCGAGCCGTCCACGCGAGAGAGTTCTTCGATGGCAATCACGTATTCGATGTAGCCGAGGCCAGCGCCGCCGTATTTTTCAGGGAAAATGATGCCGAGCAGGCCCATTTCGGCAAGCTTGGGAATGATTTCGATGGGAAAGCGCGAGGCTTCGTCCCACACCATGACATGAGGGGCGATTTCGCCTTCGGCGAATTCGCGGACGCTGCGGCGGAGCTGCTGCTGTTCGTCGGTGAATTGGAAGTCCACGGAAATCCTTCGGGTCAAAGAGCTAAAAGCTAACGAAATAGTCGAGCAAAGATAATTTTATACCAAGTGGCGGCCGACGCGACCGAGGGAGGCTGCAAGGTTTCCAGCCAAAGTGGTCGTACCGGCAAAAACGCAGCTGGGCTGGCGTTCTACCAAAAATGGCTACGCTGTGGTGCCGCGAGTTTTGCTGACCACTTCGCGCAGGACTACGAGGGCCCGCTCGATGCCTGCGGCGTCCACATCGCAGTGCGTAACGAATCGGACGGAATAGGGCGCGGTGTCGAGTGCCCAGATCCCATGGGGCTTGAGCGCCTCGCACAACTGGACGGCGTCGAGGCCAGTGGCCTTGCAATCGAAGATGACAATGTTGGTTTGCACCTTACTGGGATCGATTTGCAAGGCCGGGATTTGGGCGATGCCTTCGGCGAGGCGCCTGGCGTTTTGATGATCAACGTGCAGCCGCTTGGGAGATTCTTCCAGAGCGATGCGGCCAGCAGCGGCGAGGACTCCCACCTGGCGCATGCCCCCGCCGAGCATCTTGCGGTAAATGCGGGCTTTGTCTATGAATTCCTGCGAGCCGACGATCATAGAGCCGACCGGGGCGCCGAGGCCTTTGGAGAGGCAAAACATCACCGAGTCGAGATTGCGAGTCATTGTTGCGACGTCAACTCCGAGGGCCACGGCGGCGTTAAACACCCGAGCGCCATCGAGATGGACTTTGAGCTGCGCGGCATGCGCGTGCCCGCAGATTTCGTTGATGCGTTCGACTGTGTAGGTTGTGCCGCCGGCCATGTTGTGGGTGTTTTCCAGACAGACTAGAGCTGTTTGGGAATCGTAGTAGATGCGCGGACGAATTACCGACTCGATTTGCGGCCAGGTGAGAATACCGTCGTCTCCCCGGGCCACTCGCGGCATGCAGCCTGCGATTGCTGACATGGAAGCAAGCTCATAGAGGTTGACGTGGCTTCGTTCCTCGCAGATCACTTCATCACCGTGGTGAGTCCAGACTTTTATAGCGATCAGGTTGCCCATGCAACCGGAAGGAACAAACAGGGCGGCCTCTTTGCCGAAGATTTCGGCGGCGCGGCGTTCAAGCGCGTTGACGGTGGGGTCCTCCAGGTAAACATCGTCTCCAACTTCGGCGTCAGCCATTGCGCGGCGCATGGAGGCAGTAGGGCGCGTGACGGTGTCGCTGCGGAGATCGACTACGCCGGCGGAGCCGCTTGTGGGTTGCAACTCGCGTTCGGGGTCGCTGACGGATTGTTTGGGCATGCTGTGCTCCAGTTTTTAAGGGCGCAAAGGATCAGCGCATTAATTCGACGAATGCTTCGTTAGAAATGCTGAGATGCGCCGGCGCGAGACGAACCATTCTGCCGGAGCGTTCGATAAGACCTGCCGTTTGCAATGGCGCGAAACGCGATTCCAGTGGAGTGCTGTAAGTCGCTTCGAGCCGCGCCAGGTCGATTCCTTCCAGTTGACGGAGGCCGAGAAACAGTTCTTCGTCGAGCGCTTGCGCAGCGGAAATGTTCTCCAGCAGTTCCAGGGGAAGTTTGCCGGCCACGATAGATTGCACGTAGGCGGCCGCGTCATGCGCGTTAGCCCAGCGCTGAATGCCGGAAAAGGAATGAGCGCCTGCGCCAAAGCCGAGATAAGGTTCGCGGCGCCAGTATTTGCGGTTATGGGCTGACGCAAAACCGGGTTTGGCGAAATTCGAGATTTCGTAGTGCTCGTAACCAGCCGAGGCCAGCCTGTTGCGCGCCAAGTCGTAGCTTTCGGCCATCACGTCGTCGGTGGGCACGGCGGATGCAGAGTATTTGCCGCCGCCTCGCAGCAGCTCCGAACCCAGGCGGCTGCCTTCGTCCACTTCTAGCAAATAAATGGAGACGTGTTCAGGGGACAGAAAAATAAGCTCGTCCAATGAATTCTGCCAGCTCTGCGGTGTCTGATGCGGCAGCCCGACGATCAGGTCGAAGCTGATGTTCTGTATTCCCACGGACCGCAAGACGGGCACCGCGCGGTAAACATCCTCGCGGCGGTGCATGCGGCCCGCGGCTTTCAGTTCGGAATCGGAAAAAGACTGGACGCCGAAGCTGATCCGATTGACTCCAGCGGCGGCCCAACCTTCAACCTTTCGACGTTCGACGGTTTCGGGATCGGCCTCCAGAGTGACTTCGGTCAATGAGCAGCGGAAGGTCTCGCGGATCGCCGCGAGGATGCTTTGCAAATGAGCGGGATCAAGGAGACTGGGCGTGCCGCCGCCGAAATACACGGTGTCCACAGTCAATTGCGAAAAGCCGTCCGGTAGCAGAACGCCGGCGTCCGCGAGCCGTTTTTCATGCTCGCGGACCTCCGTCCCCACGGCCGAAGCGTAGGGCGCAAAACGCGAACTGGACACCACACCTGTATGGAAGTTGCAGTAGGTGCACTTGGTCTGGCAGAACGGGACTTGAATGTAGATACCGAGGCTCATGGCCGCATAAAAACTTTAGCACAGGGGCGGCGTTCTTCTTTCCCGGCCGAAGCGCCCAAAGACGGCCTTGAGCCAATGGTGAGGTTTCGCTCCGACGAATCGGAGCTCAGGAAGACAGGCTTGGGTGATCGGGAACGATTTTCACGAACACGCTGCGCTGGCGAGGACCATCGAACTCGCACAGAAAAATGCCCTGCCAGGTACCCAGAACCAGCCTGCCCGCGCCGATAAATACCGTCTGCGAAGTACCGGTCAGAATCGCCTTCATATGCGAGTCCGTGTTCCCTTCCACGTGGCGATAAGGCCCGCGATGCGGGATGAGCCGGTCGAAGATTCCTTCGACATCGCTGGCTACATCCGGATCGGCGTGTTCATTGATAGCTACGCCTGCGGTGGTGTGCGGCACATACACGTAGCACAGCCCGTCTTTTACGCCCGATTCGTGGACGGCTTTCTCAACCGCACGCGTGATATCCACCAACTCGGTGCGCCGGCTGGTTTTGACTCGGAGGGTCTGCATCTCGAGGAGCTTCACGGAACAGGAATGATGAAGTGCGTGCCGGAGTTTTTGATCCCAGAGTGCCGCTCGATTTCCTCGAAAGCGGTCTGACCCCAACGTGCCGCAAAGGGCAGGAAACAGAGCTCGCGCGATTGCAGGGCCTTGCGAGGGTAGATGAGATTGGAAAGGAACTCTTCGTGAGAAGCGAGCACGCCTGACTTGCGATCCAAGGCACGCCCGATCATTTGCTGCAATTTTTCAGACTGGTACTCGATTTTCTTCTGCGCGGTCTCGACTGCGGGCTTCAGTGTCGGGTCAAGAATGCCGACCGCGTCGGACCATTGTTGCAGCCGGTTCTTAATCTCTGCGCTATTGCGCTCCAGCAAGTTGGCCAGATCCTCCGGGATGCTGGCCGCGCTCATACGCTTGCCAAGCTCCTGCGGACCTTCCCAGACCTGCTCGACGTCTATTCCATACTGCTTCAGCAGCCGCTGGGCCTTGGCATCCACCAGTGTGAAGCCGGGGCGCGGCAGCATTACCGGCATGCGGCCAAGTAAGCGGCGGTATAGCACTTCTGACTGGGCAAAATAAGAAATTTCCGCAGGGCCGCCGATATACGCCACGGTCGGCAGGAGAAAGTCTTGCACTACGGGACGGAACAACGCGTTGGGGCTGAAATTCTCCGGTTCGCCGCGGACGGCGTCGAGGAGTCCCTGTCTGTCCCATTTTCGATGGCCCGAGGCGAACTTCCCGTCTCCATCGGTGATCACCTGGCGGCCATCGCGCGAAATGTGGAAAAGCACCGTGCTGTGCGCGGTGACCTTTACCTGAGGAGCGTACCCGGCCTCATCAAGTTGCTTGTCGCGAGCCAGCAGTGCTTCATCAACGGCGTCGCGCTCCTCGACGGCCCGCGCCAGCAGCGGCTGAGCCAGCCGGTGTAACCGCAAATCCAGAGGATCGAGAAGAATTAGCCCGGTAGTTTTCAAGACGCGGGCAAAAAGCTTGCCGAAGGCGCTCCCGTAAGTTTCCTCTGGCTGATAGCACTCCTTCAGAATCGCAGCCAGCTCTCCGCCCTCCGCACCATTCAACATGACCGACGCGGCGCGCTGCAGCGCTTCCACTTCGGCACCCAGGGGAATCCTGCCGACTGGCGCTCCGTTGCCTACGCCCTCTGGGAGTGCGAATTCCGCAAGCTTGCCATCGTGGAAAAATGTGGAATGCCGGATCTCGTCCAGGTCGTGGTCTTCAGTGGCCATCCAGAAGATCGGTACGGCGTCCACGCCCTGTTCGGTCAAGTCCTTGGCAATGCGTATCGCGGCAATGGCTTTGTAAACGGCGTAGGCCGGTCCGCTAAAAAGCCCAACTTGCTGTCCCGATACCACGGCGGCTGCACCGTTTGCAAAGCGATCCAGATTGGCAAAGCTAGCCGGGCCAGCACCGAGCAATTCGTTCTGCTGGCGCAACACGGCTGCCACTTCCGCGCGCCGCGCGGCGGGATATTCGAGCGTCCGCGCGACCTGCAAAACACTCTCGAGTTGCGGCCTATGCTGAAAGAAGGGTGCTACCAGATCGTACGAATGCAGATAGTCGCGCAGCAACTTAGGCTGGTGCGGAAGGGCTTCTACCGGCAGGGCGCGACAATGCATGGCGTTTAGATGTTACGCGGACCATTCGGTCACAAGCAATGGACGGGCGAAAGATACGAAGGGTAGCGAGCGGCCTCTTCGGGCTACGCCGAAACCGCGGCGGGTTCCATCTGCGCCATCAGATCCCGGATCTGCCGTTTCTTTTCCTCCGCCAGAGGCAACAGCGGCAGGCGTGGTTGTCCGCCCGAGTATCCACGCAAATCCATGGCGTATTTCAGGCCAGCGATTCCGTTGTCGTTGACCACCGTTTTCGAGGCCAGGGCGAGCTGTTGTTGCGCGTTGAGGGCCTCCGCATGCCGGCCACCCTTCCAGGCTTCGTAGATGGCGACGCATCTCTCAGGAAGCGCAGAAGCCAAGGCCAGAATCGCACCCTTCGCGCCAGCGGTCAGCGCGGGGTAAAGCACGGCCGCTCCGCCGGTGAGTACCCGAAAAGACTTGGGCGCCTGGCCAGCCACCTCCACTACCCGCTGAATTACACCAGAACTGTCCTTGATTCCAATGATGTTCGAATGTTCAGCGAGCGCCAGGATCTCTGGAGTTTCCAAAGCAACGCCGGTGAAGATCGGTACGGAATACAGCAGCACGGGAATCGGCGAGGCGTCCGCCACGCTGCGATAGTGGCGCAGATACGCTTCCGGTTTGTACGCGGGCTTGTAGTAGTAAGGCGTCTTCACCAGTGCCGCGGCATAGCCGAAGCTGGCGGCCCGACGTGTCCGAGCAATCGTCTCGGCGGTGGATTCAGCGCCCGTTCCGGCGATTAGACATTTTCCGGGCGCCGCCGCCTCTTTTGCAGCCGCAAGGAGAGACTCGCCCTCGGCGCTCGACAGCAGCACCGACTCCCCAGTTGAGCCGAGCACCACATACCCAGCCAACCCGGTTTTATTGTAGCGAGCAAGATTCTGCTTAAAGTGGTCCACCGCCACCGAGCCGTCTTGGTGGTACGGCGTAGTGAGCGCGGGAAAGATTCCTGCGATTTCCACGGCTAATCTCCTGCTCCGGTGGAACCGGATGCCGCCACCTTGCCCCGGTGCAAATCTTGCAGGGCAGCCACGTCAATCTCCTGCTCAATCAGCGCCCTGATGCCGCGAGCCGCCGCCTCGGCTGCCGCCAGCGTGGTGATGCAGGGAATGTTGTAGCGAATCGCCGCGCGCCGAATGGATTTTTCATCATAGAACGACTCGCGGCCCAAGGGCGTATTGATGACCAGATCGATCTTGCCAGTCTTGATCAGGTCCACGATGTTGGGACGCCCCTCGTTCACCTTGAAAACCGCTTCCGCCTCGATCCCGGCTGCGCGCAATGCCGCCGCGGTGCCGCGGGTGGCAGTAACGCGAAACCCAAGAGAGGCCAGTTCCTTGCCAATAGCGGCCAGGTGCTTTTTGTCGCGATCGTTCACGCTCAGAAACACGGTGCCACTACGAGGCAACCGCTGTCCGGCCGCGAGTTGCGCTTTCGCAAACGCTTGACCATACGAGGTGGAGATGCCCATGACCTCGCCGGTCGAGCGCATTTCCGGTCCCAGGATAGTGTCCACTCCGCGAAACTTGTTAAAAGGGAACACGGGCGACTTGACCGAGTAAAACTCACGCACCGCGATTTCCGCCACGCCATCATGATGCACCACGGGCAGGTCCATGTCGGCCAGCTTTTTGCCGGCCATCAGTCGCGCCGCCACCTTCGCTAGCGGCACCCCGGTCGCCTTGCTGACGTAAGGCACCGTGCGGGAAGCGCGTGGGTTTACCTCCAGCACATAGACCGTGTCTCGCTGAATCGCGTACTGTACGTTCATCAACCCGATCACTTTAAGTGCGAGCGCCAGCCGTTTGGTGTAGTCGCGAATCGTTTCCAGCACCGCGGGCGACAGACTCACCGGAGGCAGCACACAGGACGAATCGCCCGAATGCACGCCCGCCTCTTCGATATGCTCCATGATGCCGCCGATGACCACGTTGGTCCCGTCGGCAAGCGCATCCACGTCCACTTCAGTCGCTTCCTCAAGAAACTGGTCAATCAGCACCGGGCGGGCCGGGCCCATCAGAGCCGCTTGCGCAACGTAGTCCTGCACGGTATTGGCGTCATACGCGATCACCATCGCGCGGCCGCCCAATACATAACTGGGCCGCACCAGCACCGGCAAACCAATTTCGCCGGCCAGCCGCGCCGCTTCTTCTGGAACCAGCGCCGTGGCGTTGCGCGGCTGCGGAATGCGCAACTCCTCCAGCAACCGCCCGAAACGCCGCCGATCTTCGGCCAGGTCAATCGACTCCGGCGTAGTGCCGATGATCGGCACGCCGTTGCGCTTCAATTCCAGGGCCAGATTGAGTGGCGTCTGTCCCCCGAACTGGACGATCACGCCCTGCGGCTTCTCCTTTTCGACGATGGCTAGTACGTCCTCCAGTGTGAGCGGCTCGAAATACAAGCGATCGGAAGTGTCATAGTCCGTCGAGACCGTTTCCGGGTTGCAATTCACCATGATGGTCTCGAAGCCGTCTTCCCGCAGCGCAAAGGACGCATGGCAGCAGCAATAATCAAACTCAATTCCCTGCCCGATGCGGTTCGGACCGCTGCCAAGAATCATGATCTTGGGCTTGCTGGTGGCTTCGGATTCGTCCTCGTCCTCGTAAGTCGAATACATATAGGGCGTGTAGGACTCAAATTCCGCCGCGCAAGTATCCACGCGCTTGAACACAGGAGCGACGCCATAGCGCGCACGTTGCAGCCGCACCGCCGCTGGCGTGGTTTTCCACATCTGCGCCAACTGCTCGTCGCTGGTTCCGTGGCGCTTTACTTCGCGCAGCAAGTCCTTGGAAGCCGTTTCCACCGTCACGCCGGCGGCCCGTTTGTTCATGGCCACCAGCTCTTCCAGCTGCTTCAGAAACCACGGATCAATCTTGGTCAGCTCGCCAATCTCCTCGGCCTGCAGCCCGCGCTCCACCGCCGTCAGCAGCCAATGAATTCGATCCGGACGCGGCGTGGATAATTTTTCGCGCAGCAGCGAATCCGGCGAATCGGCGGGCGCACGCCACGGTGTGTGCGGCTCCAGCGAACGAATCGCCTTTTGCAGCGACTCCTTGAATGTTCTCCCGATAGCCATCACTTCGCCGACCGACTTCATTTGTGTGCCCAGCGTGCTGTCTGATCCGGGGAACTTTTCAAACTGCCATTTGGGAATTTTCGTCACCACGTAATCAATGGTCGGCTCGAAAGAAGCGGGCGTCTTTTTGGTGATGTCGTTCGGAATTTCATCCAGCGACATGCCCACCGCCAGCCGTGCCGCAATCTTCGCGATCGGAAATCCAGTCGCCTTGCTGGCCAGCGCGGAACTCCGCGAAACGCGCGGGTTCATTTCGATGACCACCATTCGCCCATTCTCGGGGTTTACCGCGAATTGCACGTTCGACCCGCCGGTTTCCACGCCGACTTCCCGCAGAATCGCCGACGCGGCGTCGCGCATGCGCTGGTATTCCTTGTCGGTCAGCGTCTGGGCTGGCGCCACCGTGATGGAATCGCCGGTGTGCACGCCCATGGGATCGAAATTCTCGATTGTGCAGATCACCACAAAGTTGTCGCGGTAATCGCGCATTACTTCCAGTTCGTACTCTTTCCAGCCCAGCACTGACTCTTCCACAAGTGCTTCGTGTACCGGGCTGGCATCGAGCGCCTGCTGAATCGCTTCTCCAAACTCTTCCCGGTTGTAAGCGATCGCGCCGCCCGTTCCCCCCAGCGTGAACGAAGGCCGAATCACCAGGGGAAATCCCAGTTGCTCGCATAAGCGCATGGCATCCTGCGCATTGTTGATCAGGGCTGATGCGGGCACTTCCAGCCCAATTTTCCGGCAGGCGTCTTTGAACCACAGCCGGTCTTCGGCCACCTTGATCGCCCGCAGAGAAGCGCCAATCATCTCTACTTTGTACTTCTCAAGGATGCCGCCCTCGGCTAATTCAACCGCCAGATTCAACGCGGTCTGCCCACCCACCGTCGGCAGCAGCGCATCGGGTCTTTCCTTGGCGATTATGGATTCCAAATATTCCTTCGACAGCGGCTCGATGTAGGTGCGATCCGCCATCTCCGGGTCGGTCATGATCGTGGCGGGATTTGAGTTCACCAGAACCGTCTCATATCCTTCCGCGCGCAGCGCCTTGCAAGCTTGCGCTCCCGAATAGTCAAACTCGCATGCTTGCCCGATGATGATCGGCCCTGAGCCGATGATCAGAATCTTTTGGATGTCTTTTCTCTTCGGCATCTCCGCTCAGTATCCCCCGGCCGCAAAAGCTGCCAACCAAATCATTTTGAAAAAAAACGCACTCACCACTTCACACCTTCCCTCTTCAACACTCCTTCCACTTGCGCCCGCTGATTCAAAATCAATGAATAGATACCCGTGTAGTGGTCACTTTGCTTCCACTCGATTACTTTACGTGCCCGCTCCGCGCCCACAAGATCCTCCATAGCCTGCCATTCCAGCATGCACACCGCGACATGGAAATAACTGCTTCGCAACTCCCCGTCCCCGGCCGGCCGCTCAACCTCCACGTTTGGAAATGTGATCCGTAAATCCTCGAACAGCTGCGGATTCCTTGCGCGGTTGCGCTCCATCAGCAGCCAGTGTCCCTGTTCGTGAACGTAAGCGGAGAGCGCCAGGTCATCGTTGTCCAGAAAACGCAAGTTCAACGTCAGAACTGGGGAAGAGTGATTTATGGCGCCCCGTTCGATGATGATATCCCGCGTGATCGTGTATTTGTTTAAGTCATACTGCTCTGCCAAACGCTCCATTTGGTCCTTGCGCTGTTCTTCACCAGCGGCGCCGTGTTTGGTTTTGCTCTTCAGTTTGGGGGTCTGCGCGGAGAAGCTGGCACTGCTCAGGCTCAAAACCGCCAAAGCGCTTGCGGCCAACGTGAATTTCCGCGTTCGCCTCAATTCCCTCCCACCCCTCAGCGCCGCGAGCTTCCCGGCTGTTTCCATTCCTTCATCAGGTCCGTGAACTGCGTGAACAAATAGTGCGAATCGTGTGTCCCGGGCGACGCTTCCGGGTGGTACTGCACGCTGAACAGAGGCAGATTCTTGTGCCGCATTCCTTCGTTGGTGTGATCGTTCAAGTTCAAGTGGGTCACTTCGACGTCGCTCGAGGGCAACGACTCGGGATCCACGCAAAAACCGTGGTTCTGCGCGGTAATTTCCACCTGGTTGGTTAAAAGATTCTTTACCGGATGATTCGAGCCGTGATGCCCGAATTTCAGCTTGAACGTTTTTCCGCCCAGCGCCAGCCCGCAGACCTGGTGTCCCAGACAAATTCCAAACACCGGAACCTTGCCCACCAGCTTCCGTACACTTTCGACCGCATACTCCATCGGCTCCGGGTCCCCGGGCCCATTCGACAAAAACACTCCATCCGGTTGCATTCCGAGCACATCTTCGGCCGAAGTCGCCGCGGGCACTACCCCCACTTCGCAGTGGTGATCGGTCAGCAGCCGCAAGATGTTCTGCTTGATGCCAAAGTCGTACGCCACTACGCGCAGTTTTTGCCCGTCTTCGTTTTCCGCTGCCTCACCCATTTCCTCCGACCACGGCGATGTGGCCAGCTCGATCGACCCTTTGCTCCAGTCATAAGGTTTCGCGCAACTCACGCGGCTGGCCAGTTCCTGCCCCACCATCGTCGGTAAATTCTTGGCCTCAAAAATCAACTGATCCGCCGCGGTTCCATCCGTGGAAACTACACCACGCAGCGCGCCAACTTTCCGGATGTGCCGCACCAGCGCCCGGGTATCAATATCCCAGATGACTGGAATCTTGTGCCGGTTCAAATACAGATGCGCCGTCTCAGTGGACCGCCAGTTCGATGCGATCTGCGAAAACTCTCGCACCACCAGCGACTCGATGTACGGCTTGCCCGCTTCTTCATCGTCTAGATTCGCGCCGACATTGCCGATATGGGGATACGTCAGGCAAACGATCTGCCCGGCGTAGCTGGGATCGGTGAAAACTTCCTGGTATCCAGTAAGGCTAGTATTGAAAACGACTTCGCCGCCGCGGCGCGTGATCGCGCCAGCCGCACGGCCGTTAAAGACGCGCCCGTCCTCCAGCGCCAGTATTGCGGGTCGATGCAGAACTTCGTTCAGTGTGCCCTCC
>Ga0187821_10000093_pt1 | contig 16084 bp, 13 predicted proteins | sample NC_wetland_sal_i_20_FD_132442 | JGI IMG/M metagenome (GOLD analysis project Ga0187821, IMG submission 132442) | Wetland sediment microbial communities from Neuse River Estuary, North Carolina, USA - SourceSoil_1 | ecosystem: Environmental > Aquatic > Freshwater > Wetlands > Sediment | place...
CGGAAATTCCGGAACGCCGAACCGAGGGAATATGCCTGGGGCGTCTAGTGGAGCAGCCAGCACGGTTCCGCGAACGACGCAAGGAGTCACCAGTCCTTCCCTGGACACGGAGACCACGGCAGCTGCCAGCGCCGGAACATTGAAAGCGAATAGCCGCGGGGTGTTTGGGTTGAGCGGGTTGAGTCTGGACGAGGGCACGGCGAACTCCAAACAAGGTGCGGTGATCCATTCAGCAGGCAAAGCGGTGCATCTGGATGAGGGGACGCGCCTGCTGCTGGTAACTCAAGGGGCTACCACCGCGCAGCGGTAGAGCCGCTACATAGGGGCCGCTGCGGATAGGGATGGGACGGCGTTTGCTATACTCGCGCGGTGAATCCTGACGGCAAGAAGCTTTTTTTAGTGGACGCGATGGCCCATGTCTATCGGGCATTTTTTGCGCCGATGATGCGGATGAATGCGCCCAGCGGCATGCCCACCAAGGTGCCGTTCCTGTTTGCGAATATCCTGAAACGCTTGTTGAAGGATTATCAGCCGGAATACCTGGCGATTGTGTTTGATCCGCCCGGGGCGACCTTTCGCGACAAACTTTTCGAAAAATACAAAGCGCAGCGGCAGCCCATGCCGGATGAGATGAAGCAACAGCTGCCCTATGTGCGCAAGCTGTGCGAAGCGATGCGCATGCCGATCGTGGAGGTGCAGGGCTTCGAGGCCGATGATGTGATCGGGACGCTGGCGGTGAAAGGCAGTAAGGGCGGACTGGAAGTGCTGATTGTCTCGAATGACAAGGACATGATGCAGCTGGTGGGAGACGGGGTGCGGACGTTGCGAACGGGGTCAGGCGGAGCGAAAGCGGACGTGATTGTGGACGCCGAAAAGGTGAAAGAGATTCTAGGAGTGCCGCCGGAGCGGGTGATTGATCTGATGGCGCTCATGGGCGACACGGTGGACAACATTCCGGGTGCGAAAGGGATTGGAGAGAAGGGCGCGGCGGAACTGATCCAGAAATACGGGCTGGTGGAGAACGCGCTGGACCACGCGGATGAAGTTGCAAACAAGAGATACCGGGAAGCGCTGCAGCAGCAGCGGGAACAGGTTCTGCTCTCAAAGCAGTTGGCGACGATCACCACGAATGTGCCGATTGAGCTGGAATTGAATGCGCTGAAGATTCAGCCGCCGGATGCGATGGCGCTGGCCGCCCTGTACCGCGAGTTGGGATTCAATTCGCTGTTAAAGGAACTGGGTGATGTGGCGATTGCGGTGCCAGCGGAGACCGCGGCAGCGCCGGCGAAGCGCGATTATGCGGAATTTGCGAACGTGGTGGAGTTTCACGGATGGCTGAAGAAGCTGCAGGCGAAAAAGCCGCTGGCGATATGGCTGCATCTGGATGGTAGTGGGCGGGAGAGCGAAGGGTTCGGCACGCGGGTGAAGGGGATTGAAGTTTCTTCTGAGAGCGGTGAGGGGCGGCTGATCTGGGTCGATGAAAACGGAGAAGCGCTGAAAGCGCTGGAGCCCGCGCTGAAGGATACCAAGCGGGCGAAAATCGTGCATGACCCGAAACTGTTTCAGCTGATGCTGGGCGAAGTCCAGAACATTCAGCATGCGACGCAGTTTTATTCGTATTTGTTGCGGCCGACCACATCGAAGCACGATCTGGCCGACGTGGTGTTCCGGCAATTCAATGTGCCGATTGGCGGAGGCGCCGGCGAGCGCGCGGAATCGCTGCACCGGCTGGCGGCAGCGCTGCGCCCCGCCCTGGAAGAAAAGAAGCTGGACAAGGTGTACGAAGAAATTGAGCTGCCGCTGGCGGAAGTGCTTGCGGAGATGGAACGAGTAGGAGTGCGGGTGGACCCGCAGGCGCTGGGAACGCTTTCGGAATCCATGGAAAAGGAAGTGCGGCGGCTGGAGAAAGAGATCTGGGAACTGGCGGGAACGGAATTCAACGTCAATTCGCCGATCCAGCTGGGAGAAATTCTTTTTGACAAGCTGAATCTGGCGCCGGCGGCGAAACGCGGAAGAGCGAAGGCGCGTTCGACGGCGGTGGAGATTCTGGAAGAGCTGAGCGCGCGCCATCCGATGCCTGCAAAGGTGATTGAGTACCGCGAGGTAGCCAAGCTGAAGTCCACGTACGTGGATACGCTGCCGAAACTGATTCATCCGGAAACGGGACGCGTGCATACCAGCATCAGCCAGACCGTGGCGGCGACCGGGCGCCTGAGTTCGAGTGATCCGAATCTGCAGAATATTCCAATTCGTACGGAGCTGGGGAGGCAGATTCGTGCTGCATTTGTAGCGGAAAAGGGAAAGATTCTGCTGTCGGCGGATTATTCGCAGATTGAGTTGCGTGTGATGGCCCATTTCTCGAAGGACCCGGTGCTGGTGGAAGCATTCCGCAGCGGCGAGGACATTCACGCGCGGACGGCGCAAGAAGTGTTTGGAGTAGGACCGCTGGCGCAGACCGCCGAGCACCGGCGTGCGGCGAAGGCGATCAACTTTGGAATTATTTACGGGTTGTCGGCGTTCGGGCTGGCGCAGCAGATCAATGTGCCGCAGAAGGAGGCGGCGCAGTTTATTGCGGCGTACTTTGCGCGCTACAAGGGCGTGAAGGCGTATCTGGATCGCGCGCTGGCAGATACGCGCAAGACCGGAGAGGCGCGGACTCTGTTTGGGCGGATCCGGCCGATTCCGGAGATCTTGTCGCCGCAGGTGCAATTGCGGAATTTTGCGGAGCGAACTGCGCTGAATTCACCCCTGCAAGGGACGGCGGCCGATTTGATCAAGTTGGCGATGATTGCGATTCACAAGCGGCTGCGAGAAGAGAAATTGCAGACGCAGATGATTTTGCAGGTGCACGACGAGCTGCTGTTCGAAGTTCCCGTTAAGGAAAGAGCGGCGGTGGAAAAGCTGGTGAAAGAAGAGATGGAGGGCGTGTACCAGCTGGAAGTGCCGCTGGAAGTGGAGATCGGGAGCGGAGCGAACTGGCGGGATCTGGAGTGAGGCTGGTCACAGACTGGCGACACCAGTTTTCCTGAAAATATTCAACGCAGAGCGGTTTGCGGGTGTAGAATCCGCGTAAAGAAACCGGCTCTGCCCGCCGGATGGCAAGTCCTATCAGGGAGTAAGAAAGATCCTGGCAGCAAGGAGGTAGCTATGCGCCACGGATTGGTCTGTTTGGGAGTGGTACTGTTTACCGGATTCGGCGTTTCCACTGCACAACAACAGCAAGAAAAACCGAAAGAAGCGACGGCAGTTACGGCCACGACGACCGATGCGGCCAAGCCGGCAGCGGCTGACGAGCGTAAGAACCCCGTCAAATCGACGCCGGAAGGCATTGCGGCGGTGAAGAAGATTTATGGGTATGACTGCGCGATGTGCCACGGAGCCGCGGGGGATGGCAAGGGAGATGTAGCGGCGTCGATGAATTTGACGATGAGGGACTGGCGCGACCCGGCGGTGCTCAGCGCGCTTTCCGACGGGCAAATGTACGACCTTATTGTGAAGGGCAAAGACAAGATGATCGGAGAGGGAGACCGTTTGCCGCCGGAAAAGGCGTGGAACATGGTGCATTACGTGCGGTCGTTTGCGAAGAAAGAAGGCGCGGTGAAAGAACCAGCGGCAGCGCCAAAGTCGTAGAAGCCGGGATTCGAAAGCCAGACAACGAGAATAGAAACTGGCAAATTGCGTATGCTAGGCTGCTTGGCGCGCCATTGGCGCTGGTGTCTGCAGAGACTGAAGTGATTTTAAGGAGAGGGCCATGCAACATTCGCCACAATTCTTGAAGCTGGTGAACGAAGTCAAGCGGCGGGTGAAAGAGACTAACGTGGCGGCTGTGAAGCGGCGGATGGAAAGCGACGAGGAATTCCTGCTGGTGGATGTTCGGGAAGACAACGAATGGGCCAAGGGCCACTTGCCGGGGGCGGTGCACATGGGCCGCGGAGTCATTGAGCGCGACATTGAGAGGCAAGTGCCCGAGAACGCGACGAAGATCATTTTGTATTGCGGCGGCGGATTCCGTTCGGCGCTGGTGGCGGACAATCTGCAGAAGATGGGATACACGAACGTGGAGTCCATGGATGGCGGGTGGCGCGGTTGGACGGAAGCGGGATTGCCGGTGGAGAAGGACTGAGTGGAGGAATGGCTGGGGCGGAAGGATTCGAACCTTCACCGTCCTCATTAACAGTGAGGTGTCCTACCAGTTGGACCACGCCCCAGCAGGCGGCCGCGTGACAGTAAAACACGCGATTAGAGGCATCTTCGCGGAAAAAGGGACGCGAAGTATCTCTTTAGAATACCACGGCAGTTGAGTTCGCCAAACGACGGGCGGGCGGGAACACTGAGGTTTCGGAACGGCCACCAGGATGCCGCGAAGATTGTGCCAATTCGAGTAGAGATGTTTCAAATCGGATGAATGATTCAAAGAAAATACGTTCAACAAAGAAATAAATTTACGGCCTGGCGGTGTTGCAATTCCAAAAGATTTGATAGACACTATCGCGTCGTAAACGACCCGGGCAAGCGCTCGCCCGGTGACTGAGGGTGGATTCTCCAAGGTGCCGCTCCTTTCCCGGAGACCCGCCAGAGCGCAACGCGAAAATGGCCCAGATTTTTCACCGCAGTACGAACTTTATCGCCCGGTTTAGTCTGTTTTCAGGCATATTCCTGGCAGGGCTCGCTCTTACGGGCGTGCTGGGGCTTGCGCGTTCGCCGTATTTCACGCGGCAGAACATCGTGCGATCGCAGCCGGTACAATTCAGCCACAAGCACCATGTGGGCGATGATGGGATTGATTGCCGCTACTGCCACACCTCGGTAGAAAGTTCCGCGACCGCCGGAATCCCTCCAACGAAAACCTGCATGAGTTGCCACTCGGTTCTTTTTAACAACGTGGGGTATCTGGAGCCGATTCGCGAAAGCTATCGCACCGACACCTCGATTGAGTGGGTGAAAGTGCACCGGCTGGCGGATTATGTGTATTTCAACCATAGCATCCATATCAGCAAGGGTGTGGGCTGCTCCACGTGTCACGGGCGGGTGGACGAGATGCCGCTGATGTTCCAGGCCAATTCTCTGCTCATGGAGTGGTGCCTGGATTGTCACCGCAACACGGAAAAGGCCCTGCGGCCGCTGGACAAGATTTATGACATGGCGTGGCAACCGCCGACGAACCAGGCCGAAATTGGCAAACAATTTCACGCGGAACGCAATATCCGGAGCACGACCGAGCTGACCAGTTGCTCGACGTGCCATCGTTAGTGGACGGTATGAGCGATCACGAGCACAAACACGACGGGCACGACGTGGATAATCACCCGCCAACCGCCGCGGAACGCGAGTTACGCGAGCATGCGCTGGATTTGACCGCGGTGCGCAAGAAGCTGAACGGACAAGCAGGTAAAAAGTATTGGCGGACGCTGGAAGAGCTGGCGGCTGATCCTCATTTTGAAGAGATGCTGCGCCGTGAATATCCGCGGGGCGCTTCGGAGTGGGACGAATCCGTGGATCGCCGGGACTTCATGAAATTGATGGGGGCGTCGCTGGCGCTGGCAGGCATGGCGGGATGCGGGTTGCCATCGGAAGAGCACATCGTTCCGTATGTGAAACAGCCCGAAGGGATGATTCTGGGCAAGCCGCTGCATTATGCGACGGTGATGCCGTTTGGCGGCGATGCGCTCGGCTTGTTGGTGGAAAGCCATGAAGGGCGCCCGACAAAGATGGAGGGCAATCCGGATCATCCGTCGAGCCAGGGCGCAACGGACGCATTTGCACAAGCAGCCGTGTTGGATTTGTACGACCCGGACCGCGCCAAGACCACCAGTAATATGGGGGAGCTGAGCACCTGGGAAGCGTTCCAGGCCGCTGCACAGGGGCTGGCGACTTCGCAGAAAGCCGTCAACGGGGCGGGCATGCGGATTTTGACCGGGACGACTACGTCGCCGGCGCTGATCGGACAGATTGAAACGCTGCAAAAGCTCTTCCCGCAGGCCAAATGGCACGTTTGGGAGCCCGCGGTCGGAGATGGCGCGCGGGAAGGCGCGAGGCTGGCGTTTGGCCGCGTGCTGAACACGGTTTATCGGCTGGACAAAGCGGAAGTGATCGTCTCGCTGGACGCTGATTTTCTGGCCAGCGGGCCGGGACACGTTCGCTACATGAAGGATTTTTATAAAAAGCGCCATCTGACGGGTCCCGACGGCGAAATGAACCGGCTGTACGTCGTCGAGCCTTCGCCGACGGTAACGGGCGCGACCGCGGACAACCGTCTCCCGCTGAAGGCCAACGATGTGGAACTCTTCGCGCGAGCCCTGGCGGCGAAAATTGCCGGCGGCGGAGCGGCCGCACCTCCGGCGGGCAGCGAGAAGTTTCTGGAAGCGATCGCATCGGATCTGGCCAAGCATCACGGTGCAAGTTTGGTGGTTGCGGGCGAGCAGCAATCCGCGGAAGTACACGCGTTGGTGCATCACCTGAACGCCGTGCTGGGTAACGCCGGGACGACGGTGTACTACACCGAGCCGGTGGAAGGAAATCCGGTCAATCACGGGGATTCGCTGCGCGAGCTCTGTGCGGACATGGCCAAAGGCAAAGTGGATCTGCTGCTGATTCTGGGCGGCAATCCGGTGTACGACGCCCCGCACGACTGGGATTTTGTGGCCAAGCTGAAAAAAGTGGCGACCATCGTTCACCTGGCTTCGCACTACAACGAAACCAGCGAATATGCGCAGTGGCACATTCCTGAAACGCATTTTCTGGAAATGTGGGGCGATGCGCGCGCATTTGACGGTACGTACAGCGTGATCCAGCCGCTGATTGCTCCGCTGTATCGCGCGCATTCGGCGTTTGAGGTGCTGGGCGCATTCTCCGACAAGCCGGGCATCACAGCCTACGACACCATTCGCGAGCGGATGAAGAGCATGCCGGGCGGAGCGGACGCCGATAAGTTCTGGCGCAAAACGCTGAACGACGGGTTCGTGGCGGGTTCAGCTCTGCCCCCGGTGAACGTCGCGGCCAAAGTCAATGTGGCAGGTCTGGCGCCGGCCAAGCCCTCCGCGGACATGGAATTTCTGTTCCGGCCGGACCCCACAATTTACGATGGGCGGTTCGCGAACAACGGCTGGCTGCAGGAATTGGCCAAACCGGTCACCAAGATTACCTGGGACAACGCGGCGCTGATGAGTCCCGCCACGGCGGAAAAACTCGGCGTGACGCATACCATCATGTCGCGCGGCGGCGAGCACGGCCAAGTGCGCTCCGCGGTGGTGGACATTGCCCTTTCCAACAGCAAAGTGACGGCCGCGGCTTGGGTCGTGCCCGGACAGGCCGATGGTGTGGTGGTGCTCCCCCTGGGCTACGGCCGCAAGAAGGCCGGATACACCGGCTCCAACAAGGGATTTAACGCCTATGCGGTGCGGACTTCCGATGCGTTGTGGAGCGCGAGCGGCGGCAAAGTCACCGTCACCAACGACGATTATCCGCTGGCCTGCACGCAGTATCATCATAACGTCGAAGGCCGCAAGATTCTGAGCACCGCGACTCTCGAGGAATTCAAGAAGAATCCCAATTTCGCCAAAGAAGGCGACGAGACGCCTAAGCGCGACTTCTCGCTGTATAAGGATTATGAGGATCTCGGCTACTACAAGGGTTACAAATGGGCGATGGCCATTGACACCACCAAGTGCAATGGCTGCAACGCCTGCGTAGTGGCCTGCCAGAGCGAGAATAATATTCCTGTGGTCGGCAAAGATCAGGTGATGCGCGGCCGCGAAATGCACTGGATCCGCATCGACCGGTATTACGAGACCGGTCTGGTCACCCAGAACGACACGCCGGAAGAAAACGCGGCGCTGGCCAATCCGCCGACTTATTTCCAGCCGGTGCCCTGCCAGCAGTGCGAAAACGCGCCTTGCGAACAGGTTTGCCCGGTGGGCGCCACGGTGCACAGCGAAGAAGGCCTGAACGACATGGTCTATAACCGCTGCATCGGCACGCGCTATTGCTCGAACAACTGCCCGTACAAGGTGCGCCGCTTCAATTTCCTGCGCTTCCAGGATTGGGAAACGCCTTCGCTGAAACTGATGCGCAATCCGGAAGTGACCATTCGCAGCCGCGGGGTGATGGAAAAGTGCACCTACTGCGTGCAGCGCATCAACAACGGCAGGATCGAGGCCGAAAAGCAAAATCGTCCGGTGCGCGACGGCGAAATCGTTACGGCTTGCGAGCAAGCCTGCCCATCCGAAGCCATCGTCTTCGGCAACGCCAACGATCCCGACAGCCGGGTTTCCAAACTCCGCGCGCAGCAGCGTAATTACAATCTTTTGGGCGAACTGAATGCGCGTCCGCGTACCACTTACCTCGGCGCGGTGCGCAATCCTCATCCCGATCTGGCTCCCGCAACCGCGGAGCGAAAGGAGCCGGCATGAGCGCGCAAGACCCGCCCGTCAATTCGCCCGAAATCCGCCGGCTCGCGCGCGTCCTGGAACCTGGGCACAGCTACGCGTCGGTCACCGACAAGATTGCCTCCATTGTCTTGACACGGCCGGTTTCCATCGGCTGGCTGGCTGGCTTCGCGGTGGCATTTTCTTTGTTGATGCTGCTGACGGTCGCGGTGGCGTGGCTGATCATCAAGGGCGTCGGAATCTGGGGCATCAATATTCCCATCGGCTGGGGCTTCGCGATCGTCAATTTCGTCTGGTGGATCGGTATCGGTCACGCCGGAACGCTGATTTCCGCGATTTTGTTTTTGTTGAATCAGAAGTGGCGTACTTCGATTAACCGCTTCGCCGAGGCGATGACTCTGTTCGCCGTGGCTTGCGCCGGCCTTTTCCCGCTGATCCACACCGGCCGTCCGTGGATGGCTTATTACATGTTCCCGTATCCCAGCACCATGGGCATCTGGCCGCAATTCCGCAGCCCGCTGATCTGGGACGTTTTTGCCGTATCCACGTACGGCACGGTTTCCGCTCTGTTTTGGTTCGTGGGACTGATTCCTGACCTGGCTACGCTGCGCGACACCGCTAAAAATAAAGCCGCGCAGATCATTTACGGAATGCTGGCCATGGGCTGGCGAGGTTCGGCGCGGCACTGGCATCGTTACCAGTCCGCCTACCTGCTGCTCGCTGGCCTGGCTACCCCGCTGGTGCTTTCCGTGCACACCGTAGTGAGCTTCGACTTTTCAATCGCCATCGTTCCCGGCTGGCACACCACGATTTTCCCGCCCTACTTCGTTGCCGGCGCCATTTACTCCGGTTTTGCCATGGTCTTGACCATCGCCATCCCCCTGCGCAAGGCCTACGATCTGCAAGACTTCATCACCATGCGCCATCTGGAGAACATGGCCAAGGTCATGCTCGCTACCGGCTTGATCGTCGCTTATGGCTATTTCTTCGAATTTTTCATGTCGCTGTACAGCGGCAACAAATTCGACGTTTTCCTGGTGCAGCAACGCTTGCACGGACCCTATTCGCATTATTATTTTGCCCTGATTTTGTGCAACATCCTGACCCCGCAGCTCTTGTGGATCCAAAAGGTCCGCACCAATGTCGCGGTGCTCTTCGTGATGTCCCTGGTCATCAACCTGGGTATGTGGCTGGAGCGCTTCGTTATCGTGGTCATCAGCCTGACTCGCGATTTCGTGCCCAGCGCCTGGGGCCGCTACCAGGCAACGTTCTGGGACTACGGCACATTCGTCGGGACCCTCGGGCTTTTCACGACGTTGATTTTCCTGTTTGTACGCGCACTGCCGGCTATCTCCATTGCGGAAATGCGTGAACTGGTGCACACCGAGGAGGAGCACGAATGAACGTGCCCCATGCCAACGTGGTGTACGGGCTGGTCGGCGAGTTTGATACGCCGGAACAGTTAATGAGCGCTGCCCGAAAAGTCCGCGAAGCCGGGTACCACCGCATTGATGCATATGTGCCGTTTCCGGTGGAAGGGCTGTCCGATGCGCTGGGCCTCGGCCGCAGGCAAGATCTGGTTCCGTTGCTTACCTTGATAGGCGGGTTGGGCGGCGGCTTGACGGGATTTTTCTTCCAGCTTTGGGTCAGCATGTCGGCTTATCCGCTGAATATCGGCGGCCGTCCGCTGAACAGCTGGCCAGCATTCATTCCCGTAACGTTTGAGTTGACCGTTCTGGGCGCTTCAACCTTTGCCGTTTTCGGCATGCTAGCCCTCAACAAGCTGCCTCAGCCGCATCACCCGCTCTTTAATATTCAGCGCTTTAAGCGCGCCTCCGTGGACAAATTCTTTTTGTGCGTCGAGGCCCACGACCCCAAGTTCCATCTGGTGGAAACCGCGCGACTGCTGCAGAGCGTCAATGCCCAGCATGTCACCGAGGTGCGCGATGAAGATTAGCGCTCTCTCCACGGTGATGTTGGCCTGTGCCGCCCTTTTCGTTTCCGGGTGCGACGATACTTTGCGCCAGGACATGGCTACCCAGCCGAAAAATCGTCCGCTCTCGCCCAGCGATTTTTTCAGTGATGGCCGGTCGGAACGTCCGCTGATCGAAAACACCGTGGCACACGGCGCCATTGACAGCGACGTTTACAACGTCTCCAAGGACTTTGCGGGATTTCCGGCAGGCGTTAAAGTGGATGAAAAACTCCTTACCCGCGGCCAGGACCGCTACAAAATTTTCTGCACGCCATGTCACGGTCTGCAGGGCGACGGCAACGGCATGATCGCCATGCGCGGCATGAAGCACCCGCCCAGTTACCAGATTGACCGCTTGCGCCAGGCGCCTAACGGCTATTTCTACGATGTGATCAGCAACGGCTTTGGCGCGATGTACAGCTATTCGGAGCGCATTCCGCCTTCCGATCGTTGGGCCATCATCGCGTATGTGCGCGCCCTGCAGTTGAGCCGCAACGCCAGGGCCTCAGACCTTTCGCCGGAGCAGCGGCAGAAGCTGGATGAGGCAACGTCTGGGGGAGCCAAGGAATGACCGCGCAGGAATACAAAGCGCCGGAGGGCGTGAGCCGCCTGCAGCAGACTGCGCTGGTGGTGGGTGTGCTGGGTTTGCTCGGCAGCATCGTGGGCTGGATTGTGCGCCCGGAAGATTTCTACCGCGGCTACCTGGTGGCCTTTTTGCTGGTGCTGGGTTTGTCGCTCGGGTCGCTGGGTTTGCTTATGCTGCAGCACCTAACCGGCGGCCACTGGGGCATTTTAATTCGCCGTCCGCTGGAAGCCGCTTCCCGTGTACTGTATCTCGCGCCGGTCCTCTTCATTCCGATTATTATTGGTATGAAGTATTTGTACTCGACGCACGAAGTTGACGGCGAAACGCGGATTGGCTGGCTGAATCCACCGCCGCCAGGCCAGGATGGCGCTCTTTCTCCGTTGCAGCAGTGGTATCTCACGCATACCGGATTTCTCGTTCGCGCCGTCATTTATTTTGTGGTGTGGCTCGGCCTGATGCTGCTTTTCAACGCCATGTCGCGTCGGCAGGATGTAGACCGCGATGATCGCGCCTTGCGCGCGCGCCTCAAGTTCTGGGCGGGACCCGGCATTATCCTCTATGTGTTTGGGATGACGTTCGCTGCAATTGACTGGTCCATGTCGCTTTCGCCCCACTGGGCCTCCACCATATATGGTTTTCTGTTTGTCGCCGGTCAGGCCATTTCCGCGATGTCCATGATGATCATCGTAGTGGTGATGCTTTCCCATTTCGAGCCTTTCTCACACTTGGTACAGAAGCGCCACCTGCACGACCTGGGCAAGCTGCTGTTTGCTTTCAACATGCTCTGGGCTTATTTTGGATTTTCCCAGTTGCTGATCATCTGGGCCGGCAACCAGCCCGAGGAAATTTCCTTCTTCAAGTCTCGCTTATACGGAGGCTGGGGAGTCGTCGCGGTAATGGTGCTGGTATTGCACTTCTTCATTCCATTTTTTGCGTTGCTCTCCCGCGATGTGAAGCGCAATCAGGCCATTCTCCCCAAAATCGCCATGTGGCTGATCGCCATGCGCTGCCTGGACCTTTACTGGCTCACGCGTCCGGAATTTACTTCCCGGGCGTTACCAACCATCCTGGATTTGGCTGCGGTCTTGGGTCTCGGTGGAATCTGGCTGTGGTTTTTTGCCATGCAATTAAAGAAGGAGCCGCTGCTCCCGCTGGGTGAACCGAAACTGGCGGAGGCTATCGCGAATCATGAGCACTAAGGAACACCACGGCCACGAAGCCAACGGCTTACCGGTGCATGACACGGTCACCTTTGAGCCGCGCGACATTGATATCGGCACCATCGCGCGCTACCTCATTTATCTGGCCATCACCATCGTGATCGCCCTGGCCATCTGTGTTCCGATTCTGAAGGTTTTGACCACCATGGCCGTCGAGAACGATACGCCCGTTCCCCCGGTGCGGGCTGAAATGAGCCAGCAGCAACTGGATAACATGGAACTTCCGCCCGAGCCGCGTCTCCAGGGCGTTCCTGGTCACGAAGCCGATGCACAGCAGGACATGCGCGATAAAATCGCGGCCGATACGAAAGCCAATGACACCTACGCGTGGATTGATAAGGAAAAAGGCATCGCGGAGATTCCGGTGTCTGATGCCATGAAGATTATTGCGGAAAAGGGTGCGGTACCGGCCTTGCCAGCTGTGGCTCCGGAAAAGAAGCCCGCGCAGGAGAAGAAACGATAGGCCTTATGAAGGTAACGATCAAGGCGATGCGCTCCATACTGCTCGCAAGCTCGCTGCTTTTTGCGTCGGCGCCGGGCTTCGCTCAAGCCGTTCCCGACAACGTGGGGCAAGTTTCCACCGGCATGCCGGCCATTCTGCAGAACGTCAATTTCCGACCGGAATTGAACGCACAGATGCCTCTGAATACCGCTTTCAGCGACGAAACCGGCAAGAGCGTTTCTCTAGACCAGTACTTTCATCAGCAAAAGCCTGTGCTGCTGGCATTTGTTTATTACGGTTGCCCGATGCTGTGCACGCAGCTGGAGCAAGGCGTGGTCGGCAGCCTGCGCATGCTTTCTTTTAATCCCGGGCGCGACTACGACGTGGTCTTCATCAGCTTTGACGCCCGCGATTCCGCGGAAATGGCCGCTGCCAAGAAAAATACCGCCATCGAGCATTTCCGGCGTCCCGAAACCGCTTCTGGCTGGCACTTTCTCACCGGCTCGAAAGAATCTATTGCCGCGGTGACCAATGCTGCGAATTTTCATTTCAATTTTGACGCCAAGAGCAATCTGTTCGCTCACGCCAGCGGCATCCTGCTGCTGACGCCCGACGGCCGTATCTCCCGCTACTTTTATGGCGTGGAGTTCCCCGGCCGCGACCTGCGCCTCGGGTTGGTTGACGCATCGCAGGGCAAGATTGGCACGCCCGTCGATAAAGCACTGCTGTACTGTTTCCAATACGACCCCTCAACGGCCCGTTACAGCGCCACCATTCTGGGAGTGATGCGCATCGGCGCGGTACTGACCATGGCCGCCCTGCTGTTTGTGATTTTGTTCTTCCGGCGCCGCGAGGTGCGCGCGTCGCGATCGACTTTGAGCCAGCAAGGAGCACACTGAGCGTGCAGTCCGAACTGCCATTGTATCCGGAGCAAGCCTCCAACTTCGCTCCCCAGGTGGACAACCTGGTGTTGTTTATGATCGCGGTGTGCGCGTTCTTCGCCGTGGTGATCTGTGCAGCGGTCATCTATTTCTTCTTCAAATACCAGCGCAGACATCCCGACGAAGTTGGCGTGCCCATCCACGGCGACATGCGCCTGGAAATTACCTGGATCGTGCTGCCCTTTTTCTTGCTCATGGCCATGTTCGGCTGGGGCGCGGTGATTTACGTGGACTACCGCCACACGCCCGCCGATACGCTCGACGTTTACGTTATCGGCAAACAGTGGATGTGGAAGCTGCAGCAGCCCAATGGCCGCAAGGAAATCAATGAGCTTCACGTGCCGGTAAACCGTAATGTCCGCCTGATCATGGCCAGCGAAGACGTCATCCACGACTTTTCGGTGCCGTCCTTCCGCGTGAAGATGGACGTGGTTCCAGGACACTACAACACCATGTGGTTCCGGCCCACCAAAGCGGGCAGGTACCATTTCTTCTGCTCGCAGTATTGCGGCACCAATCATGCGGTCATGGGCGGCTGGGTCACCGTGATGGAACAAGATGACTATGCCAAGTGGCTTTCCGGAGCCTCCGCTTCCGGCGATCCGGTGGCAGTTGGTGAGCAGCTTTATAACGACCTGGCGTGCCATACCTGCCATTTGCCTGATGGAAAGGGCCGCGGGCCTTCCTACGATGGCGTTTACGGTTCGCACGTCAAGCTGGCCGACGGTTCTACCGTTGTGGCCGACGACAACTACATCCGCGAATCCATTCTTCAGCCCAACGCAAAAATTGTTGCTGGGTATCAGCCGGTCATGCCCAGCTTTCAGGGACTCGTTACCGAGGATCAGATCCTCGCGCTTACCGCGTACATCAAGTCTCTGAAAGACCAGCCGCCTCCCGCAAGACCTGGCGCGGCCGAACCGGCAACGGGGAAGAAATAGTATGAGCAGCAGCCAACAACCACCGCTTTCGCCTCAGCCGCCGGCCGAGTTGCAATTGCCCAAGGAACACTACCTCAATGCCACCTACGGCATTCGCTCCTGGCTGCTTACTACCGACCACAAGCGTATTGCGATTCTCTATCTGATCTCGGTTACTTTCTTCTTTTTTATCGGCGGCATTTTTGCTTCGCTGATCCGCATCCACCTGCTCACGCCCAACGGTTACCTGGTTACACCGGAAACCTACAACAAGCTGTTCACCATGCACGGCGTGGCCATGATTTTCTTTTTCCTGATTCCGTCCATTCCCGCCGTGCTCGGCAACTTCCTCATTCCCATCATGATCGGCGCGAAGGACCTGGCTTTCCCCAAGATCAACCTCCTCAGCTGGTACATCTACCTGGTCGGCGGCGGATTTGTTCTGTATTCCTTCGCCACCGGCGGCCTCGATACGGGCTGGACCTTCTACACCCCGCTTAGCAGCATCTACTCCAATTCGGCCGTCACGCCCGCGGTCATCGGCATCTTCATCAATGGTTTCTCCTCAATTCTCACCGGCCTGAATTTCATCATTACCGTGCACACCATGCGCGCTCCCGGCATGACCTGGTTCCGCCTGCCGCTTTTCGTCTGGGCGCACTACGCCACCAGCATCATCTTCATTCTGGGCACTCCAGTCATCGCCATCACCCTGTTGCTTGCCGGACTCGAGCGTATGTTCCACTTTGGCTTCTTCAACCCGGCCTACGGCGGCGACCCCATCCTCTTCCAGCACCTCTTCTGGTTCTACTCCCATCCCGCCGTGTACATCATGATTCTTCCGGCCATGGGTGTAATTTCCGAGATCATTCCCACCTTCGCCCGCAAGCCTATCTTCGGCTACGACTTTATCGCCGCCTCCAGCATCGGCATCGCGGTGATCGGCTTCATCGTCTGGGCCCACCACATGTTCGTCACCGGCCAGGCCACCTATGCCGCGCTGGCGTTTTCCTTCCTCAGCTATCTCGTCGCTATACCGTCAGCGGTGAAAGTCTTTAACTGGACCTCCACGCTATACAAAGGTTCGATTTCCTACGACACACCGATGCTCTACGGCCTCGGCTTCATCGGCCTCTTTACCATCGGCGGTTTGACCGGCTTGTTCCTCGCCTGCCTCGGCCTGGATATTCATCTCCACGACACTTACTTCGTCGTCGCCCACTTCCACTACATCATGGTCGGTGGCGCCATCATGGGCTATCTCGGCGGCATTCACTTCTGGTGGCCCAAGATTACTGGACGCCTGTACCCCGAATATCTCGCGCGCATTGCCGCCATCGTTCTGTTTGTCGGCTTCAATCTCACCTTCTTCCCGCAATTCATTCTCGGCTACCTCGGCATGCCGCGCCGATATTATCAATATCCGCCGGAGTTTCAGGTGCTGAACGTGCTTTCGACCGCGGGAGCCACCGTGTTGGGAGTGGGTTACCTTTTGCCGATGCTTTATTTCCTGTGGTCGATGCGCTACGGCAAGCCTGCGCCTGACAACCCGTGGAACGCCGCTGGGCTGGAATGGAAAACTGCGTCTCCGCCGCCCACCTTCAACTTCGAAGAAG
>Ga0187821_10000094_pt1 | contig 16083 bp, 12 predicted proteins | sample NC_wetland_sal_i_20_FD_132442 | JGI IMG/M metagenome (GOLD analysis project Ga0187821, IMG submission 132442) | Wetland sediment microbial communities from Neuse River Estuary, North Carolina, USA - SourceSoil_1 | ecosystem: Environmental > Aquatic > Freshwater > Wetlands > Sediment | place...
AGCAACTTGGAAGAGCCCTATACCCGTGGATACCGACGCGGCCGGGAATACTATCAACGCTTGTGTGATCAATCCAAAGCCGCGTAGGAGTCGAAGGCGGCACAACAGGGCGAGCGGCTTGGCGGCCGTCCCTCCGCGACTTGCAAGGGTCATTGCCGGAGGCACGTTTCCAATGTAGCCCAGCGCTTTAGCGCTGGTGCATGCACAGAGGGAGTCAAGTCCCGTAGGGACGGCCCGACGACCCAAGCAACCCCTGCCTCCCGGAATCGATAACTGAAACAGGAGCCTTCCATGACGGAAACAAGAAATGTTACAGGTATGGGCCCCGCTGGCTTCGGTGGTGTGGAATCCACGGCGCCACAGGTCGCCACCGTTCGAGACGGGGAGACGAATCTCGCCGCGATCGCGCAGCGCTTGAATCTGGACCTGGCATCGTTGATGCAGGCCAATCCGCAGATCGCCGATCCCCATAGCCTGAAGGCCGGCCAGGATATCCGTCTACCGCAAACCCTTCGCCAGTCTCCGATGGAAGATGCGCCCGAGTTTGCGCGCAGCCCGATGCGCGGCCCCGCGGCTCCTCTGGACGATCCCATCTCGAAGGCATTTGCAAAGCTTAGCTTCAGTCAAAATCAGGTCTTCGGTTATCAAACCCAGCAATCGACAAACATTCAAGGCCCACCGACTCCGGCGGCCCAGGCTGACATCGATGCTCTGGGACAAGCTGCCGCCGCAGGCGACTTGAAAAAGATCCAGGATTTGATCGATGCCGGCGTGGACATCAATGGAACGAACACCGCCGATGGGGGTACCGCCCTGGAGCAAGCCGCCGCTTCCGGGAACAAGGCGGCTGTCGAGCTCTTGCTGAAGAACCATGCCAACGTCAACCAGGCCGACCTTCAGAAGCGCACACCCATCTTCATGGCAGCGCAAAACGGACATCCCGAAATCATCACGCTGCTCCGGAAACATGGTGGCGACCCGAACGCTCCCGCCGATTTCAAACGCTCGCCCCTGATGGAAGCCGCCGCAAGAGGAGATGCCAAATCCATCGTCGCGCTCGCGAGCGGGAGAGGCGGAGCTGACGTCGGTGCCACCGATGTGAACGACCGAAATGCGCTGATGGAAGCCGCCGGTTCGGGCAATCCGCAAGCCGTGAAGGCATTGCTCAAGGAGTTCGCGGATGTCGGTGGAAAAGACAACAGCCAACGCACCGCGCTCATGGAAGCTGCGAAGAAAGGTGATCGGGAAAGCGTAAAACTGCTGCTCGACAAGATCGCGGAATACAAGGACGATCCCGGGTTGCACAGCGACTTGATCAACGCCAAGGACGAGAACGGACGCAGCGCATTGATGGAAGCTGCCAAGAACGGCAACAAGGATGCCGTCCAGCAACTCCTCGGCCAAAAAGACATTGACGTGAATGCGCAAGACACCCAGGGACGATCCGCGATCGTCGATGCCGCAGCCAAGGGCAATCCCGAAGTGGTGAAGGCCTTGTTGGCGAAGGGCGCTGACATCAATGTTCCCGACGCCAATGGCAGAACCGCGCTGATGGAAGCTGCGAAAGAGCGCCATCCCGATGTCGTCGAGATCCTGGCCCGGAGCAAGAAGCCGATTCCAAACTTGGATCTTCAGGACAAGGCCAGCGGCCAGACCGCTCTCATGGAAGCCGTGCAGGCGGGCGACGTGCGCGCCGTTAAGGCACTCGTCGCCGCCGGTGCCAAGCTCGATGTCACCGACAACAGCGGCGACACCGCGCTAGCCCAGGCCCAGTCTCTTCGCAAAATGTCGTCTTCTATGCAGAAGGAGTTCGACGAGATTGTCAACCTTCTCCAGCCGAAGCCTTAGCGCGGGTGCCGCCCAGTTTTCCGAGAAATGCGAGTTGTGCATCTCCTGGATTGGATTCATTGCGTCACGCAGAATCCTGCTGGACGACCCGGTGTGATCACGCACCTGGTTGAAAAATCCACAGGAACGCCCGTGCCGCCGATGGGGCCGCAAGGATATGGGGAGGCGTTTCCGGGAGTCTTGGACGGCTGTCCCGCGGGACACTGGTTAGAGGGTTTGGTGCCTTGGCACACTGCGAAACAGGAGCCTGTCAGCGTTGGCGTATTCGTGGATCCTGTGCCGCTAAGCGAGACTGTCTGAGGAGTCGATGCGGCATTATCGGACACGGAGAGCTGGCCGCTGATGTTGCCCGAGGAACTTGGCGCGAACCTGACATTTACCGTGCACGTCGCCCCGGGCGCCAGACTCGGCACGCAATCGTCAGTCTCCGTGAAGTCGGCATCAGCTTTGATGCTCGCGATGTTCAGGGTCGCATTGCCGTAATTGTTCAGCGTGACGTATCTTGCCGGGCTCGTGGTGCCGACAAGCTCGGTGCCGAACGGTAGGGTGGCGTCGGAGAAAGTAACGTTGGGCCCCGCCGTCAGGCCGATGCCGCCGAGCGACACGAGGTGAGGACTGTCTGCTGTGTCGTCCGCTATAGCCAAGACGGCATCGTGAGGCCCGGATTGCGTGGGCGCAAAGGCTAAGCTGATATTGCAGCTGCTCCCTGCTGCAAGTCGCGCTGGACAGTTGTTGTCCACTACCTGGAACTCGGCAGCGTTGGTGCCGTCCGTGAATACGTTGGCGATGGCGATTTGCGCCCCGGTAGTGTTCGTCAGGGTCTCGGTGAGCGTATTGCTGGTGTTCCCAATTACTTCGTTGCCGAAGTCAAAACTGGCCGGAGAGAGACCCACTCCACCCGCTGGCAGCAGGATGGAAACAGAGTAGGGTCGGCTGGCCACCTGACTGGAAGAATCTCTGACCTGGATCGTGAACGCCACTGCTAACGCCCCGGCGTCGGGCGTTCCGGAAATCGTTACGGAATCGCTAGTACTGGAGCTTAGCGAGAGGTTATGTGGCAGCGCTCCCGCCGCCAGTGTCCAGGTAAAGGGCGCCTTTCCGCCCGTGGCTTGGATCGTCTGGCTATAAGACGTGCCCGTCATACCATTCGGGAGGTCGGTCGTGGCAATCGCCAGAGTTGGCGCTGGGGGTGTCGAAGGTGTGCCGCCACCGCAGCTCGACAGAGCCAGAATCCCCGGCAGCCAGCACGTTACGGCCAGCAAGCGCGCGATCATTTTCACAGCTCCTCCCTCCTGGCTCGGTCACATTGGCAGGCAGCGACTTCGCGCTGGTACTCTTCTCATTCGCAAGATGCTCGTGTCAGCGCCGCGCGCAAGATGAAACAGGCGCATGGGCTTATCCCCGACGCGCCCACACAGGCCATCCAAGGCCGACAATTTAGCGCAGCGGCCGAAGTGGATCAATCCTCTTGCAGGCCGACTAAGGCCTCGCATCGGATAGTGCTGTTAATACTAAAATCGTTGCCCTTATCCCCGGGATGGGGCCCCGATGGGATTTCCCGCCCGAAATCCGCAGGTTGTTCCTTGATTGGCCAAGCTTCGCACTTCCGGGGAGTACGGCCAACTCCTACAAGCCGCAAGCGAGTGCCAGCACAGAGTAGGTCTGGCAGCCTAACTAATTAAGAGAGAAAAGGGGCGAGGATTGCCCGCCCCAAGACCTCACTCAAACTGCCAAGGTTGGGATGGCCCACCCGCCCCCGGCAATCGTCGCATTCCATGGCCCGTCCCGCTTGGAATTCGAAAGATCAAAACCAGAGCACTCCGCGGACGCGATCCTGGCCAATATCAGTCGTCGCGCCGGAGCACCTCTACGTGGAGGAATCCGCTGCTGGCCAGATCCCAGCCCCCGTCCGTACCCGAGTCGTTCGGAGCGCCAAGACCGTTCAGGGAGTTCGTTCCCCCGTCGAGATCTTGCAAAAACAGCGCACCCTTACTCGTGTGAAGGCCGCGAGGGGCAGGCGCTGCGCACACTCCCAAGTCCCCTGGAAAGTAACCGGTCGGATCCAGGTTGCTCGAACCGATGGTATAGACGCCTGCGCAGGTATGCGCGTTTCCGGTAAGCAGAGTGTTTTGAGAAAGTGACTGCGGAAGCGCCGCCACGCCCGGCGACGGGGAGCCGGGGTAATTGAGCTGCGCTAGCGCCCCGACTCGAAACACGAAAAATCCGTCACCGGTATTGAGAAAATTCACCACATCCCCTTGCTGGCAGTCCGCCGTGTAGTTGGTATCGGATGGGTATGCGGAATCGGAACAGTTGAGTGCAACCGGGTAGGTGGGACTAATTGGGGAACCGAAGCCCGCTACCCCTGCTCCCGTATCGTAGCGGACATACACCTCTCCCGGAGCAAAGGCCGCGGTGATGATATTCCCGTTATCATCGATCGTGACCGTCGCATTTCCCGCGCGATTCTCGTAGAGCGGTCGAGTGGGATCCGCCGGACTCGGCAGCGATCTTACCGATCCCGTGTCACTGGTCATCCGAAGAGTTACGGTCGCTTGATAAAACGTGTGTCCACCGATCGAACCGTCGGCAACGGTTTGCAATGTGTACAGAACGGGGGAACCATGAATTCTTTCCGGAGCGGCTGGAATCGGCGCAGTCGCAGTCGCAGTGCTGACGGATGTCTTCGAGCGAACCTGGAATATGCCACGATTCGTGCTGCCCGAGTGGTTGCTAACAATGTCTGTAGCGCCCAGGCCATCAAATTCAAAATAAGGTTGGTAGACGAAAATATCCCCGATATCCGACTTCAGGGGATAGGCGTCGGGTGAAAGACAATTACCGGTGGGAGTTGCCAGCAGCGCGTCGTCGCCACCCGGGGGATAGCCAACGCAGGACCAGGCCGACCCGGTCACGTCAAGAGTAATCAATAACGGATTGCCGAAGGTGATCGCCGCATACTCGGCAGTGCCCAGCGTAAGGGCCAGTGGATACGCGGGTTCCAGCCCATTGGGGCCCACAAACGATCCAAACCCGATCCCACCATGACATTCATCGATCGCCACGAAGATCTGGCCGTCGTTCAGTCGCGCTGTACGAGTGCGACCCTGGGATTGTATTTCCATACGAGCGTGGCCATTCGCTAGGTAAAAGAAGTAGGGAGCTCCGAGACACTCCTGACTGGGAATCGGATTCTGCGTGCCTGGAGCCAGGACTTGCTGAATATCGTTCGTGTCGCCCTCGAACGTGATCTTGAGCGATGCGTTATGCAACAAAGTCCTTCCCACACGTACATCCGTCACCACGATCCCGGAGTACACCATGGGTGCTGCGGAAAGGCTCCCAGCCAAGGCCAGCACCAGAATCATCGCCAACAAATACTGGCCGAAGACGCCCGTCGTCCCGCGATGGGGGCGAATCCTGGACGTTCTCCCTTCATTACGAACCGTTGCTCGAACTGAAAATACACGTGAAAAGCCCAGCCACATGAACGTTTCCTCCAAGGTGAAAAACTAGATTGAGACGTATGAGGGGGGAGTCGAGAAGGGCCCAAGAAAGCAACGAGCGCTGCGAACTTTAACCAAAAATATCCGACAAGTCAACGTGGAAACGCAGGAGGGGGGCGGCATTGGCCGTCTATGACCCCCTGGTTAGCGCCCGCAGAGCTCACGCGAACCTGGGACCTGCGCAACTGACTAAGGTCACGCTTCCCATCCATCCCAACGTTTCACGATTAAGGTTGCGTTTGTCCCACCAAAGCCGAAGTTGTTGGAGAGGATGTATTGGGAGGCATGCGGCGTCGTCTCCCGTACGATTGGCAAGTCCATGAAGTCGGCGTCGACTTCGTCAATGTTGATGGAGGGCGCAAGGAACTTACCTTCCAGCATTCCAACGCAGAAGATGAGTTCGTGGGAACCGGCGGCCGCCACCGAATGCCCGGTGATGGATTTCGTGGAAGAGAAGGGAGGAACATTGGCGCCGAAGGTTTCGCGTATCGCGTTGACCTCCGCGCGATCGCCCAGCACCGTGCCGGTGCCATGCATATTGACATAACTAATATCGGACGGGCACAGACCGGCATCGTCGAGCGCCATCTGCATACAGGCTGCCGCCTGCCGGCCTTCCGGTTCGGGCAAGGCCAGATCATAGCCGTCCGAGGTTGCACCAAATCCTATGATTTCCGCATGCGCCCGCGACCCGCGGCGATGGGCGCACTCTGCGGCCTCGAGAATGACGATACCCGCACCCCCGCTCAGCACGACTCCATCCCTCGCGGCGTCGTACGGTCGACAAGCTTTCTGGGGCATGTCGTTGAATTTCGTGGAAAGTGCCAGACGCAATGCCTGAAAGGAAACCGTGATCAGCGCACTCACATCCTCGGCTCCGCCTGCGATCGCCCGATCGATCACCCCAGCCCGTATCAGCTCAAAGGCGTGACCGATGTTGTGAGCTCCGGTGGCGCAGGCAGAACTGAGGGCGTAGCTCCGGCCGTGGACGTGAAACAGATTGGCGACTGCTGCCGCCGCGGTATTTGCCATGCACCGGAATGCGAGATAAGGATCGATGCGCCGCAGCTGGCCGGCATAGTACATCTCGCCGGCACGGTGTACCGAATCCACGCTTCCGGCGGATGTCCCAATCATGCAGGCTGTCCGACGATCCTCAAGTTCGCCTTGCGTCAGAGCCGCGTCCTGAACTGCTTCCTTGGCAGCCAGCACACTGTACAGGGCGCCATCCGACATTCCGGGTAGCAGGTGCGCAGGGATCTTTGCGCCGCTCACTTTTTCCTTGGCCCCCACGATCGTGCCGGCGACCTGGCATTTCATGCCATGTTCCGCCCATTCGGGAACCGATCGAATTCCGCTTGCACCTTGTTTCAAAGACTGAATCGCTGTGCAGTAATCGTTGCCGATGGAAGAGATCAAGCCAACCCCAGTGACCAGGACTCGCCGGCTCATGACGTACCCGCCGCCTTCTCTTCCAATTTCGTCCTCACCAGCGAGACGATGTCGCCGACTGTTCCCAGGTGCATAAGTTCGGCGTCGGTCACCTCAATCCCAAACTGATCTTCTACGTCCAGCACGAGGTTGACCGCGAGCAGAGAAGTCAGGCCAAGATCGCGACGAAGCTGAGTGCCAGCCTCCATGGCAGCCATGGGTATGCGTCCGTCGGAGACTTCAACGAGCTTGGACAGAATCCAGGTTTGCACGTCTTCGCGAACCATTCCGGTTTTCTTCCTTGGGAGGGCTTCCGTTGTACTCAGATTCAACAAACTCGACAGGGTGAGCCAACAACAGGGAGAGAGTTTACCCCGTTTCAAGTCGTGATTGGCCCTCGGGGTTTATGTGACGGGCATGCTTGTCCTGCGAATGTAAACGATGGTTCCAACAATCCCCTCTTGACAGCTCTGGCGGAACGGACTATCGTCCGCGAAATTCTGCTCGTCGGATCAATTAGACAACTTGAAAGGACCACATTATGCGAATACCACCCTCGGGTCCCGGTGAGGTGCCAGGATTCTCGGCGCCTGGTTTAAAGGAAGTAGTGGCGCAATCCAGATTGACCGGAGCGCCGCCTTTCGAAACTAAAACCGTAAATGACATGTTCAGGTCCGCTTCGAAGGAGACCCATAACGCACTGCTGGGAGAGTTGGCCGCCGATCCGGTCAGCTTTCTGAAGAACCGTTTCACCTTGAGCCCGCAACAGTTGAAGAACGTCGAGAGTCTGTCACCCCGAGAACTTGGTTTAGTCAAAAAGAGCGCGGACTTCGCGAAAATGATGGGTAGTCTCTTTGGGAGCGATTGTGGCGCTGGCGATGTCTCCAGTGGAGCAAAACAGGAGCAAGCCGAACGAGTGATGTTCAGCCATCAGCCCGCCGCTCCCGGGTCTTACGCGGCAGCGAACGGGTTTTCCTCGAATGTAACGTTGCACATGCAGGGTTTCGAAGAATGAAGTGGGCGCGGAATCCCTAGTCGCCAGCCTCTCTCCATTGCGGTGCCACGACTGCGAGTACCGATCCCCGGTGCGGCGCTGCCGCCGACATCTTAAAGCATTCCTAAACAAGAGTCCCGCTCTCCCGAGCCGGGGCTTATCTCTTGTTGCTGAGTTGCGCTAGCCTTCGCCTTCCTCAGGGAGGCCCCCCGGGCTGTGTTAACCTTCTGATCGCTCTCCCGTCCAAGCCGAAGCAGTTCCTTGGACGGCACCACGGAGAAACAACACACACTCGGAGTGTTCAAGCCCAGAGCTCTTCAGCGCATGATGCCGGCGGTTGTGTTGCTTGGGCTTTACTTTGTTTCCGACCGGCCCGCACCTGGTTTGGAACCGAACCGCTTTCACGCATGGGCGGTTGACCGGACCGCTACCGGTTGGAGTCGTCTGCGTCCCTTGCAGGGACCCGTCAACGAGAAAGGAAACACCGAGTTCGTTTCATTCGCCGGCAACGGCAATCTGTATTTCACTTCCGATCGCGGGAACTCTTTCGACGTCTACTGCAGCCGTCTGGTGAACGGCAAGTACCAACCCGCCGAGAGCTTGGGCGCGGCCATCAATGACGGCCGCTATACCATCGAGGCTTTTGTTGCTCCTGACGAAAGCTATCTTCTGCTCGGCAGTTTTGCGCGCGATAGCCTTGGCAACGCGGATGTCTACATCAGCTACAACCACGCGGGAACCTGGTCCAAGCCGGTCAATCTGGGCCCGCCGATCAATACGCGGGCGCGCGACTACAGTCCGCGCATCTCTCCCGACGGAAAGTACCTGCTGTTTTCCAGCGAGCGAGGCTTTCCTACCGAAAAGCGCGACCAGCCTGTCACCTACCGCGAATTCCTGGAACGTGTGCGGGGAACCATGAACGGTCTTGGAAACATCTACCGTATTCCGATCGAAGATGTTCTTCGCAATGCGCCAGTGCCTTCTGAGCCCTAAGCCCTGACACCTGAGTCCTAACTCACAAATTCCACGACCCCAGTCGCCAGATCGTACATCGCGCCTGTGATCTTGATGTTTCCCTTCTTTTCCAAATCCGCCAGGATCGGACTACGTCGGCGAATCTCGGCGAGACCCAGCGTGACGTTGGTCCGCGCCACCGCATCCACATAGCTGGCATTCTTGCTGGATTTCTCGCCGTCAAACTTCGTCGCCGGAATCGCCGGCTTGATTCGCGCCAACAGTCCCGTCAGATTCCCCAGCACGACATCGTCGATCGCGCCCTTCACCGCCCCGCAGGCCGTATGCCCTAACACGAGGATCGCCTTCGCCCCAGCCGCCGCGCAGGCAAACTCCATGCTGCCCAGCATGTCGTCGTTGACAACGTTCCCCGCAACCCGCGCGTTGAACGTGTCCCCAATGCCGGTATCAAAAACAATCTCGGCGGGTACCCGGGAATCCACACATCCCAGCACCACCGCCGCCGGGTATTGCCCCGCCGCGCTCGATCGCTTCTCCACGAGATAATTTCGAGCCGCCATCTTCCCGGTGCGGAATCGTTCATTCCCCTTCTTCAATTCGTCGATGACCTGCGCTGGAGTCATGCTGTCGCGCTGTTCTTTGGACAAAGACTCGCTCAAGCTGGGCACAAGCTGCATGGCGTAAGCGCCAAGCGGACTAAGGGCGCACGTGCACAGTGCCGTAGACATAAATCTCCGACGCCCCGCAGCCCTGTTGCTCACAACCTCGCAAGCTCTTCCTGTCATATATCCCCTTTTGTACGCTGGATTTGAACCTGAGCCGGCCGCGTAAAGCCGCGCAATTCTGCGTCCGCGATCGGAACCTGTCAAGGCCTAACCGTCCGCGCCGACCTCGCGAGGTCGGGTGGGGATCTTTGCTAAGCGCTGGAAGCTAACTGCTAATCGCTGATTTTCAGTTGCTCACTCCATCCATCCGAGAAAGCCTGTCACACCTTAGGCGCGGGCAGTCGGCCCAACGCTCGTTCCAGATTTAGGCCCAGCGCAAGCAACTCGCGGTCACTTCCCGTGGGACCGTCAAACTCCATTGCGATCGGCAATCCCGTTGCACTCATTCCGGCAGGAAGAACCAACCCCGGCAAACCGGCGGTGCTGCCGGCTGCAATGTTCCGCGACACCGCCTCGGCGAAGCCGAACTTCTTTCCCGAGATCATCACGTCTTGTGCTTCTCCAATCGGAGTGGGCGGAAACATGATCGCCGGAAAGACGATGGCCGCGACGCCTGTCCGGCGGAAGTAATCCGCATAGTTCTTTTTCAGTTGCGATCGGTAGACGCCGCACGCCGCCTGGTAGGCCTGCTCTGACACAAAAAACTTTCCGCCGGGCATCACGTCGTGCAGATCGTGTTGAATGTCGGTGCTCGCTTGAGCGACCACATCCTCCACCGCGATCCCGGCCTGGTTCTCCTCCAGATACTTCTTCAGAGCCGGCAGGACGTCATGATTCTCGATCGGCCAAGTCGTGAGTTTACGAAGACGCTCCACATCCGGCACCTCGGCCTCGACCATTTCCACCCCGGCCTGCTGCAGCTTGCGCAACGCTTCTTCCGCTATACGTCCGACCTCCGGATCGAGATCTTTGAACCAATACCCACGTGCCACGCCAAGCTTGACGCCGGCGAGTGCGCGCGGAGCCATCGCGCTCGCGTCGCCAGTCACCACTGAGTCAAACAGGACGAGGTCCGCGACCGTACGCGCGTGCGGTCCCACCTGATCAAATAAAGCAGAAATCGGCACGACTCCGGTCGACGGATAGCGCCCGGTCGTGGGACGGAGGCCGGCGATCCCGCACATCGCCGCCGGCACGCGGATCGAGCCCTCCGTGTCTTCGGCAATCCCCAGAGGCGACATACGCGCGGCCACCGCCGCTGCCGTACCTCCGCTGCTGCCTCCCGGAATGCGCGTGCGGTCATATGGATTGTGCACCGCGCCAAATGCCAGGTTGTTGCTGGTCCACCCGTAGGAGAGCTCGTGCAAATTCGTCTTGCCCTGAATAATCGCGCCTGCATCGACCAGCTTGCGCACGATGGCGGCGTCTTCTTTCGGCCGAAAATGGCGAAGGCCCGGCGTCCCTCCCGTCGTCGGGTAGTCTTTCGTATTGACGCTGTCCTTGATCGGAATCGGCAGCCCGTGCAACGGCCCGAGTTGCGCTCCAGACTTGCGCTTTCGGTCCGCCGCTCGTGCCGCTTCCAGCACCCGCTCGGGCTCGAGCGTAATGAAGGCATTCAACGCCTTGCCACGCTCGCATTGGGCCAGTAAGGTCTGCGCGTAACTCTCGGCTGTCAACTCACCGCGCTTCATCCTGTCGACTGCCTGGCCGGCGGAGAGTTCCAGCAGTTCGCTCGTGTTCTCCATTGCTACAGGTCTCTCCGCAGAAGAGCGGCACCCCACGACACTCGCAGTAGCCGCTACGGAAACACTCGCCAGAAACTGACGCCGCGTTACGCGCATCGCTCCCCCCGTTGCCCGGCCGCACATGATACGTCCTCGAGACGATTTACCACCAACGTTCCCCACTCCCACGCGGATCTAAATCTCCGCCCCGCGCAAGAACCTTCGCCCGGAGGCGCAACAATCCCCCGTTTCCCGGCCGAGCATGATACGTCGTCGAGACGATTTACCACCAACGTTCCCCACTCTCACGCGGATCTAAATCTCCGCCCCGCGCAAGAACCTTCGCCCGGAGGCGCAACAATCTTGGCCCCGGAGGGGTGACCGATTTTAGCCCAGCGCTTCAGCGCTGGGTACAACGGCAAATGCGCGCCAGTCCCGGAGGGACGGCCCGAATCGCACACCCACACCGTCGCGGGCGTGGCCACCCACTCGAGGGTGCCCTAGGTCCGTTTTTTGGCGCTAACCTGGGTAACAACTCTCCCAACGCAAAAGGCGGGGGCCCCCCTCAACCCCTGGGTGCCCACCCCTCTCGCGTTCTTTGCGGGAGGGGATACTGCTGACACCTTGAAGCATTCCTAAACAAAAAGCCCCGCTTTTAGCGGGTCCTTGTTGAAGACTGCTGTCCGATGTCAAATCTTCAATCCTTGTCACTGCGACGCGCAGCAGAGCGGACGCAGGAAGCATCTGGTGGCGGAGCGACAGGAAAATGTGACCGGTGCCCCATCTTAACCTCGCGTTCTTTGCGAGGTTAGGGTGGGGATTTTCGATCCTTTATACTGCCCAGTTGGCGCCGGAAGAAATCAAACGAGTTCTGCACCCGCTGCACCGCCGCACCCATCGGCACTTCCTCAGCCGCACGCTCTTCCGCCGTCTCTTCCTCCACCCCCGCCGCCTCGCGCAACAGATGCCACGCCTCCCGATACTCCTCAAAATTCGCTTCCCCGGAATTCGAGCAGAGCGTCACATTCGCTCTTCGCCCCAGCTTCTTCGCGGGAATGATGTACCACACGTCTTCCGGAATGACGTAGGCCGCGAGAAAATCGAACGCCCCGCGCGCATACTTCGCATTGTTCTGGCGCACGGAGCACACATACCCTCCGCCGTTCTTCACCGTGGTCGACTTCACCTGCACGCTCACGAAGCGCCCCGGCTTGCCCACCACGAAATCGAAGCTGTTCGAATCTCCCCACGGACGGCTCACCGGCAACCCCTGCTCCACCGCCCGCACCATGAACACCGACTCCCCCCACTCCCCCCGTGCCTTCGGCGCCTTGATGCTCCCGCCCTTTCGCTGCTTCACCATCCTCGCCTCTGCGTTTTCTGCCTTGCGTCCTTCGCGGCCTCTCTTCGCGTCTTCGCGGTTAAAGGCCCTACCCGAAACCCGCAACTCGCAAAGTCTAAGTGCGAACCGCCAAACTCCCAGTGACCACCATCACAACTCTGAGCAAATATTTGGGGGTGCCGGTTTAGCTAGGTTGGCGACAATCTGATGTGTGTGGCTGCGCACTGAGGCGAAGCCGAACGCAGTCGAAAGCCTGCCCTGAGCCTGTCGAAGGGGACCCCGCGTTTCCTGGGGAACGGCAAGGACGCCAATAGATTTTCCACCACAGCGCAGTCGTCCTAGGCCAGATAAACTGTCACCATGTCTGCACGATCTGTGTGCAAACGTAGGATTCCACGGACCCATCCTTGTTGGGTGTACAGGAATGTCGCTCACTCAGCTGGCGTCGAACGAGCAAGCGCGAATCTTGGGGATACGCAACTGGTTACGCAGCTAGCATCCTAGCCTCACTCATTCGCACAGAACGCGATTGAATGGCCATGCGCCTCGGGTCAGCGTCCACAGAACGGAATGCGCAACCTCGGGCACGCGGCACCCGTGCCGGACAAGGTCAGTCTCCCTTAAGAAATTGTCATCCTGAGCGAAGCGAAGGACCTGCTGTCTGCCGGGTGAGCAAGCGCGCGAACTCTCAAAATCTTGTCATCCTGAGCGAAAGCGCAGGACCTGCTTTCCCAAGCTGTCATCCTGAGCGAAGTCGAAGGACCTTCTTTCCCGAACTGTCATCCTGAGCGAAGTGAGGCGACAGGCGAACGCAGTCGAAGGACCCCGCGTCTCTAAGGAGCACCTCGAACCTCAACATCTTTTCTTCCACAACGACAGGCGGGATTGTTCTTGCTTCCCGTCAAACGATCTGGATTCTCGGCTGAGGCCAGCGATGAACTGACCAGATGCCGGTGGAGTGATCGCAGGCAGCATCGCCACCCCACTCCATCGCACAGATCGCGATTGCATGGCTACCCGAGATTGTGTGGGCCTCCCGCCCGCCGTTCTAGTTTGCCGGTACCGTCTCGCCAACGCTATCGCCGATGCTTAAGAAGAACGCATCGGGGTAAGGCGTGATCGGAAAGTAGGGAAATAGCAGGTTCGTCGAGGTACCGCTGGCCGTAAATGAAAAGTCATCGTCTTCCCCGGATCGGATGACGAATTTCATCGTTCCGCCCGGGACACTGCCACTGTACTCGTAAACCGGGTCCTCCGACACCCGCGTGAACGAACCCGTCGGCAATGATAGGGAGAGCGAGTACAACAAGTCATACATAAGCACCTGAACGTTCAAAGTAACTGGTTGGTTTGCGGGATCAATACGGTTGCCCCTGGCGGGCCGGAAGCGACCCCTGAAAAAGAAATTCCCTGTGGCGGCATCGACGGTGGCCCTGGAACTGAAGTTGGAAAACGGTGTGACGGTTCCCGGCATGGCAAAGAAATACCCCAACTGCCCGTTGCCGTTGTTGTTGACCACGAGATTTCCGGCGCTGGTGGCAAGAGGAGTTGGAGCCGCGCAGACGAATGGAAAATTGATGCAGGCATCGGCTGCATTGAACGGTCCCAGGGTGATTGGGCCGATTAAGTCATACGTGTTGGATACCACCAGGCCGTACGGGTAAACAGGATTCCCGGGAAACTGCGCGCTGCCGGGAAGTCCGCCTCCGGAGCCAAACCCAGCCCCGCCAAATTGCGTATCGGTGCTGACGAAAATTCCGGCGGAGGGCAGGAACGTGCCTCTTGCGAGGCGAGCGCCCGTCACGCTGTTGTTAATCTGGAACGACGCGGTTCCGACGATGTTCTCGTACCCGTTCGAAATACCGAAGGACCAGGGAACCACCGTCGAGCTGTCTCCATGGAAGACGAAGGTCATTACGGCATTGCTGTCGACCCCAAAGGAAACACCGTTTAACGTGCCGGACGGACCAACCCCGCCAAAGGGAGCCGGAGCGTTCATGCGATGAACGACTAATACGTAAGTGATCGATTGGGCGAAGAGCGGGGCGCCGAACACGAGCACTAGAAGCAATGTGACGAGGAATCTGCCGATCGAGATCTCAACGGACCGTCTCATAGTCCACCTCCAAATGATGGCTACACACCTAATTGGAGAGGGGAAAGGGGCCGAGGGGGAAACCGCACTTAAAAATTGCGGGAGAGTATGTACCGCGGCACGGCAGCTGTCAAGTTAGTAATTGGACGGGTGCCCCTTTCAATCGCATGCTCTGCGATCGAGTGAGGCTCAACGAGCCGGGTGCCACGTTTTGCTGTGTGCAGCAAGCGCCGGGAAACTCAGGAAAAAATCTTGTCATCCTGAGCTAAGCGAAGGACCTGCTTTCCCGAACTGTCATCCTGAGCGAAGCCGAAGGGCGTGCTTTTGCTTGTTGCAGCAACCGTGCGAACTCGCAAAATCTTGTCATCCTGAGCGAAGCGAAGGACCTGCTTTTTGTCCGCGATGCCACAAGGACTGTGACTATCTTCATCTCGCGTTCTTTGCGAGGTTAGGTCCTGCCCTGAGCGAGCGCAGCAGCTCAAAACAGATCCTTCAATGGAAGCTTGTGCTCCCGGGCAAAGTGGTCGAGTTCAAGGCGATTGGATACTCCAATTTTGTCGTAGACGCTCATGACGTGCTTCTTAACGGTGTCTTCGGAGATCTTGAAAGATTGAGCGATATCCTTATTCGCCATGCCGTGCCTGACGATGGCTGAGGCAACCTCAAGTTCTCTTGCGGTCAGCCCGAATTTTCGCTTTTCCAGTTCTGCATACATCTTTTTCAGGAAGGCATAAAAGGTGGGCACGGGTCTGGTTCCCTCCCAACATGACCCGCTCATCACTGCCCGAATGCACTCGATCAGTAACTTGGTCGCCGAGTCCTTCAGAAGCACACCATGAACCCCTAGCTTGATTGCCTCAACGATCTCCTCTGTCTCCATTTCAGCGGCAAAGAGAATTGGTTTCGTGATCGAACCAGCGCCATTGACGGCTGCCAATGCATCCAGACCGCCCCGGGCGGATATCTTCGCCTTGGGCCCCGGTGGCATCTTCAGATCCAGGATCAAAATATCTGGTTTCAATTCGCGCACGCGATGCACGACATCCGCCGCATTGTTCGCGTGCCCAATGACTCTGAGGTCAGGCTCCGTTTCAAGCAGACCCTGCAAGCCGTCGGCAAGAGCTGGATGATCGTCAGCTATGAAAACTGTGATTGGAGAAACCATGGCTCGTCCTGCCTGTCGATCGCAGCAGCCTAACATTGTTTATGGCACTTTCGTGGGAGATTGAATAGCACTTTGGTGGAATGACCGGAAGTGGTGCAATTCGCTTGCAGGCGCAAAGAAAGAAGATTGTGCGACGGGTGGCCCAGGTCTCCCTCAATCTCGGGGTGCCCCACGTCTCGCGGGTTTTGAGACGTGGGTTCTGGCGGACGGCGGGTGGCCCACCCAACGCGTGGGTGCCCCATTCAATCGCGCTCTTCGCGATTGAGTGGGTAGAACACACCGTCGGCACCGAAAGAGTCTCCAAACAAAAAGCCCCGCTCTCCCGAGCGGGGCCTTCG
>Ga0187821_10000095_pt1 | contig 16073 bp, 15 predicted proteins | sample NC_wetland_sal_i_20_FD_132442 | JGI IMG/M metagenome (GOLD analysis project Ga0187821, IMG submission 132442) | Wetland sediment microbial communities from Neuse River Estuary, North Carolina, USA - SourceSoil_1 | ecosystem: Environmental > Aquatic > Freshwater > Wetlands > Sediment | place...
TCCGCGACTGCCGGAACACCCGTGAAGTCCTGCATCAGCACGCGGGCAGGCATGAAGGCGATTTCGGCGCGGCCTTTCGAAACTGGCTGCCATTCCGCCAGTGCTTCGATGTCCTTGGGCTTAACGAAGCGGCCGTCTTCCTGGCGCAGGAGGTTTTCGAGGAGCACGCGAAGCGAAAAAGGCAGCTGGCCGCTGTGCCCAATGCCGCGCTTTTCGAGCGCGTCCAGGCGGTAGACCTCGAAGTTCCTGCCGCCTACTGTGAGTGTGTCTCGGGAGCTGAAGCTGTTGTTCGAACTTGGGGACATTTCTATGGAGCCTCTCTTGTAATTTGCTTAGCCGAGCATCATATCGCAATTTGCAGGGGGCCACACCCGCTCAGGACCGGCGTGCATCTGGACCGCTCACGTGCAGTGTCCTGCAGGACTTTTGTTATCCGGGCGAATTGTCCGTCGGGGTCGTATTCGGCCCGCTCGTTGACTAATTTCGTAGATTCGATGGGGAGAACTAACCTGAGCATGGAGCGGTCCACTACAATGTCCGTGCGCATGAATGTCGTCCTGATCTCCACTTATGAGCTGGGCCATCAGCCTTTTGGGTTGGCTTCGCCGGCAGCTTGGCTCCGTGCCCGGGGCTTCGCAGTAAAATGCCTCGATCTTTCCCGCGAACCGCTTGGCCCGGAGACGATTCGCGAAGCCGATCTGGTTGGTTTTTACGTCCCGATGCACACCGCCACGCGCCTTGCTGTGCAGCTGATTGCCCCAATTCGCGAGCTTAATCCGCACGTCTACCTGTGTTTCTATGGCCTCTATGCTCCGGTCAACGAGGATTATTTACGAGCGCTCGGTGTGGAGACGATTGTGGGCGGGGAATTCGAGGAGAGGCTAGCTTTTCTGGCGGATCACCTGACGCGGAGAAAAGACGCCCAGGCTTCGGGCGGCGGAATAGTAGCGGGAAATCTAGCCGGCCAAACCGTGATCTCGCTCGATCGCCTCAAATTTATCGTCCCAGACCGCAGCGGCCTTCCGCCGCTACATAAATATGCGCATCTGGTCATGCCGGATGGCGGGCGCCGCATCGCGGGATATACGGAGACTAGCCGCGGCTGCAAGCATCTGTGCCGGCATTGTCCGGTGGTGCCTGTCTACGACGGAGTGTTTCGCGTCGTGCCGCGCGAAATTGTTCTGCAGGATATCCGGCAACAAGTCGAGGCTGGAGCCGAGCACATTACTTTCGGCGATCCTGACTTTTTCAATGGACCGGCCCACGCTCTGTCGATCGTCGAGGGGCTGCATCGCGAATTCCCAGAAGTAACCTACGACGCCACCATCAAGATTGAGCACCTGCTGCATAGCCCCATGGAGCATCTCGAAAGGCTTCGCGATACCGGCTGCCTATTCGTCACCAGCGCCGTCGAATCGCTCGACGATGCTGTTCTCGTGCGCCTCGATAAAGGCCACACACGCGCCGAGTTCCTCGTGGTTGTCGAGCGATTGCGATCGATCGGGCTCCTGCTGCAGCCCACGTTTGTTCCATTCACCCCATGGACCACACTGGACGGCTTTCGGGAACTGCTCGAGGTACTCGCTACGGAAAATCTCATTGAGAACGTCGCGCCTATCCAGCTCGGAATTCGTCTCTTGCTACCGGCGGGCTCGCGGCTGCTCGACCTGAGCGAAGTGCGAGAGTTAGTCGACTCGTTCGAGCCGGGCGCCTTGGCTTATCCGTGGCGGCATTCCGACCCTGGAATGGACGCATTGGCAGTTCACGTACAGAAACTTGCCGCCGAGGGAGCGAAGTTGCGCCGCTCTCGTTCCGAGACCTTCGCGCTGATATGGCAAGCAGCTGGCTTGCGGTTCGGGTCTGAGGCCCTCGCTGCGCCTGCTCCGCCTACGCCGATCCCACACTTCAGCGAGCCTTGGTATTGCTGTGCCGAACCGACCGAAGATCAATTGGCTTGTATCAGTGAGACTGAAGCAGAGCCGACCGCCGTGACTGAGTCTGAGGCCGAAGCCGACGTCCTCTCATGAGTCTAAGCAAGGATTCAGCGAATACCGGTCCCCGCCTTCTCTTACTCGCCAGCAAGCTTGGATACCAAACCCGCAGTTTCGCCGAAGCTGCGAAGCGCCTGGGCGTCCAAGTGGTCATTGGCAGCGACCGCTGCCATCAGCTCGACGATCCCTGGTCGGACGGCGCGATCGCGCTGCACTTTGAGCAGCCGGAGCAGGCCGCGTCGCGCCTGGCTGAAGCTGTGCGCGGTCGCCCAGTGCAAGCCATCCTGGCACTTGGCGATCGCCAGACGGTCACGGCCGCGTACGCGGCGTGCAACCTCGGCCTGCGTTACAACTCGCCGGAGTCGGTAGAGAACTGCCGGAGCAAGCTGCGGCAGCGCGAACTTCTGTGCAAAGCGGGCCTGCCGGTGCCTGGATTTTTCGCCTTTTCACTCGACGATCCGCTCCCCTATGTCCTGGGTCGCGTGCGTTTCCCGTGCGTGATCAAGCCGCTGCGCCTGGCCGCGAGCCAGGGCGTGATCCGCGCGAACAACGCGGCGGAATTTCGCGCAGCCGTCGAGCGCATCGCACGCTTGCTGAAATCGCCGGAGTTGCAAGTCACGCGTGAAACGGATCTCGACCGCCTGCTCGTAGAGGACTTCATTCCAGGCAGGGAAGTGGCCCTTGAAGGTCTCATTACGCAAGGCAATCTGCGCGTGCTAGCTCTTTTCGACAAGCCCGATCCACTCGACGGCCCGTACTTTGAGGAATCGATTTATGTCACGCCGTCGCGCCTGCCGCGACGCGATCAGAAAGAAATCTTTGATTGCGCCGCAGGCGTCGCGAAGGCGCTGGGGCTCACCGACGGGCCAGTCCACGGTGAGTTTCGCGTGAACTCGGGTGGCCCGTGGGTCTTGGAAATGGCGCCGCGGCCGATTGGCGGGCTCTGCTCGCGCTCCCTGCGGTTCGGTCCGGAGCGGATGTTTCTCGAGGAGTTGCTCGTCCGCCACGCGCTTGGCCTGGGCGGGTCAGAAGCCGAGCGGGAGGCGCTCGCGGCAGGCGTCATGATGATTCCGGTCCCAGCCAGCGGTATTTTGGAGTCAGTAGACGGCGCAGAACGAGCAACGGTGGTGCCGGGCATCGATGAAGTACAAATCACCGCGCGGCTGCACGACTACATCGCTGCCTGGCCGGAGGGATCGACTTACCTGGGCTTCATCTTTGCTCGAGCGGAAACCCCAGCGGCCGTAGAAGTCGCACTACGCCAATCGCATCGCAAATTGCAGTTCAAAATCACGCCACGCCTCGCGGTAGCACACCCGACAAACTGCTAGCCGGCTCTGTCGAGGCGCTAAAGTGTCATTCTGAACGCCCGGCAAGAACTGAATTGCTGACCAATGAGGCTTAGGGCTTAGCCTTTGGACCGCTGCGGGACGTAGCCTTCGGGGAGCTTGGCGCCTTCGCCAAAGAAGAACTGTTCGAGTTGCTCTTCCATAATTTTCTGCGACTGCGGATCGAGCGGATTGAGCCGGTACTCGTTCATGATCATCTTGGAGTGCTCGATCCACATCTTCCAAGCCTCTTTCGAGACGTTCTCGAAGATGCGCTGACCAAGCTCGCCTTTCCACGGCACGCGATCGAGGCCTTCCATCTGCCTGCCAAATTTCACACACATAACCGTGCGAGCGCCGGGTTTGGGCGCGTTGATTTGCACCGGTTTAGGGGGTGCGCAAGAGTCGTCCGCCATCCACTTCCTCCGAGAGTTTCGCTGGGCAATTTCGCTACGCTTCCACCATACTGCATCCAGCCGGAAATTCCTAGGACGCGATTACCTTTAGGCTGGCCGCGCATCGAATGAACGTTTCCGGGACATTGCGAACGCCCCCTTGCGAGGTTGGTCCAATTCTGAGCAAACTATCTTCCCCGGCGGAGTTGCCGGTCAGGGACAACGATCTGCTTGGGCACCCAAAGTTCAGGGGTTTTTATGTCTGAGGTGAAGGCGCTGTTTTGGGACGTGGGTGGTGTTCTCCTGTCCAACGGTTGGGATCACGAGGAGCGCGCGGCTGCCATCGAGCATTTTCACCTCGATGAGGGCGATTTCGAACGCCGGCACGAAACAGCCAACGACGCTTGGGAGAAGGGCCGCTTTAGCATGGACGACTATCTCGATCAGACGGTCTTCTATTGTCCGCGGAGCTTCTCGCGCGCGGAGTTCAAGGACGTGGTATTCGCGCAGTCCAAGGAGAACCGCGGGACGCGGGTCGTCCTCGATGACCTCACAGCGTCAGGCCGGTATCTACTGGCAACGCTCAATAACGAGTCCGCCGAGCTGAATGATTACCGGATTCGCCAGTTTGACCTGAAGCGGAATTTCGCGGCTTTTTGCACGTCGTGTTATCTGGGCGTTCGAAAACCCGGTGAGGCCATCTATCGTGCCGCGTTGGGGATCACTCAACGAGCACCGGCGGAATGTATATTCATCGACGATCGGCCCGCTAATTTGGAGGTCCCGCGCTCGCTCGGGATGCGCGCGATTCATTTTCAGGATCCCGGGCAGCTCGTTCGCGATCTAATCCAGCAGGGCGTGCGAGTTGCACCCGCCTAGCGGCAGGCGCATCGTTCCATAGGCAGACCCAGGAGTCAGGACATGTCAACGCAGACCGTCGATTTCACCAACACAGCCTCCATGCCGGCGCAGCGCACACTTCACGAGGCGGAGCCCTGCACCATCGTTATTTTCGGGGCTTCGGGCGACCTGGCGCGCCGCAAGTTGATTCCAGCGCTCTTCGAGCTCTCCTCCTGCGGATCGCTGGCCCGGCGCATAGCCATAATCGGATTCGCACGCTCGAAAATGACCGACGACGCTTTTCGCGAAGCGATGACCGAAGCGGTGCGCAAGTACAGCGAGTCATGTGCGGTCGATGAGGAAAAGCTGCGGGCATTCGCCCAAGCCTTCGCGTACGTGCCTGGCGATTACAACAACCCGGAAGCATTTGACCGTCTGACGCGCAGAGTAGAGGAACTGGACGCGCAACACCACCTCGATGGTAACCGGATTTTTTATCTTGCCACGCCTCCCGAGGTCTATCCCGCAGTCATTGACCAGCTTCGCGACGCGCATCTGCAAGAGAATCCAAACGGAAAATCGTGGACGCGGCTCGTAGTCGAAAAGCCTTTCGGGCGCGATCTCGCTTCGGCGCGCAAGCTGAACAAGACCGTGCTCGACGTCTTCGACGAATCGCAGGTCTATCGCATCGATCACTATCTCGGCAAAGACACCGTGCAGAATCTCGCGGTACTGCGTTTTGGCAACGGCATCTTCGAGCCGCTTTGGAATCGCAACTTTATAGATTCCGTGCAAATCACCGCCGCCGAGAACATCGGGATTGAGACCCGGGCTTCGTTCTACGAGACCGCAGGCGCACTGCGGGACATGATTCAGAGCCACGTGCTGCAATTGATGTCGCTGGTCGCGATCGAGCCGCCATCTGCTTTTGACGCGACCGCTGTGCGCAACGAAAAGATCAAGGTGTTGCAGGCGATTCGCCCATACACCCCGGAGTTGGTCGCGCGCGATGTTGTGCGCGGGCAATACGGGTCCGGGGGCGTCGCTGGCGTGTATCTGCCCGGCTACCGCGAAGAGCAGGGCGCGGCGAAAAATTCTGCGACAGAGACCTACGTGGCCGCGCGAGTGGAAATCGAAAACTGGCGGTGGGCAGGAGTTCCGTTTTACCTTCGAACTGGGAAGAGGCTCACGCGCCGCGTGACGGAAATCGCCATTCAGTTCCGCCGAGCGCCCCACATGATGTTCCGGGGCCAGGAGATGGGATCGAATTCACTGGTGCTGAATATCCAGCCGGACGAAGGCATTTCGATCATGTTCCACGCCAAGCAGCCGGGCCAGGAGATGCGTTTGACGCGGGTAGCTATGGATTTCAGCTATCAAATCGCGTTCGGAGGGGGAGGCCGCAGTGCATACGCCACGCTTCTCAACGATTGCATGCGCGGCGACGCCACCTTGTTTGATCGCGGTGACGGTGTGGAAGCCGCCTGGGCGCTCGTGGATCCGATTCTGCAAGCCTGGCAATCGGAAAAGCCAGACTTCCCGAATTATCCGGCCGGAAGCTGGGGTCCGAGAGAAGCTGATACACTGCTGGAGCGTGATGGGCGACACTGGCGCAAACCCTAAGTGGCTCCTTCGTGAAGTGTTTCCCGGCGTTCTGGCATCAGCCGACGCCGATGAACTGGCGCGCACAGCGGCGCGCAAGTTCGTTGACTGGGCCTGGCAGGCAATTGCCCGCGACGGTAACTTTTTTGTTGCGTTATCCGGCGGCTCGACCCCAAAGGCGCTGTTCCGGCTGCTTGCCAGTGACGAATTTCGACAGCAGATTGACTGGCCGCGCGTACACCTGTTCTGGGGCGACGAACGCGCCGTCCCGCCGGACGATCCCGAAAGCAATTACGGTATGACGCGCCGCGAGCTTCTGATCCGCGTCCCGATCCCTGCTGCCAACGTCCATCGGATGGAAGCGGAGGACGCAAACCTGGGCCGCGCCGCGCATGAGTATGAGATTTTGTTGCGCCGTTTTCTGCCGCTTGACGCGCGGGGCTTCCCGGTCTTTCACCTCGTCTATCTCGGACTCGGAATCGAAGGGCACACCGCGTCGCTTTTCCCGGGTTCACCTCTGCTGAAAGAGACGTTGCGCTGGGTGAGCACGCCGATGGTGGAGAAGCTAGGGAAGCGCCGCATGACGCTCACGCTGCCGGTGCTAGATGCGGCGCAGCGCGTCGTCTTTTTGGTGTCCGGCAGCGAAAAAGCGCCAATTCTTCGCGAAGTTCTACTGGGCCATCCGAAGCAGCCGCTTCCGGCGCAGATGGTTCAGCCGCAAAATGGCGAGCGCATTTTCCTGGTCGACGAAGCCGCCGCTTCACTGCTTTCCGCGGATGATGCGGCTGCGGCTGCCGCTCCGCCGACTGCCGGTCCGAAGGGCCACAGTTGATTCTTGCTGGCGACATCGGCGGCACGAAGTCAAACCTCGCCCTGTTCGATCAATGCGAAGGCTCCTTCCAGATGCGTTTCCGCGATCACTTTCCGACCCACGAGTTTTCGCGATTCGAAGAAATGATTGAGGCGTTCCTGAGCGCCGCGAGGCAAGGCTCCGCGCTTACTCCGCAGGGAAAAATCGATGCGGCGGGCTTCGGCGTCGCGGGCCCTATCGTCGGACGCCGCGTGCAAATGACGAATGTGCGCTGGGCGGTCGACGCCGATTCGCTGCAGCGTCAGCTGGCGACGCCGCACGTCGTGCTGCTGAACGATTTGGAAGCCACTGGTTACTCTTTGGCTTGGCTCAAGCCGGATGAACTGCTAACCCTGAACGCCGGCAAGCCGGCGCCAGAGGCTGCGCTGGCATTAATTGCTGCGGGCACGGGGCTTGGCGAAGCGATTCTCGGATGGGACGGCAAACGTTATGTCGTGACGCCGAGCGAGGGTGGCCACTGCGATTTCGCGCCGCGCAATGAGACGGAGATCGAGCTGCTGCGGCACATGAAAAAGAGCGACAACGGGCCGGTTAGCTTTGAGTTGATTCTTTCCGGGCGCGGTTTTCATGTGATTCACGAGTTTCTGAACCCAGCCGTGCAGCACGCGAGTTTTGCGGAACCGGGTGCCGATACCGCCCCCGAGATCACGCAGCATGCCTTGGAGGGCACCTGTTCGGTCTGCGTAGAAACACTCGAACTCTGGACGTCGATTTACGGGGCAGAAGCGGGGAACCTGGCGTTGAAGGCACTGTCGCTCGGCGGCGTTTTCGTAGCGGGGGGGATCGCCCCGAAAATTCTTCCGAAGATGCAGGACGGCACGTTTCTGCAGGCCTTTCGCCAGAAGGAAAAGTTTGCAGAGATGCTGTCGCACGTCCCGGTGCAGATCGTGCTGAACCAAGAGGCTCCGATGCTCGGCGCAGCCGCTGAAGCGGCCCGTATTCTAAACACCCCAGCGACTTAGCTCCGGATTTATTCGTTTGGAACTGATGGAGTCATACGTCTCAGTATGGCTCTGGTCCCTCGGTATTAGTTTCCGCTACAATCTACTCACCCACTATTTTCAGACTGGGATTTCGGGGAAATACGAAGTGGCAGAGCGATGCAGTGAGTCGGCGTGTACTGAACCAGCGATCGTACTGATCGGCGAAAACCGCCTGTGCAGTAAGCACTTTATAGAGCACTCCTACCAGAAGCTTGAAACAATTTCCGCTGTCCTGCGCGAGCCTGCGTATGACGAGCACAGTGCCGAGGCCTCCGCGCGTCAACTCGAAGAGTTCATGCGCGGCGCCGCCGACATTGCCTGCAGCCCCGCGCCTCCATCTAATCTGGAACGGGCGCGCGTTATCGATGTGCTGCTCTGGGCTTCCGAACTTCACGGGCGCCTGCGCCGCAGCCCTCGTGTCTCCGCGAGAATTCCGATGCTGCTTCGGTGCGAGTCGGCTGACCACCCCTGGGAGGAAAAGACGGAGACATTCATTCTGAGCCGCCACGGAATGCAGCTTTCCTGCCGCTCGGAAATCCGCCCCGGTGATCTGTTGGTTTGCGTTCGCCTCGATAATGGGCAGCGAGCGGAGGCTCGGGTGGCATGGACGCACCGGAATACCGGAGGCGGGGTTGGAGCGGGGCTGGAGTTCACTAGTAACGAAAACTTCTGGGGTATCGACTGGAGCGATGTCCGCGAGTTGCCGAAGCCGTAACTCTGCGCGCGCCACTAGCTTAATTTAAGTTTCGTAACGTCCACCGAGGGCTGCGGAAGCTGCATATCGAAGTTCTCGAACGTCTCCACCAATATCTTCGAAACGGCGAAGTTTCGAAACCACTTGTGATTTGCGGGGATCACGAACCAAGGTGCCCGCTCTGTGCTACATCGCGAGAGCACGTCCTCATAGGCGTCGGCATAATCGTCCCAGTATTTGCGTTCCGCAAAATCTGCAGCGGAGATTTTCCAGGTTTTCGCCGGATCGGTGAGTCGTTCCTGCAGGCGCTTTTTTTGCTCGTCCTTGCTGATGTGCAGGAAGAGCTTGACGATGTGGACGCCGTTTTCCGAGAGCAACTTTTCGAACCCGTTGATCTCGTCGTAGCGCGCCTTCCAGACCTTTTTGGGGACGAGTTTGTGAACCCGCACCACCAGAACGTCCTCATACTGCGAGCGGTTGAAGATTCCCACGATGCCCTTTTCGGGCACGGCTTTGTGAATCCGCCATAGGAAATCGTGTGCGGATTCCTCGGGTGTGGGGCTCTTGAAAGGGGTCACGCGGCAGCCTTGCGGGCTCATGCCGGACATCACGTGGCGGATAGTTCCGTCCTTGCCGGCTGTGTCCATGCCTTGCAGAACGACCAGCAGCGCTCGGTCCTTCACTGCGTAGAACAGGTACTGCAAATCGTCGAGTCGAGAAAGAATCTTGTCCTGTTTGGTTTGCGTCTTCTTGTCATCCGAATAGCCAAACGTGTCGCCAGGGTCGAAGTCAGAGAACTTGATCTTGGAACCGGGTTCGACCATCAGCTTCTTGATGAAATTCATTTTTCGCAGGCCTCCGAGAGGCGCGGTTGTCAAGGGGCCTTATGCCGCGCGAGCGGTACAGATTCTGGACCATATCCTCAGGCGCATGCAGGCACCAGGACAAGAAAACCTCGATGCTGCGCAAACTGAAGCTCGCCTCGTTCGCGTCGGCGTAATCGCTAGGCGCTGGCCGCGGCTTCCACGGGGATGCGTGACTTATTACGCGCCAGCCAGGTATCGAAATCCTGCAACTCCGGATTCACCGACCGCGAGAAGGCCAGGCTCCGCGCGCCGCAAAAATAATCGGAGAAATCGCGGTTGAACTGGAACATGTTGCCCAAGTCGTCCGCACCAGGGAAGCCGAAGCTGCGAAAAACGTCCGGCGGGATGCTGTTGTAACCAATCTCCTGGCCGAGCGCCTTGCTAAGCTTCTCCGCCATTTCCCCGCCAGAAAGATGTTCCCCCGCAATGCCCACGGTCTTGCCGATGAGCTCCGGGCCTTTATGGAAAATTCCGTAGGCGCACTTGCCGATGTCCTCGGCCGCGATGCCCGGCAATTTCCGGTCGCCCATGGGCAGCGTGATCCCGAGCTTGCCGTCGGGCCCCCGCTTCGGTCCCATCCCAAAGAAAATGAAGTTGTCCCAATAGAAGGACGTCAGCAGGAACGTCGTAGGAACTCCGAGATCCGTGAAATAGTGGTCGGAGGATCCCTTACCGTCAAAGTGCGGAACTTTGTACTTGCCCTTCAGCGTGGGCATTCGGTTGTCCCAGAGCGGAATCCATTTTCGAGTGTCTTCTAGCGTGGACCAAATCACATGCTTCAGGCCGGCGCTCTTGGCCGTCTCCGCCATGCGCTTCACTTCTTCCATTTCGCGCTCGGCCGAGAAGTGCTCCCAGAAGAACGTCACGCAAAATGCGCCGTAGGCGCCCTGAAATGCCCGCTGCAAGCTGGCCGCGTCGTCAATGTTGGCCTCGACCACTTCGGCGCCGAGTTGAGCAAGCGCCTTGGCCTTATCGGAATTGGCGTTTCGGGTGATGGCGCGCGCCGCGAATCCGCCATCCGGATGATTGAGAATCGCCCGGACCATGCCGCCGCCTTGGGCACCCGTTGCTCCAGTCACCGCGATAATCTTCTTGTCGGCCATCGTATTCTCCTCAATTGTGTCCGCGAAATTCCCAATCATAAAAAAGGTGGGCATCGCACCCTTTACGTCCCTTGTAAAGGGTGCGAGGGTTCACAGGCCTCGGCAAGCCTCAGGGCTGCCGGGCAGATGTCCACGGCCGGTCGCGCCGCAGTTCTAGCCGAAATCGAATGCCCGCTAGTGCGAGGAATCAGCGCTGCTCACAGCCTGCGGCTTGCCCGCCTGAATCCACGCGATTTGGCCCTCCAGGCACTCAAGGCCAATCATCATGTAGCGAATGTAGGTGCTGCGCCCAATCCACGGGCTCGGATCGCCCGGCTTGCGTGCGGCGAGCTTGGTCAGTTTGTCATCTTTGCCGTCGATATAGGTCTGATCGCGGTAGGGATGGTTGGCAATAAATCCGTCAACGCCGGCATCTTCGCCAATCTTCAGGAAGCGCAGAAACGACTGCTTATAGGTCAGCAGGCCCGAATCCGCGCGTCCTCCGCTGGGATTTGGCTCGAGCGTGCGCGGCATGGCGCTGCCGCCCCAGAAGGAGAGCAGGTGCTTTACGCCATGGTCGGTAACAGGCACTAGCATCGAGACGGTGCCCGGCGTATGGCCCGGGGTGACGTAGAACGTGATCGTCGTATCGCCCAACGTCAGCTTCTGGCCGTCCGTGATATCCATGTCGCGCGCCGGCGGAGTGGGGAAGTTAGGTTCCTTCGCGCCCACCGCAACCATGTCCCAGTCCGCAGCGGACATCAGGATGTGCATGTGGTACGTGTCCTGCAAATACTTCGCGCCCCCGAAGTGGTCCCCATGGCCATGGGTCAGGATGATGTACTTGATCTGGCTGGGATCGAGGCCTGCCTTCTTGTAGTCGGCGAGAATGATGTTTTGCGCATCATCGGTGTTGTTCAGCGTGTCGATCTGAATGATTCCGGCGCTGGTCACCAAGGCCCACGAGGCGACGATGTTCGTCCCGAGGTAGTAGAGCTGATCAAACACCTTCGTGGGCGGTGCCACCATCGGCTTGCCCGTCGGCGCGGCGGATACGGGCGGCGTTTTGCAGTCGTATAGGTTCCGTCCAGCCAGGTCTTGGGCCGCCAGCATATTGGCGGCATCGAAATGGTCTTGATAAGAAGCCGTACGGCCAGCCGCGGCATCCTGGGCACTCGCCTGAATCGCTAGGGTGCCGGCACAGAGAGCCAGAGCGCTCGCAAAAATTGCCAACTGTTTACGCATGTATTGTCCTCCGTGCCGAGTCCATTCATTGGCCCCTCGTTTCGGGATTCAACGAACCCCGCTGCGCTCGGCTCCGCAGTTGCATTCCAGCGAGGCTATTACACTCCGCGGGTCATTTCAAGGGCGACCCGAGCGCCTCGCGAAAAGCCGTTGCGCCAGGTTACCGTCAACATGCCTCAAGCCCTATAATCTGGGCGTTCGCGTGATTATCCCGGAACGGTTCGCGGGGTTTTGAGTAAATGCACTGGCTCTACAGTTGCTGCCAATGGCTGGAACAAAGTCCGTTAGCCCTTTGGGTGCGCGACTCGCACTACGGCTTTCCCGTCATCGAGACGTTTCACCTCTTCGGCATCGTCTCGCTCGTGGGATCGACTTCGGTCCTGGACTTGCGCTTCTGGGGAGTGCTCTTCAAGGATGAACCGGTGTCGAGCCTGGTAGGCCGCCTGGTGCCCTGGGCGTGGGCGGGCTTCGCCCTGCAAGTAGCCACGGGCGCTCTTCTGTTTTCCTCAGAAGCCACGCGCTGCTACGGCAACACAGCCTTTCTTATCAAAATGGGGCTGATTGCCTTGGCGGGAGTAAACGCGCTGGTTTTCCATACCAAGGCGTATAAGCAGGTCGGCATGTGGGACACGGACCGCGAATCCCCGACGGGGGCGAAACTCGCCGGACTCTTCTCCATCCTGCTCTGGTTTGGTATTGTCGCGGCAGGCCGCTGGATCGCCTATGTCGATTAAACGTAATACTCAGTGCGGATTAATGCTGAACCTTTTTGCCCTGCGCGTCGCCCGCCGGATAGCCAATAATATTCAGATACTGAATCGCTTCTGACGGAACGCAGAGCTGCTCCTCGAAGGTCTGATCGGGAATCCACTTGAACGTTGTCTTCACGATTTCGAACGGCTTTGTGTAGATCTTCGGATCGTCGATGTTGACCGTCAGCACGAGCGTGTCGTGATCGACGCGGTGATATCGCTCCTGGACCTTTAGGTCCGCACTGTGTGGGTGGCCGTCATGATCGAGCCAAACCCGGTCATCCATGCCGACCGTATCCACCACAAAATTGTTATCGTCTTCCCAGTGTCCGACCGAATAGCCGTAGTAACGCGGATCGGGCCCGCCCTTGGCGCCCACATTCGTCGGCAGCGCGCGGCCATCCGTGAAAATCTCGCGCCACACCTTCTCGTACTGGAAGAACTCGATGATACGGTCCTTCATTTGCGAAAAACCGATGGACCGGGTTTCGAAGATCACGGCCTGGGGGAAGCCCAGCGGATCGCAGGTGTTCAGTGGATCGTTCCGCTCCGCGACTGTATAGGCGTCGCCTTTGTTCATACTGAATAGCTTTTGGCCGAGCGTCGTCATCGGGGGAACCGGCTCAACGCGCCCGCCGATGGGCCCGGCCCAGGCGCCAATCAGATCCCTCTTCGGTGCTGGCGCGGACGGTTTATTCGCTTTCATCAGGTCTTGATACACGCTGGGCGGATTCTGCGCCGCCTGGGGCGGCTGTTTTTGCGGCGCCGCAAGGAACGGAATGAGCGGTGTGACTGCCAGCGCAATCGAAATAACCAGAGCCGGGTTTCGCATCTAAGATCTCCTCTAGCGAGACGACTGACGAATTCAGCGAGCCGCGAAAAACACCCTCACAAAAATAGGGCGCCGGCCTCGGGGCCGGCGCCGCTCCCGCCTAGCAAACGAGATTGTCTAACAAGACGGCCTATTCAGCCTTCTTGCCGCTCTTGGCGTCAGGATCGAGATAGCCGAGAGCGCTATCCTTAAAAGCCGAGCCATCAGGCAACACGATCTTCTGAAGGCGTCCCACGGGGTTGCCGGTCTTCGATTGGAACAAGTACACGGTGATCTTATCGCCCGGTGAAACGACGGTCCGGCTCCACCCCAGCAGGCTCAACGACGAAGGGCTGCCGGCTTCTGCGGCCCAGTGTTGCTCCGTGCCGCTCGTGTCTTTGCCATCGAACATTACAAAGCTGTGCGGATTTGCCCAGACGAATTTGGTCACCGTCGCATCCTTCACGACCACTACTTTGGTCGTGTCGTATGCGGTGTTCCCATGGTGGGCGAACATGGGAACAGAGAATGCCAATCCTGCTGCAATCAGAGCCACACCTGCAATGAACTTAATCTTCATTCGGCACCTACGAGACTCGTTTTTGCGGGGCGACACGGGGTGCGGACCGCGCTTGCAGCCCGCCGGAAATCCGTCACCGCATGCTAAAAATCTATGCCACTGTGGAGTGGCTGTCAACCTAGCAACCTTTTCTTCGCTATGCGCTACTTGATCACCTGCGGCTCAAACAGGTCCTCAGGTTTCAGGTCGCGGTGGGTGACGCCCTGGTCCCGTGCGAATTTCAGGAATGCCTCGAGCGTCTTGCGGTTCGGCTCGATCCCGTAGGGAAAGAAGTCCTTGCCCAGCCGTTTTTGCATGTCCAGCGCGTAATACGCATGCATCGGAATCGGAAAGGCCGAGCCAAACGTCAGCGCGCGAGCCAGGCTGTTGTCCTTCGCTGCGACGAGCGCCTTCATCAGGCTCACCGGCACCCAAGGGTTCTGATCGACCATTTCTCGCTTGATCACAACGACATGCATGATGGGATAGACGCCGCTGTCATCCCAATACTTCATCTCCGCCTCGTAGGCATTCTTCACCAGTCGCGTGACGCCACGGTTACCCTGCCGGAACGGCTCTGGCGGCGAAGCCGAAATGATTGCGTCAATCTCGTTCGCCAGGAGCATCTGGCTGAGCGTTTTGCCCGGCGGCCGGTTGATCTTCAGCCCCGGTGGCAGATCGAGCTTAACGGTTTCGGTTCGCGGCGCGTCCGTGCCCGCTTGAAACCACTCGATGCTCTTCAGGTCCACTCCCACATAGTCCGTCAGCCAACCGCGCGCGTAGATCGTCGCCGTCTGCGCCCACTCCGGCACGCCGATGCGCTTTCCAACCAGATCCTCTGGCCGCTTAATCGGCCCATCCTCTCGTATATAAAAAGACGACAGGCGGAAAACTCTCCAGGGAAAGACAGGAATCGCCGCGATGCTCCGGTCGCCCTGCGAGCGCAGCGAAGCGAACATGCCGAACGACAATTCGCAGACGTCAAATTCGCGGTGATTGAGAAACCGATGGAACATCTCCGTCGGGTCGAGCTTCAAATGCGTGATGTCGATGCCCTGGGCACGGACCTCACCGGAAGTGAAATCGCGCAGATGATCGCAGTCGCCAGTGGCGACGGTCAGATGAATATTCGGCATGAAAGCGGACCCTCCGCGAGTCCTATATGAAGATCTTATTGTTTCATCCCTAACCCGGCCCCGGCTCTTTGACCGAAGGTCCCCGGCAAGGGAGCTTTCGCGGTAAGAGAGTCGGGACGGCGGGGAGGGATCTGCTTTAAGGACTAGCGTAGGCCAGAGTGCATGCCCGCGTGTGCCCGTGTTGTTGCCTTGCGATACTTACTTAGCGACGCTCTGCGCGGCTGGTTCCCGCACCGGCACCTTCACCTCTCCGTGTGCAGGGGTCTCGACATCCGCCTTCCACCACTGCGCCGAGAAAACCATAATCGCCGCAAGCAGCCATCCCAACGCATACATTGGTTGTGCGCCCCAGCGTGCCGTTGCCGAATGCATGAGGCCGACCCAAGAGAAGGCCGCCGCCGCCAGGCACCACGCCGCCGCTCTTCCGAACTGCCGGTCGATGACCAGCGAAATCATCGCCGTGATCACCAGAACCAGCATCAAGAACCCATTCCCGAGCCCCTGCATCGAGTTCCAGTAGACGACGCGGTTCAGCGTCGCCTGCACCGCCGGGTCGTTTAGCGAAACGCGCAGCGCCGGCATCGCGCCGTTGATGGCCAGCATCACGACGGCGCCAGCCGGTATGATAAATCCGAGCAGCGCCGCCGAATAATACTTTCTGTCGATGCGATTCAGCGTCGTTCGTCCCACGCCGACCGAAATATAAGCCAACAGCGCACCGAGCACTGGCCACGGGAAGAGCTGCGCCGCAAACAGCAAAAAGCCGCCCATGGTCGCCACCAGCAGGGCGATCGCGGTCCAGAACTGAAACCCGGTTCGCACGCCGAGCGCCTTGAACGGCGGGTGAATCGCCAGAATGATTGGCGTCACCACGCTTCCGCAGAGGCCGCAAGTCAACGTGCCGACGCCGTCCCAGAA
>Ga0187821_10000097_pt1 | contig 16034 bp, 18 predicted proteins | sample NC_wetland_sal_i_20_FD_132442 | JGI IMG/M metagenome (GOLD analysis project Ga0187821, IMG submission 132442) | Wetland sediment microbial communities from Neuse River Estuary, North Carolina, USA - SourceSoil_1 | ecosystem: Environmental > Aquatic > Freshwater > Wetlands > Sediment | place...
AAGGCTTCGCTCACGGGGTCCATTCTCGGGAACATTCTCCTCGTCTTAGGGGCATCCATGGTTGCCGGCGGATTGAAGTATGAGCGACAGAAGTTTAACCTAACGGCAGCTGGAATGGGAGCCAGTCTCTTGTTGCTGGCGGCAGTGGGACTAATCATTCCCGCGCTGTTTCATTTTACGGCGGCACATCGAGGCGTGGTCCGCGAGCAGGAGCTCAGTCTGGCCATTGCTCTTGTGTTATTCGCAATTTATGTCCTGAGCCTCATGTTTTCATTGAAGACCCACAAGCATGTGTTTAGAGGAGATCCCCATGCCGCTGAAGATCTGGCAGAAACGCCTTGGACTCGAAGCACCTCGATCGTGGTCCTGACCGGCGCGACTCTATTGGTGGCGGTCATGAGTGAAATCCTGGTTGGTGCTCTGGAGCCGGCAGCCCATCGTTTGGGAATGACGCAGCTGTTCGTCGGGTTGATTCTGGTTGCATTGGTGGGGAATGCAGCAGAACATTCGACCGCAGTCATGGTCGCACTAAAAAACAAGATGGATTTGGCGTTCGGGATTGCGGTGGGCTCGAGTCTCCAAATCGCCTTGCTGATTGCTCCCATCCTGGTTTTCGCGAGCTATGCGTTCGGGGTGCCGCTCGATCTCATCTTTACACCCTTCGAGGTCGCTGCGGTGACCATATCTGTCGTGATTGTCGGTTTCGTCGCGGTAGATGGCGAGTCGCACTGGATGGAAGGGGTGATGCTGGTCGGGGTCTATTTAATGCTCGCGATCGCCTTCTTTTTTCTGCCTGCTTGACGGCTCACCACTTGTCCATGTCGATGACTTCGGTCGCATCCCACAAGTTCTTCGACTCAGCTTCTGCCATCGCCTTTAGGCGATCGGCCTCTGTTTCGTCGCCGAACTTCTTTGGCGCATCTGTTTTGGCGGAATCGGTTGTGGGAGTAGCCGCTGTTTTGGGAGCAGCCTGGGATTTCCGTCTCCGTTTGGTGGGGTCCATATTGACAGGCATCCGAACCTCCATACAGGACGAAAGTAGTTTCCACCCTGATTGGGAAGAATGTCAATGTCAGGGAAAGCCGCTCATTGACGCAACCCCGGTCGGTTGTTAGAGTCCTCGCCCTATGCTGGATGCGAAAACCTGGTGGCCGCTGTTCCCTCTGTTACTGCTGGTCGTGATTGTGTGTCTGACGTGGGCGCTCGTTATCGTCATTCGACGGGGTTCTGATGCGAAAGCGCGATGGCTTCAGATCGGGGCATTCAGCTGCTATGCTCTGGCAGCCGCGTCGGCCATCGCCAGTGAGCGCGGCTTGGTTTCGGCGAACCTCCACCGGCCCTTTTCCTTGTTCACGCAAGTCTGCCTGCTGCTCGCGCTGATGCATCATTGGAGATCGGGAAATCGTTCCCTTCGATGGTTAAATGGCGTCGCGTGGGCGGGGATCCTTTCAGATGCGGCGCTTCATGTGCTTATGGTCCGCCACTAATAGAGTGCCGTTCTAAAACAGCTTCTCTGCGACGGTATCGGCATACTGCCGTCCCTTGGCCGTGAGTCTGCTCCGCGTTTCTTCTTCTTCGATCAGCTGTTGTGCTCGCAGTCCCATGAGCGTTTCGCGATGACCATAGCGCAAGGCGTGTGCTTCGAGCGCTTGTGTGGGAATTCCCTGGATCAGACGTAGTCCAAAGACAACGGCATCCCGAAGCCGTTCATGGTCCGACAACTCCGTATAGGCTTGGACTGGCAGGCGATTTTCACTCAGTGCGCTATTGTATGCCATTACATTAGCGACGTTTCCGAAGCGGCTTCCATTGACATACGATTGGGCACTCGGACCGAGGCCAAGATAGGCTCCATCGGTCCAATACAGAAGATTGTGCCTGCAGAGATAGCCCGGCTTCGCGTAGTTGGAAATCTCGTATCGTTGAAAACCGGCTCGGCGGAGTAACAGGTCGGCTGCCTCGTCCATTTCGACTTGGCGTGCATCATCAGGGGCCACCGTGACCTGTCGCGCGATGTTATGAGCCAGCTTCGTCTCTTCTTCGATCGTCAACGCATAGCAGGAAATATGGGCGGGATCGAGCTGAACGACACGATCGAGAGATTGTTGCCAACTCTCCAAGGTTTGCCCCGGCAAGCCGTACATGAGGTCAAGATTGATGTTCGTGAATCCTGCGGCGTGGGACATTATGACTGCACAGACTGTCTCTTGGGACGTCCCGGGTCGCCCGATTGAAAGAAATTCCCGGTCGTCCATGGATTCCGCGCCGAAACTGATTCGGTTGAAACCGGCTCGGATCAAACGGGTGAGATCCTGCTCCGAAACTGTCGCGGGGTGGGCCTCGATTGATACTTCAGCATCGGGCATAACGACAAATGTCTGCCGGATATCGGTCAGAATACTCTCTAATTGATCGGGAGAAAGCGTCGTGGGTGTTCCGCCGCCGAGGTAGATGGATTGAATCGAATGAGTTGCTGCAAGATCCTGTGTACCATAGAAACGGATCTCACGCCGCAGCGAATCTACAAATGTCCGCGCGCGGCCGTCCCTGTAGATTTCCAGATAGAACGCGCAGAAATCGCATCGCTGGCGGCAAAACGGGATGTGGAGGTAGAGACCAAGAGGCGTGCGCGACATGTTTAGAGATTAAATGATTGCGGTTTGGAGAAGTTTCTGGACAGGACAATTTCGATTTCATCGACGGGAGATTTGCCTCGATTACGGATGTGGGCATTCCAGCCTGGGTGTTGTCGCAGTGAGGCAAAGAGCGCCTTGATGACGTCCGGTTTCACCCTCGATTCCCAATCGCGGGTCCAAGCCTGGTGATCTTCATCGCCGTCATAATCATCGGGGAACACAGCCTCTAAGCTGAAGCGAAGGGTGAACGTCTTTTCTTCCTGGTACATGACTCCTCGAGGGGGCGTTGCGCCAGCGTCGGCCACGATCCTATAATATGGCATTACGGAGGACAGTTACGATGCCTATCTTCGAATATGTCTGTCAGGATTGCAATCATCGATTCGAGTTGCTGGTGCAGGGTTCGACCGTAGCAGCCTGCCCGAAGTGCAAAGCTACCAAGCTCGCGAAACAATTCTCCGCCTTCGGGGTTGGAGCCACGGCAAGTTGGGCCACGTCGAGCGGATCAGGTTCCTGTGGGACCTGCGGAGATCCTCGCGGACCAGGCTCTTGCTCCATGAATTAAAGCATGATGGAGTGGGGGGAAGAAGCTCTCCAGCGTGCGATCAGCACCGTTTCTCAGTCTGATCCTCTGATCAAATTGCTCGAACAGGTGAAGTTGGGCCGCATGCAATCTGCCGATGCAGGGCTCCGTGCTATCACAGTCTCGTGGCTAGATACCTATCGGAAAGTGGTGGAGGCAGGCGGGCTGTCGCGACAAGCTCTTCGTAGGCTTGATCCTATCCCTCGACTGGCAGTCCTCATTGACGAGGGAGTGCTCCCCCACGATCACCAGGCCGTCACATCGCTCCAAGTCAGTTATGAATCCGCCCTCCAACGTGCCACCGAATGATGGCATAGCTGTGAAGACCGTTCTTCTCGGAGTTCTGCTGATCTTTTCTACGAGTGTAGCCACTGTCTGGGGGCAAGAGGTTGAGACAACGCGGCCGCTTCTATTGAGCATGTCGGTCGATCTTGGAACTATTCTTCCTTCTGATACACATCTCCTGATTGAAACCCCGGCGATTGAGAGATTCTTGGCCGAACTCGATGGGAGTCCACCAGCGTGGGCGACGGTCTACGGGCACGGGCACAATGATCCAGGTCATGATGATCGGTTATTTAGCTTGAATCGAGAACGGGATGACCTGCGACAGGGAAAACCTGCGTTGCAGTGGTCTATCGCGTTTGTGTGGCCTGGCGCACTGTCTCATTATGATTCCGCGAGCGGGGAATTCAGCGTTGCCGTCGGTCCGAAGTTTAACCCCACGCGCTGGGGAATTGTCCGGTTCAAACCGGAAGATCTGCCGGGAAATCTAAAGGCAGTTCCGGATCCAGGGACACGGGAGACCTTGTTACATGAACTGGAGAAAAAGAAGGCGATCGATATCATTGTGGTCATGACGGGTCGGCTCATACCGCAAGAGTCGATCGTGTACGATTTTTCTCACGACGAAGAAGGTCTCGGCCTTATCATGCCGGTTGTGCGAGTCGAGAGAATTGACTATCTGCTGGAAAGATGAGTTCCTGAGTGATGATCACCATTCGAAGTGATGGTAGGTTTCGCCGAGAGACAAGTAGCAGGTTCAGATATGGTATGGAAAGCAAGAGCACGCGGCGTGGGGAGAACTTGCGGAACGCCCGCACACAACATAGTGGCAGGCGATAGCTTCTGACAGCTTTCAGTAGCGTTCAACTCGCCCTGGCTCACCTTCAAACTGGCCTATACAGTAGTATCCGTCTCCCTTGACACGCCGGATTGCAGCAAGCAATGAGTTCGGATGTACCTTCCCGGCGATCATGGTTACATAGACGTGCCCTCGCATCGTTTGGAAGTCCACATCCGTGACGCCCGGAACCTGTTTCAACTCCTTGGCGAGGTCAATCTCATAAAACGCGCAGTACTTTCCGCCGAGTCTGATATTGACGGTCTGCTGTGCCGCCTCGGTTTCGCCTGAAAAAAGAATCACCCCGAGGGCAACTATAAAGGCGAGATTCAATAAGTGTTTCATAAGGACCTCCTCCTGCTGATTCCACGCTTTTTTGGGGCCGCGTGGGATCCAGACCTCCTAACTAAAAAATCTACCACGTTTTTAGTATTTGTCTTGGTAACGGCTTTGGTCAGTGAGGTGGCATTCTTTCTGGCGTGAGCGTATGTAACTAATTGATCTGGTTGATATTTATTTGGCTGAGCGGTCTGTGCGCATCCGCTCTTTTGTTCTTGAGGCGGGAGTGGATTGTCTCGTTCCGTTAAAAAACTGGCTGCGTAGCTCTCTCTGGGGGTAGGAGGATTCGCTTGGAAGAAAGGAAGATTGTGACAAATCAGCTAGCAGAGGACGACATCAAAACGCATCCTGCGCACATCGGAATCCAGTTCCGCTGGGGCGACTATCCATCGTACCCCAATCACGATCAGTTGTGCGCAGGCTTACCGCTGGTTTCAGCCACGATCCGCCTCGCATGGATTTAATAGCGCCGCGCTCGGGGCCGGCTGGATTGGAGAGGGGAGCCGACCGGTAGTAATTAGGATCATACCAGTCCTGCACCCATTCGGCGACGTTGCCGGCCATGTCGTAGAGACCATATGGGCTGAGGCTTTGCGGGAAACTGCCGACAGGCATTGTCAGCACTTCACCCTTGATGCCTTTTTCTTTGGCGAGCTTCGCTCCTTCTCCTCTGACCCAGAAGGCTTCCCAATCAGCGCCGCTGGTGAATTCAATCGTGCGCCCCGCCCAGTAACTGGCACTATTGGCCTTTGCGATGTCCCAATCGTTTCCCCAGGGATAACGCCGAGCGTCGATTCCCCGTGCTGCCTTTTCCCATTCGGCCTCGGTCGGGAGGCGTTTCCCCGCCCAATGGCAATAGGCGGCGGCATCATTCCAGCTCACATTGACGACCGGGTGATGCTCAATCCCTGCCATTGGCGTGTTGTCGCTCCAAAGAGTCGAGGACGGATTGGCATTCTCCGGAGTTCGGTACCCCGTCGTCTTGACGAACGTGACGTAGGCTTCGTTGGTGACTTCGTATCGATCGATGAGATAACTGCTCAGATAGACACGACGCTGAGGCTGTTCGTCAGGAAGGCTATCAATATCGGCAGGAGACCCCATTAAGAATTCGCCTGCGGGAACCAGGGCCATGTCGTCGGGCATGCCCGAGCCGATGGCTGCGTGGTGATGGCTGATGGTTAAAAAGAGTATCAGCGTCCAGAAACTTCGGCATATCATCAGGTCTTCTTAAGCCCGCATGCCGTGGCGACGGCGTCGCGATATGTCAGCCAAAGCTTCAGGCTCTTCTTGAGACAACCCAGGACTGCTTGTTGTCGACCGCGCGTTGTAGATTGACCTACCACCATGTCGTAAGCGTCATGCCTATGACCGGCTTCGACCATCTGATGGGAGCGGATGAGATCCATATGATCGGGTGAAAGGCCATGGAATCGCACGAGCGGATGATGTTGGACTGTGGCTTCGATTTCCTCACCCGTTTTGGGTTTGGATGGCTCGAGGATTTCCTGACGGTCCTTCACGCTCCCTTCAACAAAAATTGTGAGAGCGGCGGCGCCGATCACCCAGTCGCGGTAACCCGATATACGATCGAGCCAAGCGCGGTAAGTGCGGCTTGCCGGGAGCAAACGAATCGTTTCGAAGGAGTCGGCCTGAAACCCCAATCCCTCCATCATGGACAGAAACAGTTCCGGGTGTGATTTGCCGAGAGATAAGCCACCGGTGTCTTCCTCATAAATGTTTTCCGCCAACATGCGACGCACAGCGGGTGGAGGGTTCTGCCCATGAATTCTCGCCAGGAAGACGGGGAAGTCACGAACATAGACTGCATATTCCTGCTGAAAGTGGATGCGGAGTTGGGCCTTAGTCATTTTCCCGTTGGCAAAGGCAGGCCATGCCCAATGGTGCTTGCGGTCCATAATGCGCAGAATTTCCTCTTGGAAGCGATTGTGAGTCAATGGACGTGTCATCGTCTCTTGCCTTCCCTCATGAGGACAGTTAAACTTTTGCCGCCACGAGCGTAGTAGTATGAATCAGATTACTGTGCAAAACCCCGACGAGATTCTTTCCCTTTTGGCCGATGTCGCATTGCGCGGGGATGGGTTTACTTCCGAATGCCTCATGGACTATGTGCTCGACGAAGGCTTCACAGAGCCGATCTATCTCAATGCCAGCGGGGAAGATCCTCTCGCCTACTATAAGGGTCAGCCGAATGCCTGGGCGGTCTACCAAGTCCGGGAATGGAAACGAGTGCTCACGATTTCAGGGGGCCCCGGCAAACAACGTCGCGTTCAAATTACGGAAACTCCTTGATCGTGGATCAGTGTATGTGCCGAATAGGCAAATTGCAACGAAATCTCAGGCTCTTGCTCATGAAGTGTCTCTAACGTGTGGGGTGCGATCAATGTCGATGATTCGTTTGACAGAGCCCCATAGTTTGGGAGAGTTGGTCATCGTCAAAAGCTTGCTGGAGAGCAATGGAATTCCCTATGTCGTGCACCATGAACACGTCAGCAGTTTATACCCCGGTGTTCCCTTTCTTGGCACCAAGGTCATGATCGATTCCGTGGATCTTTCACGCGCAGAATTATTACTGAGTCGGCTGCGGTTGGAAGTGCGAGACGTGTCCGGCCAAGCTTAGCGCGCCCTAGCTTTGTGATCGTGGTGCATGCGGGCTGGAGGGAACTTGAGCCGGAAGGCGTTCCCCCGATCCTTGGAACCATCCACCGACAAGAGTCCCTTCCTCGAAGTATAGATAGCGGTGTTTCACCACCGAGGTATTTTCCCAATCTTCAAAGATCCATTCCTCTCGACGGATACCGTCTTTCGTGAATGTCGTATTGATCGTCTGAGGTCCTCCCCAGGCCTGTAACACCTGCTCTTTCGACATCCCGACCATGACCCGATGTGCTGCGATATGTCTTTGGAAGTTCGGATCTCGCAGTTGGGCAACAAGCGGCCATACGATCATGAGGAGTACAAAGACCCCGAGTCCCGCATAAATCGTGAGGCGGACAGCCCGCTGGCGGAGGAAGGGAGTCGGTTCGAGGGCAGCGGGTGTCGTCGTATCCATATCGCTGATCTCTGCAGGCAGTTTGTACGAAGGTTAGAATCAGTCTGTTGCATGCTAGCAACGCCGCCGGAGGGGAGTCAAGGACGAGAGGCGAAATCCACCTATAAATCATGGAGATAAGAAGACGGGCTATACTCAATCTATTATAGTAATGATCGACGAATGTTCGATGCGGAAGAAGGCCTACCTCATCATTCACGCTTTCTGCCTGATTGGAATCCTGCTTTCAGCATGGCATCTTCTTGGCTTCTTTCAAGAAGCCTATGCGACGACCATCTATTCCTACGTGGATGAGCAGGGCACGGCGGTGATGACAGACAGCTACAACAGTATCCCGGAGCGATACCGATCAAAAGTTAAGATCAACGAGTCGTCGCCGTCTTCTCGTTCGACAGGCTCACCGATGGCGAATCTCCACAGCTCCGTCACCCTTTTGTCGAAAGATTTGTTGAAAGGCATGAATGGACTGATGCCAGACATTCCAGGCATGACGAGCTATCAATCGCAGATCCTGATTTATGCAGGGTTGATGGCGCTTGTGTGTGTCACGGCCATGTATCTGAGTCGTGGCCAAGTCACGAGATTTCTCGCGCTTTGGAGTTTGGTTTTGTTGGGTCTCGCCACACCGGTCTTGTTATACGTTTCCAAGGATGGTCCTGTCGATGTCCTGCGGGGCAAGGCGGGAGAGATTCAAGAGAAACAACAGGACCGCCTGAAGAACGCGCAGTAACTTCCTTCTATATTCTCTCGTTGCATGATCAGTGAGGATCAGTCCGCATAGTTAGGGACGGGGATCTTCTTTGTTTTCGGAGGCTGCGGAATCAACTGTTGTTGGGCGAATTCCTTGGAATACGGGTTGAGGATGGGGTCATGGGTGAGACGCTGGCGCTGTTTAACGAGATCGATGCTCTGGGTGCTGATTTCAATGCGATCCACCGGCGCTTTGGTGGTCAACGGATCGGGAAGCCCTTGAAGCGAAAAGAGCTGATAGGCAAGCGACCAACTGAGAGAGTCCTTCCCTTTTTCCTTGACGATGAATCGTGCCTCCGCGGACGGGGTACCTTTGAACAACAGGACCCAAATATTTGAACGAAAAGCTGGCGTACTGGGGTCTTCCGACGGCTTGAACTCAGGGACGAGAGAAGGAACCTGACCCAAGGGAACCGGAGGTGCGAACTCGATATCCACGAGACGGACAAAAAGCGTGCGGTTCTCGTTTTGGTCGTTGGGATCCACCGCGTAGCTGAACGAATACCGGATATCGATGCCCTCTCGTTTGAACGTGTACACATCCTCGCCATTTTCGGGTGAAACCATTTTTCGGAAGTATTTTTCCCAATCCGTCATCGAATAGTAGGTAAAGACGCGCAGTGCGGACTTGCGATCTCGGACAGCCTGCGGCTTGCCGAGCTTCTCATGCAGCTCTTGTTGAGTCAGCCCGAGAAAGCCGTCCTCAAAATAAGGTGCAGCGGTAAGGGAGAGCGGGGCACTCCATACACATACAACGAACACAAGCAGAAAAATTTGCAGGGAGTTGATGGACGGGCTTGGGCGCAGGAGCAAGGCTTCTCTCCAGCAGGTGCGGCCATCGTATCGGCGAGGAGGAGGTATGTCAAGGTGGAACCGCCGCTCTTGCTTGCTGGCCACGATTCCTTCCAGTATCATGACGCTACCCGGAACAGGTAGAAATCATGGTGGAAATACATCAAACCGTATCGTTGCTCGACGCTCTCCTCAAAGCTCGCATTTTGGTCCTCGATGGTGCGATGGGGACCATGATTCAGCAGCGGAGGCTGGACGAAGCTGCTTTTCGGGGTGAGCGTTTCAAAAACTGGAAGAGGGATCTCAAGGGGCATAATGATCTCTTAAACCTCACTCAGCCGGAGATCGTCCAAGATATCCATCGGCAGTATCTTGAGGCCGGCGCCGATATCATCGAAACCAACACGTTTAATTCGCAATCGATTTCGTTGGCCGACTATCACATGGAGTCACTGGCGTATGAATTGGCAAAAGCCGGAGCCGAGTGTGCGAGGCGGGCCGTAGCTCAGGTTTGCGCTGCGCAGGCAGGTCGACGATGTTTTGTCGCCGGAGCCATCGGGCCTACGACCAAGACGTCGTCGATCTCCACCGACGTCAATAACCCGGCGGCCCGTGGTACCACGTACGATGAGCTGGTGAGTGCCTACTTTGACCAAGTCCGCGGCCTCGTCGATGGCGGTGTTGATATCCTGCTCGTGGAAACCATTTTCGATACGCTCAACGCCAAAGCCGCCTTCTTCGCCATCGAACGATTCTTTGACGAGCAGAGGCTGCGATTGCCTGTGATGGCCTCCGTGACGTTTATTCAGGCCGGCAGCAATCGCGGCGTGACAGGGCAAACAGTTGAGGCCTTTTGGAACTCCGTCTCACATGTTCCGTTACTCAGTGTGGGGATCAATTGTGCGCTCGGGCCGAAAGAAATGCGTCCCCTTATTGAGGAGCTGTCCCAGATTGCCCCTATCTATGTAAGCAGCCATCCGAACGCCGGGCTCCCGAATCCGTTGTTGCCGACAGGATTTCCGGAAACGCCGGACACCCTTGCCCCGCAACTCAAGGAATGGGCGAGCAGCGGTTGGCTGAATATCGTCGGGGGCTGCTGCGGAACGACACCAGCCCACATCAAGTTGATCGCAGGAGCCGTCCGCGGGGTGCCTCCCAGAGTTCCACCTTTGATCGAACCGTATACACGCTTGAGCGGACTCGAAGCCCTCACGATCCGGCCGGAATCGAACTTCGTCAATATCGGCGAACGAACCAACGTCACGGGGTCGCCCGCCTTTGCCAGGCTGATTTTAGGCGGTGACTATGACAGCGCCCTCTCGGTGGCTCGGCAACAAGTGGAGGGCGGCGCTCAGATTATCGATATCAACATGGACGAGGGCCTCCTGGATTCGAAAGCGGCCATGGAGAAATTCCTTCGGCTGGTGGGGTCGGAGCCTGATATCTCTCGTGTGCCTGTGATGGTCGATAGTTCGAAGTGGGAGATTCTCGAGACCGGCCTGAAGAATATTCAGGGCAAGGCTGTCGTGAACAGCATCAGCTTGAAGGAAGGTGAAGCGAAGTTTATCGAGCAGGCCACCCTGATCCGGCGATATGGCGCGACCATGGTCGTCATGGCATTCGATGAACGTGGCCAGGCGGATACGCTCGAACGCAAGACCGAAATTTGCGCCCGTTCCTACAAGATTCTCACCGAACGTGTGGGCGTTCCACCACAGGACATTATCTTCGATCCGAACGTGCTCACCGTTGCGACGGGGATCGAGGAGCACAATAACTATGCGGTGAATTTCATCGAGGCCACGCGATGGATCAAGCAGCACCTTCCCTTGGCCAAGGTGAGCGGCGGGATTAGCAATATCTCCTTTTCGTTTCGCGGGAACAATGTGGTTCGTGAGGCCATGCACGCGGCCTTTCTTTATCATGCGATCAAGGCCGGCCTGGATATGGGGATTGTCAATGCGGGCCAGTTGGCAGTGTATGAGGAGATTCCCAAAGATTTGCTCACACTCGTCGAAGACGTCCTGCTCAACCGTCGTCCGGATGCGACGGAACGACTCGTTGCGTTTGCGGAAACGGTCAAACAGAAGGGGAAAGCGACGGTCAAGGACGATGAATGGCGGGCGGGAGCGGTCGAGGATCGATTGGCGCATGCGCTGGTCAAAGGAATCACGGATTACATCGATCAGGATGTTGAGGAGGCTCGACGGAAATATGCGAAGCCTCTTGAGATCATCGAAGGACCGCTGATGGCGGGGATGAACATTGTCGGTGACTTGTTCGGATCCGGGAAAATGTTCCTGCCGCAGGTGGTGAAAAGCGCCCGCGTCATGAAGAAAGCCGTGGCCTATCTCCTGCCGTTCATGGAAGAAGAGAAGGAGAGGTTGGGTCAGGCCAGGGCAAACGGCAGAGTGTTGCTGGCGACGGTGAAAGGTGACGTCCATGATATTGGGAAAAACATCGTCGGGGTGGTGTTGGGGTGCAACAACTATGAAGTGATCGATCTCGGTGTGATGGTGCCGTGCGAAAAGATCCTCGCTACGGCTCGCGACCTAAAAGCGGATATCGTCGGCCTGAGCGGTCTCATCACACCATCACTCGACGAGATGGTGCATGTGGCCAAAGAGATGACCCGTGAGGGCTTCACGGTTCCACTGTTGATCGGCGGCGCCACCACGAGCAAGGCACACACCGCGGTTAAAATTGCACCGTCCTATGAGCCGTCCGTGGTCCATGTCCTGGATGCGTCGCGAGCGGTCGGTGTGGTGGGGAGCCTCATGAACCCGGGGCAGAAACCCGAATTTGTGAACCAAGTCAGAAATGACTACGATCGTGTTCGTCAGGCGCATCAGGATCGAACGGCGAAGCCTGTCTTGCCGATCGCGCGCGCCCGTGCGAACCGTTTTACGTCGGACTGGACTGCGATCGAGATCCCAGTCCCGTCGTTTCTGGGACTAAAGGTCATCAGCGATCAACCGCTCGGCGAATTAGTCCCGTTTATTGATTGGTCGCCGTTCTTTCATACGTGGGAATTGAAGGGGCGCTATCCGACGATTTTTAACGATGCAGCGGTCGGTCCCAAAGCGAAGGAGTTGCACGACGATGCGCTTCATTTGCTTGAACGGATCATCAAGCGGAAGCTTCTCACTGCAAGGGCAGCGTATGGCTTCTTTGCGGCCTCGAGCATTGGCGACGATATCCAGCTCTATTCCGACGAAGGCAGAAAGAAACTGCTGACCGTCATTCACACGTTGCGGCAACAGTCCGAAAAACCGCAGGGGCAACCGAACCTGGCGCTGGCAGATTTCGTCGCGCCGGGAGACTCTGGCCGAAAAGATCACATCGGTGTCTTTGCAGTCACCGCCGGGATAGGCCTGGATGACCTGTGCCGGCGGTTCGACAAAGATCACGACGACTACAACTCGATTATGGCAAAAGCGTTGGCTGATCGATTGGCCGAAGCCTTCGCGGAATGGCTGCACAAGCGAGTGCGCGAAGACTGGGGATACGGAAAAGGAGAAAAGTTTTCAACTGAAGACCTGATCAGGGAGAAATATCGCGGCATTCGCCCTGCGCCTGGTTATCCGGCCTGTCCGGACCACACGGAGAAGCGGCTCCTGTTTGACCTTCTACAAGCAGAGCAGAACACCGGTATCACGTTGACGGAAAGTTTCGCCATGTTGCCGGCCGCGGCAGTGAGCGGCTTTTATTTTGCCCACCCGGAAGCGAAATACTTTGCGGTCGGAAAGATCGGAAAGGATCAAGTCGAAGATTACGCCCGCCGAAAAGGGATGGATCTGCGTACCGTCGAGCGATGGCTGGGCCCCAATCTGAACTACGAACCGTCCGAATCGTAGAAGAATTTCACGCCGAAAGGCCCACCAGTAGCGTCGAGTTCATGGGTGTGCCGATAGCCACGAGCAGGGCGGACTTGACCGACCGATATCGCTCTTCAGCCCACCGATTGAAGTCCTCGGAGTCGGTGAAGACCAATTCCCAGGCCTTGGCCGCATCCAACATCAGCAGCTGGTACGATTGGTTATTTCCCGGGAAATAGACGACGAGGACTGCGGATTTCCCCGTCAAACTGATATCCGTGAAGACGTGCAGCTTCGCGGCCTGGGGCAATGAGAGATCGCGTGATGCAGCTTCCACGAGGGGGTGATACAGCCGTTGGAGAAATTGAGACGTCACCTCAAAGGCATTCGTGGTGCCAAGAAGACGGGGATTCGGCTTTTCAGCGAACAGATTTTCGGTCAAATAGGTTGCGGCTTCCCATGTCGGCATTTCACCGGAGGTCACCAATGATTCGCACAGGTAGGCGATCCAGTTTCTGGTTGTTGTTGGTTTCCGTGGGGATGAGGTCTTCTTTGCCATGAGAGGCAATCCTTTCGTCGTGGTGGCAAACACGAGTCGTTCGGGCCTGGTTATGAAGCAGGAGGATGCGGCCAGTCCGATTTACACGAAGTATAGCGCGAGATAAGAAGGGGTCAATGAAATGTGGGAATGTCGACTACTGTTCGAGGCCCATGCCGCGGGGAGAGCGGTCGGCGTAGTGCTCGTGAATCCGTTTGATTTCGTCGATGGAGGCAAAGAAGACATCGAGGAGTTCGGGATCGAAGTGTTCACCGCGGTGCTTGCTCATAAGATCGACGGCATGGCTGAGCTCGAAGGCGGGTTTGTATACGCGTTGCGTGGTGAGGGCATCAAAGGCATCGGCGATCGCGGCGATCCGTCCTTCGACGGGAATGGCTTCGCCTTTGAGCTTGCGCGGATAACCGCTGCCGTCCCAGCGTTCATGGTGGGTCCAGGCGATCGTGGCCGCGACCTTCAGGATCTCGGCATCTGAGCCGCCGAGGATGCGATAACCGATTTCAGCATGCTGTGCGATCACATTAAATTCTTCCTGAGTGAATTTGCCAGGCTTGAGGAGGACATGGTCTGGAGTGCCGATCTTCCCGATGTCGTGCATCGGACTGGCCGTCCGGATCAGATCGCAGCGCTCGTTTGAAAGTCCGTAGCGCCTGGCGAGCATTTCGCAATAGTGGCTCATCCGTTGAATATGTTGTGCCGTGGCGCTGTCGCGATATTCGGCTGCAATCGCCAATCGCTGAATAGTTTCTTCACGGGAAAGGCGAAGCTCCTTCTCGCTTCGTTCCAACCACTCCAGGGCCTGTTGTAACGCCATCGTCCTGGTGCGGACGACGTCTTCCAGGTTCTCGCGTTGAAGGCGGTTTTCCATCTCAAGCCGTCGGCGGCGCAGAGCGTTGGCTACGTCGATGAGGACTTCGTTGGATTCAAACGGCTTGATGATGTAGCCGAATGCACCCATCTCCAGAGCCGCGTTTGCCAAGACCGAACTATCTAGACCCGTAACCATAATGATGGCCGTGTGCGGATGTTCTCTGAGAATCGTACGAACGAGATCCATTCCGGATTCACCGGGCATGTTCACGTCGCATAAAATAAGTGCGAAGGGTTGTTCGTCCAATCGTTGGCGGGCTTCGCGAGCATCGGAGGCCAGGACTGTTTCATACCCGTGCGTCTGGAGTAAATAACCTAACAAACGACGAATGGGTTCCTCGTCGTCGATGACGAGAATCCGTTTGAGGTCGAGGGCGGCTTGCTGGGAGGAGCGATCCAACAGCAGTGTCATGGGCAAAGCGATCGACAGCTCAGACTCAATTTAATTGGCGCGGGGTGTTTAAGGCACTGTAAATCCAGGTGCACCTTTTGTGCCAATAAATTGTGAGTTTCTGCTGATCTTCCGGACGCGCGCATGCGGCCCCGTACTTGTTTAGGAGAAGAAACTCCGTGTTAGAAGCGGGGTTTCGATGTGTTGTGATGACATCAAGGGAACGGTCAATAATTGTCTCCGCCCAAAAATTTGACCCATGTACAGAATTCGTGTCGACGTCGTCGCGGAATTGTACGAAGGTGATGTGATTATCAGCGGGTGTGCATGACCTCTTGGAGGCCGTGGCCGCGGTTTCGTTGCGCTTTCAGCAGGCCTTCACTATAATGCGCGGCATCGTAAACAGGAGAAGATAATGGCAACTGCCGGGGGATTACTGCGGGTCGACGGACGACGACGGGATCAGCTTCGCCCGATCAAGGTGACGAGAAATTTCATCAAACATGCTGAAGGGTCTGTCCTGATTGAAATGGGCGATACAAAAGTCATTTGCACGGCGTCGATCGAAGAAAAAGTGCCTCCGTTTCTGAAAGGTAAGGGAACAGGATGGGTCACGGCGGAGTATTCCATGCTCCCCCGCTCCACTCACGAGCGTTCGCCGCGTGAAGCCGTCAAGGGGAGGCAGGGTGGGCGAACACTTGAGATCCAGCGATTGGTTGGGCGCGCGCTTCGGGCTGTTACGGAGATGAGTCAGATGGGCGAACGGTCGATTTGGATCGACTGCGATGTCATTCAAGCGGATGGGGGGACCAGAACCGCTTCCATCACAGGGTCGTTCATCGCGCTTGCCGATGCCTTTGCCGTGCTGAAGAAACGCGACCTCGTCAAGAAGCGGCCCTTGACCGATTATCTGGCGGCAATCAGCGTGGGAAAGGTGGGAGGGGAGGTACTCGTTGATCTGGCCTATGTTGAGGATGTGGCGGCGGAAGTCGACATGAATCTTGTCATGACCGGGCGTGGACGCTACGTTGAGATTCAGGGTACCGCGGAGCGGACTCCGTTCGGGAAGCAAGAATTGGATGAGTTCATGTCCCTTGGATGGA
>Ga0187821_10000098_pt1 | contig 16014 bp, 13 predicted proteins | sample NC_wetland_sal_i_20_FD_132442 | JGI IMG/M metagenome (GOLD analysis project Ga0187821, IMG submission 132442) | Wetland sediment microbial communities from Neuse River Estuary, North Carolina, USA - SourceSoil_1 | ecosystem: Environmental > Aquatic > Freshwater > Wetlands > Sediment | place...
CGATTTCGAAACAGCGCGGGGCGCCGATATCTTCGAGGTTAATCGCACCAAAGCCGGGGGCGATCGCGAGAATCGTCTGCACGATCTGGTCAGGATCCTGCGTGTTGAGACAAATCGGCCACGCATCAATACCCGCGAGCTCTTTGAACAGCATCGCTTTGCCTTCCATTACTGGGAGGGCAGCCTCCGGGCCGAGATTACCGAGCCCCAACACAGCGGATCCATCGGTAATCACGGCGACGCTATTACATTTGCTCGTGAAGGCGTAGGCCTTTGAAGGATCCTTGGCGATGGCTTGAGCCACACGCCCCACACCAGGGGTATACACCATCGAAAGGATATTTCTGGTCGAAATCGGCAGTTTGCTTTGAACGTGGATTTTCCCGCCTAGATGCAGGAGAAAAATTCTGTCAGATGCTGAAAGGACGGTAACGTGAGGCAACATCCCCAATCGCGCGAGAACTTTGTCACCGTGCGTTTCGTCCTGAACATCGAAAGTAATGTCACGGACCATGCGGTCCGCTGTCGCGGAAACGATATCTACCGCTCCCAAATTCGCGCCCTCATCAGCAAGTAGTGCGGCGACCTTTGCAAACATGCCGGGTTTATTGGCCAGTTCGAGACGAACGGTCAGTCGATAATTTGAATAGGGTCCGATGTCGACCATAGAGGGTATCGTCTCCTCTTAGAATCCTATCACAGGTTAGACTCCCGGGCAGGAACCATAAAATTAGTCGCTGAAACTTGGCTTCCGGCCGGAGCCAAATGGACGTTGACAAGGGATGGAGGATTTCGCTACGGTATTTTTTGTTTGTCTGATAGTCAGGCAAACGCCATTTCACAATTTATGAGGGGGTGACATTTTATGAAGCGCATGTTGATGGCAATTATGGCGGTCGCAGTGGCGGTCGTGTTCAGCGCGCCTTCCTTCGCCGGTGAAGAGAAGAAGGACAAAAAGGATGAGAAGAAGGGCGGCCATGTCGTGATTTACGGTGAGGAGAAAAAGGATAAGAAGGACGAGAAAAAGGGCGGCCACGCCGATACGTTCGGCGACCAGAAGGATGAGAAAAAGAAGGAAGAGAAGGGCAAGTAAGCGCAACCCAGGTCGTTGATCTAATCAGACAAGCCCTACTTGAACTCTTAAAGGCCTACGGTCTTCCGACCGTAGGCCTTTTTCTTTGCCCCGACATTGACCGCTTTGCAAGCCAGATGATACGGTGCTCCATGTCCGGACCCAATGAGAAGCGACATCCCAACCGACTGATTCACGAAACCAGTCCCTACCTTCTCCAGCATGCCTACAATCCCGTCGAGTGGTATCCGTGGGGACCGGAAGCGCTTCGTCTGGCAAAACAACAGAATCGCCCTATCCTCCTTTCGATTGGCTATTCTGCCTGTCACTGGTGCCATGTCATGGAGCGGGAATCATTTGAAAGCGAGCCGATCGCATCACTGATGAACCAACACTTCATCTGCGTCAAAGTGGATCGTGAAGAACGGCCGGATCTTGACGAAATCTACATGCAGGCGACGGTGGCGATGAATCACGGCCAGGGAGGTTGGCCGATGACGGTCTTCCTCACACCGGAACAGGAACCTATTTTTGCGGGAACCTACTTTCCTCCGGAGGATCGGTGGGGACGACCGGGATTTCCTTCGGTACTAAAGAAAATCGCTGAGCTCTGGGAGCAGGATTCGGCCGGCCTGCGGAACCAGGCCCGCGACCTTACTAATCGTCTCAACGGAGATCTCAATATTCCCTCCCCAATTTCTGTGAGCGAATCGACCCTTGATGAAGCAGTCTCGCAATTTAGAGACGAATTTGACGAACGGAATGGCGGCTTCGGCAGCGCGCCGAAGTTTCCGCCAGCCGCCGGGCTTTCGTTGCTCCTCCGTTGCTATCGACGGACTGGAGACAACCGAACATTGCAGATGGTGACCCGTACCCTTGATGCCATGGCAGCGGGAGGCATCTACGACCATATCGGTGGGGGGTTCGCGCGGTACTCCACCGATGCGCGCTGGCTCGTCCCACATTTCGAAAAAATGCTCTATGACAACGCGCTCCTTGCCAGAACCTACCTCGAAGCGTTTCAAGTAACGAAGCAGCCGTCCTACCGACAGGTGACGATGGAGGTCCTCGACTATGTACTGCGTGAAATGACTGATTCAGCCGGTGGTTTTTTTTCATCGACGGATGCCGATTCGGAAGGTGTGGAAGGAAAGTTCTTTGTGTGGACACTGGCCGAAGTGCTGGCAGTGGTACCAAATCCTGAGGATGCTCGGCGGTTTTGTGCGTGTTATGACATCACGGAGCCAGGTAACTGGGAACACCGGAGCATCCCGAATCGACTGCGCCCCATTGAGGCCATCGCAAAGGAACTCGACGTAACGGTCGACGAACTCCTCGATACCAGCAGCCGTGTACGTCCCCTCCTCTACCGCGCACGCCAGCAGCGAGTGCCTCCGGGTCTTGACGACAAGATTATTACCGCATGGAACGGCATGATGATTTCGGCGATGGCTGAAGCAGGGCGCGTGCTGGGTGTGGAGCGCTACGTTGCAGGGGCAAGGAGTGCGGCCGATTTCCTGTTGCAGGTGCATCGCACGGCGGACGGCACACTGCTACGGACGTCGCGGCAAGGGCGAGCTCATCTGAATGCCGTGTTGGAAGACTATGCATATTTAGCAGAGGGTTTGATCGAACTCTATGAGGCAGCGGGAGACGAGCGCGACCTCCAGGCCGCGCGACAGCTGGCTGAACACATCCTGGAACTGTTTCAAGATAAGGAACAGGGAGGCTTTTATACCACGGCTACGACGCATGAAACCCTGATCGTCCGGGGACGGGAGGGAGCTGATGGGGCCACACCGAGCGGCAACGCCGTGGCGGCTTCGGCGCTGGCGAGGCTGGCATCCCACCTTGATCGCCAGGATTTTCGTGAGGCTGCTGTTGCGGCCGTTCGCGCCTATGGACGACAAATGACCCGATACCCACGAGCATTTGCGAAGAGCCTGGCCGTGGTGGATTTCCTGACCGAGGGACCGATTGAATTGGCTTTCGTCGGTCGCTCAAAGGATACGGGATTAGCAGCACTCAGGCAGGTGGCCCGAGAATTCTATCTGCCGAATCGGATCATAGCCGTCGGCGATCCGAGTACCTCACCATCCAGCCATCCGCTGCTGGCCGGAAAGGGCCTCGTCGATGGTCATTCGGCATTATATCTCTGTCGAAATTTTTCATGTCAGCGTCCAATGATCAACCCGCAAGAGGTTTCGGAATCCCTTCGAGCTGTCTCTCTGAGAGCGACGCACGAGCCGGAGAGGGTGCTGCTCCAAGGAACGTCACTTGTTGGCAAGGCTACAGCCGAAGGCACGGCCAGATATGCCGCTCGTCTTCTAAGCCAAGCGAGTTATGACGGTCACTTGGAACGAGGATTTGTGGCGTTGGGGCAGACCGGCCTGACGACGTCCCGACTTGGGTTTGGAACATATCGAGTCGATACCAGACAGTCCGAACACCGTCAGGCACTGGTGAAAGCGTTACGTGAGGGAGTCAATCTGATCGATACCTCGACAAATTACATGGATGGTGACAGCGAGCGGCTCGTTGGAGCTGTATTGCGCGATATGGTCAAATTGAATGACCTGACTCGTGATGCCGTCATTGTCGTGTCGAAAATCGGGTACGTCCAAGGAGAGAACCTCAAACAGGCGCAGGCGAGAGAACGTGCCGGCCTCTCCTACCCCGAGATGGTGAAGTATGGAGAAGGCATCTGGCATTGCCTCCATCCGGACTTTTTGGCCGACCAGCTGACGGCATCGCTCGATCGACTTGGGTTGGCGTCGCTCGATATCTGCTTATTGCACAATCCGGAGTATTTTCTTTCAGCGGCGGCTCACCGCGGAGACAAAGACCTGGCTGCTCTTCGCAGGGTGTTTTACCAACGGCTTGAGAAAGCTTTTGCATATTTCGAGTCTCAAGTCACAGCAGGGAGACTTCAATATTATGGAGTGTCGTCCAACACAGCGACCGCTGATTCCAGCAACTCAGATGCGACGTCATTATCGGATATGCTCAACGCGGCACAAACGGCAGCCGCCTCTCATGGTCGGAGCCGACATCATTTTGCGGTACTTCAGTGTCCAATGAATCTCTACGAATCGGGTGCCCTATTGATGCCCAATACCGGTGACGACTATACCCAGACGGTATTAGATCTTGCCCGGCGAGAAGGCATCGCCGTGTTGGTGAATCGACCGCTCAATGCCATGCCGGAGAAGGAGAGCGGCGTGTTGCGATTGACCGAATTTCCGATTGAAGGAGATCCAGTTGATTTTGATCGACAACGCCAAATCGTGGCCGAATTGGAAGATGAGTATCGCAAGTCGATTGCACCGGCAATTCAATACGGCGGACAAGGGACCGCACCGGCAGACTTTTTTCAGTGGGCCCATGAACTGGCTCGCGTGCGCTCGCACATTCGAGGGCTCGAACATTGGGAGCAAATCGAGCATCACCTGATCGCGCCGCATGTAAATCAGGTCCTGCAGGCAATCCCAAGGCAAATCACTGGCGAGACCGCCGAACGATGGCAAGCTTGGCGGGAACGTTATCTACCGGAACTGCTGGTTTTGTTGCGTGGGCTGCGCAGAGAGGCGACTGAACGGAGCCGCACAGCCTCTGCAACAATCGCCGCAACGATCGATCCGTTGTTGCCGGAGCTGAGACGACAGGAATCGCTCTCGCGGAAGGCCTTGTGGGTCTTAATTAGCACTCCGGGAGTGACCTGTGTGCTCGCTGGAATGCGAACACCAGCCTATGTGGACGACGCTCTCGCTGTACTCGGGTGGGAACCAGTGCGTTCTGTTCGGCCGATATATCAGCGGTTGAGAGAAGCGACCGTGCAGCCATAGTGGGGCCGCAGGAGATCAAAGAGTTTTATCTGGAGAAACGTAGCAGACTTTGCCAGGAGCGAAACATATCTTTCATTCGCGACTCAGCAAGAATAGATTTTCGACCGTTCATCAAGCGCCTACGGCTGCTGAGCTGTTGAATACGCTGAGTCACATCTCGATATTCAGGATCTTCTCTTCGAATCCATCGGTAGGCTTCCAGCGTCTCCGAGATGCGACCGAGCGATTCAAGGGTGCGGCCCAGAACATAGAGAATCTGAACGGTTTCCTTGGCGGAAGCGGCCTGAGACTGAAGCGCTTTACGGAAGGCGAGGACCGCAGCTTCGTATCGTCCGCTCGACTTGCAGCAGAGGCCTATTTGAGCATGCGCTTTCAGCGCATAGGCATGATCGCTTGCGGCCTTCTCGAATTGCTCAATGGCTTGCTTGAACAAGCCGGCCTTTCGGAGGGCAACCCCTCGCTCATACCATTCTGCCGAGTCAATTAGCGGTTCCATGGATTGTGGGTTGATTGCTACGTCTTCGGCCCTGATTACGGGCCTGTCGGAGCCGACGTTCATCTAAGCCATTTACACAGCAAAACTTGGGCCACAAGAAAGTGAGAAAAAGTTCGTAAATGATCAATGTGTTATAGAGGTTACTGCACGTTCTTGCTGAATAAGCAGCACCGTAATGAACAAATATTGTTTCAAGCATGATCGAATCTGTGAGAAAGGGAAAAGGTGGGGGGAAACGGGCTACCAATAAGCTCAGAAGGTCACTTCCCGCAGAGAGTCACGATTCGCGCGAAACCATTGGATCGTTTTCTTAAGCCCATCTTGCAGCGAATGTTTGGCCTGAAATCCAAAGAACTGTTTTGCACGATTGACATCCAAGCAGCGTCGAGGTTGACCGTTCGGCTTTGACGTGTCCCATACGATTCGGCCGGTAAACCCGATTTCCGTTGCAATCATCGAGGCCAGATTCCGAATCGTGATTTCTTCCCCTGTACCCAAATTGACCGGTAGGCTTTCATTGTAGGTCTCGGCAGCACGCAGGATACCCTCCGCCGCATCTTCGACATAGAGGAACTCTCGGCTTGGAGACCCATCACCCCAGAGCACGATTTCGGAGTTAGGGGCATGTTTGGCCTCGAAGCACTTTCGAATCAAGGCCGGGATCACGTGAGAAGTAGTCAGATCAAAGTTATCGCCGGGACCATACAAGTTCACAGGAAAAAGAACAATGGAATTGAAACCATACTGCTGCCGATACGCTTGTGATTGGACTAACAGCATTTTTTTCGCAAGTCCGTATGCGGCGTTCGTTTCCTCCGGATACCCGAGCCATAGATCGTCCTCTTTGAAGGGAACGGGAGTAAATTTCGGGTAGGCGCAAATCGTGGCCAACGCTACGAACTTTTGGAGCCGCCGTTGGCGTCCCACCTCCATCAGCTGGGTACCCATCATCAGGTTGTCGTAAAAGAATTTTCCTGCGTTGGCTTGGTTGGCGCCAATTCCGCCAACACGTGCGGCGAGATGGATAATCAAATCAGGCGCGGCGTCATTATAAAGACGTTTCACATCGGACATCTCGACCAAGTCATAGTCTTGGCTTCTGGGAACAACAATCGTGGAGCATCCCAGCGCCCGCAACTGGGCGACAACGACCGAGCCGAGAAATCCGGCTCCGCCTGTCACGACGACCCGCTTATCCGACCAGAATGAGCCCACGGCTATTTCTTCGGTTTGATTCCTTCGATCCGCTCCCGTTCTGCAGCCAGATCAGCGTCCACCATCATGGACACTAGTTCATGAAATCGCACTTTAGGTTCCCATCCCAGAAGCTGTTTGGCCTTGCTTGCATCGCCGATAAGCAGGTCCACTTCGGTCGGGCGATAGTATTTGTGATCGATCTTTACATGCTTCTGCCAATCCAATTGAAGTCGAGAGAACGCCAGCTCTAACAACTCGCGAACGGTATGAGTCTCCCCGGTTGCAATAATGAAGTCTTCCGGTTGCGGCGATTGCAACATCATCCACATCGCTTGAACATAGTCACCGGCAAATCCCCAGTCTCGTTTGGCATCGAGATTCCCGAGGTAGAGGTCCTGTTGAACACCGAGTTTAATCCGTGCTGCAGCTTTGGTGATCTTGCGGCTGACAAATGTTTCGCCGCGGCGCGGTGATTCATGGTTGAAGAGAATGCCATTGCAGGCGAAGAGATCATATGCTTCACGATAATTGACGGTAATCCAATAGGCATAGACCTTAGCGACACCGTACGGGCTTCTAGGGTAAAACGGCGTTGTTTCTCGTTGCGGAACCTCAAGAACCTTCCCAAACATTTCACTGGAGGAAGCTTGATAGAATTTTGGTTTCAGACCGGATTCCCGGATGGCTTCCAGAAGACGAATGGTCCCCAATCCCGTGATTTCTCCCGTGTACTCCGGAATATCGAAGCTGACACGAACGTGACTCTGGGCACCAAGATTGTAAATTTCGTCTGGCTGGATGGTGCGAAGAATACGGTTTAATGAACTGGCGTCATTCAGATCCCCGTATACAAGATGGAGCCGCCGGTGAGGGACATGTGGATCTTCGTAAATCGGATCAATTCGGCCTGTATTAAACGAGCTTGACCGTCGAATAATACCGTAGACTTCATACCCTTTTTCCAACAGAAACTCTGCGAGATAAGATCCGTCTTGACCAGTGATACCGGTAATCAAAGCTTTTTTCACAGGCATGCTCCTTTTAAAATAGAATTATGGATGGATTCGGCATATTTGTCTATCGAGATGGCATACTTTGAACCCCATGAGGATCATCATGCGGATGTCCGACCATGAGGCAGTCAGTGGTGGTCTATTGCATCGAACTTGTGATGGGTACTAGAATCCTTGCTTGAACTGACCCGTTGTACGGAAAGGGGTCTTCCAACTCATGACGGCTCGTCGCTGGATCATTCTTTTTTACCTTGTCTGTGGAACGTTCTTTCTTGCACATGCTGTCAATGCAGTGATCGCAAATGCGTTACACGTGCCGCCGGAGTTGTTGCATAGTCCCGTCTCGCCTCCATCTGAGGCAGTTGCCACTGCACCCCCATTGGAACTTGCTGAACAAATTCGACTCAGAGGCATTTTCCCGTTGCCCCCTCCCGCCACCGAGCCTGGTTCTGGGGGAAATGCCCAACTGGCCCCCATTCGAGGTTCATTGAATTTGGCTGCCAAGCTACGGCTCATCGGGGTGGTCATGGGTGAGCACGGAGGTCTAGCAGCCATCATTGAGGAACTGGCAAGCAAGCGACAACTCTTCGTGCGTCTTCATGGTGATATTCCGGATGCCGGCGAAGTCAGCGAGATCCATCGAGAGGGCATCGTCATTCGCCAAGGCAATCAGGAGGAATTGCTCGAGTTAGCCGTGATGCAATCAGACAAGCCGGCTTCCCCACAACCCGTGGCCGCAGGGGGTGTCAAACCGGCAAGCGGTCTGCCACTGCGAAAAGTGCTTGATCGTCGAGAAGTAGAACAAACAATGAACGACCTTCCTAAACTGTTGTCACAAGCACGCGCCGTTCCTTATTTTGTGAATGGGTCGATGAATGGATTCCGCCTGGATTTTGTCGCTCCCGCTAGCTTCTACGAAAAAATAGGCCTCCAGAACGGAGATGTGTTGCAACAGGTCAACGGCGTGGAAATCCGTGATCCCGCTACTATGCTGACCCTGTTCCAGCAACTAAGGAATGAGCAGACCGTGAAGCTGGATGTCCTACGTAACAGCCAACGATCGACGTTGACGTACGAAATTCGTTAGCGGCTGCGTCATTCATTCGAAATTATCCTCGGCCATTGCTTCTCGCATGAGGCTCCCGCTGCCTTATCCATTCTGAATCGAAACTTGTCAGAGCGGGCCTAGGGAGAGTATTTTAATCGAATTCGACGGCTGCGCCTGGCCCTGCGAAGCCTTGAATTCCGGGCATAAAATCCTCCATCGCGAAGGACATCGGTCCATGCAGAACAATTCGGGACGCCCTCTCCTTGGTGCTATCCTTGAACACAAATTTGCCTTGCCCGAAGCAAAATTGCTCGAAGCTTTGAACATTCAGCAGAACAAAGGGGGCCGCCTGGGAGAAATTCTGATCAGGCTTCGGGCGATCGACGAGGATCAGCTCATTCAGGCTTTGGCATTTCAATTTGATCTACCGTGGCTGCCTCAGCTTGAAGCCGGTCAAGTCGACCAGGAATGGATCAAGAAAGTTCCTATTCATTTCGCCCGTCGGTATCGGGTTCTCCCGCTCAAGGCCGAAGAAGGCTCCGTGATCGTTGCGACGACGGACCCTCTCGAGACTGTGCCACTGGATGATTTACGGTTACTTTTGGGACTTCCAGTGAAACCGATTCTCACAAGTGGAATTTCCCTTTTGGCGTGTCTCAATCGTGTGTACGATGAAGCGGCGAGCCCGGCGGGAGCGGAGCAAGTGATGGAGGATATCGCGGCACACGAAAATTTAGAACAGCTCGCATACACGCTCGATGAACCACAGGATTTGCTTGACGCCACGGACGAGGCCCCGATCATCCGACTGATCAACTCAGTCTTGTTTCAAGCAGTCCGTCAACGTGCCAGCGACATTCACTTCGAGTCGTTTGAGCGAGGGCTCGTTGTCCGCTATCGCATCGACGGCGTGCTCTATCCAGTCCTGACGCCGCCCAAACATCTACAAGCCAGTATTATCGCCCGCCTAAAAATTTTGGCTGGTTTGAACATCGCGGAAAAGCGACTTCCTCAAGACGGACGATTCACGATACGAACCGCAGGAAAAGATGTTGACCTTCGCGTCTCCGTGCTGCCGACGGCGCACGGAGAACGCGTCGTATTGCGCTTGTTGGAAAAAGAAAACAAATTGCTCAATCTGTCCGAGATGGGATTTTCAGCTGATCGGCTTGGCACCATTCAACAATTGATTCAACTCACTCACGGCATCATTTTGGTGACAGGTCCGACAGGGAGCGGGAAGACCACGACATTATACGCCGCGCTCAGCCAAATCAACGCCCCTGACAAGAACATCATCACAGTGGAGGATCCGATTGAGTATCAGCTGCTCGGAATTGGGCAGATGCAAGTGAACCCGAAAATCAATTTGACCTTTGCCGCTGGGCTACGGTCCATTTTACGCCAAGATCCCGATGTTATTATGATCGGAGAAATTCGCGATCGCGAAACGGCTGAGATCGCCATTCATGCGTCACTCACTGGCCATCTGGTTTTTTCCACACTCCATACCAACGATGCGGCGAGTGCAGCGACCCGTTTGATCGATATGGGGATCGAACCATTCTTGGTGGCCTCTTCGGTCGTTGCCGTGCTTGCCCAAAGACTCGTGCGAAGAGTCTGTAAGGATTGCCGGCAAGCCTATCACCCTGACGATGAAGAATTAATTCGCCTGGGAATCGTTCCGCCCAAGACGCCTCCGATGTTTTATCGTGGCACCGGCTGCGCAGCCTGCTCCCAAACAGGGTACAGGGGACGAACAGGTATTTATGAATTGCTAGTGATGGATGACGAAATTCGCCGACTGATCGGTGCGAAAGCTGACTCGACTGCCATTAAACAGGCTGCTATCAGCAAAGGTATGATTACGCTGAAAGATGACGGGGCCGACAAAGTGTTCCACGGAATCACGACGACTGAGGAAGTCATGCGGATTACGCAGCAAGAGGTCGAGATCTAGTATGCCCGTCTACCAATATAAAGGCTATCGGACTGACGGGGGGACGGCGGCCGGTATCGTCGACGCAGAAAGCCCGAAGGTTGCCCGACTGAAGCTGCGGAAGGTGGGCGTGTTTCCCACCGACATGGTCGAGCAGGGCCAAACATTGGTCAGAAGCCGCGGGAAGTCGCCAGCCGTCTCAGGCATTTTGAGCGGTCGTTCGCCTGCTCTGACAACCACAGACGTGGCTTTGATGACACGCCAATTAGCAACGCTCCTCGTGGCCGGCCTCCCGCTTGTCGAAGCGATCGGTGTTTTGGTCGATCAAGCGGACAAGAAAGTCATTAAGAGTCTGATGGCCGATGTTCGGGAACAGATCCGCGGAGGGAAATCGTTGAGTGCCGTGTTGGAACAGTATCCCAAGGAGTTTTCGCAGATTTATGTTCACATGGTCCGTGCCGGGGAAGCCAGCGGAGCCTTAGATCAGATTCTCTTTCGATTAGCCGAGTTTTTAGAAAAGCAATTGAGTCTCAAACATAAAGTGACGAATGCCGTACTTTATCCAGCCTTGATGCTCGTCGTCCGGATCGCCTTGCTCTTTTTTCTCATGACCTTCGTCGTACCCAAAATTACTGCGGTTTTTGCGAATCTCAAACAAGCTTTACCTTGGCCCACTGTCGTCTTGATGAGCATCAGTCGGTTTTGCGCCGATTACTGGATGATCTTGCTCGGCGCACTCGCGGTGGCAGGTTGGACGCTACGACGTGCTATAAAAACTGACACAGGGCGTACCGCGGCCGATCGGTTGCTCCTGAAGGTTCCTCTCATCGGCGAGGTTGCGAGAATGGTGTCGATCTCTCGGCTTGCCAGTACGTTGGCTACCATGCTGGGCAGTGGCGTGCAATTGCTCGATGCCTTGGATGTCTCGAAGCGGGTCATGAATAACCGTGTTCTCGAGCAGACTGTGGAGGATGCTCGAAAGAATATCAAGGAAGGAGAAACGATCGCTGATCCATTGAAACGTAGCGGGGAATTCCCTGCCTTGGCGACACATATGATCGCCGTCGGAGAAAGGAGCGGTGAGATCGAAGAAATGCTCCGGCGCATCGGACAAATCTACGACGCGGAAGTGGATCGAGTGATCGCCCGTTTTACTTCACTCTTGGAGCCGATCATGATTCTCGTCATGGGAGTGCTCGTCTTTTTCATTGTGGTAGCCATTTTGTTGCCAATTTTTGAAATGGGGCAGATGGTACGATGAGCAGCCGACAACAAAGGAGTCTACTCGTGCAAGAGGGAACGAACAGCATAAGAGATATCCGGAACACGATCCGATCTCAACATGGTTTTACGTTTATTGAGATCATGGTGGTTGTGGCCATATTGGCCATCCTTGCAGCGTTGGTTGTCCCTCGTATCATGGGTCGAACCGACGATGCAAAACGCACGGCTGCCAAAGTACAAATTCGTAACATCGAAGGAGCACTTCAATTGTATAAACTCGACAATGGAGTGTACCCATCAACTGAACAGGGATTGAAAGCGTTGGTGGAGAAACCATCGGTTGGAGTCGTGCCAAAGAAGTGGAAACTTGGAGGATACATTCAGAAACTCCCCGAAGACCCTTGGGGCAATTCCTATAAATATCTCAGTCCGAGCCCAAAGGGCGACTACGAGATTGCCTCTCTCGGAACGGACGGTGAAGTAGGAGGAGAGGGGGTCAATGCCGACATTACCAACTGGAATCTGGACAAAGAATAATTCGTGAAACGAGGGGCGAAAGATCAGTGGCGGAAAGCACACTGCGAGATGGCAGGCTTTACCATCCTGGAAATGATCTTCGTTCTCTTCCTCCTGGCCGGTCTTCTTGGCCTTATCATCCCGCGAATGACGTTTGGAGACAATCTCAGCTCAGCCAGCCGTCGTCTCGTAGGGACGATTCGCTCACTCCAAGGCATGGCCATGTTGGCACAGAAGCCGATCCACCTATTCATCGACATCGATCAGGGCATTTATTGGCCCATGGTGCTGGAGGGAAAGGAAGAGAAAGTTCCGCTTGATGCCACCTGGTCGACTCCCATCCCGCTGCCTGAGTCAGTTCGTGTAACGGACGTCACTGCACCACAAGGAAAAAAAACGTCTGGTCGTGCCGATCTATGGCTCTACCCAAGCGGGCGTATTGATCCTATCACAATCCAACTGACAGATGCGGCCACGAACATTCTAGCCATTATCGTGGAACCGGTGACGGGCGCGATACGAGTGAGTGACCAACGTATTGAACCGGTAAAGCCAGCGCCGATTCCTGATCGGGTTAAACCCTATCTCCAATCTTTGCCGATCGGTGGCGCTCCAATCCCTGCCGGTCTTCGACCATAGCAGAGTCTCTTATGCTTACGAGAAATCAGGTTTGCGTTGCAGATCGACATAATCGAGCGACGCACGACGGATTTACTCTTCTGGAGGTGCTGCTCGCACTCGGCATTCTCGCGTTGGCGTTGCCGATTCTCTTGGGACTTCGAAATTGGGATCTTGATCTGTACGCCAAAGCCGATGAACTGACAACCGCCACTCTTCTGGCTCAAGAGAAACTGCTCGAGACGGAACTGACCAAAGCATTCGCTCTTGGCGAAGCGAGCGGCGACTTTCAAAGTGCCCCGTTGGGATATCAGTCGCTCGGAGACATCGTCGACCGGGCCCCCAATTATCGCTGGAAGCGCACCGTGATCCCGACCGCTCTTACATTGGTACGCGAAGTAAAAATCCAAGTGCTTTGGCCAAGAGGAAATACCGATGAATCGATTGAGGTAAGCACCTATGTCCTTACGGCTCAACCGTCATAACTCGGAGCGTGGGTTTACCCTGATCGAGATCTTGCTCGCTGTGGCACTTATTGCCGTTATTGCCGCTCTGGTATTCGGTTCGCTGTCAACGACGCTGAATGCAATCGATGTTGCTCGGGGGATCGCTGCCAACGAACAAGTGGTGAGAACGACCATGCGCCTCATGGCAGATGAGCTTTCGATGGGGGTCAGCTTGCCGGTGATGCCCTGGATGGGCGTCAATGCGCAACAAGAAGGTCAGCCGGCCGATACAGTTGCGTTCCTCACAATGGGACAGTTTCGAGGGGCTGAGTCAGAACGAGATACAGAAATCGTCCGTATTGTGTATACGAGGGAACGTGACAAACTGCTTAGACTGGTCCGTCGGAATTTGTATGGGCTGTCGGACGACTCATTGGAGCAACTGGAGTTAATTGGGAAGGTCAAAGCCTTCAATGTGCGCTATTATGATGCTAGGAATAACCTATGGGTAGACGAATGGGATGGCCGAGCACGTTCCAAACCTCCAGGAGCCTTATTGATCGAGCTCACTCTGCAACAGGATAACGCGGAGCCACAGACCTTTCGCCACTGGGTGACTATAGGAGCGTCCCCGTGACCATTCCTATTCAAGTGCCTGAAAGAGTTCGCGAACCATTGGCTTGGTGCAGCGGAGCGGTCGCTCTTTTCATTGTCTTTGTCATAAGCACGTTCCCCTATGGGCTGCTACACGCCAGAATTTTGGCCGAATTCACCAGGGCTAGCGGGATGGACATTCGCGTCGGTGAGTGGTCAGCGGAATTCCCGGTCGCGGTTGAATGGCGAGACGTTGTCCTCGCTGGCTCGAGAGGCGAAGCGATCAAGATTGATTCGCTTCAGGCTCGAATAGGAGTGCTTCCCGCAATCATGGGGACCGTGGCGATGGATCTTCTCATTCAGTTCCCGAAATCAGTCCAACCTGAGCAGGGTCGTATCCAAGGGATGGTCAAGGCCGCATCATGGTCGTTGCAGGGTCCAATGGAGGTAAGAGCGAAATGGCAGCAGATCGAACTCTCATCATTGTTGAAACAGTATGTCAGCCGAGGACTTCTGCAGGGCGAGGGACTCCATCGCTGGGACGGGACGGTCTCAAATACCGAGGGTCTGAGGGGGGAAGGAACTTGGAAGGCAGAGATTAGGGAATTGACGCTGGAGCCCTTCCCTTTGGGGAAAGGAACGTCTCCATCCTTGTCCTTTACTCGTGTCACGGCAGCCGCGACCTGCCGTCAATCCCTCTGTGACGTGACAGAGGTCAAGGGTGAAGGACCCGATGGATCGTTTACCATACAAGGACAAGTGACAATGCAACGCCCTGTTGAAAAAAGCCCTTTAGCACTGAACGTGTCGGTGATACCGGGGGTCGGTCTTAGTCAAAAACTTGGAAGTCTGGGCTTCCCTCCCCTTCAAGCAGGAGTTCCATTGACCTTTAAGTTACTGGGACCTGCCGATGCGCCCCGAGTTGCATTTTAGGGTCCATCTGAGGTCTTATATGCTACTCAAGCGGAAGCTTGGTGCTGGCCGTTTTGTGACGAGGAGTGCTGCGTGGTTGCAGAATGTGTCGGACTTGACATTGGGCAAACGGCCTTCAAGGCTGTACGGTTTCGTCGTCGTCTGACCGGACGCGAAACTGTCGAGTATTTCCACCATCCACTTCCGTTTGGACAACCAAGGGAAATGGATCCGGCTCGTCGTGCCACGGTGCTCCGGAACTTCCTCTGGCAGCATGGCTTGTACGGCAGCGGCGATATTGTCACGGCTCTCCCCTGCCAGGACTTCTTTATTCGGACATTGTCGTTTCCCTTCCGCGACTCCAGCAAACTTGCAGCGGTCGTGCCGTTCGAAATCGAGAATTTAATTCCGCTTCCGCTTGAAGAAGTGGCCATGGGTAGCATGGTACTCCCTCCACGAGAATCTATGGATGCAGGGACAAAAGTAAAAGGCTCGGATGTGCTTGTGACTGCCGCACCGCGCGAAAAAATTGCGGACCATCTTCGTTTTCTTGCGGCAGCCGAGTTAAATCCTGCAGCAATCAACGTCGACGCGATGGCTCTTTTCTCCGTAGCCCAATTCCTGAAGGGTGAGGGAGCACCTGTTCCTGGCGATCTGGCCATCATTGATGTAGGTGCTTCCAAGACCACTCTTTGTCTGATTCGTGAAGGTCGTCCGGTCGTGCTGCGCACTGTCCTCTGGGGTGGAAATCATCTCACACATGCTCTGGCAGTGCGATACGCCTGCAGCTTTGCGGAGGCCGAACGACGCAAGCGCATTATGGCAGTGCAAGAAGTCGATGCCTGGCTCGAACCCCTGTTGAAGGAGTTGCGGGTGACGCTGCATCCCCATGAAGGTACCGGCCGACAAGGAATCACACATTGCTGGGTTTCGGGAGGCGGATCAAAACTGCGGGAACTGGGTGGTCACATCGCGCACAACTTGGGATTGGTGCCGGTCGGGCCGCGTCAAGGATTCGGCGCAAGTTGCCCACGTGCGTTTTCCATTGCGTTTGGGTTAGCCATTCACCCGAAAATTATTCGACCTCGTTGGAG
>Ga0187821_10000100_pt1 | contig 15832 bp, 21 predicted proteins | sample NC_wetland_sal_i_20_FD_132442 | JGI IMG/M metagenome (GOLD analysis project Ga0187821, IMG submission 132442) | Wetland sediment microbial communities from Neuse River Estuary, North Carolina, USA - SourceSoil_1 | ecosystem: Environmental > Aquatic > Freshwater > Wetlands > Sediment | place...
CGGCTTTCCCGGGCCCTATCAGGGCGACGACGTGCCGCCCTATCACTGGTATTTCGACACCATCAAGGAAGCGCTCGAGACGCTGCCCAATCCGAAGATCCCGGTGATCTGCGAACCGGGACGCGCGCTCATCGCCGAAGGCATGTCCCTCATCACGCAAGTGATCTTGAGAAAAGGCGATCGGATCTACATCAATGACGGCGTCTATGGCAGCTTCGACGAGCTGACGCTTCCGGGCTGGAATGCGGATTATCCGGTCAGAGTCTTCACGCTCGATGCCAAGGGCCGCGCCCTGCCGCTTCCCGGCGCGACCATTCCGTTCCGCGTCTATGGCCCGACATGCGACACGCTCGACGTGCTGCCGCGACCTTTGATGCTGCCGGCAAACATCGGCCCCGGCGACTTCATCGTCTTCGACGCCATGGGCGCCTATTCGGTCGCGGTGCGCACCAGCTTCAACGGATTTTACCCGGACAGCTGGACCATGATCGGCAATTGAGGTGATCGAAGAGTGAGCGACGCCGTCGAACCCTTGATCCTGGATCTCCTCGAATGGGTGGCAGCGGGCGAGCGCGATTACGCCGAGATGATGGATGCCTGGCGCACCTCGTGCCCGAAGCTGCCGGTGTGGGAAGAAGCCAATGCGCGCGGCCTCGTCACGCGCGTCGTCAGAAGGGGCACACCGCTCGTCGCCATCACGCCGGCGGGGAGCGCGCTGCTTAAGCGCGCGAAGCGGCGCTCCGCGTTAAGCTCTTCTTAGCAACAGACAAACGAGGCGTTAAGGGCTCGGCGCTTAGCATCGCTCCGTTTTCGGAGACGCGCATGCGCACGGCGAAGGAACGCCTCAGTCATCTTTTGGAACTCGCCGCGAAGGGCGCGGGCGAGCGCGCGGCGCTCGCCGGCGAAGTCGCGGATCTGTTGCATGACTGGCCCGCCACATACCCCGCCGCCATGCGCGCCAGTTTCGAGGCTCTGCTGGAAAAAATCGCTCGCGAAGCCGACGAGAACGCAAGGCGCGAGCTTGCCAGGCGCTTCGAAGCGAGCGGCGATGCCCCGCTCTCGCTGCTCAACGAACTTTTTCTCTCGTCATCCGACGCGATGAAGAACGAGATCCTCAGGCGCAACGACGCGCATCTGAGCGGCAGGCACGCGGGCATCGACGGTTCGATGCTTTTGTCCGCGGCACGCAAGGGCACAGACTTTTGCGCGGCATTCGCGCGCGCAGCCGGCATTCCATGCGGCCTTGCGGCAAAGATCATGGACGATCAGTCGGGCCTGGCGCTCGCGGCGGTCGCGAAGGGTGCCGGTCTCGAACGTCCGCTCTATTCGGGCATCTGCGTTTTGGTAAAGCCTGCGCCCGACATCTTTGCCGCGCTCTCTCTCTTCGAGCGTGTGCCTCAAAACGGCGCGGCCAATCTGCTCGGCTTCTGGCGCGCCAAGCTCAACACCTCGCTCGCCGGACGCGAGGCTGCGGCGTAGCGACGGACAGGAAATATATGGTGTAATCTATATTTGCGATATTCAAATAAAACAATAGATTAGGGCTCGACCTTATACTGAAGACTCAACGTCTAGATTCCATTATACGAATCTATATTTACATTATTCTGAATTGCTCCCAAGCTCTCCGACAAGGGCGGGGGCTCACATGAAATCCATCGGGATTTTCGTCGCGCTGTTGGCGTGCATCGGCTGCTACGGCTGCGCCGGGCAGGACTCGTTTCGTCGCTTCCTCCATGGCGATCCGGTCGTCTCCGGTGCGCCCGAAATCAACGACAACGTCTTTCTGTTCCGCAACAGCGGGGAGGACGAAGAGTCATACACCGATACTGGCAAGGTCGTTCCGGCGCCTTGCAGGCGATTCATGAAAGATCCGGCACCCGCTGCTTCACATTCGGACACAATGTCTCTGGCGGCCGACATGACTGGCACTACAACGCAGGATCGCTCGAAGATGCCGGACCCGACCAAACCAGAACTCGGAGATGAACCAAACCAGATCAAACTCTGCGTCTACGCCATGCATGGCCTCATCGATGTCCGTTGGCACCGCTTCGAACATGAAGTCAGCGCGACGCTGTCGACGAGCAACTTCGTGGCGGACGTGACTGTGCTCGGAGTGACCACGGCTGCGACACTGGCGTCGGTGGACTCGGCAAAAATCCTCTCGGCGATCGCCGCTGGAATCACTGGTACCCGCAAAAGCTGGGACGAAGACATTCTCTACAGCTACTCCATCCAGCAAATCTTGCAGCAAATGCGGACAGATCGTGCCCTCGTCGATTCGCAAATTCAGGCGCGATACGCGCCCGGCGGAAAGCCGTACGACAACATCTATGAGGCCGCCAACGATCTCTTCAACTATGACGTTGCGGGAAGCTGGGAACATGCGATGAGTTCGCTTCAGCTGAACGTCGCCGCCACGACCGCGGCGTGCCAGGCGCGTCTGCGCAATCAGCAGATGGCCAGCGCGGCTGGCTCGCCGACGATCGCGCCGACCGCGTCGACCGCGACCGATCCGTGCAACTCGATCGGCGTCGCATCGCACGTCGTCGTCGCGTCGGACATTCAGATAGGCGCCATCTTCGTAACGAATGACGGTACTATGATCAAAATCACCGACTTCAATAAAGATACGGGAAAGCTCAAGTTCGCCACCTGGCAGCCCCCGAGCAACGCGTGGACCGACACGCTCACCGATAGCGACACCACGACGCTATTGCCGAAGCTAGAGTTTCTTAAGGCGCCCGGCTCGCCGCCCTAAGGCCCTCACGCCTGCACGTCGTGGCGTTCGCGCGTCTTTAAGAAGCTGATCTTGGGAAACTTCTCCGCGACGTAGCCCAGTTCCCAATTGCTCTTGGCGAGGAACACCGGGGCACCGTCGCGGTCCTTCGCCATGCCGCCCCGGTTCGAGGCCTTGAACTTCTCGAGTTCGACATCGGAACCGCCGAGCCAGCGCGCGGTTTCGTAAGGCGCGGCTTCGAGATCGGCATCGAGGCCGTATTCGGCATTGAGGCGCGACTTCAGAACATCGAGCTGCAACGGACCGACCACGCCGACGATCCATTGCGCGCCGATCTCGGGCTTGAACACCTGCGTCACCCCTTCTTCCGCCAGGCTCTCGAGCGCGCGCGTCAGATGCTTCTGCTTCATGGGATCGCCGAGGCGCACGCGGCGCAGGATTTCCGGCGCGAAGTTCGGAATGCCCGTGAACACCACCTCGCCCGTTTCCGACAAGCTGTCGCCGACGCGCAAGATGCCATGATTGGGAATGCCGATGATGTCGCCGGGAAAGGCTTCGTCGAGCGTTTCGCGCTCCTGCGCGAAGAACAGGATCGGATTGTGCACGCCGATCGACTTCTTCGTGCCCGACTGGACGAGCTTCATGCCGCGGCGAAAGCGCCCCGAGGCAAGGCGCAAGAACGCCACACGGTCGCGGTGGTTGGGATCCATGTTGGCCTGAACCTTGAACACGAAGCCGGTGACTTCGTCGTCGAAGGGCTCGACGGTGCGTCCGCGGGTCGGCGCGGGGCCAGGCGGCGGCGCATTGGTCGCCAGCGCCGAAAGCAAATTGCGCACCCCGAAATTCTTCAAGGCCGAACCGAAATAGACTGGCGTCTGATGGCCCTCGCGATAGGTGCCGTGGTCGAAGCGCGGCAGGCCGGAACGCGCGAGTTCGACATCCTCGTCGAGCTTGTCCTTTTCCGCGGGCTCAAGCAGCGCGGCGAGCGCGTTGGCGCCGAGTTTCTCGTCGGAGCCGAATGGGCTGAATTCCTCGGTATAAAGATCGATCGTGCCCCTGAAGTTCAGCCCCATGCCCACCGGCCACACCATCGGCGCGCATTCGAGCTGCAGCTGGTCGGAGATCTCGTCGATGAGTTCCAGGGGGTCTCTCGCCTCGCGGTCCATCTTGTTGACGAAAGTCATGATGGGAATGTCGCGCAGGCGGCAGACTTCGAAGAGCTTGCGCGTCTGCGCTTCGATGCCCTTGGCCGCGTCGATCACCATGACCGCCGAATCCGCCGCCGTCAGCGTGCGATAGGTGTCTTCCGAGAAATCCTCGTGGCCCGGCGTATCGAGCAGATTGAAGACCGCGTTCTCGTATTCGAACGTCATGACCGCCGAGGTGACCGAGATGCCGCGCTCCTGTTCGATGCGCATCCAGTCGGATTTGGCGCGCCGCGCTTCGCCGCGCGCCTTGACCCGGCCGGCGGCATGAATGGCGCCGCCCAAGAGCAGAAGATGCTCGGTCAGCGTGGTCTTGCCGGCGTCCGGATGCGAGATGATCGCGAAGGTCCGCCGTCTCGCCGCCTCGGATTTGAGCGCATCACTCATGGCCGCGGGGGTAGCAGGGCAGCGTTTCTGGAGCAAGTTCGCTGCCTTTCAGTAAAATCCCCTAGGCACTCTTCCCGAATGGTTTCTTAACCTTCGCCTGCCCATCATGCGTGTGTCGCTTGGGGAGCGGGGCGCATGCATACGGATACTTTCAGGGTCACAGTCCGCCGTGTGAGGCCGGGCGCCTTGCGCGACATCCGGCGCGACTGGGAAAGCTGGAACCTCGGCGAAAAGATCGCCATCGCTGCCCTGTGCTCTGCCTTGTCGCTTCTCTTGATCGGCCGCTGCTTCGGCGCGCTTTAACCGATCCAGCTGAAGGGCCGAAAGCGCAGCCCAATCGCATATTGCAGCTGAATCGCCACGATCAGGCCGATACTCCAATAGTTCGAGAACACACAAAGCGCGGCTGCGGCGGCGTAGAGAATCTGCGCAATGACGACGCGCCTGACGAGTGCGCGGTGCGCTCCTTCGGGCGCATCACGCTTGACGAGGCCCAGTGCCCTTGCGCGATACCAGCCGCCGAGCAGAGAGGCGCCGAGGAACGCGATGTTGAACCAGTAGAAGAGGAGTGCGGTCCGATAGGCGATGAACTCCGCCAGCAACGACGTCGAAAACGGCACCAACGTCACCGCCATGAGAAAAGCGATGTGGATCCACGCGTAGCCGCGCTCGCTGCGCTCGAGGAGATCGTGCTGCGTATTCTGGCCGACCCAGAAAATGCCGAGCGTCAGGAAGCTCATCAGGTACGTCAGGAGTCGCGGGCTGAGGTCGAACAAGGCGCGGCCAAGCTCGCCTTCGCTGTGGATCGTGAACGCGGCCGGCACGTGCAGGTCGAGCGCCAGCACCGTCATGGCGAAGGCGAAGACGCCGTCGCTGAGGGCGGCGAGCCGGTCGGTGCTGCGCCCGGCGATGAGATTGTAGATGGTCCTCATGCGATCCTAAACATACGTCACCCCCGTCACCGCCCAGCCATAGCTCTGAACGCGCCAATGGCCGTCTTCCTTGACCAGCAGGAACGACCAGCCGCCATCTTCCTGGAAAGGACGTCCGTTCGTTGTGCCTTGCCAATGCGTCGGCAGCGAAAAGAACGCGCGTTTCCCGTCGCAGGCGAAATCCTGTGCCGGCCCGAAGCTGTGGCGGAGATTTGCGAGTGTTGCGGCGTGCTCGCGCATTCCCTTCGCCCAACTTGTGACTGCATTGGGGCCAGAGAACAGATGGGGCGCAAAATTCTCCAGGATCACCACGCCGTCGCTGGCGAAGGCGCCGAGCATGGCCTCGTCGCCGGTGACGATGAAGCGCGCGATCTTATCGACGAGCGCCAGCATGTCGGCATCCGGTTCGCGCATGGCTCAGATCACCTTCTCGTCGACGAAGCTGCGCCCGTCGCGATCCTCGATCTCGACGATCCACAGATCGGGGTCATATTTGATCTGGCGTTCGAAATAACCCTTGGCCTTTTCCTCGTCGCTCGATTCGCCCAACGGCCGCGCCCAGACGCGTTCGCCTTGGCTGTCGCGTGCCTGGTTCAAGACGGTGCAGGTGCCGTCGAGCCTTGAAATCTTGATGAAGATGGCGCCGGCTTCTTCCGAACCCTTGCGCGCGACATAGGCCGAGGCTCCCGCCACTTCCGCGCGGCGGATCAGCGCGCGAACGAAGATTCCGGCTTTGAGACGCGCGGTCATGGCCGATTGTGCCATGCCACCTCCGCTCAGCCAACTCGCTCTTCCGGCACCTCGCCATCGGCGGTGGCGATCAGCGACTTCGGCACCAGCAGAATGGTCGGCAGAATGAGTGCATAGGTGATGGTGATGGCGGCGACGCAGACTCCGAAGCCACCGAAATCGTCGTAGAGCGTCGTTCCCAGAAGATCGCCGAAGCGACCCGCGATGTAATAAAGCCCGATCGACATCATCAGCACGGTGCCTTCAAGTCCGCGCGGGCAGGAGCGGATCATCAGATCGTAATAGGCTGCGGTCGCGACACCGCCCATCAGGCCGATCGGCACGGCGGCGACGAGAGCGGCCGTCGCCGAATGGATGAAGAGCAGTGGGATAAACTGCGGCACGCCGACGGCCGTTCCCCAGAGGAGCAGCGTGCGCAACGGAAATTTGCGGCAGAGATAGCCGAACAGGAGATATGTCGGAATGAACGCCGCCGCGAAAATCGCATTCCATTCGCCCCATTGCGCATCGTTGCTGTGCAGCGTGTTCTGCAGATAGTACTGCAAGGGCGTCACCGAACCGGGCGCGAAGCTCCACATGAACCAGATCGCGAGCGCCGGATAGACCGGCCAATGCGCCAGAAGCCGCTTCATGTCGGCGAACGGGTGTGCTTTCGCTCGAGGCTCGTCATGCACGCGTTCGAACACGACACGCGGACGCCACAGCGCAAATCCGGCAATCGCCAGCATGATCGCCGCGCCGGTGAGAAAGAGAAGTTGCGCCGCCTCGCTGGCATTCTTTCCTTCCAGTACATCGCTGAAAACTCCGCCCAGCCAGTAGGCGGAGAGTACCGGCAGCGACTGGACGATGTTCCACATGGTCGCGACCTGGCCCGACATGACATTGCGCTGGCCGAGTGCCGAGGTTAACCCCGCCTGTGCTGCGTTGACGAAGAGAAAGGCGATCGTCGACAGCGCGACGGCAGCGAGCAGCATCGCATAGCTGACGGCGCTGAAGGCGAAGACGGCATAGATCGCTGCGCAGACGACGCCGAACACCATCATGTAGCCGCGATCGCGCGAGCCGAATGGATTGAAGACGTCGCGCACAAAGCCGAACAGAAACGACACGTAAAGCGGCACCGACGCCACGAGGCGGAAGATCGCCACCCCGTGCGCCGAAAGATGCAGCTTGTTCTTGAGGAAGAAGCTCACGGGTACGTCGATCAACCCGCCGAACGGCGCGCCGAAACCGAGCAGAAAGATGAGCACACTGAGATAGAGCAGGATGCGAAAACGCACGGACGCCGCCAGCAGCGTCGGCGGCTCCACCATCGTGGCTTCGGCGTCGGCTGACATTGTTGGACCGTCCCAGGATCGCAGAGCCGAGGCTCGCACACACTTTGGAGGAGCGCCATCCCGACGCTTCTCACGTGCGCGTGCCTCAGGGTGCGTTCAGTGACTTGCTCCACCAGTTGGCGTGATCGATGAGCGTGAAGCCTGACGCCACGTAGGTTGCGATGGCCGGTCGATTGAAATGCGCCGTGCTGACGCGGCCCCATGCCATGCCACGTTCCTTGAGCCGACGCAGCCCCTCGCGGATCGCGGCGCGCGCCAAGCCACGCCTGCGATAGAGGGAGTGGGTGCCGACAGGTTCGAAACTACCGATCCGGCTTCCTTCATCGCGCCAGCAGATCAGGTTCGCCACGAGTTCGCCGTTCTCGGCCTCGACCAGAATGTCGAGCGCGACGTCGTAGCCCGGTGCTTCTCTCAGACCTTCATAGACCTCGGTCGTGAAGCTCGAACGCGCCTCAGGCAAACCGATTTCGGAGAGGTCGTCCCAGGCGTCGCGATGCGCCTTGGCGCGGCGGACAGGATCAATGCCGATGCTGTCGCAGATGCGAAAACCCGACATGGAATCGTGCGCCGGCAAACGCTGCGAAAGATCGCAGCGGAAAATGACGCCATCGGGTCCGGATTTCGCATAACCGAGATGCGCGAGCTGTGCGCTGCGCTGTCGGTCCTTTTCATAGACGCGCACAGATAGCGCGGGCTGACCGGCGCGTCGTGCCGAACGTTCCGCACGCGCCAGGATCTCGGGAAGGAGCGCCATGCTTTGCGGCAAGATTTCCAGGAGCAGGCGGCTCGGCGCCTCGACCATGGCGACGGCCCCAACCCTTTCCCCGTCGAACCACATGCGCACTGGGTGCGCCCGCTCATAGTCGGGCATCAGTTGCCAGGCGAAATCGCCCGGATGCCAAGTTGCGTCCAGAGGAAAGCGAGCGGCGAGCGCGACGGACGCGAACTGCTGTAGCAGCAGCAGATCGGCGCGGCCTTGATAGCTGCGAGTTTCGAAACGGTCGCTTGTCATTCCGGACGCATACACCACTTGTCATCCCCGGCGAGCATGAGCCACTGGGCTCATGCGAGGGAAGGGGACCCAAGTATCAGTAACCAAAAATCGGAAGTCAGAAATCGGAATTGATTCGTTGTTCCGCTTCTTGGTCTCGGGGCGCCGATTTCCCAATCCTGGCTCCCCTTCCCTCGCTCCGCTTGCGCGGTGCTCGCCGGGGATGACAAGACGGCTCTACGCGGCGCGGAAGGGGATGACCTTGGCTTCCTTGGGCGCGACGCGCTCGCCTTTTTCGTCGATCGCAGCGAAGGGTAGGAACACGCGCACCGTCGTACCCTCGCCCAGAACCGATTCGATCACCGCCTCGCCGCCATGCATGGCGGCAAAGGCCTTTACCAGTGCCAGGCCAAGGCCGGTTCCTTCCTTCGAACGAACCTGCTCGCTCTCGACCTGTTCGAACGGTCTTCCGAGCCTTTCCAGATCGCGCGCCGAGATGCCGACGCCCGAATCGCTCACAGCGAGTTCGATGCCGCGCTGATTGCGCGTCGCGATGACGCGAACGTCGCCGCCGCGCGGCGTGAATTTGACGCCGTTGGTCAGAAGATTGATCAGCACCTGCTTCACCGCCCGCTTGTCGGCGAAGATCCTTTGCGCCCCGGGCGCAACGCTGAGTTTCAGGACGACGCCGGCCCGCTCGGCCTGCAGCTTGACAAAGCGCACCGCCTGGCCCGCGATCTCGTTCAGATCGAACACCTCTTCGAACAGTTCGAACTTGCCCGCTTCGATCTTCGACATGTCGAGAATGCCGTTGATCAGCTCGAGCAGATGCCCGCCGGACTCGTGGATCAACTTGGAATATTCGAGATATTTCGGGCTGCCGACCGGCCCGAACATCTCGTGCGTCATCACTTCGGAAAAACCGATGATGGCGTTCAGGGGCGTGCGCAGTTCATGGCTCATATTCGCGAGGAAGCTCGTCTTGGCGCGCGACGCACTTTCGGCCAGATCGCGCGCCTCGATCAGCGCGCGCTCCTGCGCCTTTCTTTCGGAAATGTCGCGCGTCACCGCGACGATGTCGGCCGCCTCGTTGTGGACGGGCGCTGCGGGCCGGCAGCGGATCTCGGCCCACACATAAGAGCCGTCGCGTCGGCGCATACGCACTTCGGCAGACGCGGCGCGCGCGAAATAGGCCGCCTCCATGAACGCCGCTTGCATGGCGCGCAAATCATCGGGATGCACCAGCGCCGACGGCGCCAGTCCGATCAGATCTTCGGGCGAGCGGTCGAGAAGGGTCTGCGCCGCGGGACTGGCGAAGCGGATGCGCCCGTCCGAAGAGTGCCGCGTGATGAGATCCATCGCGTTATCGGCGAGGAAGCGATACATCGCGGCGCCTTCGGCGACGGCGAGATCGGCGGCCTGCTGGCGTTCCTGGGCCGCGGCGGCAACGAGCGCCGCCTGGATGACGGCGGCAAGAACGGAGACGGCATAGATTTCCCAGACCTCGATCGGCAGGCGCGAGGGCGGCAGCGCGCTCATCGCCTGCAGCGCCGCCACGATCGCAATCGCAATGCCTGCAGCGCCCGCGGCACGCAGGACCGCAGGACGTCCGCCGGAAAGTGCCGCTTCCGCCGGCACCAGCGCGAACCACACGACGAGCGGCGACAAAACGCCGCCGGTGAGCGCGGCGAGATAGCCGATCAGAGCGGCAAAAAGCGCAATGGCCGAACTTTCGAGCGCGGGGAGCGACGTTCGGGTGAAGCCGAGCAGCGCCAGGATCGCCGGCGCCATGAGGCCGGCCATTGCGATCAGTTCGGCAAGGTCGGGCCGCCCCACCATGGCGATGAAACCGACACCCAGCGCGACCCCGATGGCCGCTTTCGACGTCTGCACGGTAATGAACAGCCGGCGCGAGGCACGCTCGCCGCTTACAGGTTCATCGCCGTAGATGTTAATCGCCATTAAAGGATCGGCCCTGCCGCCACCCGTTGGATGCCATTCTGAAACGGTTAGCTTAACGAAGGTTGAACACCGACATGCTTCGTTCGCACCTTCTCAACACCTGTGGCGGAACTTATTGACGATTTCTTATGGCCTTACACCGATTTGCAAGACCAGAGCCGAATCCCATGTTCAAGAAACTTCTGCGACGCACGGCAAAATGCTGTGGACAATTTAGGCGAATGCACGTTTTCGAGAGCCGCCTAACGGCAGCGATTAACCCGCCGGCAGGTTCGCGGCAGACGTAAGCGCCCTGCAACTCTTTTCGAACTTAGCCATTGTTTAAAGTTGCGCGCGCATGCTCTCGCGCAGAAAAAAGAAATTTGGGTACAAGGATGCTGTTTCGCGCGATGTTCTGGATCGGGCTCGTCGCCTTCCTGATGCCGCACGAGCCCGACCTCGGCTTCGGCCGACCGGGCGAGCATCCGAGCGCGCATTCGCGAGCCGGCATGGATGGCAGCACGAAGTTCTTCGCAAGCTTTCGCTCGCTCGCTTTGCGCAATCTCGATCAGGTCCGCGCTGATTTGGCCGCCAACGGGCATCCGCTGTACAGGGTGAGCGAATTTCGGAAGCGGGACACCAGCGTCGCGCACCAGGTTTGACACGCGCCCCGTCGCGCGCCCCAATGGACTGATGAATCCGAGCGAACATCGCGTCGTACCGCTGCGCGGCTTTTCCGAGCTGAAGATCGGCGAGGTCTTCAATCTGCCCTCGCGCACCATCGGAGAAGCCAATTTCGCGGCCTTCCAGGCCGTCAGCCTGGACAATCATCCGATCCACTATGACGTCGAATATTGCAGGCGGCTCGGCTATCCCGCGCCGCTGGCGCACGGGCTGCAGGTCTTGAGCTTCACCGCGGCAGGCGCGGGTCTTTTTCCCCATGTCATCGGCGAAAAGCTGATCGGCTTCATCGAAGTGAACGCGAAGTTTCTCAAAGCCGTCTTTCCCGGCGACACGCTTTATCCGGCGCTGACCATCAGCGAACTCACGCCCCAGCGCACGACCGGAATCGTCGGCATGCGCGCCACCGTCCACAACCAGAAGAGCGAGCTCGTTCTCGACGGCGTTCATCGCTATCTGATGAAATTATGACTCTTCTTCTCTGCTCCAGGAACGGATCCGTGCACGGCTCCTGACGCGCAGGCCGTAATGATCGGCAAGACGATCGAGCGCGATCGCGAGTACCACTTTCGCCGAGCGCTGCGGCCAGCCCTTGATGCGTTCGGCTTCCTCCAGTCCGCGCAAGTGACAGCAGACATCGAACAACAGATCGTTGAGACCGGGACCCGCCGCCCGCATGGCGGCGGTGAAGCGCTGCTTGGCGGCGAGCACCGTGTCGGTCAGCGGCGCTTCGAGCCTTTGACCGCGGGCATTGCGGATCAGGGGCTGGCTCAGATCGATGCCCATGCGCGGCGTCAATCCGGCCAACGTGAAATCGCGCCGCAGGCGTTCGCCGGCATCAAATTGAGCCGCATCGATGGCTCGGCGATGGCGAAGACGCGCGAGCGGCGATTCCGCCCAATTGATCGTGACGAATTCTTGCCTGCCGTCGGCGCGCGTCACTTTGCGCGTCGCGATGAGCTGGTGCTGGCGCTGAAACCTGTCACTGGTCATCACAGACGCTCCGCGATGGCGCGCAGCAGCGTCTCTAGCCAGCCGAGAGTCGAATCGAGATCGGGGTCTTCGCGCAGCGCTTCGACGCGCTGGATCGCGTGACACACCGTCGAGCGGTCGCGTGCGAAGGCTTTTGCGACGTCGCCGATGCTGAGCGAGAAGACGATGTGCGCCAGGTACATTGCGATTTGTCTGGCGAACGCCGCCTCGGAATTACGCCGCGATGCCGCGCGGATTTCGTCGAGCGCAATGCCGTAAGCCTGCGCCACCAAGATCTGCGTGACGCCGGCGCAGAGCGGAATCGAGGCCAAACTCTGCTGATCGATCAAATCCATTCGTCCCATGAAAGTCCCCTGTGTTGCGGCCATGACTTGGCCGTGAAGGATAATTATCCTACAAATTGGACGCTGTTGGATAAGTTTGCAACTTTTCATAGTAATTTGGCGCGAAACCGCGGCTTTCGCCAAAAATCTATCCACGCTTTAGGGCCGGACTCGATCGATATATGTCGGGACTTCCAAGTGCTTCGGCGGCGTACCCACAAATGCAACTTCGAGCCTGTTTGCACGCTGAAATTGTGGGATTACTGTCTTATGACCGAAATCACTGCGCCGTGCGAAAGCTGGGGCGAGGTCGCCGGAGCGTGCTGATACAGTCGGCGCGAAGCCACGGACTCCATCGCATGACGAACCCGATCCGACTTGCGTTCTTGATGGTTCTGGCGGCGAGTCTCTCGGGCTGCATCTTCTTCGAAACCAAAGCGATGCGGGCGATACGCAACAATCCCGACTTCAAGGCGGGGTACTCCGACGGTTGCGCCAGTGCCAATGCGCGCGGCACATCGTTCAGGGGCGAAAAGGTTCGCGACGAGAGCCTGTTCAAGACGAGCGAGCCGTACCGCACCGGCTGGTCCAACGGTTACAGCACCTGCAACAATCAGATCTACAGCCCGGGCACGCCCAATGTCAGCGACATGCCCGACCATCGCCCCAATCCGTAGACGGACGATCTGGCCTTAAGGCGCCGTTAACCGTTGCGGCCCAAAGGTTTTCGGTGACGCACGGTGGGAACCTGTCATATATTCCGTGTACGTCGTTATGGCTCTTTGAGGGCAGATCGCGATGTTGGGACATCTGGTGCACAATCCCGAGCTGGACGAGCGGCCGATCACGCATCCGCCGATGCTGCCCAAATGGATGCGCCGCGCCTTCGCCGCGCTCTTCCGCCGCCACCACTGACGAGTGCCTCAGGAATATTGGCGCGGCTGCCACCAGGGAAAATAGGGCGGCATATCTGCTGAAACCTTCTGCGGAAATTTCGCCGGCCGCTTTTCCAGGAACGAGACCACGCCTTCCTTCACATCGGGCGAGGCACCGCGCGAATAGATGCCGCGACTGTCGACCTTGTGCGCTTCCATCGGATGATCCATGCCGAGGCCCTTCCACATCATCTGGCGGATGAGCGCGATCGAAACCGGCGCGGTATTGTCGACGATCTCCTTGGCGATGGCGCGGGCGCGCGGCAGTAGCTGATCAGGCGGCACGACCTCGGCGACGAGACCGCCTGCGAGCGCTTCCTTGGCGTCGAACACCTTGCCGGAATAGCACCAGGCGAGCGCTTGCTGGATGCCGACGAGGCGCGGCAGAAACCAGCTCGAAGCGGCTTCGGGAACGATGCCCCGGCGCGAGAAGACGAAGCCGAAGCGCGCCTGCTCGCTCGCGATGCGGATGTCCATGGCGAGCTGCATCGTCACGCCGATGCCGACGGCCGGACCGTTCACCGCGGCGATCACCGGCTTCAGGCATTCGTAGATCTCCAGCGTCAGGCGGCCGCCGCCGTCGCGCACGCGTTCGTCGCTCCAGTTCACCGAATCGACCGGCCCGGCGTTGCGTTCGGGACGATCGCTGCGCTCAGTGGCATCGAAGGTCGAGGCACCGGCCGAAAGGTCGGCGCCGGCACAAAAGGCGCGGCCGGCTCCGGTGACGATGATGCAACGAATGGCGTCATCCTTGTTGGCACTGCGAAACGCGTCGATCATCTCGTGCATCATCGTGCCAGTGAAGGCGTTGAGCTTCTCGGGGCGGTTCAGCGTGATCGTGAGGATGTTGTCGGCGACGTCGGTGATGATTTCCTTGTAGGCCATTGGCGATCTCCGGGATGCTTGGCCGAGAGCTTAGCCAAGTTTGCGGTTGCCGCACGGTCAGCCTCGTGCTACATACGTGCTACTTTGGAGTATCCCATGAAAACGATGAATCTGCGCGATGCCAACCAGCAGTTTTCGAGGCTGGTGCGGGAGGTCGAAGACAGCGGACAAACGGTGGTGGTTCTGCGCAACGGCAAGCCGGTCGTCAAAATCAGTGCGATGGTGCCGAAACCGTTGCCGCGCACGCCCGAACAAGATGCAGCGCTGGCGCGTCTGCTCGATCCGAAGAATCACTTCAGATCGCCGCAAGGTTGGACGTTCGACAAACAGGAAGCTTGGGACGAACAGATCAATCGGCACGCTGTCGTGCGGTCGCTTCCCGACAAGCCCGGTATGAAGAAACCCAAAACTTCGCGCCACCGTGGATGAGCTTCTGACGTTGGACACCAACATCCTGGTTTATTCGCAGGATGAGCGCGATCTCCGCAAACACAGGATGGCGGGCGAACTGATCGCAGGCCTTCGCACCAGCAATGCCCTGTTTACAACCATCACATTGGGCGAATTCTACACCGTGGCGGTCCGCAAGTTCATGACCGCCGCCCAAGCGAGGGTGCGGGTCGAAGATTTCATGACACTCGTTCCGGTCGTCGGCTACGGACCTGCCCACATTTTGCGGGCGGCGATCGAAGTCGAGGCCGGCCGGTTCTCGTTTTGGGACGCCGTGATGCTGGCTTGCGCCGAAGATGCAGGCTGCACGATGTGTCTTAGCGAAGACATGACAAACGGTGCGAGATTGGGAAATGTCGTCGTCAGGAATCCGTTCGGGCCGCGCGGTCTCAATGAAGAGATCCGCGCCTATCTGCAGCCCTGAGCCGGTTACTCCGCCGCGACCTGGTGGCGCTGCGGCTGGACCGTGTAGATGCCTTTGGCCATGCGCGTGTCGATCTCGGTGATGGCGCGGCGAAGCTCGACCAGCGATTCCTCGATATCGACCTTCTGGCGCTCCAGCTTGTGCAGCTGCTCTTCGAACTTCTTGCGCGCATGCATGGTCTGGCGCACGCCGCCATCATGCACGTCGTAGAGATCGAGGATTTCGCGGATCTCGGCCAGCGCAAAGCCGACGCGGCGGCCGCGCAGAATGAGGATGATGCGGGCGCGATCGCGCGCCGAATAAATCCGCGTCTGGCCGCGCCGCTCCGGCGCGATCAGGCCCTCATCCTCGTAGAAGCGCAACGTGCGCGCGGTGACACCGAATTCCTTGGTGAGCTGACGGATGGTGAACGAGCGATTCATCGTGCCTCGCCCGGACGCTCGGCTCTTTCGCCTTGTCGCCGGGCCTCCCTGACAATTTCTCAGTACTCAATTATCAGCTTACGCTTACGTCAACGTCAAGTGGAAAGATTCGCGTCGGGTCAAGGCCTTATCAAGCCGCACATCGCCGAACGTCATATTACTCAGTGTACGGACAGTTAATCTCAGCGGCGCGCAGACAAACCGGGACAAAGGCGGGTGCTCGAAATCCTTGTCAGTTGGAACGCCGACAAGCTTTGAGAAATATTGTGAAGTCCGTGACCGAATTTGTCATTCGACTTGCACAAAGCGAGCGTACACAAGATAGGCCAGCGGGGGCATCGCCGGCTCAGTGGAGGAAACGATGCCTGCTTATGAAATCTGTTACATCGACGACAGCGGCAATCTCGCGCGCGCCTTTTCGGTCAAGTTCGAC
>Ga0187821_10000101_pt1 | contig 15789 bp, 17 predicted proteins | sample NC_wetland_sal_i_20_FD_132442 | JGI IMG/M metagenome (GOLD analysis project Ga0187821, IMG submission 132442) | Wetland sediment microbial communities from Neuse River Estuary, North Carolina, USA - SourceSoil_1 | ecosystem: Environmental > Aquatic > Freshwater > Wetlands > Sediment | place...
GCCCGCCTTCAGGCGGGCATCTTGAAATCAAGCAGATGCCCGCCTGAAGGCGGGCGCTACATGAACCAAAACCGAGTTCTCACACAGGCTCTTCAGCCTGTGGGGTTTGTGCAAACCTCAAAGGCTGAAGCCTGTTCCACTGAAACCATTTACAAACGGCCTCTCCAGGTCCCTGTCGCAGGAAAAAGGGATTCTCGTTCCTTGCGTTGTGCGAAACTCGGGTTAACGGCTAACTTAAAGCCGAAAATTCTACTCGAGGCCGCCGTTCGAACGGATTGTTTGGCCGTTGATCCAGCCGCCATCAGGGCCAGTCAGGAAGGCGACGACGTTGGCGATGTCCTCGGCAGTCCCCAGCCGCTGCAGAGGCGCCATTGCGACAAAGTCTTCAATCTCATCCTCACTCTTACCGTTTAAGAAGAGATCGGTTGCGGTGGGTCCGGGAGCGACCGCGTTCACTGTGATATCCCTGCCGCGGAATTCAGTAGCCAGGGTTTTCGTGAGGGCATCGACGGCCGCTTTCGAGGCATTGAAGACCGCGTAGATTGGCATGCCGAGAGCGACGGCGGTACTGGACAAATTGACGATTCGGCCGCCACGGCGAAGCCGCCTGGCGGCCTGCTTGAGCGTGTTGAAGGTGCCGCGGACGTTGACGGCGAATGTCCGCTCGAAGAGTTCGTTCTCCATCTCCATGATACGTTTCCCCGGCATGATACCGGCATTGTTCACCAACACATCGATTCCGCCAAACGTATGCTCGGCTTGATCGAAGAGCCGCGCGACATCGGTGGTTTTTGAGACGTCCGCCTGGACCGCAATGGCATGGTTCCCGCATGTCTTGATCTCTTCCACCGCCTTCTCAGCCTCGCGCCGATGGTTGACGTAATTCACGACAACCGCGAAGCCGTCACGAGCCAACCGGAGCGCGATGGCCCGCCCTATCCCCCGGGAAGCTCCTGTGACGATTGCAACTTTCTTCATGCAACTTCTCTCCTTAGCCGCCTTCCGGCGGACAAAACTGGATCTAATATTTCCCCTGGGCATCCCTCAAGAATTACACTTGCCGGAGGTATAAGTCCAATGCATACTTTATATATTCAATATGCGTGTAACGCATTTGCGGCAATCCGACTTGAACTTGCTCGTAGTCTTCGCCACCCTGGCGGAAGAAAGGACGATCACCGGCGCGGCCTCCAGGCTGTTTCTGAGCCAGCCGGCGGTGAGCCGTGCGCTGCAACGGCTGCGATGGATGTTTAAGGATGACCTTTTCATTCGCGGGCCGGGTGGCTATCACTTGACCCCCAAAGGCCAGACAATTCGTCGCGAGCTGGAAGTCACTCTTCCCAAGCTGGACCGCCTTCTCGGCGGGGACGTATTTGACCCCGCCAGCGAAGAAGCAACTTTCCGCATCGCGGGCAGGGACCATGCGTTCTCGGTGCTTTGTCCTGTGTTTTGCCGGCAATTTACGCCAGCCAAAAGCAAGGTTTCATTCGAATTCATTGCCGCGCACGACGGCAGTTTTAGGTCGATGGAGCGAGGAAGACTGGATCTGGTGCTCTGCACCGACGATGAAGTCATCCCGGCTCATTTCCAAAGTGAAGTCTTATACAAAGAAGGGGTTGTCTGCGTCGTGGCAAAAGAGAACCCACTGCCGCGAAAGCTGACGCTGAAGCGCTATCTGGATGCCTGGCACATCTCGGTGAAAATCAAGGCCAGCGAGCCGACCATCGTCGAGAAAACCCTGGCAGCCCGCGGCGTGAAGCGGCGCAGCGCCATCCGTGTGCCTTACCTCTGGGCGGCGCTTCGCAGCGTTGCGGGAACGGAATTCATGGTGACTGTTCCGAAGCGCCTGGGGAGCGCGTTGGAAAGCGATCGCAGCCTGCGGATCCTGAAGCCTCCTCCGGAATTGCGCCCCTTCAAGTACCTGATGGTATGGCACCGCCGCATGAATTCCGACGCGGCGCACACCTGGCTCCGGCAAATTTTCAGAAGGGCAGGACGAGCGGTATCGGACTAAGAATTGAGGGGCGGAAATGAATTTCGAGCGCTGTGCTACAATGCCGCGTCCGAGACGGGAGAAGCGATGCAGATTTTCGAGAAGCTCAAGCCGCTGGCGCTGTTGTTGCTGCGCGTGGGAGTCGGAGGCATCTTTTTGTATGAGGGTTACTTGAAGCTGTTCGTCTCGCCTGCGAAATGGCTGGCGTGGTTTCCGCAGCACGGTTTTCCTTCCTATTTCGCTTACCTGGCCGGAGGCATGGAGTTTTTCGGCGGGATTCTGCTGATCGTGGGTCTTGTTACGCGTATCGCGGGCCTGTTCCTCGCGGCGGAAATGGGAATCGCGGTTTGGAAAGTGAACCTGCCGCACTCCGGCCTCCACAACGTGGACGGCTACGGGCTGCCATTGATGCTGGCGCTTGCGTCGTTCACGCTGGCGGCGGTCGGGGCAGGACTGATTTCCGTGGATGCAGCCACCTTTGAACGAGGCGGGAAAACTCGGGCCAAAAGCAGAGCTTAGAAGCCAGATCACAAATAGACAGCCACCTAATCTAGACAGCCCGCCAGGGGCTAAAGCCCATATTTCCTTGGTGTACTAATGTCGCGGCTGAAGCCGCGACCCACAAAAACTATATTTGGGATGGCTTCCCGCTTCTCCAACGCCGGCGCGATCCACGCAGCCGCGCGACTCGTGCACGAATCACCTGCCGACAAATCGAGGGAACTGAATCCTTTGCAATTTCTCCTTTCGGATAGGAGGACTTCCCGGGGCGCGTTGATGCGGATTCGTTAACACCCTGGTCTCCGCGGGACTGTGGAAGGATATAAACTAACAGCATGATCTCTGCTTCCTTTAAACCGGGAAAGAAATTCATGGAGCTGGCCATCGCGGAGGCTAAGCGGGCCGGCGACCGAGGCGATTACCCCATTGGCGCAGTCATTACACGGCTCACGGCGAAACGCGAAGTGGTTGTGGCCAGCGCGGGTAACCGGGTAAAAACCTCGGGATCAAGCATCAAGCACGTCGAGCTCGAAACTCTCAAGTACGTATCCAGCGGTTACGGCCGCTATCTTCCCGACTTCATTCTTTACTCCACGCACGAGCCCTGCGCCATGTGCGCCGGCGCCTGCGTGTGGTCCAGAATCGGCGCGGTCGTCTACGGCGTTTCCCAGGAAGACATCGACGCGTACGGACGCAAGCGCGGTACGGAAGATTACAAGTGGCGAGCCTGCCTGATCCCCTGCCGGCTCATCTTCAAGAAGGGAAATCACCGCATCCCGGTCATCGGTGGATTTCTCCGCGGAGAATGCCAAAAACTATTCAGTTACAGATCGACTTAGCGGCTATTAAGTTTGCGTAATTGTTCGAGCCCACGTTCCGCCAAAAAGGATTTAGCAAGGGTTGTCGCACGCGCCAAGAATCTATCCGAGGCAGGCGCGGCGAAATTTCATATCCAGCAGTAGAGGATGCGGATGCGATCAAGGCGACTAAAACGGAAGGCACTCAATAGGTGACTGCCCAACCCACGACGATCATCGTCAGAACCAGCAAAAGCAGACTCAGACTGACCACGCTTAGCGCCCTGCCGTGGCCCAGCAAGTAGTCGCGCGATTCCGCGTTCATGCAAAGCAGCACCGCGACCACGAGAACCACACCCCAAGCCAGAAGGGAAGGCACGCCAGGATACCTCCCAATCATCGACAGGAATTCCCCCGGCGGCTGGCCAGCGGGAATCCACCAGGGCAGCAAGGGCGCGAGCCCGGCCGCGAGCGAAAATGTGAGGAGCTTGCGCGTGAACCACCCCTTGACCTTCGGCCTTGCCGCCTTCCAGACGAAATAGTCCCACGCGAGCAAACCGAAAGCGATGGGTACCCAGCCGTAAATCGCGGCCTTGTGGTCGAACCAAAGCCACGCCCGGAACACGAAGTGTGAGTGCCGCCCTCCGGTCAGCCGCGGTAGCAGCAGGAGCCCCACCAGCGCATTGCAAAGCGCAGCCACCGTCAGAGTCACCAGGCTCATCAGTTGAAACCAGTGCCGCATCGCCGCCTGATTGCAGCGGGTGCACACGGATTGTTTGGGCAGGAAGCTCAGGCCGCAACATTCGCAGAACACGTATTCCCTCCCACGGGGCTGGTATGGGCGTATCGTGCTCCATCAGGCTACCTTGAATGGTTCCTCAAAAACTACTGGTCTGAGGTTCAGTGAAATGTCAGTCCAGTTTCACCCGTCCCTCCGGCCAACTCCTTTGTCCGTATTTGGGGAGCTCCTTATCCCCCAAGAAGAAGCACGGCCACATTCCGAAAAATTCCTTACTTTGTGGTCTTTGGTAATGCGAGCTTTGATTCTTGCTGCTTGGTGTCTGCGTCGTGTTGATCTTGATCCGGTGTGCTTTTTTTGAGGAGGTCGTAAAGATAGGTGCGGCTGATTCCCAAAATTTCCGCGGCGCGTACCTTATTCCCGCCGACGTGAGCCAGAACGCGCCGGGCATGCATGCGGGCGACCTGGTCCATCGATAATTCCACTTCACTCTCCGCATTTTCTTCCGGCCGCAAATTCTGAATCCGGTCAGGCAGGTCTCGCACATCAATTACGTCGGATTCCGTCATCATGCAAGCGTGCCCAATGACATTCTCGAGCTCACGCACATTGCCGGGCCACGAGTACCGGGCCATCAATGTTTGCGCGCGCCGCGTCAGGCCCGCCAATGGTTTCTTGTATTGCGCCGCGAAACTTTTCAGGAAGTGCCTTTGCAATATGATCAGATCCTCGCGTCGTTCCGCAAGCGGCGGCACCTTCAATTCGATCATACAGAGCCGAAAATAGAGATCCTCTCGAAACTTGCCCTGACTCACCATCACGGGAAGATCCCGATTCGTGGCGGCGACAACACGAGCGCTTACTTTGCGAACCACCGGCGATCCCACCCGCTGCAGTTCCTGGTTCTGCAAGACGCGCAGCAGTTTTGCCTGCAGCGGCAATGGCATTTCACCAATTTCGTCCAACAGGACTACGCCACCTTCGGCATATTCAAAAACTCCCACTTTATCTTGATGCGCACCCGTAAATGCACCTTTTACATGGCCGAATAATTCGCTCTCGGCCAACGTCTCCGAGATCGAAGAGCAGTTCAGGGCGACAAAATTCCCTTTCTGCCCGGGACTTAAGCGGTGTAATGCTCTTGCAACCAGTTCCTTACCCACTCCGGTCGGCCCGGTGACGAGGACACTGCGGAAATGCGGAGCGACTCGACGGATCTGCGAAACCAGTTCAAGCATGAGAGGGCTGCGGCCGATCATCCCGTCAAACTCGAAATTTTCAAGAAGTTCATTTTCCAGCTTCAAGCTGCGTTGCCGGTGTTTCGAATCCTCTTGAATTTGATTGATTTTCCCTCGGAGCCTCTCGGGAGTAAACGGCTTGGGAAAATAGTCGGCGGCCCCTTTTTGAATCGCTTCCACCGCGGATTCGGTCGAGTAGAAGCCCGTCATCAAGATGACATCGATGCCCGGATCGAATTCCAATATCTGTTGCAGCACCTCCATCCCCTCGACACCCGGCATCACCAGATCGAGAAGGACGATTTGCGGGCGCGTTCGGCGAATAAGCTCTAAACCGCCCTGTGCGTCCGTCGCGGAATGAATTTCAAGGCCTTCTTCCGCCAAAACGAATCGCGCGAATTTGATGTTCGCGGGATCGTCGTCGATGACTACGAGTATCATGTTCGATTACTTCTTTCTTTTCGCGGGGAAAGGGGCTCTCCCGCTATAAACACTCACTTATCCAGCAACGCTAATCGTGACCTCTTCCACACGCCGTGTCAGTTCGTCACTCGTAAATGGTTTCTGAAGGATCGTAATTCCGGGTCTCGCGATCCCGTGCCTGGCAATTACCCCGTCGGGATATCCAGACATGTAAAGGACTCTCATCTCCGGGCGCAGGGATGACAACGTCTCAGCCAGTGCCCACCCGCTCATACCGGGCATCACGATGTCCGTGAGAAGTAAATCAATAGGGCTTTCTGTTCGCTCGGCTATTTCAATCGCTTGCAAGCCATTTTCCGCTTCAAGGACTGTGAGACCCACATCCGTGAGCATCTTGCGGGTTAACTTGCGAAGAGTTCGTTCATCCTCGACAAGCAGAACGGTCCGATGTTCCAGAATGGCCTTTCCTGACGACTCGACTACGTGTATCTTTTCCGCGATTTCAGAAACCCGAGGTAGATAAATCCTGAAAGTTGCGCCTTTCCCTGGCGAGCTTTCGACCGCAATCTCGCCGCCGCTCTGTTTGACGACTCCGTAAACCGTCGCGAGTCCCAATCCTGTGCCTTGCCCCTTGGTGGTAAAGAACGGTTCAAAAATATGGGATTGCAACTCGGCGTCCATCCCGCATCCGGTGTCCGTGACTTTTAGCATGACGTAAGAACCGGGTGCGATCGTGCAGCCAAGAGCAGAATTTGTTTCGTCCAGTTCGACGTCTTCAATTTCGATCGTAATCGTCCCGCCTTGCGGCATAGCGTCTCGCGCGTTGACCGCGAGGTTTAAGATCACCCGTTCAATCTGGCCCCGGTCCGCCTTCACCATTCCGATTTGTTGGACAGGGACAATATCCAGTGCAATGTCCTCGCCAATCAATCGTTCCAGCATCTTGGCTGCTTCGGCCACAATCGTTTTGAGATCGAGGATCTGTGGCTCGAACACTTGTTTCCGGCTGAATGCTAGGAGTTGTTGCGTGAGGGAAGCCGCTCGTTTGCCGGCATTCTGGATTTCGTCGACCGCCTCGCGGTATGGGTCATCCGGTGGGATCCGCTTCTGCAGTTCCGAGGAATAACCCAGGATCACGCCAAGTAGGTTGTTGAAGTCGTGGGCGACGCCGCCCGATAATTTTCCGATGGCTTCGAGTTTTTCGGAAAGAAGAAGCTTTTTCTCCAGATCTTTACGTTCCGTTACATCGCGATTCACGATGACCAGCTTCTCAACTCCCCCGTTACTGCCTTTGACAACGCTGGCTGTTGATTCCAAGGGGACCCAGTGCCCGTCTTTGTGGCGAATGCGGTATTCGAGACTGCGCCCGAAGCCCGACCTTTGGGCTTCGATGGCCGCCTCCATGACCTTTTGGCGGTCGTCTGGATGAACTTGCTCGATTCCTTTTGACTGTCGTAATTCCTCAGGCGAATATCCGAGCAATCTCTGATAGGACGGGCTGTTATAAAGCCGGTTGCCGCTCCCATCCACGACGGCAATCATGTCCGCTGCATTTTCGGTGATCAATCGAAAGAGTTCTTCGCGTTCCGCAATTTGTTTGCGCGCCCGGAAGAGTTGAACTTGCTGAAATATGACGTAAACATCGAACAGCAGGACCAAGCCCACCAGGGCACGCACAGCCACACCGGCGTCGACCGAATAGGGTCCCATCCCCGGAATGAGTGCGGGGAGCACGAAAGACACAATTCCGAACGTCAATAGAAGGGTGACAAGGATGCCAGTCGAAGCCAGCCACCATTGACGGCCTTCCGTACGTCGCCAGTTCTCCGGATTGGAATCCGAAGGGGCCGTCGGAAATGTTGAGGAAAGCCTCATCCTGAATTCTCTCAGCGTGAGTTGAACGTGTTTGCGCTTGATCTATACAATTTTGCACCAGGTTGGAAAACGGCAGTGCTGGCATTCGAGTCGGCGTGCCTTTGAAGTTATCGACTCGAAAACGATTTCGAAATTAGTGTCAATCGTGGGGGCAAGGACCCTTCAATTTGTGCCGGGGTGGGATGCCTGTGGAGGTTTCACATAGTTGAAATAGTGGAGCGATGGTCTGCCTGATGGAATGGGCTACATCCGTCGCAATTGGTGCGCGCAGGCCATGTTGCGTTCGAGGTGCTGACCTACCAGGACCGCCGCATAACGCGAGCACATGGCCATCTCCGCTTCAGCCCATCCTGTTAGCGAGGGAATCAGACGCCCGATCTTTTCGACGATTGAATAGTAGGCCCGAATTGTACGGTAACCGCAGCCAGGGCCCCTCAGATCGGGCGTCAAATCGTGAACGCTCAGAATGGCTCGGAAGTCACACGACGTCACCGGCGCCGCCGGGATGCCTGCCGCGACCTTTACGCGATCCGAGATTTGCCGGTTGGCGGTGTTCTCGATGCTCGCGCGCCAAAAATAAAGCCCAAATTGGCCAAGAGCGACAATCGAAAAGCAGAATATGATTCTGGCGATCACCTGGCCCGAACCTCCTCTTGCGCCCTATTCCTACGGAGCAGGATTGTGCTTCGCTCCTCGCTGATGAATGCTCGTTCCCGGTTTCTCCGGACTGTCACTGACAATTGCCCACGCTCACGCGCATATTGGCATCCGATCTTGCACTTGCAATCGTTTGTTAAATTTTGAATCAGGGTGGTGTGGTGTCCAGTCGTCAGGCGGAAACGTAATATGCCAAAACTCCGGCTGGGGCTCCAGGAAACGGACTCTCACAGCGGCGCATCCGTCATCAAAAGCCCCGATGTGCGCGACAATGCAGAACGCCTGCTGGCCCGTTTTTGCCTGAAATAGGCTGAGGCGTTGACCCTTTCGAACCACATTCCGCAATTGAAGGAGCCCGCCTTCGGCATTTACGGCGATGGTGAAGCTTTCTTCTTCGAACGGTACTTCATCGTTCATTTTCCCCGAGACGCTTAAAGGAATTCTCGCGAAAACACGCTGAGTTTTCCGAAGTAACGGCAATTCAATTTTTTCGGTTTCCATGAACATGTAGCACGCTCCCTTTGACATCGCGCCGGCCTGGGAAACATCCGCACCGTTAAATAATCCAAGTCACACCGGAAACAGTCCAGTGAGCCCGGGTTCAGGCACAGCTGGATCAGATTTTGCGCGTCCCGCGATTTAGTTTCCGAAGCAGCGCTTCGCATTTGGAATTCGACAGTACGCCTTGTCTCATAAGCTCCAATACAAGCTCACTCAGAACAAAATACTCCTCGTTGCCCAGTCGTTGTTGAGCGCAAGATTGATCGGATGGCTGCGGTAGCTCCGGCCTCGGCTGCTGTTCCCCGCTGAGCTCCGCCATCCATTTCTCCAGAGTTGAAAGTTGTTCCGAATCCGCGCCAGTGAACTTCACGCCCATCCCCATCCCGTCCAGGGAGTAGACGACATCCGCCCGAGCCTCGAAGGAACACATTTCTTTGGTAAGGCGTATCTTTACAATTGAACCTGCGGAGAAGCGACAGGTGCTATCCACATAGCAGCCCCCTCGGCTCAGGTCGCTGGTGCGACCTTGAATTCGCGTTTGGGAATTAGGTTCCACGAGTTCGACGGTCGCGGTGAATGGGTATCGAAAATGTCTGCGACGTTCTGGAAGTCCGTGGTCAGAAGAAACGCCAATTTTGTATTTGTTCTGTTCGATCATGTCTGTCCCTCAATTCGCTTCTTCTAATTGTTCTAAACTGACCTCTGCCCCTTAATAAGCACGTGGCCTGCCTTTCCCCGATCCGGAAACTTCCCTGGTTTCAGCGAGTTACAATCGGTCGAAAATGAATAGCAAACGCCACTGTCCAGCTGACATATGGGTTGTATTTGTGGAATACAATCATCAGAAAGCGAAGGATCACTCTGACCTGCCTGCTCCTGCCTGACGAATTACAATGAGAACGATGCCTTACTTCTCCGCGTGAATCTCTTACATAATGCTCAGTTGCATTCCGTGCCTGAGATCCGTAGTTCCAATACAAATGGGGGAGAAAGGCGTTTGCCTTTCTCCCCCAAGTGAACTGTTTCCGGGACTAGCCGCCGATCGGAGTGTCGGTGGCGGTTGCGGTGGTGCCATTCGTTCTCTGGCGAATCACACCACTCTGGTCCGTGAAGAAGGTCCGCTGACCGGTCACGTTTTGGGTGGTCGGGTTGGCGATAATCGAGTACGAATAGACCGTGCCATTTGCGGCTGCCGTGCCTGCTGTATACGTGAAAGCGTACCCGCTCTTAATCGGAGCGGCGACGCCGAGCAGGTTGTCAACCAGGTCCGCCGCGGTGGATGATGGCGTGGTCGCGGGACCCAGGTCGGACAGGTTCGTCTTGGGGGCAGTAGCGTAGGTAGTCTCGTAAGCCACAATGGACGTATTGTAGGTGCGCAGCGAGGCGACGGCAGAGGCCTCGTTGGCAGCCATCTTGGCTCGCAGCAGGTTCGGGATGGCGATGGCCGCGATGATCAAAATGATCGCGACAACGATCAGCAATTCGATAAGTGAAAAACCCTTCTGTTTATTGCGCATCAATATCTCTCCTCAGAGGATTCCGTTAGTTGACTCCGGCATCGGGGTCTGCACTGAGAAGTGCACGTGGCCTGCCTTTTGCCAAACCGGCAACATCTCTGGATTCAGCGAGTTGCAATCGATCGAAAATGCCGGATAAACGCCACTGTCCAGCTGACACATAGGTTGTACGTGTGGAATACAATCGCTGGAAAGCGGGTGGTCCCTTTCATCGGCCTGCTGCCGCCTGATGAAATACGAAGAGAACAATTGCCGTTCTCAGATAGGTGCCGAGAAGCGCTTTATAGGACGGGATTACCGGAGCCTGACGGAAACATTAAACCTCAGATGCGGCAGAGCCACGTCGGCGTATCATCCAGGCCGAGATTGCCAGTAACGCCGCAGGAAGCCAAATCCAAAGCAATTCGGTCTGCATAACGGCAAGCCCGCGAGCCGTAAAAAAGCGTTCGATGCCTATGGGCGAAACTCGAATGGGCGTCCAGGGAAGAAAATAGCGACGATTGTCAAATGGAGAAAAGAAGGCGACCCCCAGACCGCCGTCAGTCATGGCATCCAGCAAACCATGACTTGCAGTGGCAAGGAAAAAATAGATCCACAAAGAAAATCTACTGATGCTGGGCAGTTCATGGCGAAACCCTACAATTAAGGCAACCGCGGCAACGAGGGCAGCGAAGATAAGCGAGTGCGTGAATCCGCGGTGGCCCCAAAAGTCACCGTATCGGATGCCGAATCGGAATCCAATTACATCAAGATCGGGAACAACAGAACAAAGGGCTCCAATCGCCCAGGCTCGCTTCGGAATGCGTGGCGTGTAGAAGCAGGCTCCAATGCCAAGAGCAGCTACTGCATGTGAGAATATTGACGCCACCTCAACCCTCTCACGCTTGCGCCCCGGCCCCGTCGCATAGACACTGTCCTCTAAACAGGCTGATGCGCCTTGAGGAAGGAATGAATTTGGCGCACTGCCAGCGGAATTCGCTCTTTGGGCTCTTTCCAAGGGAAGATGCTCGTTTCGGCATTCGGCGCGAGCATCACGCACTCCATGGCGGGGGCATAAGGGTGCGGAGGGACGTCGTCCGGCATGATCAGCACCGGGTTTTGGCAACCGCGCACGAAATCGCGTGTTACGGTGAAGACGAAGTCGGGATTGGTTTCGAACATCCTGATCACAAATTGGTCGGCCGTCTGCAGCGAAATCTCGGGCCGCTTAGCGTTAATCATCGGACCCCAGGTCGTCCAAAACGCGCCCGGATACTTGCGGTCTCGCATCTCCGGTCGCCACCCCACGGGCTGCGCCACTACCGCCGCAGCAACACGATTTGGGGCGCGCTTCAAGAGACTCCAGATGAACGGGCCACCGATGCAGAAGCCCATCACCATGAACTTGTCGATGCCGAGATGATCCATCAGACCGAGATGGTCGTCGGCGTAGGACTCCCACGGCCGGTCGATCTCGACAGGGCCGGTGGACTGGCCGCTGGGGGCGTTGCGCAGGTCCGCGGTGATGCAGCGATACTGTCCCTTGAACTCCTCAACGGCGTTGAAGGGCGCGTTGCCGGAGAAGAAAGCTATGGTGGAATTCAATCCACCGCCGGGAAGCAGCATCAACGGGAAACCTGCCCCAGCCTCCTCATAGTAAATGCGAACGGAGCCTTTTTCGTAGAACTTGCCGGTTCCTCCACTGCTCGCCTGCTGAGCAAATGCTCGAGGCAAGGCGGCTGTAGCCGCTGCCGCGGCGCCCGCTGCCAGTATGGTGCGTCTGGTTAAACCCATAGTCGGCATCCTCCTTGATCATTGTCCCGCTGGGATGGACAACTCCAAGCGCGAGAATCAATGCGCAGTTCGGATGAATCCTAGCACAGGTTCACTTGGCGCGGAGGAGCCGAAGCGGCATATAACTGATTTCGTTTAATCACTCGACCGGAACGCAGTTGGTCCTGGTTAACGGGCTAACCGGAAGTAATCCCCCACATGAACCGGATGGTGCCTGATAAATGAGACTGCCGGAATGCGGCCTATCGCCAAGCAATGCGGCTCATAACTTGAGAAGGCGCTCCGCATTGCCATGCGAAATCTTCTCTCTGTCTTCCGCGTTGACTGGCAGAGCGTTCAAGAAGGCTCGTCCCGCGGCGTTCGAGTCGTATGGATAGTCCACAGAAAAGAGAATTCGGTCGGCACCGGCGACCTGCAAGGCGCAAAGGAATGGAGGCAGCGAGAAACATCCGCTCGTCGTGATGTAGAAGTGTTCGTGAAAATATTCGGAAACGCGGCGCTTGAGATGCGCCGCACTGTGGGCCAGGAACGCGTCGGCGCGAACGATGTAGAAGGGCAGCGCTTCTCCCATGTGCCCGATAATGATCTTAATCTTGGGAAAACGGTCGAACAGACCGGAAACGATTAGACGCAGGCAATGCATCCCGGTCTCCGCATGCCACCCCCAACCCGCGGTGGAAAGAACAAATCCCGAATTGGCGGGTAATCCACTGAAATAGGATTTCCTCACTTCCTCCGGCGGCGGCGCGGGGTGCAGGTAAACCGGAACGTCCAGTGCCTGCGCCGTTTCAAAGAGAGGTGTAAAGCGCGGATGGTCGAGAAACAGGCCATCAGAGGTTCCATTGACGAGGGCGCCCTTGAATCCCAATTGCAAAACGCACCGTTCGAATTCGATGGCCGCCTTCTCCGGCTCCTGCAGCGCGAGAGTCGCGAAGGCGGCAAAGCGGTCCGGGTAGGCCTGCACGGCGTCCGAAAGCTTGTCGTTCGTGTCGCGCGCCAAAGCGGTTGCGAAAGCAGCGTCCAGCCTGTCCAGGCTCCCCGATAGCGACAGAACTTGTACATCGATCCCCGCCGCATCCATGTCGGCGATCCGGGCTTTTCCAACGTCGAACAATCTGTCTCGTTGGGCCTGCCACATTGCAATCACAGGATTGCCGCGCCACAGTTTGGCCATGGCTTCCAGGAATTCAGGCGTCGAAATGTGTTCTTCCAGAGTGATTGTTCGCATCGCTCGATCAGGCTCCTGTTGCAATCCGTTGATGGATCCGTCGCCTGCATTATGCAATAGGTTCCGGCCCGCTTAACATCGTGGTGAAATTTGGGGCGGCCGCCCGTCTCTAGGGCGGGCAATCGTTTGCAACCAGACAAACCAAACTGAGTCAGTACCGAAATTCCCACGTTCCGATTTGAGGGCCTCCGCAACGTCGCACGGTCCCGCTAATTGAAAATCTTTTCAGTCAGGGAGCGCATGACTTCGCGCCAAGCGAGTTCCTTTTTCTTCCCGGCCATTTTGAAAACTGCCTTGAACCGGGCGCGTTGATCGCCGGACAGAGCTTTTTCAAATTTTTTGCCCTCATCGGTCAAATGGATTCGTTTTACCCGGCGGTCTTCGAGGGCGGACGTCATGGCGACCATTTTTTTTCGCAGCAGGGTCCGCAAAGGCTCATGCAGCGCTTGTTTCGAGGTGCCCAAAATGCGGAGGAGCTGGCCAACGCTCATCCCGGGGTTGCGCCGGACGAAGAACAGGATGCGGTGGTGGACGCGAGAGAGGCCGCGCGAGCCGAGCATCCGGTCCGGCCGCGCCACGACGGCCCGAAAGGCGAAATGCAGCAGTTCCAGGGCCTCATCGAGATTTGTGTCCGCTAATAGGTCAACCATATTGACATACCATTTCGACGCTGCTATATAATGTCAACTATATTGACCTATTGTAGCCGCGAGGGGCCTGCGGCGCAAATCCGTTTTGCGCAGAGGCTTATCGGGCCGATCGGGCCTATCGACAGGATCGAAAGGACGGCAGACATGTTGACCATCGAACAGGCGCGTGAGTTTGCGCGTGAGTGGATCGCGGCCTGGAATCTCCACGACCTGGACTCCATCGTCGCGCATTATTCCGACGAGATCGTTTTTTGTTCCCCCTTCGTCGAGAGACTTGGCGCCGACGCTTCGGGAACGGTGCACGGCCGCGCGGCATTGTGGAAATACTTTGCCGCAGCGCTTGGCAAGTTTCCCTCCCTGCGCTTCCACTTGCGCGCCGTTCTGGTGGGCGTCGACACCGTGACCATCCTGTACGACAGCGTGAATGGATTGCTGGCCGCGGAAACCATGGCTCTCAATGAGGCCGGCCTGATTACACGCGTCTGGGCGCATTATGACAAACTTGAATGAAAATACTTGGCATCCAATCAGCCTCGTTTGGTATCCCGCGAGTGGCTGAGATTGAAATCAATTACGTGGGTGGAGTGAAGGTGAAGAATTCCCACATCTTGGGAGCAGTCGCGGAAGCGCCGGGCAAGGTAGTCACGCCCAATCCTTCGAGCATGAGACGCAATAGACTTTCATGCTGGTATGTGGTCGTGGATTTGTAGTTGGACTTGGCAAAGGGGCTTACGATAACGCAGGCAACTTTTCCTCCACCGAGAGTGTTGTCGGACTCTGACTCGTCAAAAACGATGACCAGCAGTCCGTCTTTCTGGAATTCCGCGCTCTTGACAAGCGGATCGATATTCGTCTTCAACCAATTGTCCGCCACGTCCAGGCTGCAATCGTGGGCGTCGTCGCACCCGTTCGGAGTAATGAAGCCGTAGTTGGGCAGAGTGTTGTTGGCGAGGTCGGTGGCAAGCTGCGTGAACGGCACGATATTCGTAAGCTGGCTGGCCGTCTGTGCGTCTGTCATATACGGCAGCGGGGCATGGCGGGTGTAGAATTGCCCGCCGCAGCAAGTTGAGTTGCCACCGACATAGCCGACCGACGGAATGGACTCGGCGTACTGCTTCCAACTTTTTCCCGACGCGATCAACTCCCGGACCGCATTATCCGCGGAAACAGGGAAACTCAGGGGAGTCTGTGAATCGTCGTTGGTCAGAACTTGTCCGGTGGTCATCATCAAATAGTTGCCAATGGACGGGTGAGTGTCCGCAAAGTATTGCGTTGCGAGACCGTACTGATTCGCCAAACCGTTCAGATACGGCATCAGCGAGCTTCCGATTACATTTACGCTGTTCGTATTCTCCTCGACCACAACGAAAACGTGTCCGAATGGCGCATTACTGGTAGGGGGCGGTGTCGGGTTCACGATGTTGAGGCTGAATGTGGATGTGGCAGTGCTACCGGCATTATCTTTCACCTGAATGGTAAACGAAACGGTGCCGGCCACAGTGGGGATTCCGGTCACGGCTCCACTCGAAGATATTGAAAGCCCGGTTGGGAGTTGCCCGCTGGAGACCGACCACGTGTAGGGCGGAGTCCCACCGGTGGCTTGGAGCGTTGCACTATAGCTGACTTGTACCTGACCGTTGGCAAAATTCGTGGTCGTAATTTGCAAGTGCGGATTGTTAACCGTGATAACTACCGCAGTACTCGTAGTGCTCTGGCTGGCTGAGTTGGAGGCGACGGCGGTCAGGGAATGGCTGCCGTTGGCGAGCGCGGTGGTGTTGAGCGAGTGGCTGAAGGGCGCTGCCGTGACGGCGGCTCCGGAGTTGGTCCCATCCACCTTGAATTGTACGCTGGTGGTGTTGGAGGAGACGGTCGTGGTTACCGTCACGGTCCCTGACAC
>Ga0187821_10000102_pt1 | contig 15789 bp, 11 predicted proteins | sample NC_wetland_sal_i_20_FD_132442 | JGI IMG/M metagenome (GOLD analysis project Ga0187821, IMG submission 132442) | Wetland sediment microbial communities from Neuse River Estuary, North Carolina, USA - SourceSoil_1 | ecosystem: Environmental > Aquatic > Freshwater > Wetlands > Sediment | place...
GGATTGTCCTGCAAAAACCTGTTGAAGCTTTTGGGCAGCGGAGGTGGGTGCAAATGGGTACCGGTTATCCGGAGTTGCGTGACTCTCCAAGTCCGAATTCCCGGTGTGTGGCCAGCAGGGCTTGTTTCACAGCTTTGTCTGAAACCACGAAGGAAATGTTGGTCTCCGACGAGCCCTGGGCGATGGCAATGATATTGACGCCTTCTTTTCCTAAGCAATGAAAAGTCCGGCCGGCCACACCAGGTGTACCGCGCATGTTTTCGCCCACCACCGCCACGATGGCTATCTCTGGATCCATGGTGATGTGTTCGACCACGTCGTGGGTCAGGTCCTGAGCAAATTCCTGCCGCAATCCTTCCAGCGTGGCCGGCGCATGGGCTTTAGCCACTATGAAGCAGATGTCATTTTGCGAAGAGGACTGCGAAATAAGCAGGACTTCCGCCCGCAGTGCGGCAGTGGTCGAAAAGGTGCGGCCCACTACATCAGTGACACCGACAATCCCCGGGCCGCCGACGCTGATCAGCGCCACGTCGCGAATGGCCGTAAGCGCTTTAACACCGCCCCCGATGCTTTTACCTTTGGGCGTTATCTTTGTGCCAGGCTTCTCGGGCGCAAAGCTGTTGCGAATCCAAACCGGAATACCCGCCGGCAACACCGGCCGCAGAGTCTTGGGATGCAGGACCTTGGCGCCGAAATATGCCAGCTCGGCCGCCTCGCGGTAAGAAATTTCGGGAATGGTCCGCGCGTCGCTGACCAGCCGCGGGTCCGCCGTCAGCACCCCTTCAACATCGGTCCATATGATGATCTCTTCCGCATCCAGCGCCGCTCCCAGAATGGTCGCTGAGTAGTCTGATCCACCGCGTCCCAGCGTGGTCAAAACGCCATCTGTCGTCGCACCGATAAAGCCGGTGACGACCGGGATCATCCCTTCTCTGAGCAAAGGGCCGATTCGCGTTTGCGACTTCTGACGCGTTGCATCGCTTAGGGGTTCGGCTCCTCCATGAAAGGAGTCGGTGACGATCAACTCCGTCGCTTCGATCGCCATCCCGCGCGTTCCCAGTTCGCAGAGCGAGGCGGCAAAAATAGGGGCACACAGCCGCTCGCCCAAGCTCGAAATTGCGTCTAAGGTCCGGGGAGTCAGCTCACGTAGCAACGCCGTGCCTTCATACAGTCGCGCAGCCTCCGCGAGAATCTCCTCGACCCGCGCCTGCACGGCGGCCCTCGCCGGTTCCGAGGTCACCAAGGTCAACAAAGCCTCGAAATGTTGCCTGCGTAACGCCTCCGCCAGCGTCTTTCCCGCCTCGCGATCGCCGCGCTTGGCTTGATGTGCCGCGTCAATCAAGCGGTTGGTTACGCCACTCATTGCCGAAACCACCACCGCCACGGCATGTTCTTTTGCGGCACTGGCGGTGATTTGCGCGGAACGCCGTATGCACGTCGCATCTCCCACCGAGGTGCCGCCAAACTTCATCACCTGAATTGTCTTCGTCATGGTCTGGGCCGCAGCCCCGTAAAAATCATAACCGCCGACACGAATGCCGCCGTAAGTTTTTCTGAACAGTGTTCATGTTCCGCAGGGGCAGATATTGCGAGACCACATCGCACGTGCCTGAGTGTGTTCTATCTCGGCTCGCGGAGTATAAAAGTAAAGGCCAGCCAGCCCGCTGCCGCAACAAACATGTGGCCGGACTCGACGGGCCTGCATCCAATTGCTTGAGACGCTGCGTCCGTAGCCGCTCGATGTTGAATCTGGAGTCAGACTGGCTCGCTCCCAGGAAACTCGAACGATGCCCAAACCTGTTTTAATGACTGTTGATGACGACCCCGAGGTTCTGCGCGCGGTAGAACGCGACCTGCGTAAACAGTATGCCGACCGCTACCGGGTCATGCGCGCTGATTCTGGATCCACCGCCCTGCGCTCCCTGGAAACCCTGAAAAAGCGCAACGAACCCGTGAGTCTTTTCCTCGCTGACCAGCGCATGCCCGAAATGAGCGGCGTCGAATTTATCAGCCAGGCCATTCATTTCTATCCCGATGCCAAACGCGTCTTGCTTACCGCCTACGCCGATACCGACGCCGCGATCCAGGCCATCAACCACGCGCGCATCCACCATTACCTGCTCAAGCCCTGGGATCCGCCCGAAGAGCATCTTTATCCCGTACTCGACTATCTCCTGGAGGACTGGCAAGCTGAATACCGTCCGGTTTTCGACGGCGTTCGTATTCTGGGCCATCGCTGGTCCCCGCGCTCTTACGCCATCCGTGATTTTCTGTCGCGCAACCAGATTCCCAATCGCTGGCTCGATGTGGAAGCGGCCGAACGCGACAAAGAAGTGCGCGACGCCTTGGAAGTCGTTCAGCGCGATTCGCTCTCTCTGCCCGTTGCTCTCTTCCAGGACGGCACCGCTCTCTCCGATCCGCCGCAATCCGAACTTGCCGCAAAGCTTGGTCTGCGCACCAATGCCACTACCTCTTTCTACGACTTGCTCATCGTCGGCGGTGGCCCGGCTGGATTGGCCGCCGCGGTTTATGGCGCTTCCGAAGGACTCGCCACCGTGATGATCGAACGCGAAGCTCCCGGTGGCCAGGCCGGCATGAGTTCGCGCATCGAAAATTACCTCGGGTTCCCCTCTGGCATCAGCGGAGCAAATCTGGCGCGCAACGCGGTAACGCAGGCGCGCCGCTTTGGCGTCGAAATCCTCACACCGGTGGAAGTTTGCAGCTTGCGCGTGGAGGGTGGCTCGAAATTCGTCAAACTTTCCGACGGCAAGGAGATAGGATCAAAGGCACTGGTCATCGCCACTGGCGTCTCGTATCGCAAACTTGAAGTTCCCGGCCTCGAACGCCTGCAAGGAGCCGGCGTTTACTATGGCGCAGCAATGACTGAAGCCGCTTCCTGTAAGGATGAAGACGTCTTCGTCGTCGGCGGCGCTAACTCTGCTGGCCAGGCCGCCATGTTCTTCTCGAAATATGCCCGCCGCGTGGTCATGCTGGTGCGCGGGGGTTCCCTCACCATCAGCATGTCGCAATATCTCATCGAGCAGATTCGCCAGACTCCCAACATTCATGTCGAGTACAACAGCCAAATCACGGAAGCCTTTGGCAATGACCGCCTCGAATCGCTGTCCGTCCTGTGCTCCACCAGCGGCGAGACCCAGAAAGTCTCCGCAACCTCCCTATTCATTTTTATCGGCGCCGCTCCGGGAACCGAATGGCTCGCCGGCATCGTCCAGCGCGACGACAAAGGTTTCATCCTTACCGGACCCGACCTTCTGACCGACGGGAAACTGCCCAAGGGCTGGCCGCTTGACCGTCAACCCTGGCTTCTCGAAGCCAGTGTGCCGGGTATCTTCGTCGCGGGCGACGTCCGTTACCGCTCCATCAAACGCGTGGCTTCTGGAGTCGGTGAAGGCGCGAATGCCGTACAATTCGTTCATCAATATTTGGGATCGGTGTGAGATGAGCACTCCCGCCAACGCTGCACAAATCGAAAGCATGGTCCGCGGTTTAAAGACCAACCCGGTTTTCGCCGATCTGCCCGACCTCGATCTCGTTTGGCTGGCCGATCATATGGAGGAGCTTCATCTCGACACCGGCGAAGTCATCGCCCGGGCCGGCGACCCCGTCGAGTATATGGTCATCATCCTTGACGGCGAAATGCAGGTCGAACTCCCCGACGAACCCGGTACCCCCCGCTTCATCGCGCGCAAAGGACAGGTCACCGGCGCATTGCCCTTCTCCCGCACCAAGAATTTTATGGGCACAGCCCGCGCCGCTCTTCCCTTGCATGCCCTGCGTTTGCACTCCCGCCATTTCCCGGAAATGCTGCAGCACATTCCCGTTCTGGCCCAGCGCCTGGTCGGCGTTATGTCCGACCGCATCCGCGAAGCCACCCGCCAGGAAACTCAGCGCGACAAACTCATGGCCCTTGGCAAACTCTCCGCCGGCCTCGCTCATGAACTCAACAATCCCGCCGCGGCCGCTCAACGCGCCGCTAAAAGTCTCAAGGAAGGCATGGACAATGTCCGCGCTGCCAGCCTCCGCCTCCTCGCCCATCCCCTCTCCGCCGAACAGCGTCAGGCCGTTGTGCAATTCGAACGCGAAGTCACCGAAGGCGTCGCCGAGAAAAGCGACTCCCACCCCGATCCTGTCGCGCTCGCCGATCGCGAAGCCGAATTAACCGAATGCCTCGATGCTCACAAAGTCGAAGAGCCTTGGAAGATCGCCGGCCCACTCGCCGAAGCCAATGCTGACCTCGACAAAATGGAAGCCTTGCGCGCTCAGGTCGGCGACACCGTACTCATCGACGCTCTCCGCCGCATCGCCGCCGTCATCACCATCTTCCGCCTGATCCACGAAATTGATAACAGCACCAAGCGGATCAGCGAATTGGTTACCGCCATCAAGCGCTACTCCTATATGGACCAGGCCTCCTTGCAGGAAGTGGACGTGCGCGAGGATCTCGACAACACTCTGAAAATTTTTGGCCATTGGCTCAAAAAATCGATCACCGTTGTCCGCGACTACGATCCGCAACTCCCGCGCGTCTGCGCTTACGGCAGCGAACTCAATCAGGTTTGGACCAACCTCATCGACAACGCTATCGACGCCATGAACGGGCAGGGCGAACTCCGCATCCGCGCCCGCCGCGACCTCGACGCCGTCTGCGTCGAAATCAGCGACACCGGCCCAGGTATCCCTCCTGAGATTAAATCGCGCATCTTTGATCCCTTCTTCACCACCAAGCCGGTGGGCGAAGGCACCGGCCTCGGCCTCGACACCGTCATGCGCATCATTCAAAAACATCATGGCAGCATCGAAGTGAAATCTAAGCCGGGCGACACGCGATTCCTGGTTCGCGTTCCCTTTCTACAGCCCAGGGTTCACACAAATCACGATTCCCATCACGAAAAGCAGGAAGCCTCATGAGCCGGGACTGTTCTCATTTCAGCCACATCAAAGAGGTTCGCCCGCACACCAAAGGCTGCGAAGAATGCCTCAAAATGGGCGATACTTGGGTCCATCTTCGCTTATGCCGTGAATGCGGGCACGTTGGCTGCTGCGACTCTTCCAAAAATAAACACGCCACCAAACACTTTCACAACACCAAGCACCCGATTGTCCAGTCGATCGAGCCCGGCGAAGACTGGATGTGGTGCTACCTCGACGAAATCATGCTCGAACCCTGAGTGTTTGTGGTTCGGCAGCCCTGCTGCTGCCTTCATGCCATCTCTCCGGCATCTGCCGCCAGCCCTGCCGTTGGAACCACTGAATCGACTCCGCTATTATTCCCCATGACTAAAATCGCCTGCCAAGCCCTGCTCTTCGATCTCGACGGCGTTCTTGTGGACTCCACCCCCGCCGTAGCCCGCGTCTGGAACATCTGGGCCCGCAAACATGGCTTCGACCCCGAAGAAACGATTCGCAAAGCCCACGGCCGCCCCAGTCTCGCCACCATTCGCGAACTTCTCCCCAACGCCGATCACGCCGCCGAAAATGCCATGGTCGAAAAAATGGAAATTGAAGACGTCGAAGGCGTAGTTCCCCTCCCCGGCTCCGCCGAACTCCTGCAAGCACTCCCCGCGGGCCGCTGGACCGTCGTCACCTCCTGCACTCGTAAGCTCGCTTTAGTACGACTGCGCGTTGCCGGTCTTCCCGTCCCCGAAAAAATCGTCACGTCTAACGACATCACCAACGGCAAACCGCATCCCGAGCCTTATGCAAGGGGAGCTCAGCTGCTTGGCGTTGCGCCGCAAGATTGCGTCGTCTTTGAAGACGCTCCGGCCGGCATTCGCTCCGGCAAGTCCGCGCGCGCCCGCGTAGTCGCTTTCCAGACGACCGAACGCGACGACCTCCTCCGTGCGGCCGGCGCCGACTGGATCGTTAAAGATGCCTCTTCCATCTCCCTGTACTCTGATCCTAAAAACGATGGCCTCTCCCTTCTTCTCCGCAACCCTTTATAATCTCGACCGCTCCCAGCGCCCGTCGGAGTAGTGGCATCGCCGAAATTGTTATCCTGGCCCGCGCAAAGAGCGAACGATCGCGCACTCTCAATCCCACCGCAAAATTCTCCTACACCGCCGCACAGCCTCGCCAACCCGAGCGCCCTTTTGACTGTCCGTGCGTCTCACCAGTAGAATCTGTTGCCTGCTAGGGGACTCTCTTTAATCCGTCTTAGGAGCTAACGAATGAATCGTCTATCCCGCTATGGGATTTTCGCGGCGTTGTTTGCCCTCGCCTTAAATGCGTCTGCCGTCGTCCGCGGGCAGGATAAGCCCGACGACAAAGCCACCGCTGACAAAGACAAAAAGCCCGAAGGCCCGGCCCCCAAAGAGGAATCCTCGGCCACCGATCACACCATCAAGCTCGGTTCGCAGTCCATCCCATACAAAGCCACGGCACAAACCATCCTGCTGAAAGACGACAAAGGCGAACCCATCGCTCTTGTTTACTCCACCTCCTACACCCGCAGCGACGTCAAAGATCCCGCCACTCGCCCCATCGCGTTCCTCTATAACGGCGGCCCTGGTTCCTCTTCCGTCTGGCTGCACATGGGCTCTTTCGGCCCGCGCCGCGTCGTCACCGTCAACGCTGCGATTACTCCGCCCGCTCCCTACAAGGTCGAGGATAACGCCTACTCCCTTCTCGACAAATGCGACCTCGTCTTCATTGATCCCGTCGGCACCGGCTTCAGCCATGCCGTTGGCAAATCCGAAAACAAGAATTTCTGGGGAGTCGATCCGGATATCCACTCCCTCGGCCAGTTCATCGAGCTTTACATCACCCGCAACAATCGCTGGAACTCTCCCAAATTCCTCATCGGCGAAAGCTACGGCACCTTCCGCTCCGCCGCTCTCGGCAACTACCTCCAGGACCACTACAACATCTATCTCAACGGCATCGTCCTCATTTCCTCCGTCCTCGATCTCGGCACCATCTCCTTCTATCCCGGCACCGATAACGCCTACATTTATTACCTCCCGAGCTACGCAGCCACCGCCTGGTATCACAAAATGTTGAAAGATCGTCCGGACAACGTGAACGCCTTTATTGACGACGCTCGCAAATTTGCCTCTGGCGAATTCGCCGCGGCCTTGATGAAAGGCGACGCGCTCTCGGACTCTGAAAAGGCCGACATTGCCAGGAAGATGGCCCGCTATACCGGACTCAGCGAAGACTATCTGGTCAAGGCCAATCTCCGCGTCAATCTTTTTCAATTTATGAAAGAACTCCAGCGCAGCCGCGGACTCACCACCGGTCGTCTCGACGCCCGCTTTTCCGGACCCACCTACGATCTGCTCGGCGAATTCGCCGAATATGATCCCCAGGAAACCGCCATCAGCGGCGCCTTCGTCGCTGCCTTCAATTCCTACGTCCGTGAAGATCTGAAATTTGGCGCCGACAAGACCTACCAGGTCGCGGCCAACTTCAATGGCGCGCAATGGGAGTGGAAACACCAGGGCGCCGGAGACAACTTTGGCTTCCCCGGTTCACCGAATGTCGAAGCCGATCTGGTTAGCGCCATGATCTCCAATCCGCACCTCATGGTCGAAGTCGAAAACGGCATCTACGACTTGGCGACCCCGTTCTTCGCCACCGAACAGACCATGGACCATCTCGGCCTCTCCTCCAACCTTCGCAAAAACATCAAGCTGCAATACTACGAAGCCGGCCACATGATGTACGTGCGCCCCGAAGACTTGGCCCACTTGAAAACTAACGTAGCCAACTTCATAGATACCGCTTCCAAACCCTAGTCTGGTCTCCGCTTTCGTCTGGCCGGGGCACAACGGCGCTGCGCCCCGGTAATCTTCACGCTACCTCCGCAGCAATTCCCCGTCCTTCCTCCCGACCAATATCCGATACTAGTACCTGCTTCAGCTAAACCTTTTACAGGTCAACGTCCAAGTACATGAGCGCCATAACGCAAACGCTTCCAGAAGCACCCGCTGCTCCTCAAACCGAGCCGCGCACACCCGGCCTTAACCAACTCATCTTGGCCATGCTCAAGTCCGGTGGCCACATCAGCGACCTCATCTTTTCCCCTGGCCGCGCCCCGCAGGTCGAAAAGAGCGGCCAACTGGTCGAGCTCAAGTTCAAAGGGTTGGAAATGCTGAAACCCCAGGACACCCGCGCCATCGCCTATGAGCTTATGGGCAAGAACGAAATCCCCATCCGCAAGCTCGAAACAGAAGGTTCCGCCGACCTCTCCTATGGCATTAACGGCGTCTCGCGCTTCCGCGTAAACATCTTCCGGCAGCGCGGCAGTTGCGCCATCGTTATGCGCGTCATCCCCGACAACATTCCTAGTTTCGAAGATCTCAAACTCCCCACCGTTCTCCAGGAAATCGTCGAACTCCGCAACGGCGTGGTCCTCGTCACCGGACCCACCGGTTCCGGCAAATCCTCCACTCTGGCCGCGATCATTGACAAAATGAATCAGGACAAGGCCTACCACATTCTGACCATCGAAGATCCCATCGAGTTCCTCCACCGCCACAAGCGCGCCACCATTCACCAGCGCGAACTTCACTCTGACACGCCCACCTTCGCCTTGGCCCTCCGCGCCGCTTTGCGCCAGGCTCCCAAAGTCATCCTGGTCGGCGAGATGCGCGACCGCGAAACCATCGAAATCGCTCTCGAAGCTTCCGAAACCGGCCACCTCGTCCTCTCCACTCTTCATACCATTGACGCCGCCAAAACCGTCGAACGCATTGTCGGTGTTTTTCCGCTTGCCGATCAGCAAGCCATCCGCACTCGTCTTGCCAAGGCTTTCCGCTTCATCGTTTCCCAGCGCCTGCTTCCGCGCAAAGATGGCAACGGCCGCATTGCCGCCGTCGAAGTCCTCAAGTCCACCATGCGCACTCGCGAATACGTCGAAAAGGGTGAATCCGAAGGCAAGTCTCTCCTCGATGCAATGCGCGACGGCTCCAACGACGGTATGCAGCACTTCGACGCCGAACTCAACCAATATATCCGCGCTGATCTCGTGGACTTCGATACCGCCATGGGTTTCGCCACCAACGCCGGCAACCTCCGCCTCGAAATGCAGGACTACCTCGACGACCCCAAACACCGCCGCAGCAAACCCGCCGGCACCGATCCCGACCTCGAGCCCTGATTTTCCGAGTACCTCAGCGAGCGGGCTTGCATCACTGGCGCGGGAAGGCCACGGTACCGCGCCACCACTCCGCCGCTTTTTTGATTCACCATCCTATTCTTCCGCTTTGACCCGTGTATTTACGCTTCACTTGCGGGCGCCCCTCTTCCTGTATCATTCTCACCGATGCTCTGTCCCGATCCCCCCGATCTCGAACCTCTCCAGCACACTCTGCACTACTCCCTGATCACCGGCGCTGTTCTACTCGCCATTCAGTTCGCTTTTCCTCGTTCCGCCGAACGCATCGCCAGCCTCACGTGGCGCAACCTCGCACCGCTCGCGCGCAGGGCTGTTCTCACTGGCTGCCTGCTCTTTCTCGCTGTCGTCCTGCTCCGCGTGGCCCTGCTTCCGCGCTTCCCCGTACCCGTCCCCGGCATCCACGACGAGTTCAGCTTCCTCCTGATGGGCGACACCTTCGCCCACGGCCGCTTCTCCAACCCGCCCCATCCCATGTGGGTCAGCTTCGAGACCTTTCACGTCAACTGGTTCCCGCGCTACGCATCCATGTATCCGCCCGCCCAGGGCCTATTCCTCGCCCTCGGCGAACTCTTCGGGCAACCCTGGATCGGCGTCCTCCTCAGCTGCGCCGCCATGTGCGCCGCTATCTACTGGATGCTTCTCACCTGGTTTCCTCCGCGCTGGGCTCTGCTCGGCGGGGCCATCGTGTGGCTCAAGTTCTGCGTTGTCAGCTACTGGGTCAACAGCTACTGGGGAGGGGCAATCGCCGCCGCCGCTGGTGCACTTCTGCTCGGCGCGCTCGGCCGGCTTCGTCGCGAGCCGCGGGTCCGCGACGCTTTGCTGCTCGCTCTGGGCCTGAGCATCCTTGCTAACAGCCGCCCTTTTGAAGGATTCCTCTTCAGCCTGCCCGCCGGGTTCTATCTGCTCTATCTCCTTTTTCGTCCGGCGGCGCGTGGCGATTCTTCATCACGCCGCAAAATCATTTTGCTGCCCGTCGCCGCCGTCCTCCTGTTCACTGCGACGGCCATGGCTGTTTATAACCACAACGTCACCGGCCACGCCATGCTCTTTCCGGAAAGCCTGAATGTCCGCACCTATCACACCGCGCCAATGTTTCTCTTTCAGGCCGCCAAGCCGGCGCTGCACTACCACAATCAGCAGTTCGAGGATTTCTACAACGGATGGGAACGCGAGGAATTCGACCACACCTGGGAAAGCGTGAAATGTCTGACCTGGCTGAAAACGGTGCGCATTTTCTCCGCGTATAGCTGGTGGGGCATGCTGCTCGCGGCGCCTGGACTCTATTTTGTGCTTCGCGACGCGCGTATGCGTCTGGCCTGGATCATGCTCGCGATGGTCGCCGCCGGCGCCTTTGTAGTTGTGTGGGCCAACGCGCACTACATTTCGCCCGCAACCTGCGTGCTGATTCTATTTTTTCTGCAAGCTTTGCGCTATCTGCGCCAGATGCGCCCGGCAAATCCGCGCTGGAAGAACTGGCGCTGGGGAGCGATCCTCGCACGCACTTCCGTGCTCCTGCTGCTCGCCGACACTGCGACCGCCGTCGTCAGAAAGCAATGCGACAATTTTTATTGGACCTGCCAGGGCGACGTCAGCCGCCTGGTCGTTCAGCGCAAGCTGGAAGCTCTCCCCGGTAAACACCTGGTGGTCGTTCGCTACGGAGACGACCACAACATTCACGACGACTGGGTGTATAACGGCGCGGACATTGATTCCGCCAAAGTGGTCTGGGCCCGCGAAGTTGACGAAGAACAGGACGCCAAGCTTCTTCAATATTTTCACGATCGCAGAATCTGGCTGGTCACTCCGGACACCGACAATACCTTCCTCGCGCCGTACACACCGCCGCCCGACCGCGACCAGAATTGAGAAAGAATGAAAAGGAGAACGGATGCGGGAGCGATGAAACGGCTCTCGGCGAATTTCTTCGCCCGCACCGGCACATCGTTACACCATTATTTCGTTTTTGCAGCCACCATCAAATTGTTCAAGCCCAACTCAAACGTGCGATGCTGCAACTCGCCGAAGCCCACGCGCTCCAGCATTTTGCGCACTTCGCCGACCGGAATCCTTTTCTGATGTTCGTCGCTTTCCATCTCGTCGCTGATCAGATGGAATCCATGCATCACATTCAAAATCGGATCCACCAGCGCCGCCGGCCAGGTCATGATCAGCGACCCGCCCGGCACCAGGATCCGGCAGGCCTCGCGCAGCACCGTCTCAGGATGCGTGAGGTGCTCGAACACGGCCAGCATCGTTACATGATCGAATTGCGCATCTTGAAACGGCAACCGCGCGCGCAAATCGGAATGCACCCGTTGCCAGCGCCCTTGTGTTCCGCTTTCCACCTGATCGTCCACGCCAACGCCGTGTGCAATTTTGTCTTCAGCGAAATCCAGAAACGCCATTTCCAGCCCGCAGCCCAGATCGCATACACGTGACCCCGGCATCAGGTGCGGATAGGCTGCGCGAAATCTCATGCGGGCAATGATTTGATCGATCTGGGTATAGGGCATTATTGGTCCGCGGCTTCGCGGTCACGCGGGGCAAGATCGTAGTCGCCAATATACGTGCCGCGGCTGATGCCCAGCATGCTCAAAAAGAACGATGAAAAAATAATCTGCACTCCCAGGAACATCCACATGGACCAGAATAATACGCCGCGCACTTGTGCCAACTCACCAAATCCGCTGGCCGCCCATTGCCAGGTGATGTACGCGCAGCCGGCCAAGCCCATGAGGAAAAGTCCGCCGCCCAGCAGCAGGCCGGATTCCAGGCTCACCCGCTTTAATACTCGCTTCAGCGAGACGGTATTGCGATCAAAACGCTCGGCGTAGCTGAACACTTTTGCGAACGCGCCAGTGGCCAGAATCTGCGCGCCCATCAAGGTAAAGATCACGCCAAAAATCATGGTGTGCACGTCCAGCACGATGTTGTGCGGGATTGTGCGTGGCCCCGGCAATAGCCAGAACACCAGAGACAATCCCAGCCCCATCAGCAAACCGCCCGGCAGCAGAAACAGCCAGTTCGGCGCGTACAGCAGCATGAAACGCAGATGCCGCCAGCCATCGCGGAAGCTGCGCAGGTGCGGCGGCCGTCCGCGCTTATCTTTCCACAAGGTAACCGGAATTTCCGAGATCTTAGCGCCTATCTGCGCGGCCTTGATCACAAATTCCGATGCGAATTCCATGCCGCTGCTGCGCAAATCCATCCGATCGAACACCTCGCGCGTAAATCCCCGCATCCCACAATGCGAATCGCCGATTCCGGAACGGAACAGCACGTTCAGCAGCGCAGATAGCCCGGGGTTTCCGAGGTATTTGTGGTGCCACGGCATCGCGCCCGGCTTGATCTCTCCTTCGAAGCGGTTGCCCATCACCACTTCGCTTCCCTTGCGCCACTCTTCGACGAAGCGTGGCACTTCACTGAAATCGTAGCTGTCGTCCGCATCGCCCATCACGATAAAACTGCCGCGCGCGGCGCGTATTCCCGCTTTCAAGGCTGCTCCATAGCCGCGCTGCGGCACGCGAATCACCCGTGCGCCCAGTTTCTCCGCGATTTCTATCGAGCCATCGGTCGAACCGTTGTCGCCGACCACCACTTCGCCGCGCAGGCCCGCGTCCTTTAGCGCTTTCTGCGCCTTCTCAACGCAGATGCCCAGCGAATTCGCTTCGTTCAGACATGGAATCACCACCGACACATCTAGCGCTTCGACCGCAACTTCCGTAACCAGTTGCGTCGTCAATTGCGGCCGGAGCGAGGGCGCGCGCTTGGTCTCCAACGATTCACCTCACCCAAGGAAATCGACCACCAGCAAAACTTCGGCATTCTTTACAATGGGCTCCGTTTGCTTTGCTTTTTCACGACGGGCCAGTATCATGGCGCGTCTCAGCGAGTGGCCGAGTCCCTTCATTGTCCAACAGTTTAGACGCTTCTTCCAGAGCGGTCGCCGAAGCACCCACCCGCGGGCGGCTCCTGCGGGTTCTTGGTGTGTGGTTCGGCATCGCCGCGGCCATCGGCAACACCATCGCCGCCGGCATTGTTCGTTCGCCCGGCGACATCGCGCAGTGGCTGCCCAAGCCATTTCTTTTTCTCAGTGCCTGGGTGGTCGGCGGACTTTACGCGTTGGTGGGTGCGTCCTCCATGGCCGAACTTGCCGCCGCCATTCCGCTGAGCGGCGGGCAGTATAATTTTTCGCGCCGTGGGCTTGGCGAATTTGCCGGGTTTTTGGTCGGCTGGAGCGATTGGCTCTCCACCTGCGGCACGGCGGCCGCCGTCGCTATCGTCATCGCCGAATACACGGCGACGTTTCTGCCCTTGCTCAACGGCAAGGCGGTGTTGTTCCGATACGAATTCACGTACCAGCAGATCGCGGCGGTTCTGATCATTTTCGGTTTTTTTGTTTTGCAATGGCGCGGCATCAAGTGGGGCAGCAACGCGCAATTGATCACGGCGGCACTCAAAACCGGAGCTTTCGTCGTGGTTGTCGCCGCGTGCTTTCTCCTGGGCGGCCACGCGCGTAGCGAGGCGTCCGCCACTTCGGCTGCGTTACCTCCATTGCCTTCCGGTTGGCCGCTGGTCGCCGCCTTCATGCTGGCGCTGCAAGCGGTTCTGTACACGGTGGACGGCTGGGATGGCGTGGTCTATTTCGGCGAGGAGGTCCGTAACCCGGGCCGGGAAATTCCGCGGGCCATCTTCGGCAGCGTTTTTTCGATCATGGGTATCTACCTGCTCATCAATCTTGCCGTGCTGTACGTGCTGCCGATGAACCAGATCGCCGGAAACAATTTCTCGCTAGGTACGGCGGCGGAGCGGATTTTCGGGACGTACGGAGACGCGGTGATCCGCGCCATCATGATTGTTTCGCTGCTGAGCTGCCTGAACGCCAACCAGCTCTTTTGTTCGCGTACGCTGTACAAAATGAGTTACGACGGACTGTTCTTTCGCACGGCAGCCGGCGTGAACCGCGGAGGAACACCCGTAACGGCCCTCCTGCTCAGCACCATCGTCGGAATCATTTTTGTGCTCGGCACCTTCGAGCGCGTCATCGCCATGCTCTCGTTTTTCTTCGTTGCCAACTACACGCTGTCCTACGCCAGCCTATTCATGTTGCGCAGGCGAGAGCCGGACATGCCGCGACCTTACCGCGCCTGGGGCTATCCCTGGACGACCGGCATCGCGCTGGCCGCATCCGCGATTTTTCTGATTGCGTCACTGCTCGAGGATCGACACAACGCACCGATCGCGTTCGCCATCCTGCTGATCAGCTATCCCGTCTTTCGCGTCTTGAAGCTAGTCTCTCGCGCGCCGCGCGCGACATGAGTTAGTGTGGCCCGATCATTTTTGAGCCGCGTTTGTCAGCCTGATTCGCGCGCGGCGAGGATCTCAGCGCCCGTCAAGCCCGGGCGGCGTCATTCCGAGTCCAGGCGTCATTCCGAGCGAAGCGAGGAATCTTTCTTCGATTGCTGATGCGCTTGCGGTCAGACCCTTTCCGCGATGGACTTGGCCTGCAGGAAGTGCAGCAAATAGTCCTTGCCGCCGGTCTTGGAATCTGTGCCCGACATATTGAATCCGCCAAATGGATGCGCGCCCACCATCGCGCCGGTGCACTTGCGATTCAGATACAAATTGCCAACGTGAAAGGTCTCTTCGGCCTTTTCCAGTTTGGCTTTGTTTTTGGAGTACACCGCGCCGGTCAGCCCGAATTCGGTGTCATTCGCAATCTGCAGCGCTTCTTCAAAATCTTTGGCCTTGATTACTGCCAGCACCGGACCAAAAATTTCTTCCTGCGCAATCCGGGCCTTGGGATCCACGTCGGCAATAATCGTCGGCTGCACAAAGTAGCCGTCGCCCGGCGCGCGACCACCGCCCAGCACGACCTTGCCTTCCTTCTTTCCAACTTCGATGTAGTTGAGAATTCCCTTCATCGCGCCTTCACTGACCACTGGCCCCATATAGTTCGCGGGATCCTCCGCGGGCCCGACCGTGACCTTTTTCGCGCGCTCTACCAGTTTCTGCAAGAACGCGTCGTAAACCTTTTCCGAAACAATCGCGCGCGAACAAGCCGAGCATTTTTGCCCCTGATAGCCGAACGCTGCCTGTGCCACGCCTTCGACCGCGGCGTCCACATCCGCCTCTTCGTCCACCACCGTCGCGTCTTTGCCGCCCATTTCCAGCACGGCGCGCTTGATCCACAACTGCCCGGGCTGGCGCTTTCCTGCTGCTTCACTGATGAGCAGCCCCACATCTTTCGATCCGGTGAACGCGATGAAACGCGTCTTGGGATGCTTCACCAGCGCGTCGCCGGCCACTTCTCCTTCACCGGTGACAAATTGCAGGGCCTCTTTCGGAACACCAGCTTCATAGAGAATTTCGACCATTTTGGCTGCAATGACCGGCGACTCTTCCGAGGGCTTCAGCACCACGGTGTTGCCCGCGACCAGCGCCGCGGCAGTCATACCCGTCGCGATCGCGGCCGGAAAATTCCACGGCGGAATCGCCGCGCCGGCGCCCAGCGGGATATACGTCATGAAATTCCGCTCATTCTGATAGGGGACTACCTTGTGTGGGCCGGCCAGCCGGAGCATTTCGCGACCGTAAAATTCCAGGAAGTCGATGGTTTCGGCGACGTCGGCGTCCGCCTCGACCCACGA
>Ga0187821_10000104_pt1 | contig 15577 bp, 16 predicted proteins | sample NC_wetland_sal_i_20_FD_132442 | JGI IMG/M metagenome (GOLD analysis project Ga0187821, IMG submission 132442) | Wetland sediment microbial communities from Neuse River Estuary, North Carolina, USA - SourceSoil_1 | ecosystem: Environmental > Aquatic > Freshwater > Wetlands > Sediment | place...
CGGACCGACACCCCGCCCCAGACGAGGACCTGGCGCGAGTCGTTGAACGAGAAGACCACGACGATGAGGATCGGCACGTACAGGAACAGGTACACGAACGCCCCGTGGGCCCGGAACAGCATCTCGACCGGATCGCGCAGCCGGCCGAGCGCTCGCGGCCCGGAACCGGCCGCGACTGCTCCACTCCTCCGCGTCCCCGCGGCCGCGCTCACAGCAGCGACACCTCGCGGCCCGGAGCCGCGCGGCTGAGGATGCGGAGATAGCCCGCGACCACGACGAGCATGACGCCGATCAGGACGACGGCGGCGGCGGATCCGAGCGGCCAGTTGCGACTGTCGGTGACCTGGTTCGCCATGAACGTGCCCAGGTAATAGCTCTTGCCGCCACCGAGGATCGAGGGGATCACCCACTCGCCCGTGAGGGGCACGAAGACGAGAAGCACGCCGGCCGCGACGCCGGGCAGCGTGAGCGGCCACGTGACCTGGCGGAACGTCGCCCAGCGGCTGGCGCCGAGATCCTTCGACGCCTCGACGAGCGCCGGGTCGAGCCGCTCCAGCGCGACGTAGAGGTCCGATTCCGCGGTTTCGGTCAGAAATCCGAGCCCGCCCAGGTTGACGCCGAGGATCGGAAGGTCGGTGCGCGACGCCTCCCGGGCCGCGGCGAGGAAGGTGCCGTCGCCTCCCAGGACCAGAAGCGCGTCGACGCGCGAGACGAGGGACCGGAGCGGAACGCCTGGCCCGGCGCCGCGTGCCGCGGTCGCGATGTCGCGCTCCAGGAGGACGCGGATGTCACGCCCGCGCAGCCACCGCACGAGCGCGGGGAGCAGCGCCCGCGCTCCCTTCTTCTCCCGATTCCCGACGATCCCGATTCGGCGGGGCGGAAGGGTCATGCGTTCGATCCGACCGGCGCCAGAGGCGAAGGTACGGGTCGGGGTTCCTCCTTGAGCCAGCGCTCGATCTCCCGGGCGATCGATTTCGCGTCGAGCCCGGCCTGGCGCAGGAGGGAATCGCGCGTGCCGTGATCGAAGAACCGGTCGGGGATGCCGAAGCGGATGGTGCGGATCGCCGGGCCCGCCGCCCGCGAGGTGGCCTCCAGCACGGCGTCCCCGAAGCCGCCCGGGAGCGCCCCCTCCTCCACGGTGGCCACGCGCCCGGTGCGTCGCGCCCACTCCAAGATCAGCCGCTCGTCGAGCGGCTTTGCGAACCGGGCGTTGATCACCGCGGCCGAGAATCCCATCGCGGCAAGGAGCGCGGCCGCCGCCCGGGCCTCCGGAACCATCGTTCCGTACGCCACCAGCACGAGATCCGTGCCCGGGTCGAGGAGCTCCGCCTCCCCGATCCGAAGGGGGACCGGCGTCGGATCCATCGGCACGCCGAGACCCGAGCCCCGGGGATATCGAACCGCGATCGGTCCTCCGCTGTAGGCGGCCATCGTGGCGAGCATGTGCCGGAACTCGTTCTCGTCCTTGGGAGCCATGAGCACGAAGCCGGGAAGGCAGCGTAGATACGCGATGTCGAAGACGCCGTGGTGCGTCGCGCCGTCCTCCCCGACGAGCCCGGCCCGATCCAGCGCGAACCGCACCGGAAGATTCTGCACGGCCACGTCGTGGACGATCTGGTCGTAGGCCCGCTGCAGGAACGTGGAGTAGATCGTGGCGAAGGGCTTGGCCCCCGCGGCGGCCAGGCCGGCCGCGAAGCACGTGCCGTGCTGCTCGGCGATGCCCACGTCGTGGAAGCGGTCCGGGAACGCGGTCGCGAACTTCGCGAGCCCGGTCCCGTCGGGCATGGCCGCCGTGATCGCGACGATCGCGGGGTCTCCGGCCGCGAGCTCGCAGAGGGTCTGCCCGTACACCTCGGTGTAGGCCGGCGCGGAGGGCTTCTTGGCGCTCGTGCCGGTCAGCTTGTCGAAGGAGCTCACGCCGTGGTACTTCCGGGCGTCCTCCTCGGCGAAGCGGTAGCCTTTCCCCTTGCGCGTCAGCGTGTGGAGGAGCACCGGCCCCTTCATGTCCCGGAGCTGCTTCAGCACGTCGACGAGGGTGGTCAGATCGTGCCCGTCGATCGGACCGTAGTACTTGAAGCCGAACTCCTCGAAGAGGATGTTCGGAACCACCAGGTTCTTCATGCTCTCCTTGATCCGCCGCACGAGGGAGCGCGCCTTGCCTCCGGCGGGCACCTTGCCGAGAAGCTCCCAGACATCGGTCTCCAGCCTCCGGTACACCGGGGCGGACGTGATGCGCGTGAGGTACCGCGCGATGGCGCCGACGTTGGGGGAGATGGACATGGAGTTGTCGTTCAGGACCACGAGGAGATCGGTTCCCACCACGCCCGCCTGATTCAACCCCTCGAACGCGAGCCCGCCGGTCAGGGCGCCGTCCCCCACCACCGCGATCACCTTGTGGCTCTCCTTGGCGAGATCGCGGGCGCAGGCGAAGCCGAGGGAGGCCGAGATCGCCGTGGAGGCGTGGGCGGTGCCGAAGGGGTCGTACTCGCTCTCCGCCCGGCGGGGGAATCCGGAGAGGCCGCCCTCCTGCCTGAGGGTCTCGAAGCGGTCGTTCCGGCCCGTGAGGATCTTGTGCCCGTAGCTCTGGTGGCCCACGTCCCAGACGAGGATGTCGCGCGGCGTGTCGAACACGTAGTGGAGGGCGATCGTGAGCTCGACCGTGCCGAGACTCGGCGCCAGATGGCCGCCGGTCTTGGAGACCACGTGCACGATGCGCTCGCGGATCTCCGCGGCCACGTCGGGGAGCGCCTCGATCGGTAGCTTCTTCAGATCCTCGGGAGACCGGATCGAATCCAGATGATGGGTGCTCACGGGCCTCCCGGCGGGCGGAAGAGGGCGATGGAGAACAGGACGCCGATGACGGCCCCCACGAGCACCTCGAGCGGCGTGTGCCCCAGGAGCTCCCGGAGGCGGTCCTGGGGGGGCCCCGGAAGCTGGATGTGCTCGTGAAGGATCCGGTTCAAGAGCGTCGCTTGACGTCCCGCCGCGCGCCTCAGGCCCGCGGCGTCGTACATGACGATGAGGCTGAAGAATACGACCACGTTGAACAGGACGGAGTCGAAGCCTTCCAAGAGCCCCACGCACGTGCTGAGCGCCGAGACCGACGCCGCGTGCGAGCTGGGCATTCCTCCTGTTTCCACGAGCCTTCGAACATTGATTTTCTTCTCCCGGAGAAGGAACGTCAACACCTTGCTCAGCTGCACCAGGAAGCCGCAGGCGAGGGCGTGGAACAGCGGATTGGAAGCGGGCGACAGCGCCATGGGCTCTCCTCCCCTCCCTTAGCTCGTCCGGCCGAGCAGGAACTCGGTCAACGACTGGAATTCCGCGGCGCGGCGCCCGAGCCCGGCGGCGATGCGGCGCGCTTCGCGCAGCAGCCTCTCGGCTTCCCGCTCCGAGCGCTCCACGCCCACGGCGGCGGGCGCGGTCGCCTTCCCGCGCGCCTTGTCCGAGCCCACGGCCTTGCCGATCTTCTTCCGGCTGGAGCGGACGTTCAGGAGATCGTCTCCGATCTGAAACGCGAGCCCCACCCGGGCGCCGTACTCGCTGAAGCGCCGCTTCAGGGCCGGGGACGCTCCGCCGATCTCGGCTCCGAGGAGAAGCGAGCCGCGGATGAGCATGCCGGTCTTGCGCGAGTGCATCGCGAGGACGCGCCGGAGCGGCACGCGCTTCCCCTCCGAGAGGAGGTCCATCGCCTGTCCGCCGATCATGCCCTGGGGCCCGGTGGCCTCGGTCACGATCCGGATCAGCGCGCGCGGATCCCGCGCCTTGCCGAGCGGCGAGGCGGCGAGGGTCTGGAACGCGATCGCGAGCAGCGCGTCCCCCGCGAGGATCGCCATGCCCTCGCCGAACACGATGTGGTTGCTCGGGCGTCCTCGTCTCAGGTCGTCGTCGTCCATGCCGGGGAGGTCGTCGTGGATCAGAGAGAACGTGTGGATCATCTCCAGGGCGACCGCGGCGGGAATGGCGGGTGCGCTCGACCCTCCCGCCGATTCGCAGGCGAGGAGGCAGAGGGCCGGCCGCAGACGCTTCCCGCCCGCGAAGACGCTGTAGCGGATCGCCGCGTGAAGCGGTCGCGGCTCCTCGCGCGCGCTCGGCAGCCGCGCGTCCAGCGCTCGGTCGATCCGCCGCCGGGCCCGCTCGAGGTAGCGCTCAAAAAGGGAGTTCGTCGGCCCCACGTTCCTCCTCGGTTTCGGTTGCCGCGCGCGTTCCCGCGGCGGCCACCCCCTCATCGGCCAGCCGGTGGATGCGCTTCTCCGCCTCTCCCAGGACCGCGGTGCACTGCTTCACCAGCTTGATCCCCTCCTCGAAGGATCGGATCGATTCCTCGAGCGACAGGTCGCCCCGCTCCATGTGGTGGACCAGCTCCTCGAGCCGCTTCATCATGGACTCGAAGGAGGCGGCGGGTGCCGCGAGATCCGCGTCGGATTCCTTCCGCTTCATGACGCCTCCTTCCCGGACTTCTCCGGCGTGGCGCTCTCCCGGATCACCTCGGTGATGCGGGCTCCGGCTCGCGCGTCGAAGAACTGGACCTCGATGGGGTCGCCGGGGCGAAGCTCGGAGCCGCGCTTGCGGAGCATCTCGCCGCTCTCGCTCCAGACAAGGGCGTACCCCCGCTCCAGCACGCGGTGGTGATCGAAGGACTCGAGGAGCCGCATCTGGCTTTGGACCCGTTCCCGGTGGCGGGCCAGCCCCGTGGTCATCGCCCGCTCCAGGTTGCGGCGGCAGGATCCGACTCGGTCGCGAGCCTGGGCGAGGGAGCGGCCGGGCGAGTGCGATTGGAGACGGGCGCCGCACCGGTCGACTTTGGCCCGGCGCACCGTAACCCAGTCGCGGAGCGCCCGGGTGATCATCCCCTGGAGCCTGTCCAGCTCCTGCTGCCCTTCGCGGATCCGCCATGCGGGCTCCCTCAGGGCGCGATGGCTCCCGAGGCCCTGGAGCCGCGACCGCGCGTGGGCCAGCTCGCCCAGGATCCGTCTCCGGGCGTGCTGGCTCATGTCCGCGAGCTTCTCCCGAATCGCTCCGATCTCCTTTACGACGATCTGGGCCGCGTGGGTCGGAGTGGCCGCGCTCTCGTCGGCCGCAAGATCCGCCAGCGTGGAATCGGTCTCGTGCCCTACCGCCGAGACGACCGGGATCGCGGAGGCGACGATGGCCCGCACGACCGCCTCCTCGTTGAACGCCCACAGATCCTGTAAGGAGCCCCCGCCGCGCCCCACGATGAGGACATCCACGCCCCTCCGCTCGTTCATCCTCGCGATGGCCCGCGCGATGTCCCGCGCGGCCCCGTCGCCCTGGACGCGGGTATCCGCGAAGACGATGCGGGCGTACGGCGCGCGCGCCCGGAGGACGCGCACCATGTCGTGCAGCGCGGCGCCGTCCTCGGACGTGACGATCCCGATCCGCGTGGGGTAGAGCGGGAGCCTGCGCTTCCGACCGGTCGCGAAGAGCCCCTCCAGCTCGAGCTTCTTCCTGAGGGCATCGAAGCGAGCCTGGAGCGCGCCGTATCCGATGGGCTCCACGCGGAGAGCCCGGATCTGGTACCGGCCCGATTTCTCGTAGACGGTGAGCTCTCCGTAGACCTGGAATGCCAGCCCGTTCTGGAGCGCCGCGAGCATGGCCGGCGTGGCCCGGTCGGCATACAGCACCACGTCGATCTGGGCCGTGGCGTCCTTCAGCGAGAAATAGGTGTGCCCGCTGGAGGACGTTCCCTTGTAGCCGGCGACCTCGCCCTGCACGGTGACGGGGCCGAAGGCGTCCTCGAGGGCGTTCCGGATGCCCCGGGTGATCTCGGAAACCGTGAAGATGTGGTCGGCGGCCATTCCCGAACGAGGCAGCGGCAGGGGCGCCGGACGCCCGCGCTGGCTCATCGCGCGCGCCCCTGCATCTCCACCGCGTCGGCGAGGTTGCTCAGGAGAAACGCCACCGTCATGGGGCCGACGCCCCCCGGCACCGGAGTCACCGCGGAGGCCACCCCGCGCACGGACTCGGAGTCCACGTCGCCTTCGTACCTGGGCCCTCCCGGCGTCACGGGCTCGATCGCGTGGATGCCGACATCCACGATCACCGCTCCGGGGCTCACGTGGCGTGCGGTCACGCACCGGCGCTTCCCCATCGCGACGATCAGGATCTCCGCCTCCCGGGTGATGGCCTCGAGATCACGCGTCGCGGCGTGGCAGAGGGTGACCGTCGCGTTCATCCCGGGCGCCTTCTCCGAGAGAAAGACCGAGAGCGGACGGCCCACGATCCGGCTCCGTCCGACGATGACGACGCGCTTCCCGCTCAGGTCGCCCGCATGGCGTCTCAGGAGCTCGATCACGCCGAGGGGCGTGGCGGGCCGATGGGCCTTGAGCCCCTGCACCCAGCGCCCGACGTTCAGCGGATGGAGGCCGTCCACGTCCTTCTCCGGAGCGATGTCCTCGAGATGACGGTCCTCGTGGAGGTGGCCCGGGAGCGGCAACTGCAAGATGATCCCGTGCACGGAGGGGTCCGCGCTCAGCGCATGGAGCTTCGCGTGGAGCGTCTCGGCGTCCGTGGACGCGGGCATCCGCTCCACCCGGGCGCGCACCCCCATCCCCTCCGCCGCGCGGACCTTCGCCCTCACGTAGGGATTGCCTCCCGGGGGCTCCCCGACCGTCACGATCGAGAGGCCCGGGACGACGCCGCGGGCCACGGCGCGCGCGAGGCGCTCTCTCACCCGGGCCCGAATCTCGGCGGCCGGTTCCGTTCCGGAGAGGAGCGTGGCCGTCATGGTGTCCTTCACGAGGCTTCGGGAACGGGCGTCCGCGCGTCCAGACTCACCGCGACCCGCGCGATGTGGCGGCATCGTCCGGTCTCCTCGTCGATCTCCAGGTGCACGCCGTGGAGTCTCACCCCGCCCGTGGCCGGCTCGAAGCGCGTCGGCAGCTGGGTCAGGAATTTCCGGATGGCGAGCTCCTTCTGGACGCCGATGACCGAATCGTGCGGCCCCGTCATGCCCGCGTCGGTGAGGTAGCCGGTGCCCTTCGGGAAGATCTGCTCGTCGGCCGTCTGCACGTGCGTGTGGGTCCCGATCACCGCGGAAACGCGCCCGTCCAGGTGCCAGCAGAGCGCGATCTTCTCCGCGGTGGCCTCGGCGTGGAAGTCCACGAAGATCACCTTCGCCTGGTCCCGCATGGTCTCGAGCACGTGGTCCGCGGTGCGGAAGGGGCATTCGATGTCGTTCATGAACACCCGCCCCATGAGATTCACGACCCCGATCGGGACGCCCGCGCGGGTCCGGAACACTTTCGCGCCCGTGCCCGGAACGCCCGGCGGGTAGTTGTGAGGGCGCAGGAGGAGCGGCTCCTGGTCCAGCACCGGGAGCATCTCGCGCCGGTCCCAGATGTGGTTCCCGCTCGTCATGCATTCCACGCCGAGCGATTTCATCTCTTCCAGGATGTCCTTGGTGACGCCGAACCCCGCCGCCGCGTTCTCCACGTTGACGATGAGGAAGTCGATCCCCATCGAGGAGACGAGCTCGGGCAGGAGGTCGCGCACGGCCCTACGGCCCGGCGCGCCGAAGATGTCCGCAATGAAGAGGACGTTCATCGCATCACCTTACCGGGCGTACTCCATGGCCCGCGTCTCGCGGATCACCACGACCTTGATCTGGCCGGGGTACTGGAGCTCCTTCTCCACCTTGCGCGCGACGTCGGAGGCGAGCTGCAGCGCCCTCGAGTCGTCCACGTGCTTGGGCTCGACCAGGATCCGTATCTCGCGGCCCGCCTGGATGGCGAAGGACTTCTCCACGCCCGGGAAGCTGTCGGCGATCTTCTCCAGGGCCTCGAGCCGCTTCACGTAATTCTCGATGCTCTCGCGCCGCGCGCCCGGACGCGCGCCCGAGACGGCGTCCGCGGCCATGACGAGCGCGGCGTAGAGGTTCTCCGCCGTGGGGTCGTGGTGATGGAAGCCCACCGCCTTCACGACGTCCGGCGGCTCCCCGTACTTCTGCGCGAGATCCATGGAGATCTGCGCGTGCGCGCCCTCGACCTCGTGGGTGACCGCCTTGCCCAGGTCGTGCAGGAGCCCGCAGCGCTTCGCGATCTGGATGTCGAAGCCCAGCTGCGCCGCCATCATGCCGCAGATCCAGGCCACTTCCTTCGAGTGCTGGAGGATGTTCTGGCCGTACGAGGTGCGGTACTGGAGCCGGCCCAGGAGCTTCACGATCTCGGGGTGCACGCCGTGGAGGCCCACCTCGAGCACCGCGGCCTCGCCCAGCTCGATGATCTGCTCGTCCAGCTCCTTCTGAACCTTCGCGACCACCTCCTCGATGCGTCCGGGGTGGATCCGCCCGTCCGTCACCAGGCGCTCCAGCGCCCGCTTGGCGACCTCGCGCCGCACGGGATCGAAGCCCGACAGGATCACCGCCTCGGGTGTGTCGTCGATGATCACGTCGATGCCGGTCACGGTCTCGAAGGCGCGGATGTTGCGTCCCTCGCGTCCGATGATGCGGCCCTTCATCTCGTCGCTCGGCAGGTGCACCACGGAGACGGTGGATTCCGCGGAGTGGTCCGCCGCGCAGCGCTGGATCGCGAGGGTGATGATCTCGCGGGCCTCCCGCTCGGCGTTCCGGTTCAGATCCTCGCGGATCTCCTGGAGCTTCTTCGCGGCTTCGGAGCGGGCCTCGTTCTCGAGGTTGGTGATGAGCTGCTGCTTGGCCTCGTCGGCGGTCATCCCGCTGATCCGCTGAAGCCTCGCGTTCTGCTCGAGGAGGACCCTCTGGAGCTCCTTGTCGCGCTCCTCCAGCTGGGCGCCCTTCACCTCCAGGTCGCGCTCCAGACGCTTCTGGTCCCGGTCCTTCTTGTCCAGGACCTCGGCGCGCCGGTTCAGATTCCCTTCCAGCTCCTGGAGCTTTCGCTCCGATTGCAGCATCTCGGTCTTCTGAGCTTGAGTCTCCCGGTCCAGCTTCGCCTTCTCCCGGAACCATTCGTCCTTCGCTTCCAGGAGGGCGCTCTTCTTCTGATTCTCGGCCTCGCGCTCGGCCTCGCGCAGGATCTTCTCGGCCAGCTGCTCGGCCCCCAGCACCTTCCCTTCACCGATGCGCCGGTGCGCCGTCCAGCCGAGGAAGAACGCCGCGAGGGCCGCGCCCAGCGCGACCAGTACCATGACTAGCGGGGAATACATGTGGGTCGACCTCCGTTATATAAAAAAAGCCCCGCCCATGCCGTTCACACGAGACTTTTGAACCTGGATACTCCAGGTGGGCGCCTCAGCTTCGGGTTTGCGTGGCCCGCGTGAGGCCGGGCTGCCGCTACGCCGAAGATTCGGGCTCCCGCATTTTGAGTCGTGGCTCAAAAACGCCTGGCGTGTAACGTGCATGGCAGGGCGCCGTGATGTCGTTTTCGTTTGCGCTTCTCTTAGGTTCGTCCTCCGGGTCCGGAACGCGTCGCCAAGGGTTCCCTCATTCCTCGCGCATGCAGGCGTCGAGGGCCGAGCCCAGCGTGCGGGCCCTGGCCTTCAGATCCGCGACGAGCCGATCCCGCTCGGTCCGTTCCCGGAAGAGCTCGTCGGCGATGTTGAGCGAGGTGAGGATCGCGATCTTGGCCGGGGGGCCCGACGAGAGGCGGCGTTCGAGCTCGCGCATCTTCGAATCGACGTAGGCCGCGACCTCTCCGATGTATTCCGGATCGGCCCCCTTGATCTTGTATTCGCTACCGAAGATCGTCACGCTGAGCGTGTCGGGTTCTGTTGCCATCGCAAATCCCCTCGGATCTCAGTCTTGGCGACGGTCCTGGTCCGGAAGGCACCGGCCCGGAGGACCTCGTGAACCTTACGCGTGTACCGCCTTCTCCAAAACGGACAGCTTGACCAACATCTCCTCCACCCGCCGGGCCATGGCGCGGCGCTCATCGAGGAGCGACGTGCGCTCCTGCTCGAGGGCGTGAAGCCGCGGCTTCAAGTCCGACGCCTTCTCTTTTCCGACGGAATTCTCCAACGTCCGCACGCGGTCGCGGAGCTCGCGATTCTCCTGCTCCAGCTCCCGCTTCGCCTCGCGAAGGCGATCGAGGAGCTTCGCGGCCGTCTGAATCTTCCGCTCCAGCTGGTCCAGTTCGGCAATCATGGTCATGTCAGGGTTTTCCCGCGGCGCTCTCCACGCCGCCTCTCAGGGTGGCGCCATGAGCCAGGCCCAGCGCCCGGACCAGGTCCGAGACCGCCTGGTCCACCTCCCGATCTTGGAGTGTGCGTTCCGGTGACCGGAATTCCAGCGCGTACGCCAGGCTCTTCTTGCCGGATCCGAGCTGCTCTCCCTCGAAGACGTCGAACAGCCGGACGCTCTCGAGGAGCCCTCCTCCGCCACGCCGGATCGTCTCCTCCACCTCGCCCTGCCGGACCGCGCGGTCGACGACGATCGCGAGATCCCGCTTCACGGCGGGGTACTTCGGCAGGGGCGTGAACCGTCTCCGCGCGGGGACGACTTCCGCGATCGCGGAGAGATCCAGTACGGCCGCCCAAGCGGGCCGCTCCAGACCGGTTGCCGCCGCAAGCTGAAGCGAAACTTGCCCGAGCCGCGCGAGCTTCTTGCCGTCCGATTCGATGGAAAGGCCCGCTTCCCCGGCCCAGCAGCGCTCATGGTATGGGGCGCTCTTACGTGAGTCAATTCCCAAAGCCTCGAGAGAGGACTCCACCGCGCCCTTCAGCTCGAGGTATCGATCGGCGGAGCCGCCGGGCGCCGCCCAGGGGTCGGGCGCTCCGGTGAGAACGAATCCGATTTCGATCCGCTCCGAGCCGAGCGGCGGCGGCGAGGCGCCGAATACCTTGCCGGCTTCGACGAGGCGGGCCTCACGGAGGCCGTGTCTCAGGTTGCGTCCCGCGGCGTGCAGCAGTCCGGGCAGGAGGCTCGTCCTCAGGTGCTTGAGCTCGCGGCTCTTGGGATTCTGAACCTCCCATAGCTCGCTCTCACCCCGCTCCGGAATCACCTCGGCCGGAACCAGGCCCACCAGGGCGTTGCTGATAATCTCGTCGAAGCCAAGCCCGCAAGCGATATCCATCATGCGGCTTAGGAGAGCCGCACTGGGTGGAGACCCGACGGCTTCGCCGGAGCCTCTCCCGACGCGGGCCGGGATGCGGTCGTAGCCCACGACGCGCGCCACTTCCTCGATGAGATCCTCCTCGATTTCCAGGTCCCTCCGGTACGAGGGCGATTCGAACGTGGCGGCCTCGTCGGTCCCGCCCCACGCGCCGCTCTGCCGGATCTCGAGGCTGGCGAGAGACTCCGTGATCACGTCGCGCGATACGTCGATCCCCAGCAGCCGCGTGAGCCTCCCGCGCCGCAGGCGCACGGTACGGGGCGGCGTCTTGCCGGGCCAGAGGTCGGTGGGCGGCTGCCCCACCGTGCCCGAAGCCGTCTCCGCGAGAAGCCGCGCGGTCTCGTCGAGCGCGGTCGCCACCCCGTGGGAATCCACGCCCTGGATGAAGCGCTGGGAGGCGTCGGTGTCCAGCCCGAGGCTCCTGGCCGCGTCGCGCGTCAGCTCGGGAGAGAACTCCGCGGACTCGAGCACGACGCGCGTGGTGGCGTCGGTCACGCCCGACTCGAGGCCGCCCATGATGCCCGCGAGGGCCAGGGGCTTCTTCCGGTCGGCGATCAGGAGAACGCCCGGGCGAAGCGCCACGTCCCGTCCGTCGAGGAGCGTGAGCTTCTCCCCCTGACGCGCGCGGCGGACGACGATCTCCATCCCGTCCACTTTCGCGGCGTCGAAGGCATGGATGGGCTGCCCATGGGTGCGGAGAATGTAGTTCGTGACATCCACGACATTGTTGATGGAGCGAAACCCCGTGGCTTCGAGCCTCTGCTTGAGCCAATCGGGAGAGGGCCCGACACGCACGCCCTCGACCACGCGCGCCATGTAGCGCGGGCAATCCCGGGGATCCTCCACGGTGACGCGCGGCGGAGGCGCCTTCCCCGCCGCGGCGGGCGGCGTCACGGCCTTCACGCCCTTCCGGGCGATCGAGGCGATCTCGCGCGCCAGCCCGCGCACCGCCATGCAGTCGGTCCGGTTCGCGGTGATCTCCACATCCAGGATGGCGTCGCCCGCTCCGAGCAGGGCCTGCACGGGGCTCCCGACGGGCGGGTTCCCCGGCAGAGCCCAGATCCCCTCCGACTCCTGGGAGAGGCCCAGCTCGCGCTCGGAGCAGATCATTCCCTCGGACTCGACACCCCGGATCTTGCTCTTGCGGAGCTTCGTGCCGTCGGGAAGCTTCGACCCGATCTGCGCCACTGCGACCGCCATGCCCGCCGCGACGTTCGACGCGCCGCACACGATGGAGAGCTTGGTGGCGCCGATGTCCACCGAGCACAGGCGCAGGCGGTCCGCATTCGGGTGCTGCGACACCTCGAGGACGCGGCCGACCACGATCGCCGGATCGAGCGCTGCCCCCTGCTCGATCGAGGCGACCGGGAACCCGCGCATGGCGAGCGCGTGCGCCAGGGCTTCGGGCGTGGGCGGGAGGTCGACCCAGTCGGCCAGCCAGCCCCACGTGACTTTCATCGGCACCCCCTAGAACTGATGAAGGAAGCGGATATCGTTTTCGTAGAAGAGACGGATGTCCGGCACGCCATGGCGCAGCATGACCAGGCGCTCGATCCCCGCGCCGAACGCGAAGCCGCTGGATCGCTCGGGATCGTAGCCCACCGCGCGGAACACGTTGGGATGCACCATGCCCGCGCCCAGCACTTCGAGCCAGCCTCCCGAGAGCGGACCGCACACGCCGCAGCCTTTCCCGGAGCAGAAGAAGCAGCGGATCTCCACCTGCGCGCCCGGCTCCACGAACGGGAAATACGAAGGAGAGAAGCGCATCTCCGTGTTCGGGCCGAAATACTGCTTCAGGAACGAGTCGAGGGTGCCCTTGAGATCCGCCAGGGTGACGTTCTCGTCCACGTAGAGACCTTCCACCTGGTGGAACTCGAAGTGATGCGTGGCGTCCACGGCCTCGTTTCGATACACCCGCCCGGGGCAGATGATTCGAACGGGCGGGCGGCGCCGTTCCATGGTGCGAATCTGCACCGAGGAGGTGTGGGTGCGGAGCAGCACGTCCGGCTTCAGGTAGAAGGTGTCGGTCAGGGCGCGGGCGGGATGCCCCTTCGGCATATTGAGGGCGCCGAAGTTGTGGGCGTCGTCCTCGACTTCGGGTCCTTCGGCCAGGGAGAAGCCCATGCCGTGGAAGATCTCGTGGATCTCGGCCAGGACCTGCGAGATGAGGTGGCGGTGACCGCGCGGGGCGGCTCGTCCCGGAAGGGTGAGGTCCCGGCCCGGGTCCGCGCCGGACGGCCTGCCGTCCGCGCCCAGGCGCGCGCGAAGTTCTTCGTAGCGGCGCTCGAGGCTCTCGCGGAGCCGGTTTGCCCGCGCTCCGACCGAGGTGCGCTCCGCGGACGGGAGGTCTTTGAGTCCGCGGAGGATCTGGGTGAGCTCGCTCTTTCGGCCGAGCCAGCGGATGCGCGCTTCTTCCAGCGCGCCGCCGTCCCGCGCGGCGTCCATCGCTCGCGCCGCTTCGGCCTCCAGGGCGTCGAGCCGCTCGATCACGGGCGGCCGCCTAGGCTGCGGCTTGTGCCTGTTTCGCGACCTCGGCCAGACGGGCGAACGCCTGCTCGTCCTGAATGGCCAGGTCGGCCAGGATCTTCCGGTCGATGTCGATCTGCGAGAGCTTCAAGCCGCGGATGAACGTGCTGTAGGAGAGGCCGTGGAGACGCGCGGCGGCATTGATCCGCACGATCCACAGCCTGCGAAAGTCCCGCTTCTTGGCCCTCCGGTCACGGTAGGCGAACTGCAGACTGCGCATGAGGGTCTCGCGCGCGGTCTGGTAGAGCTTGCGCCTTCCGCCGCGGTTTCCCTTCACCGCGATCATGACCTTCCGGCGGCGCTTCCGTCCCGGGACGACGGTTTTGGTACGTGGCATGTCTCGTTACCTCGTTCAGGAGCGGCGTCCGGAACCCAGGATCAACCGCCGTATGGGAGTAGTTTCTGCATGTGCCGCTTCTCGGCCGGATCGACCAGAGCCGGAGCATGCAGGCGACGCTTCCGCTTGCGGGCCTTCGAGCCCAGATTGTGCCGGGCGTAGGCCTTTCCCCTCTTCAGCTTCCCCGTGCCCGTCCGCTTGAAGCGCTTCGCGGCGGCCCGGTTGGTTCTCATCTTCGGCATGTCTTGCTCCTAGCTCCTCGGCGCCGGCGGCTTCCCCGCCGCGGCACCCTGGGTTGAAGGCGGTTTGGTGGCCGCCGGGCTCGGCTTTCGCTCCGGCGCCTTTCCGGCCCCCACCGCCGTCGTTCTTCCCGACGCGGCGGACGGCTTCGCGGCCGGCGCGGCCGGCGTCTTCACGACCGCCGAGCGCGGCACCATCAGAAGAACGAGGTTCCGTCCCTCCAGGCGCGCCGGGTTCTCCACCTGGCCCACGTCCTCGAGATCCTTCACGACCTTGTCCAGAAGTCGGAAGCCCGCGTCGGTATGGGCCATTTCCCGCCCGCGGAACGTGACGGTGAACTTCACCTTGTCGTGCAGCTCGAGGAAGCGGCGTCCGTTGTTCACCTTGAATCGGTAGTCGTGCTCCTCGATCTTCGGGCGCAACTTCACTTCCTTGAGGTGCGTGACGTGCTGCTTCTTCCGCGCCTTTTGAAGCTTCTTGTTCTGCTCGTACTTGTACTTTCCGAAGTCCATCACCCGGCAGACCGGCGGGCGCGCGGTCGGGGAAACCTCGACGAGGTCCAGCTGACGTTCTTGCGCGTAGGCCAGCGCCTCGCGGATTCCCAGGATGCCCACCTGCTCTCCGTCGGGCCCGATCACCCGGACCGTCGGGATGCGGATGCGATCATTGACGCGGACTTCCTTGGTTGTGGAGATAGGTCGTTCCTCCTCTCAATGCGGGGACGGTTGTCGAAGGAGGGAGCAGCCGGGAGAAAAGAGCGCGGGCGAACGATGCGGATCCCGCATCATGCGCCCGTCGGCAGTGCCTCCCGCCCCGAGTTGCGGCGGGAATCTCTTTTCGAGAACCCCGGTAGCTTGGCGCCTCGGGGTGAGAAGCCGGCGGCTCCTGCTTCGTGTTGTGCCGGGAAGTCTACTTCGGGGCTTTCGACTCGGCAACCACTTTCTCGACGAACTCCTCGAGCTTCAGGGTCTCCTGGCTGGCCGTGTGCCGGCTCCGGACCGAGACCGTCCGCTCCTCCACCTCGCGCTTCCCCAGCACCAGCATGTACGGGATCTTGTGGAGCTCGGCGTCCCGGATCTTGGCCCCCATCTTCTCCTCGCGCAGGTCGGCCTCGACCCGGACCCCGCGGTCCAGAAGGAGCCTCTTGATCTCCGCCGCATAGGCCACCTGCTCGTCCGTGATCGTGATGATCTTGACCTGGACCGGGGCCAGCCAGACCGGGAAGGCGCCGCCGTAATGCTCGATGAGGGTGGCGAAGAAGCGCTCCATGGAGCCCAGGAGCGCGCGGTGGATCATGAAAACCTGATGCTCCTGCCCGTCCGACCCCACGTACTTCACGTCGAAGCGGCGCGGCAGGTTGAAATCGAACTGGATGGTGGAGCACTGCCAGCTGCGGCCCAGCGCGTCGGTCAGCTTGATGTCGATCTTC
>Ga0187821_10000105_pt1 | contig 15541 bp, 18 predicted proteins | sample NC_wetland_sal_i_20_FD_132442 | JGI IMG/M metagenome (GOLD analysis project Ga0187821, IMG submission 132442) | Wetland sediment microbial communities from Neuse River Estuary, North Carolina, USA - SourceSoil_1 | ecosystem: Environmental > Aquatic > Freshwater > Wetlands > Sediment | place...
GCCACCGTAAAAGACGCCAGTGCCGACATGTTTGACTGGCGGGCTCTGTATCGCAGGAGAATCAGAGAAAGTGACCGCCTGTCCGGCAGCGTCGTGCTCTACCGGCAACCGACCATTTGGGAATCCAACGAGCGATATATCATTGGTGTCGCTTGTCTGTTTGTTCTAGAGACCCTTCTCGTTCTCGCCCTGCTCTGGCAGCGGTCGAGAAGGAGAAAAGTAGAGGAGTCTCTTGTCGAACGGCTAACGTTCGAAACTCTGCTATCTGATCTCTCGACAACCTTCCTCAACCTGCCCGAGGAACGAGTCGCCTTGAACTTGGAGGAGAGCCTTGGCCGGATGGGCGCGTTACTCCAAATGGACCGAGTTACCATCTACGAATTTTCTCAAGACCGGACAGAGTTGACCGTAAACTTTGCCTGGACGAGGCAGCGAGCACAGTCTGTTCTTACCTTCCTGAAGGCCAGCCAACTGCCTTGGTGGACCGACCACATTCTTCATGGCGAAGTGCTGGTTACTTCGGACGTAAACACCCTGCCTGACGAGGCCTTCCTTGAAAAGGAATTTCTCCGGACGAGAGGCATAGTTTCGGGAGCGTCGATTCCCATGGAAGTTGGCGGTGAAGTCTTTGGCGCAATGGTATTTGCAAGTACGACGCGTCGGGTGGTGTGGTCGGATGACTTCGTACAGCGGCTCAAGATGTTGGCGGAGATATTCTCTAATGCTCTGGGGCGCAAACACGCGGAAGCGCGTCTGCGCGAAAGCGAGGAGCGTTTTCGCTTAGTCGCAAATACCGCTCCGGTGCTGATCTGGATGTCCGGGACAGACAAGTGTTGCACCTACTTCAATCAGGGTTGGCTGGACTTCACCGGCCGAACGCTCGTGGCCGAACTTGGAAACGGCTGGGCGGAAGGGGTTCATGCCGAGGATTTACAGCAGTGCCTGGAAACCTACAACGAGGCTTTTGATCGCCGTGAGCGATTCGCAATGGAATATAGGCTCCGAAGGCATGACGGGGAATATCGCTGGATCCTCGATATAGGTGTACCGAGATTCAACGCCGATGGCACGTTTGCCGGCTATATCGGCTCCGCGATCGATGTTACGGATCATAAGGAAGCGGAGCAGACCTTGGCCACGGTGAGCGGCCGTTTGATTGAAGCGCAGGATGAGGAACGTCACCGCATCGCTAGAGAGCTTCATGACGATATCAGCCAACGGCTTGCGTTGCTGTCCGTCGAGCTACAAGGACTCGCGGAGGTCCGCCCTAAATCGTCGGCGGAGCTTCGTGAACAAGCCAAGCATTTATTGAAGCGCACTTCGCAGATATCCAGCGATATCCATGCGTTGTCGCACCGGCTCCACTCTTCGAAACTGGATTATATGGGTGCTGTCGCCGCCATGGTGGGTTTCTGCAGCGAGATGACTGCGCAGACGGGGCTGGAGATTGATTTTGAGCACACCAATGTACCCAGATCCTTGCCTCAAGATATTTCACTTTGCCTCTTCCGTGTGCTGCAGGAAGGTTTGCGCAATGCCGTCAAACACAGCGGCGCACAAAATTTCAAGGTGGAGCTTAGGGGAATGCCCGGCGCGATCTTGCTCCTCATTCGCGATTCCGGTGCTGGTTTTGATCCCGAAGAGGCTATGAAGAACGGCGGCCTTGGCCTGATCAGCATGCGGGAGCGAGTTGGCCTGGTGAAGGGCACAATTTCGATTGCTTCGAAGCCAATGGCCGGTACCGAAATCAGGGTTCATATTCCGGTCGCACCAGCGCAAGCGGCAAGCGCCGCGCAGATGAATATTCCAGGCGCAAGGGGGATATATGGAAAATCCGAGGATAAGGATCTTGCTAGCTGATGACCAGCGAGAAATACTTGAGACTGTTGCGCGACTGCTCGAAGATGAGTTTGACATAGTCGCCACCGTCGCAAATGGAGTACGCGCAATTGAGGCCGCTGTTCGCCTGGCTCCCGATCTAATTGTGCTCGACATCTCCATGCCGGTTTTGAACGGCATGGAAGCGGCTTTTCAACTGAAAGAACTGGGTTCCAGAGCTAAAGTGGTATTCCTCACCGTGCACGAAGATCCCGTTCTTATTGAGGCGGCACTTTCAGTCGGGGCTCGTGGCTACGTACTCAAGCAGCGCCTTGCCACTGATCTGATCCCCGCGATCCGACAGGTTCTTGATGATCTCATCTTTGTCTCTACGTCGGTGCGTATAGGCAAAACACTTCGGCAGCAGCCCATTGTGATCTAAGGTTTGGAAAATTATCTACTGGTGTTTGATGCCATTTGGATGAAACCAAAAAGTAGGCCAGTTTAACTATCGCACATTCACCTCAACCTTGAAGACTCCGGTCCATTCGTAGCCGTTCGGATTCCAGAAGATCGAACCCTCCAGCGGCTGGGTGCGGCCAAGAGCATCGATGGCTCGTGACCAAATTTCATGGGCACCGGGCTTCAGATTCGCATGTGTTGTCCACCGATACCAGGCGTAGGGACTGGCGGGCACCTCGAACTGCGCCGGCTGCCAATTTTGGCCGCAGTCGAACGACACCAGCACCGACTCCAAACCTACCGAGCCATCATTGTAGGCGACGCCGCTGACGCTGACGGCGCTCGCTTTCGGTTTGGCGCCCAGTCGTTTGCCCCGATGTATGTGCCCGCATAGATACCGCTCTGGTGCATGAGGAGCACATCGAGCTTGATGAGCGTTTCTTAGAGCGGATAGAGCTTCTTGTTGTCTGCCGTAAGCGTTCCATCTCCCGACGCAGCGAAATACCCGGGCTCCATCACCGCGCCGTCCAAACCGCGCTTCGTTACGGCTTCGTCCAGTCCAGCAACCCTCAGCTAGAGGTCGAACAACATCTTAGAAGGAGCAAGCGTGGCCGCACACGAAAGTCGATAATCCTCCCGCTTTTCCGCTTACTCATGATCGATTCCTCTGAATTTGAATTAATGATGGGTTTGCTCTCCCCGTTGCCGGGGAGAGCCCCCGCGAGCCTAGTGGTTTTTTCAAAATGTGGCGGGACTATGCTGTTGCGACCCTTGCCGCTATTTTGGTCGCGATGACGTTCCTGATGAGACGCCGCGTACGTTCAACGAATGCCAGCTTGTCCGCCAGACAGCTCTCCAGCAGAACACCGACGGCATAGTGTCCGGTCAAGTCGGCCGCTGCTACCAGCGCCATGTACTCGGCAATCCGAAAATGGGTAAGGTGGCTGGCCTTGGCCAAGACGAAGATCTGCTTTGCGATCGGGTTCTGTATCTCCGCCAGTTCTCTCCGGAAGTCCTCCAGAAACACCTCCTGGAGACGGCCGCTTAGCTTAACGGGCTGCTCGCCGATCAATTCGAAACACCGGTCGATCGCGCTTAAGTCCTTTTCCACGATCCACGCCCGAGATTCCAGTGCTTCCTTTACATCTGGATCCTGGGCCGCCTGGCTGATCTCCTGATAAATTTTGGCCGACCGCTCGGTGCTCTGTCGCGTGTCGCTGAGTATCGTCACGAAAAGTTCCTTTGGGTTCTTTACTGGCATTATCTTTCTCCTTTCAATTTTTGTTTCACCGATCCAACGTTTGCCTTCCTGTGATAAGACCTATCGCATGAAGTCAAAATCGATCCACTGACGGCCAGCACTGTCCTTCTTCCATATCAGAGTTCTTGAAGCGTGCCGATTCTGGCCAGGTACATGTAGCCTTTGGGTTTCGCGACTTGACCAGCGCTTCGTTGTCCATGGGGAATTGTTCCAGGCCTGCCGCGTACCGACCATTCACCACTACCGCGCTGATTCCCGCGTCGTCGATCTCCCGCCACCACAACTTCATGGCCTCTGGCGTGCCGGTGCCATTCACCGCCATTGCGGGCGTGGCCGTATTAGCCCCTCGGTTGACCGCTTTCATGCCTGCTTTCCTCAGGAAGTTGGCCTTCAAATCGAACAGACCCTTGAAGGGCATCACTTGCGGCCGGTTGCAGAATCCGACGATCTTTCGGGCGGGATTACTCATGATCGCTCCCTTTTCTTCGTGTCTTGGATTTCTAGTCCGCAAAAACATCAAAATCGCACTTGCCGGGCCCGTGGTTCACCGATTGAATGAGCTGCCAAGACTAGAATTCGCTTTGATGCAAGATTCGTGGCGAAAAATTTTGCTGTGGTCCAGAAACGCGAAGTTCTCTAGACAGTTGAACGGGCCTTACACTAGCTGTGCTCGGTTGAGACGGGAACTGTCAGAAGTTACAGGCCGGAGTTGGTTGCTGGTGTTTCTGATCAAATCGAAATGCAGGTCTCGCTCCCGGTTATCCACTGACATATCCGCACGGACAGCGTTCGGTGACCGGCGGCACGGGGTCTAGGACTCTCATTCTTGTGAAACTCAACCGGCACCCACGGGAATCCCTTGGTGCGGAATCGCTGATAGAGTCTTGCTTTGGGCTGTACCATCTCTTGATCCTGGATAGATAATACCGAGCGTTTTGGGAATTCAGCCTAGCTAACTGATGCAAGTGGCAACAGTACTGGTAACAGCTGGAGGGATATACCCCTTTATCGAGGTTCTTGCTGGTTTGGCTGGGAGGCGTGGACTCGATCGAAGTGCAAATCAGAAATCCCACAAAAATTGGTAAATGCTGGCACTAATGCTGTCTATCGTGGGATCTTTGGAAAACCGAAAACCCAACAACATTAGGAAATCCGAAACATCAAAAATCGGTCGATTTCTTAGCAGGCAACTTAGGATGAAATGCGGGAGGGTTAAACTCCCGCTGCGCGCACCTTCTCGTTTCCCCGCCCCCATGCTCAGAGTCCGACGCTCGGACTTAACAGGTTGCCGGCCAAGTTCTCCCATCTGCATCGGGCGCTCCGGTGTTAGGACTCAAGAATCCAAATATCCTTGGCTTGGCGTTTCATCTGCCGTCTGCCCTATACGACAGCTTCGCACTTCATGGCGACACTCGTGACGCCTGGGTTGATACTGCGGACTGGATTCGTGCTCATGGGTATCTACTCAGTTGGTTCATTCGGTTGCTTCCCTTGCGATCATGAGAATCGTTAAGAATCTGGCTTCATGGAATCTCTATCCATGGGTGCATGAACAGTACAAAGTGACAATTGAATGCTGCGCTGATCGGGAGGCACTGTAAATCAACTGGGGAAATATTGTCGGCTTTCCCGCCGCGAAGTCAGGGCTCTTGCGCGGGGCCGGCTGAATTCCGGGACGCGAAACGCCGATTGGAGTTCACTACACTTTGCGCGGTCATGTGCTTCCGCATCGCGCGCTTCGTCCTTTGACCTTTGTGCGCTCTCGAAATCGGCCTGGGATGTAGATACAACCAGGCAGAGCTTCACTTCCACCGCGAGTACGTGAGTTATGATTCTCATGAGGCCATCGCTTTCAGCGCCCTGCGGGCCGACGACGAATACATGAGCCAGGTGACACCGCGGAAAATGAGGTTCGCGCCGACGAGAGTCCCAATCGCCCACACCGAACTGAATGGCCAGGGCCGCCAGATCAGATATGCCAGAAGCAGCGTGACAACGGCGTCAACGAGAATCCACCCTGAGCCTGACATGGCGCGGAGCTGGTAAAACACGACAATCTCCATAATGCCCTCAAGGAAGAAGATCGCCGCCACGACTAGCGTGAGAGACTCCAGCGCGAGTCCGGGATGGAATGCAAGATAGCCACCGCCAAATACATAGATCACACCTATAAGCACGCGCCAAAGAAATGCCCCAATCGCCGTAGCCGCAAACGCATAAACCAGGTGGGCGACGCCGGCGAAGGCAATGATCCAACTGGCTACAATGGAGACGCCGATGCCTGCCGCAAAGGGCAAAAGCACGGCTAAAATTCCCATCATGATCATTACGATGGACCATCCGATGGATATACCGGCCGCATCCTTGAATGCGCCCAGTGGGTTTGCGATGCTTTGTTCGTTCATTTTTTGCTCCTTCAGCGCCTTTAAGGCTGACGATAAAACTTTTCTTCCTTCGCGTATCAGCACGTCTTATTCCAATTAAAGGCCACGTCGCCGTTGGAGATTTGCCTTTGCATTGAAATGCTTTGCCGGAATTCAACAAGCTCGACCAGATATTCCTGTCCATCGACCTGTCGTTAGCTGGACCCTATGTCGCCCCCTTGACATGTGGCAATCTTCTTCGCCTCTGCATGTGATCGCTATCGAATACGCGCAAGCGTAACCGCATACCATAAGACGGGCACTCGGGTTCGGGCCGAGGCCCGCCCAGTTTGCTGGAGATTAGGCCGCTGAATTGCTATTCAAACGGGAATTGATCTCGAACGCGGTCTCTCGCGGCGTATCGAGCGATGCATGCAAATGCCCGCTCGGCAGCGTAACGAACAGTTCATCCGGCTGTCCTGCTCCCTGTCCTAATTTCTCGCGGCGAATTCCGAGCCGCTGCATCATGGCAATTAGGGTTGTCCTGGCCAATCCGAGCCTGGTAGCAGCGCCACCCCGCCCGCCGACAACCCAATTGGTTTCAAGAAGCGTCTTTGTGATATGTGCCCGCTCGGCGTCCTCGAGTGTCTGCGTTGGGGCCGAAGCGACGTTCTGTATCATAAGCGCTCTCGTGTGCAGCTTCAGGACGGGTCCCGTTGTCATGATTACAGCTCGCTCGATGACATTCTGCAGTTCTCGGACATTGCCCGGCCAATCGTGGCGTTTCAGTGCCTCCATCACTTTGTCGGGGATGCAATCGATCGACTTGCCTTGCCGCTTCGCAAACTTTTGAACGAAATGTTCGACCAGAATCGGGATATCGTCTTCTCGTTCTCGCAACGGCGGCAGATGGATCGGAAAAACATTAAGGCGGTAGTAAAGATCAGGCCGGAACTTCCGTTCTTGCACCATGCGCCACAGATCCTGGTTACTCGCCGCGATGACCCGCACGTCCACTTGTAAGGTGCGGCCGCCGCCCAAGCGCTCGAATTGTTTATCTTGAAGTGCGCGCAGAAGTTTTGGTTGCAGTTCGAGAGGAAGATCGCCGATTTCGTCTAGAAACAGTGTTCCACGATCCGCTGATTGAAAGCGTCCCATGGTCTGAGCCACCGCACCGGTGAAGGAGCCGCGTTCATGACCGAACAGTTCGCTCTCCAGCAAAGCGCTGGGAATCGCCGCGCAGTTAAGGGCCACGAAACGATTCTGGCGGCGAGGACTAGCCTCGTGAATCGCTTGTGCGATCACTTCCTTGCCGGTGCCGGTTTCGCCTTGAACCAGGACGGCGGAGTCCACTGGCGCAACCATATTGATCTGCTCGAGCACCACCCGAAATTTCGCACAGGAACCAATCAAATCGAATGCAGGCATCGCCTTGCTCCTCTCCGAATTGGTCTTATGTCTCCCGCGTCTTGGCCGGAGCGGCTTGAATTCGTTCGAACAGGTCCGCAGCGTCGAAAGGTTTGTAGAGGAAATCAACGGTGCTATGTTCGAGGACCTTCATTCGAATCTCATCACTAATGTTGTGGGCAGTTATAAGAACGACTGGTAGCGTCGGATGCTCGCGCTTGCTGCGACGCTGCAACTCGATGCCATCCATTCCCGGCATGCGAACATCGGTAATCACACATGTCGCCGCAGGAAGCTTCCCGGACCGCAGGAGTTCTTCCGCGGATGAGAACACCACAGGCTCGTACCCGGCCGACTCCAGCAGGCACCCTAAGGACTGTCGAACTCGAAAGTCATCGTCCACGACCACCACGATTTGTGCAGCAATGTTTTCCATGGTTAACACCAACTCCAGGTACGCGTGCATCCTAGCGGCAAGGCGGAGGGCTGACAATTATAGATTCATTTAGGAGGTCTCAATTTGTTTACGTGGAGCGATATTCGAAAGGATGATGAGTTGTTTAGGATAAGGACGAGGTCAAGGACAAGACCATTGCTTCCATGGCTTTGAGGAGGAAATCTTCGCCGAACGGCTCTTATCTCGCTTGAGCTTTGGCCAGAGCCGCTCGGATTGCTTCGAGCAGGTCCGCCGCATTGAATGGTTTAAAAAGAAAATCAGATGCGCCATTGTCCAGAGCTTTCTGGCGAATCTCAGCATGGTTGTGGGCAGATATAAAGATGACCGGCAAGTCTGGGCGCCCGAGCTTGATGCGACGCTGCAACTCGATGCCATCGATTCCCGGCATGCGAACGTCGGTAATCACACAAGTGGCCGCAGTAAGTGTCCCTGACTGCAGGAACTCTTCCGCGGACGAGAACACCACAGGTTCGTATCCGGCCGACTCAATCAGGCTCTCCAGGGACTCTCGAACTCGAAAGTCGTCGTCCACAGCCACCACGATATTTTTTGAAACGTTTACCATCACAAATGGTATCTCCGATTAGGCGTGATGGTAGCGGCGAAGTCGAAGACTGGCAATTATATGATTATTTAGGCGGGTCTTGATTTCGACAGGTCGAGCCTGCGGGTAATTCCGAGCGCGTCAGCCATTCTGACAAGTTCCGCCAGGGATCTCGCGCCCATTTTGCGCATGATCTGGCCCCGATGAACCCCGATCGTGATCTCGGCGGTACCCAGCTCGGCGGCAGTCACCTTGTTGGCGCAGCCCGCGACCACGAAGGGAAGAACTTCGCGTTCACGCGGGGTAAGAAGGTTGTAACGCCCCTGCAACTCGGCGAGTTCCGATCTACGCCGCCGCGCGGTTCGATCGCGAGCAATGGCGGCGTCAATGGCTTGCAGTAATTCCTGGTCGTTGAATGGTTTCGGCAGAAACTCGACAGCTCCGGCCTTCATGGCGCGCACGGAGGAAGGAATATCGCCATGACCGCTGATGAAAATAATTGGCGGCGCATCTTCCGTCAACAGCTGCCGCTGTAGTTCCAGGCCGCTGGTGCCCGGAAGTTGCAAGTCCAAGACCAGGCATGCGGGCGCATCTGGCTTTTCAGATTCCAAGAACTGGGTAGCTGAGTTGAAAACAGCCACCCGAAGACCTACCGAAGAAATGAGGCTCGAGAGTGCCTCCCGCACGCGGAAGTCGTCATCCACCACGAAGACAATGGGGATGTCAGAGTTCATGACCCCGCCCGAAAAGTTGCCGCAGGAAGGGTAAAGGAGAAGGTGGTACCGGCGCTTTCGCCGGGCGCGGCCCACAACCGGCCGTGATGTGCTTCGATGATGGAGCGGCAAACCGCTAACCCCATGCCCATCCCGTTTTCTTTGGTGGTGAAGAAAGCTTCGAAGACTTTTTCCGGATCCTTCAGGCCTGCGCCGTTATCCCGTATTTCAACCAGAGCAGTTTCGGGGCTCTGCTGTTTCGAAAAGATGAAGAGTTTCTTGGGGAGGTCAAGGACTGAGTCCATTGCCTCAATCGCGTTAAGGAGCAGATTGAAAAGCAGTTGCTGTAACTGCACGCGATCGCCAGCCACGGACGCAAGTCCTTTGTCCAGGTCCGTCTCCACGGTGACACGTCTCCTAGTAGCCTCTGCGCCCAGGAGCACGAGAACCTCAGCGATGACCTCATTCAGGTCGAGCTCGATTTTCTCGAGAGGTGCTTGCTTGAAGAGGGCCCGGATGCGCCGCACGATTTCTCCTGCTTCCGTGCCGTCCCGCACAATCCTTTCGGCGGCCTCCTGCGCCTTGGCTAGGCCGGGCGGCTGGGCGGAAAGCCAGCGCAAACAGGCGTGACCGTTGGTTACCACAGCGGCCAGAGGCTGATTGACTTCGTGCGCAACCGAGGCCGCAAATTCACCCACGGTTGCCGTCCGCGTCGCTCGCGACAAGCGCATCTCACTGCTGCGCAAGGCGGCCTCCATATTCTTCCTGTCGTCAATGTCGATCAGCAAGCCGTACCAGCGGATCACTCTGCCATCCGCATCAAGGGCGGCTTGACCGAGCACGCGAAACCATCGGTAGACGCCATCGAACCGGCGGAAGCGGCACTGGTTATCGTACGACTGGCTAGTTGCGACTGCATTCGACCACGCACGCACGGTCGCCTCTGCATCGTCCGGGTGAAGGAAATTGGTCCAGCCGAGTTGCTCCCATGCTTCGGGGCTCGTGCCGGTGAAGTCCAATAACCGCTGATTTAAATAGTTCAATTCGCCGTTGGGATCCGCGCACCAAACCATGCCAGGGATCGTCTCGACGATCAAGCTGAGTTCGCGCTCCCTCGCCCGTAGGGTCTTCTCAGCCTGCTTCCGTTCGCTGATGTCGCGGATGAAGCCCGTAAACACTCGATTATCATCGTTGTTGATTTCCCCGAACGAAACCTCAACGGGAAACTCTTCTCCGTTTTTGCGAAGGCCAATCAACTCGGTGCCTCGCCAGTTGATGTGACGATGACCGGTGTCCCGGTAGCGTTTGAGGCCTGCCGCGTGCAAGTCGCGCAGGTATTCCGGCATCAGCATCGTCAAAGGTTGTCCAATCAACTCCGATGATTCGTAACCGAAGGTGGCTGTGGTAGCGTGATTGGCAAGCAGGATATCGCCTCTGTGGTTGATACTCACCACGGCGTCGCTCGCGGTTTCAACAACCACACGATGGAATTCTTCCCTCGTTCGAACCTGCGCCTCTAGCCCGTCAATTATCACCCCGACCTCAACCCGGGTTAGCTCACGCAATCTTGAATCCGCTTCTTCGCGCGCTCTAATTTGCGATTTGAGGTCGTCGATTGATACCACGGCTTGATACGCCGAGGATGAGAATATCGCCAGCGAACTCATAACGCGGTTATCTTCCGCGTCAAACTTGCGACGATCACTGTGTATGATCGCCCATATCGTCCCAACTGCTACGCCTTTGACGTAAAACGGCACCAACAGGCATTCCTCCGCCGCCGGGCTGACTGGTACCAGATAGGCATAACGGCGTTCGAAATGTCGGAACAACAACGCACGATTGCTATCGAGCACGTCTCCGCAGGGACCAAAATCGCGAGGGGTCCCGCCCCCGGCGTGTGAGCTCCACATGCCGGTGATCGCCGGCCAATAGAATCTCTGCCCTCCGACGTCCGGTGTTTTGCCATCCACGGTCAGCAGGCTAAGGCCGGCAGAGTCGCACTGAGTAATATCCTTGATTGTTTCAGCCAGTGTCTGAAAGATCGTTTTCGGTGAGTCGGCTAGCGCGCTGACCAGTGTCCGGAGAGCATGGTTTTCTTTCTCGTAATCCGGTGGACGCGACGCACGACTTTGCAACTCCTCGGTACAGAGGATCGATTCCAGAGGAGCCGTACCATCTGGAATTGAACTCGCTAGAGGATCCCCACCTGGTGAGGCGGCAGATTCAGTCACGTTTTTAACTCCATGAAGCAACTGGGTCTTGCACATCAAAATCTTGGTGGCCTTGTCATAATCTGAGGAAATTCATGCAGCGATAAGCGGGACGATACGTTCGTCTCCAAGACGTGTGATTAACAAACGGGGTTAATCAGCTTCGCTTAAAGGCCGGACTCACTCATGATCTGAAATTTCCTTTTGTCAACTTATGAGTGACAGATGGCTCGTAAGTGCAGCATTTTCTATTCGGGTAGCTCGGTGTGTCAACTGCCTTTATAAAAATACTTGCAGCTTCTACAGGGTTTACCTGAGGGCTAGTGGATGCCGCATTGACGAAGCGAATGCGGTCGATAGGATCCCACGCCCTCAAAATGACAGGGCATATACTCCTACCGGCACCCAACTCGCTGAGCGGCTGGGTGACCGATCCGAGTCATTGCCTACTGGATGGGTCATCCGCGGGCCTGAGACAGCAGCACTTCGGAAATAATATCGCAACACCCTCTGAAGCCCCGTAAATACTAGGTATCGCGCGTCGCGGCAGCGACATGCGGGGCGACCCAACGACACTTCGATAGACAGGAACATCCCGTCGTTTTCGCAAAATTTTAGCTAACCCATGTCAGCTCAATGCGAAACGCAGACGGTGGCAGGGCCTTTGATTGGAAGAGGGCGTGCCCATATGAAAACGACAGAATACATGACTCAATGAATATGGAGAGCCCGGAAGAAAGTGATGACAAGTTGACCGCTCAACTCAAAAGCGCAGAACGACTCGAAGGAGGCACGCCATGGAACGACCAGAGGACAGATCGCGCCGTTTCTTTCTCAAGACGAGCTCGATGCTAGGGCTTGCGGCCACGTTCAGCCCAGCCACGCTGGGCGAGGCATTTGCACATTCGAAACCTGGCGCTCCTCTAGAGGAGAGCGCGATGGCCAAAAGCGGCGCTACACCAGCGGCAGACGGCACGGCTATTCGTCCCTTCCATGTCAATTTTCCGGAATCAGAACTTGCCGATTTGCGCAGGCGCGTCAACGCAACCAAGTGGCCGGATCGGGAAACGGTCAGCGGTGTATCGCAGGGCGTACAGTTGGAGACGACTCAGAAACTCGCCCGCTATTGGGGGACCGATTACGATTGGCGCAAATGCCAGTTGAGACTGACTGCCTTGCCGCAGTTCATGACCAATATCGATGGCTTGGACATTCATTTCATCCACGTGCGCTCGAAGAATTCGAATGCGCTTCCGGTGATCATTACGCACGGATGGCCTGGCTCGATCATCGAGCAAATGAAGGTCATTGATCCGCTGACGAACCCCACGGCGCATGGCGGGAATGCGTCGGACGCTTTCGACGTGGTGATTCCATCGCTGCCGGGCTACGGATTTTCAGCCAAGCCGACTGCGGCAGGATGGACCCCCGTCAGCATTGCTCGTGCGTGGGCGACTTTGATGCAACGCCTCGGCTACACGCGGTACGTGGCGCAGGGCGGGGATTGGGGCAACGCCGTATCAGAAGTGATGGCGCTGCAGCAGCCGCCGGGATTGCTGGGCATTCACACCAACATGGCGGCCACCGTTCCGCCCGAAGTTTCAAAAGCCCTTTCGGCTGGCGGCCCGCCGCCCGCCGGCCTTTCGGCCGATGAAAAACACGCCTGGGACCAACTCGATGATTTCTACAAGAACGGTCTGGGCTACGCACAGGAAATGTCAAACCGGCCGCAGACGCTTTACGGAATTGCGGACTCGCCGGTCGGGCTCGCCGCGTGGATGCTGGATCACGACATTCGCAGTTACGAAATGATTTCACGCGCCTTCGATGGAAAAATGGAGGGGCTGACTCGAGACGATGTCCTCGACAATGTCACGCTCTACTGGTTGACCAACACCGCGGTTTCCTCCGCGCGCCTCTACTGGGACACTGCGCGGATTTCGACCGGTGGAGGCTTCTTCGACGTCAGGGGCGTCACCATCCCGGTCGCCGTGAGCGCCTTCCCTGACGAAATCTATGCGGCCCCGAAGAGCTGGGCAGAGCGGGCCTATCCCAAACTGATTTACTACAACCGGCCCCCGAAAGGCGGCCACTTCGCGGCTTGGGAACAGCCGCAACTTTTCACCGCCGAACTCCGAGCTGCGTTCCGGTCGCTGCGCTAGTGAAATCGAAGGGAGCGGCGCGCACAACTTATCCGCCGCCAACTGACTATCTGCAAAGAGGGGAAGATCATTCTATGTCGCACCATTACTCCGGTCCGGACTACGGCTTTCCACATGGGGACGCCCGCCTCGACCTTACTGATCTGTATGCCTTTCCCAAGCCTGGGGATGTGAGCAAGTCGATCCTGATTATGAAGGTGCATCCATCCATCGGCGTGAACCCGCCCGCGCCCACGACGGAGGAACCCTTCGCGACCGAGGCGGTATATGAGCTAAGGATTGACAGCGACTGCGATTCCGTCGTCGATCTCGCATGCCGCGTGCGCTTCTCGCCTTACGAGGGCGAGGCGCAGACCGCGAAACTTCGCCGCGCTGAAGGCCTGAAGGCTATTGGAAATCAAAAAAAGGCCAGTCCAGCCAATTGGGAATCGCTGCTGCACTAGCCGGCGTCGGTCGATATTGTATAAATTGGAGTGGGACTCGGGACAGCGTATTTGCAATTAGCGCCGAATCGAAAGGAGCAATGAATGAACGCCGTACAAGTCGAACAGAAGAGCTATGAGATGCCCCCGCGCGAGGGGTTCACCATCGCACATTTTCTCACCGTCGCAGATGTCGAGCGATCGGCTCGCTACTACGAAAAGGTCTTCGGCGCTCGCATTCTGACCATGGGCGACGGCAATGCGCCTCCGTACCTTCAGCTTGAGAATATCTGGATGATTTTGAACGTTGGGGGCGGGCCAACCCCGGATAAGCCGACGGTCACGCTCAGCGTCCCTGACCCGAATCACATCAACAGTTTTATGAATTTCCGTGTTGCAGATATTCAAGCCTGCTACAAATTGTGGAAAAGCCGGGGAGCCGAGTTCATCACGGAGCCTATACCCAAGTACGGCGAGATTCGCTGCTACATCCGCGATCCTGACGGTTACATTATCGAGGTCGGACAGAGCACTGAGCTCAAGTACGGTTAGCGCTCGGCCCGGGCGGGATTCGGATTTAAAGCTTACGAATGCCCGGCTTCGGTGCCAGCTCATTGGCGCGAACGATACAACACCGCTCCGCCGCAAAAGGCCCTGATCGGGAGGCGCCCTAGGTTCAGGCATAGAAAGGAGCATCATATGAATCTGAGGAGAACGCGCACATGACCGCCCCCATCATATCGAACACGCTTGGTGTCAACGTCTTTACCGCACCGGGAAAAACAATGGTAGGCGAGCGGCCAAAGCCCTTCGGCGAAGCGCTCGCATTTGACCCGATCACGTCGACTTTAATCTTCGGCGAGTACGACGCGGTGCTGGTAGACGCAATGGGGACGGTGGCTGAGGCCGAGGCTCTCGCGGATTGGATTGCTCTGCACAACCGCAACCTGGAGACCATCTATATAACGCACGCCCATTTCGACCACTTCTACGGTCTGAGCATTCTGCTCGACCGTTTCCCGGGCGCTCGCGCAATAGCAACGCCCAAGACGCTGAACGCCATGCAGATGTCTTTCACTCCGGTTGTGGAGCGGTTGGCCCGCCGGCTCTTTCCTGGGCAAGTGGCCACCAAGTTGGTTCCACCTCAGCCCTATGAGCACGACGCGTTCACTCTCGAGGGCCACGAATTGCGCATCATCGAGCAGGGCCGCACCGATAGTCCCGATTCGACGTCTCTACACGTTCCATCGATCGGCCTGATCGTCGCTGGCGACGTTGTATACAACCAATGCCGCATTTATGTCGGCGACACCACGCCCGAGAGCCGAAAGAATTGGATCGCGGCGCTAGACCGTTTAGCGGCCCTGAACCCGTCGATTGTTGTCGCCGGCCACAAGAAGCCTGGCGCGCCCGACTCTCCCTCGACGATCCAGGACACCAAGCGTTACCTGCAGGACTTCGATCGGCTGCAGAAAACCGCGACGTCCGACCAGGATCTATTCGATCAGATGACGGAGCTATACCCGCATTGGGTAGCCAATCAGTCGTGGTTGATGTTCGGATTCCCGCAGCCGTAATGGTCGGCGCACGAGCTAAGATTTCGGGAAACAGATTCGATTTCAGAGAGGAGAACAAAATGACAACAAAAGGAAAAATCTTGGTGCTAGTCTCAAGCGGTCACGGCTTGCCATTGAAAGATGGCAAGGTTTATGCCGGCGC
>Ga0187821_10000106_pt1 | contig 15528 bp, 15 predicted proteins | sample NC_wetland_sal_i_20_FD_132442 | JGI IMG/M metagenome (GOLD analysis project Ga0187821, IMG submission 132442) | Wetland sediment microbial communities from Neuse River Estuary, North Carolina, USA - SourceSoil_1 | ecosystem: Environmental > Aquatic > Freshwater > Wetlands > Sediment | place...
CCGGGTGAGAGCAATAATAGGACAAGGGCTGAGGGACGCTCTCTGAGTCCTCTGGTTCTGGCTGCAGCTGCGCGAAGACTCTGTCAACGATGGGCATAGCAGATCCTCGGGAAAACCTACCCAATCGCAAGCCTGACGCTACCACTCCTAACAGACACGGTCAACGCAGCAGGAGACATACTGACGAACCGTGATTGAGTCCCAAAGGAAGCTGATCGCCGATGTTCCTGAACCACTCCCGTCCAGGGTAAATGTTTACCCCAATTCAGGTGGAATTGCCGACTGAGTCAAAGCAGGGGCATCTGACATAGAAGCGCACTTCTAAACTGCCTACGAGACCAAGTAGTGTCCCCCCAAACATCTAATTCTTGGACATTGGACGGCTGATCTTGGCGGGCTGGAATTTCGAGGGGTTGAGAACCCGAATTCTTGCAGGTTTTGTGGACAGGCGAACCAGGGGCATCTCGAGCTTCAGATATGCAGGGGGAGTCTGACGACACCCCCTCACCCCCGAAATGGTGCGCCCGCGTGTTCGCCGGCGATTCATGCAGAGACCGTTCCCTCCAAGTCGGAATTCCGCTGCGCTGGTTTGAGCCGATACGGCCGTTTCGGGTTCTTCTTCATGAGCTGGTAATGATGCGCCTTCCAGCGATGCGCGCCGGACTCGATGACTTTCCCCTTCAAATCAAGCCATACCGTGCAATAGAGAGAGCGGCATTGCGCTTGGCGACGACTGTCCCAAACAGTCCTAAACGGGGCCTAGTTGCCTAATTCCCCTTCTGCCTCTTTCTGTCCTACCCTCACACTTGTTCGTGGAACATGCAGCGGATGTGGAGAGTGCGTCAGGAGTCTACAACTGTATACAACTGCCTAAATCTGCCTAATTCCCTTCGGGCCCGTTCCCCTTTAGGCTCCTTACGAAAAGCGACGAGGGAAGTTCGCTCGGGATGAGGTGACGATATGCACCCTAAAGCGCTCTCAAGCATCCATGAGCAGTCATAAGCAGACATCTGCCTAATTCCCAGCGAAGGACCGTCACCGTAGGATGAGGAGGTATTCAAACCAAGGAGAAGGGAGAACGTATGAAGGCAAACACATTGATGTCGATCAAACAACTGGCTGAGCTTCTCGGCATCAGCACGGATACCGTTCGTCGGGCGGCAAAGAGCGGCCACATTCCATCAAGCCGGGAAGGCACGGCCTATCGCTTCGACTGGTCGAAAGTCCGCCGGGCGATGCAGGAACGCGCGAAACAGCGGCCCTATCGACGCAGCAAAACGGCTAGCGCGCCGGGCGGCGAGAGCCGGCCGCGCGCAGCCCAATCGCCCCCGACTGGTAACACGGGGGCACTAGCCACAGACATCGCTACAGGAGGTCTATCCGTTCGATGAGTTCCCCCTTCACGCTCGCCATCGATTGGCTCTCCTTTACCCTACCGAGTGGCAGGGTGAAGGACACCATGGAAATTCTCGCAGGAGAGTGGATCAAGAGCCCAGCCGGCTTTCGGGGCTATCCACTGTCCTGGATGACCGTGGCCTCGAACAGAGGCGTTGGGAAACTCGGGACCGGTGCCCCACGGGCTCCGCGAGAGGTGCACGTGGACCTGTCTGCCGGCGTTGTCTCATCCTGGCCGAGTACCAAGGTTCGGACGGTGCTCCAGTGGGTCCTACGCCATGAAGGGCACCTCACGCGGTTGGATTGTGCGTTGGATGACAGGACGACGACCGTCCCACTCCATACGATTAAGGACGCGATCCAGGCCGGTCAGTGCGTCACCCGAGCAGATCGGATGCAGACCATTGCCTCCAGCTCCATTCACAAAGGCACGCCTAGCGGAGAAACCCTCTATGTGGGCAGCCCGCATAGTCAAACCTTACTGCGGATCTACGACAAACGAGCAGAGTTGCAGGCCAAAGCACGGGAGGACTGGGACTCGTACGGGATTCGTTGGGAGCTGCAACTCAAACAAGACCGCGCACAGGTCTGTGGTCAGGTGCTGTCGCACATCGAAGAAACCGACTGGTTGGAATTCACAATCGGGGTCCTTCGCTCGTATGTGGACTTCCGGGACACGAGTCGTGAGGAACCAGATGAAGACCGGTATCGCTCGCCGTTGCTCGGCTGGTGGAAGGAACTGACGGATGGCTTTCGAAAAGGCCGGCTGGTGGTGGAGAAGGATGTGCAGAGCCTCCCCAAGGTCAAGCGGTGGATCAAGCACTCCGTCGCGCCGATGTTGGCGGTGATCTGTGCTCATCATCCGGACGGACAAGCGTGGTTGGAGCAGCAAATTGTGAATGCGGTGAGGCGGTGGAAACACAAACATCGGGCGCTGGCCACATCCGGTTCGACAAGCCGTAAGAAGAGATCATCCGCCGGCGGAGACGCGGGCGCACCATCACAGGGGGGGTGAGGGGGGTGTCGAAAGACTCCCCCTGATAGGGCCAAATCCATGCTGCTGACGATTAAAGATGTTTCCGCCTGGCTCAATATCAAACCGTCCACACTCTATCTCTGGGCCGCTCAAGGAAAGATTCCCTGCCAGAAGATCCATGGCTTAATCCGGTTCGACCAAGAGAAACTGATTGGATGGTTGGAATCGTTTGACCGAAAACCACCGGCAATGGTGCCTTCACTCTCTCGCGCAAATCGCAGCGACGTGGATCAGCTCATTGAAGCAGCCAAACGAGACGTCTATACTCCCCGCCACGGGGAAACCAGACCAACAGCGAGCCCAAAGGGAAAGGAGGTTGACAATGGGGCTCGTTAAGCGAGGGAATGTCTGGTGGATGAATTTGATGTTTGAGGGTCAGCGAATACGCCGGTCCACAGGGACAACGAATCGAGCCTTGGCCGAATCCATCCTGGCCAAGGTGAAGGTTCAGCTCATTGAAGGACAGTATTTTGACCGCCAGGAGGAAAAGACCAGAACCTTTGATGAGTTGATGGATCGCTTTGAACGGGAGCATCTGGTGAAGTTGGCCAGCCGACAGACGGCTCAGGTGTTCGTCAAACGCTTCCGTACGTTCTTCGGAGGCCGGACCTTGGCGGAGATCACGCCCAAGCTGATTGTCGAATACAAGAGCAGGCGCTACGTGGTCGGGGTGAAAGCAGCCACGATCAATCGGGAGTTAACCTGTTTGAGAAAGGCGTTCAACCTCGCCAAGCGGGAGTGGGAGTGGTGCCGGGATAATCCGGTCAGCCGCGTGTCCCTAGAAAAGGGCGCGAACAAACGAGATCGCTGGCTGACGGAAGACGAGGAAATGCGATTGCTGGCCGCGTGTCCGCCGTGGCTCCGGGAACTGGTGGTGTTCGCGCTTCATAGCGGTATGCGGTTAGGAGAGATCCTGGCGCTGACATGGACCGGAGTTGATCTGTTCCGAAAAACCGTGACGGTCTTTCGCTCCAAGAACGGGGAGCGGCGCACGATCCCACTGAATCAGACCGTGATGGCTCTGCTAAAGGAGAAGACCAAGGTGCGCCAGCTCAAGACGAACCTGGTGTTTCCGAGTCGGACTGGCACACGATTAGATCCTAACCATCTTCGACGGGCCTTGCGGCCTACAATGGCCAAAGCTGGTATCGTGGATTGTCATTTTCATGACCTCCGGCACACCTTTGCCACGCGGCTGGTTCAATCGGGGGTCGATCTGTACAAGGTACAGCGGCTCCTGGGACACAAGTCTCCGATGATGACGCAACGGTATGCTCATCATTACCCGGAGAGCTTACGTGATGGCGTGGAAATCCTGGACCGCCGAACACACTGTGACACAAAATTGACCACAGTGTCGCGGGCGTCGGATGCCGGTGGCTTGCAAGTGCTTGAAAAGATGGTGGGCGATACTGGTATCGAACCAGTGGCCTCTTCCGTGTGAAGGAAGCGCTCTCCCACTGAGCTAATCGCCCACGGTGGCGGAGTTTAGCACGTGCTTCTTGAGCAGATCAATTGAACATCAGCCGGAGGCAAGGGGCTTGCGCCTGGGGATTTGAAAACAGACCGCTAGCCCCATGCCTAACTCCTCGTACTTCCATTCAGCTTACCTTGACTTCGCGAAAACACGGTTCCTAGAATGCCGTCTCCCGCAGTTTCTTCCTCAAGGAGTATTGCGCAGTGCGAGACGACGTTGTCATCATCGGTGGAGGGCTTGCTGGGTCAGAAGCGGCCTGGCAGGCCGCCAATCGAGGAGCCAAAGTCACGCTTTACGAAATGCGGCCGAAAGAAATGACGCCGGCCCATAAAACCGGTGGGTTGGCAGAACTCGTCTGTTCCAATTCGCTCGGCTCCATGGATCTACAAAATGCCCCGGGAATTTTGAAGGAGGAAATGCGTTGTCTGAACTCGCTGATTATCCGTGCAGCCGAACAATCCCGCGTTCCGGCCGGTTCGGCCTTGGCCGTCGATCGAGAGCAGTTTTCCTTCACGATCACCCAGGCCCTGGAGAGTCACCCTCATATTCGCATTCTGCGTGAAGAGATTCCGACAATTCCAACGGACTGCCTCTGTGTAGTGGCCACTGGTCCTTTGACGTCCGACAAATTGTCTCAATCCATCGCCCAGCTGACCCAGACGAAACATTTGTATTTTTACGATGCGATTTCTCCGATTATCGATACCGATTCCATTAATATGGACGTCGTCTTTCGCGCCTCACGTTACGACAAGGGCGGCGACGATTATCTCAACTGCCCGATGAATGAGGCGGCATACGACACATTTTACGAAGCCTTGCTTGCGGCGGAGAAGGTCCAGCCCAAAGAATTCGAAAAGACGCCCTACTTCGAGGGCTGCATTCCGATTGAAGTGATGGCCGAGCGAGGACGACAGACGATGCAATTTGGCCCGTTGAAACCGGTGGGCTTGGACAATCCGAAAACAGGCACGAGACCGTTTGCTGTCGTACAGCTACGGACGGAAAACGCGCACCGTTCCTGTTACAACCTGGTCGGATTCCAGACTAAATTGACCTACGGGGAACAGAAACGGGTGTTCCGCATGATCCCTGGTCTCGAGCAGGCCGAGTTCCTTCGCTATGGCAGCCTGCATCGCAACACCTTTATCAATTCTCCGCAATTGCTACGTGACACGCTCCAGTTCAAGGCACGAGGAACCCTGTTCTTCGCCGGACAGCTGGTTGGTGTGGAGGGATACACGGATTCTGCGGCGATGGGAGGGCTCGCCGGTATCAATGCCGCGCGTGGGCTCGCGGGACTTCCTCTGGTCACGCCGCCTTCAACCACCGCACATGGTTGTCTCGTGTCCCACATCACGGCGGGGGATCCCCGTTATTTCCAGCCGATGAATATCAACTATGGGCTCTTCCCGCCCCTCGTGAGTCCTGTTCGCGATAAGGAGCAAAAGCGGCGATTAATCGGACAACGCGCCCTCGAGGACCTGACCGCATGGATAAGGCAGTTTGGGCTTTCCTGACGTTTCTCGAAATCGAACGAGGAGCATCACGAGAAACGCTGCGAAATTATGCGTCCGACATCCGACAATTTGTTTCATTCCTGACTGCTGGCGTCGCCGAAAATCGGCCTATTGATCCTGCTGCTGTCCAATCCGATAGTGTCCGCGCCTATCTTCAGTGGCTGGATCGCAAGCACGAAAAACGCACCTCCTTAGCAAGAAAACTCGCCTGTCTCCGAAGCTTTTTTCGGTACCTTCAGAGAGAAGGGGTTGTTTCACAAAATCCTGCCGAGGATGTCAGATCCCCTAAGCTACCGAAACAGCTCCCCCGTGTTTTAACAAAAGACGAGGCCCAGGCTTTGCTGGAGTTGCCGGATGCAACGACCGGTTTGTCACTGCGCGATCGCGCCATTCTCGAAACCCTCTACTCGACCGGCGCCCGTGTCAGCGAAATAGTAGGGATCAATATTGAGGATCTCAGTACAAAGGAGGGACTCGTCCGTCTGCAAGGAAAAGGTCGAAAAGAGCGCATCGTGCCGATCGGCGACGTGGCAGTGGAAGCCATACGACATTATAGGGCCTGGCTCGACTCAAGCCCCGACGGTCAGCACTCACGCCCCAACAAGACGGCGCTCTTCCGCAACAGCCGCGGAGGGAGATTGACAACGCGCAGTGTTGCCCGACTTGTGGCGCGGTACTCGCGTGTGCTCCCCGGCGGCCCGGTGAGCCCTCATACGTTGCGGCATTCGTTTGCTACGCATCTCCTCGATGAGGGAGCCGACTTGCGAGCGATCCAGGAAATGCTGGGACATGCTTCGCTCAGCACCACGCAGAAGTATACGCATGTTGCCATGGACCAACTCCTTGCCTTGTACGACAAGACTCACCCGCGAGCCGCCCGTACCATGAAAAGTGATCCGACCAAGGGCGGCAAGAGATGACGATATTTCGATCTCTGATGAGCAAGAGCTCGTCCGGACTGCAATGAGGTCCACAGCTCTGTCGCGACAATTAAAGTGACTGGGATTGTATTTCCCGGTGAAATTGATAGAATCGGCGCGGCCAAGATGTGAGCCGCTACATCCTGCAACGAGCTATCGACGGCCAGCTCCCAGCCATCAACCGCGTTGGAGATGAACAGCGGGTCGCTGATGGCTACGAGCTGAGAGTTGGGAGCGAACGATGAACAAGCTGATCAAGAAGGCAAACGTCCTCATCGAGGCATTGCCCTACATCCGAACCTTCAGAGGCAAAACGATCGTCATCAAGTACGGCGGCCACGCGATGACGGACGTGTCGCTCAAGGAGCGGTTCGCACAAGACGTCGTACTGCTCAAGTATGTCGGCCTGAATCCGGTGATCGTTCATGGCGGCGGGCCGCAAATCGACCAGATGCTGGATCGGTTGGGCATCGAAGCCAAGTTCCGACATGGTGTTCGGGTAACAGATGAAGCCACCATGGAAATTGTAGAAATGGTCTTGGCCGGGAAAATCAACATGGAAATCGTGGATCTCCTGAATCGCCATGGTGGTCGGGCCGTGGGATTGAGCGGGAAAGACGGCGGCCTGATGCTGACGCGCCCGCTCACTGCCAAGGCCTGGGCCGAAAGTCTCGAAAAAGATCTGGATGACGATGAAGAGGAAGGAGAGGATTTCGGGTTTGTCGGCGAAGTCCAGTCCGTGGACCCGAGCTTGGTGCTGAGGCTCCAGCAGGACCATTACATCCCTGTCATTGCTCCGATTGGGACTGACCGAGAAGGCAGCACCTACAACATCAATGCTGATCTCGTCGCTGGTGCGATCGCAGCGGCCTTGACTGCCGAAAAACTGGTCATGATGACGGATGTCAAAGGTATCCGTGACGCGAAAGGCCGCCACCTGTCGACTGTTTCCCGAAAGGATGTCCAACGGATGGTCAAGAAGGGAACGATCAGCGAAGGGATGTTGCCCAAGGTCCATGCCTGTCTGGACGCCTTGGCTGGCGGAGTCGGCAAAGCCCATATCATCGATGGCCGGATCTCGCACGCGATTCTTCTTGAAGTGTTCACGCACAAAGGCATCGGGACGGAAATCGTCGCCTAACGCTGCAGCACCGTCTGGCCCTTCTTGTGTCACCGGCACATTTCCGAATTAGACGGCATCTCCAATCTCTCGTCGGCGAGCGCCATCCCGAGCGGAGTCCACACGCGCTCAAGAAGACCGCGCACTATCTCGCCACGCAGTTTGCAAAATCGGGATGGAAGGTCTCCCACCAATCGTTCAACGCATTAGGCGAAACCTATCGGAATATCGTGGCCGTCCGGGCCCCATCTCGTTTTATCGGCGGAGCCTATCCGTCTCCTCTCCTGATCGGGGCGCACTACGATACCGTACCTGACTCACCAGGGGCTGACGATAATGCGAGCGGACTTGCGGTCCTGCTCGAAACGGCCGTGCGGCTGCAAAGTGTTGCGTTGTCCCGTCCGGTCTGGCTGATCGGCTTCTGTTTGGAAGAACAGGATCGTTTGGGCAGTCGGGTCCTTGCGGCTCGCTTGAAAGCTGAGGGTCAAGCGTTGGCGGGCGTGATTATCCTGGAATGCGTGGGATTCTCTTCGAACCGTCCGGCATCACAGCAGGTTCCGCCTGGTGTGCCGCAGGCTGTTCCGACCATCGGAGATTTCTTGGCAATCGTGGGAAACGAATCGGCGCGGAATCTCGTGCAGGCCATCGAGCGGAGTGCCGCGACTCGCGCTCCTGCACTGAAAGTACAGTCCCTGGTCGTACCGGGATGCGGCGAAGCTCTGCCCCATACGAGACGGAGTGATCATGCCTCGTTCTGGGATGCCAACTACCCGGCCGTGATGCTGACCGACACGGCGAACTTCCGTAATCCTCACTACCATCAAGAAACCGATACGATCGAGACGCTGGATGTGCGATTTCTCGTCGGGGTGATTGATACTGTGACGGCTGTGACAGTGGAACTGGCCGGAGCAAGATGAGAGGATCCGTGTCGCGATCTCTGAACGACGGCACCAGACGGACAATCGCTCGGGTGTATGAGCGGCTCGACTATCGCGCCCTCGGCCAGGTGTATTGTTATGAGGGTGGAGACGAATTCTGGCGCGCAAAGCGCCGGCCCTGTCAGCGTTTAGGGTGTCTCGTGGCCGTGGCATTGCGGGCCCGGCTTGCTCGCGGCGGCCGAAGCCTGTACGTCGGGGCTGGTGTTGCAGAGCTGCCGGTTTTGTTGGCTGAAACGCTCGAGCTTCAGCGGACGGTCGAGTCGTATAATCTCCGCCAATCTGAGGTCGCGATACTCAATCGTGCCTGCCGACCGTCACCCGTGACATTTCAGGCGCAGGATGCGACAACAGCTCGCGGCAGGTTCGATCATCTCTGGATTGTGAGCGTGCTTAATGATCCTGAACGTTTTCCCCATGTGTCACGGCTCTCATACGGGCGGGCCGATCCTGTGACCTTCGACTCGCGCAGATTCGAAAAGGAACGGAGGAAGGTTCGCATGATCGTCGATCGCTGTATGCCGAAGCTCACAAGGCCGGGGCTGGTCACGACCTCCACAGAAGAAGTCATCTGGATCGCCGAGTGGTGTCATCGCCACGGGATTCCTTATCTCGTCGAGCGCCGGCAGTATGCAACGGCGCTCGTCGGTGACCCGATTTGTTTCATCACGATTAGGAAGTGAAATGGCGATCGAGGCAAAAGATCAGGAACGCTAGAACTGAAAGCCGGTTGTTGGCTTTTCTGGACCGCCTAGATACTGACGCGCATAGTTGACGTAGTTGTCCGCTGATTCCTTGATCCACGACAATTCGTTCTCGGTGGTGGCTGGATCTTCAATAGCAGATGAACCGATGATCAGACTCTTCGCCGGCACGAGCGTCCCTTCAGTCACGAGTGCTCCAGCACCCACGACCGAGTCTTCTCCAATCACGGCTCCGTCCATGATGATGGCGCCCATTCCAATCAGCACCCGATCCCTGATCGTACAGCCGTGGAGGATCACGTTGTGGCCGATCGTCACGTCGTTCCCGATGATCAGAGGGTGTGTGTCGTGGGTGACGTGCAATACGCAGAGATCCTGCACGTTGGTGCGGTCTCCGATTCGGATGAAGTGTACATCCCCTCGAATGACGGCGTGGAACCACACGCTGCAGTCTTCTCCCATCACCACATCGCCGATGACCACGCCGGTTTCTTCAATGAAACAGGACTTGGGAACGGTGGGTTTTATGCCTTGAAAGGTGCGGAGCATAGGCCGCACTGTAGGGGAATCCGACTTCTACGCGCAAGGCCTCTCAATTGACAGGCTTTTTCACGCTCCCGTAGACTGGTGCCGTATGACCTCTTCGCTTATTCAGCTCGGTCGAAAAGGACCGGGCCGGCATGCCGCCGGCTCGACTACCATTGGCTTTGTGAATCTGGGTTGTTCCAAGAACCAGGTCGATTCCGAAATCATGCTGGGCACCCTCGTTCAAGACGGATTCGAACTGACCGGTGATCCCAAGAAGGCCGAGGTCGTCATTATCAATACCTGTGGTTTCATCGAAGAGGCCAAACAGGAATCGATCAATTCGATCATCGAGCATGGCAAGCTCAAGCGGTCAGGGGCCTGCCGAGTCCTAATTGCTGCCGGCTGTTTGGCGCAACGCTACCAGGCGGATCTGATCAAGGAATTGCCCGAACTTGATGGCGTCGTTGGGACCGGTGAGTTTGGGAAGATTGCGCAGATTTGCAGAGCCCTCCTTGCGCCTACCAAACGGCAGCAACGTCTCTGGATCAGCGAGCCCCCGTATCTGTACGACGCGGAGGCCCCTCGTCTGCGGCTGGGGAAGGTTCATAGTGCCTATGTGAAGATCGCCGAAGGGTGTAATCGGAACTGCGCATTCTGTGCGATCCCGATCATGCGGGGCAAGCAGCGCAGTCGGTCGGTGGAATCGATTGTGGCAGAGGCCAAGCGACTGGCTGTGGAAGGGGTGAAAGAGATCAACCTGATCTCCCAAGACACGATCAACTACGGAGTTGACATCGGTCAACGGCAGGGACTCGTCACGCTCTTGCGCGAGCTGGTCAAAGTGGAGGGTCTCCGGTGGATCAGGCCGTTCTATCTCTACCCGCAGCAGGTCACGGACGAGTTGCTTGATCTCTATGCGGGTGAGGAAAAAATCACGAAATATATCGATATGCCGCTCCAACATATCAACGATCGCATGCTGAAGCGGATGCACCGATTGGGAGACCGCGGAGCCATTACCTCGCTCGTCGAGCGTATTCGTGCACGCATTCCTGGTGTGACGTTTCGCACCGCCTTCATTGTGGGATTTCCGGGGGAAACAGAGCAGGCGTTTGAGGAACTGAAGTCCTACATCCAAGAGACAGAATTCGATCGAGTCGCGGTCTTTCTATATTCGGATGAAGAGGATACACCGGCTGTCTCACTCGACAGCAAAGTTGACCGATCGGTGATGGACGAACGCCGGAATGAAATCCTGGCCGTACAAGAAGGCATTGCCGCTGCGAAGGGGCGTGCGCGCATCGGCTCCGTCGTGGACGTGTTGATCGAAGGAGTTTCCGAAGAAACCGAGTGGTTGCTGGAGGGCCGCCATGAAGGATTGGCTCCGGAAATCGACGGGGTCGTGTATATCAACGATGTGGTCGACAATCTCACCCATTCGTCCCGCGCGCGCCAAGGCGCATCTGTCCCTGTGCCAGGTGAGATGGTCAAAATCGAAGTCACCGATGCCGCCCTCTACGATCTCGTAGGCCACATCGTCGAATAATGGCGGTCTTCATTTTCTCACCGCCCGCCAATTCATGTCCTACCGAACGGGGGATTGCATTCAGGAAGTCATCGAGGGTTCATGTCGTGTAGAAGAGATTCCGTTGTCCTTCTGATCCATTGCAAGGATCGTAAGGGCATCGTGGCCCGCATCTCCGGGTTCATTCACGACTTCGGGGGCAATATTCTCGATTCAGATCATCACACGGATGAAGAGACCAACGATTTTCTAATGCGGATGGAGTTTGCCACTGAGGGGTTGCAGATTCCACCTGATGATATTCCGGTCGCATTCGCCCCTATCGCCAAGGTCTTCGAGATGCGGTTCGAAGTCCATCGTAGCGATCATCGCACGAGAGTCGGAATGCTCGTCTCGAAACAGGACCACTGCTTGGCCGATCTGCTTCAACGGCAGAAGCGAGACGAGTTGCACATTGATATCCCCGTCATTATCTCCAATCACGAGACCTGTGCTTCGTGGGCCGAACTGTTCAATATCCCCTTCGTAGTCTGTCCGGTCACGAAAGAGACGAAAGCACAACAGGAGCAACAGGTACTCTCTGTCTTGAAGAAACATCGTGTCGAGGTTGTGGTGATGGCTCGTTACATGCAGATCCTTAGTGCCACCTTTCTCGCTCAGGTGGGTTGCCCTGTCATCAACATTCACCATTCATTCTTACCCGCTTTTATTGGCGCCAATCCCTATCGGCAGGCCTATGACCGAGGTGTGAAGATTATTGGAGCGACAGCCCACTATGCGACGGAGGATCTGGATGAAGGTCCCATTATCGAGCAGGACGTTATCCGGGTTGGCCACCGAGACACGGTCGATGATCTCGTGAGAAAGGGACGTGATTTGGAGGAGATTGTCCTGGCCAGGGCTGTGCGCCGGCACATCGAGCATCGAGTGTTGGTGTATGGGAGGAAAACAGTCGTCTTCGACTAGCGGGAGGTATTGAACGGGGCAGATCAAGAGGGAGCAGGGCCGGGGTACTTCCCGAGCCTTGCTCCCTCTCTTCGTTTACACCTTGGCGGATAAGAACAGAGATGCGCCGCGACGGTTGATAAGGATCAACACGCTTTCACCTTTCTTGACACCGGACGAGACCTTCTCGAAGTCCTTGACGGACTTCACCGGTCGACGATTGATCTCTCTGATCACATCACCAGGCATAAGACCGGCTTTATCCGCACCGCTGTCCGGTTCGACGCTCGTCACCACCACCCCAGTGGCTTTGCCTTTGATCCCGAGTTCCTTGGCCGTGTCTCGATCGAGATCCTGGACGGCGACCCCGGCGAAGGCATAGTCTCCTTCACCAGTCTCTGATTTAGCGATTTTGGTGATTTCCGGCTGTTCCCCAATCGTGACCGTGAGGTCCTTTTCGTGACCGTCACGAATCACCCTGACCGGTACTTTCGTGCCGACAGTCGTCCTCGTCACCATCCGTTGTAAAGCCACCGCGTCTTCCACGGGCGAGCCCTGGTACGCCACGATGATGTCGCCCTGCTTGAGACCCGCCTGATCTGCCGGGCTCTCGTCCTTCACGTCGCTAACAAGTGCTCCTTTGACATCTTTCGTGCCGAACGACTTCGCGAGATCCTGATTCATGTCCTGAATGCCGATGCCAAGGAAACCCCGTACGACCTTTCCGTTCTTGATGAGGCTGTCATAGATTGGCTTGCTCATGCTGGTGGGCACGGCAAAGCCGACACCCTGATAGCCGCCGGTCTGCGAGAAGATCGCGGTGTTGATTCCTACCAACTCACCTCGAGTGTTGACCAGCGCTCCGCCCGAGTTGCCGGGGTTGATCGCCGCATCGGTTTGAATGAAGTCTTCATACTGTGTGATCCCCATGCGGCCTCTCCCCAACGCGCTGACGATGCCAAGTGTGACAGTCGAGTTCAGGCCAAACGGGTTTCCGACAGCCAACACATACTCCCCCACCTGCAATTTCGAGGCGTCGCCCCAGGAAACGGTGGGAAGATTCTGTCCATCAATTTTCACGACGGCAAGATCGGTTTTCGGATCGGCTCCGACGATCCTCCCCTTGAACTCTCGCTTATCGGGCAGTGTGACGGTGACTTCTCGTGCTCCGTCAATCACATGATTGTTGGTCAGCACGTAGCCATCTGTCGAGACGATGACGCCGGATCCCTGACCACCACCACGATGGCCTCGCGGTTCACCAGGGCCTTGCGGGCCTCGGAATCCGCGAGGGCCGAAAGGGCCTCCCGGTCCTCCGAAGAATTCTTCCATGCGGTCACGAAACTCATCCGGGATCGGACGACCATCCGAGACTTTGTCCATCGTGACCGTCGTGATATTCACTACAGCCGGGGTGACGGCTTTCGCGACCTCCGCGAATCCGTTGGACGGTGGAGCAGTCATGTTTATGGCGACGGGAGCCGCAATTGACGTGGCCGAGTTAGACGCATGCGAAGCTGTCAGTGCTTGACCGCCCCAGACGAAAACAATGCCCAGGGCTGCTATTGTAAGCGCGGTTCCGAGTGATCGACGTACTGTCTGTCCCATGGTTTCCTCCTTGTTGGTGATCACGCCGAATAAAAGAGCGGTGCTCTTGATATCTAGGAAGAACGTAACAGCTGGCGATGAGAAGCGGATTAGGATGGCATTAAAAGACATTAAGCCGATGGGGATGCGAGCGGCAGAATCACCGTAAACGTCGAACCCTGTCCAGGTGCGCTGACAACTGTGATCGTGCCTTTATGCGAGTCGGCGATCCATGCGCAGATGGCGAGTCCGAGCCCCGTCCCTTTTTTGGTATGAGCCCGTGCCTCGTCCGTGCGGAAGAATCGATCGAAGATGCGAGTCTGATCTTCATCTGAAATCCCAATGCCCTGGTCGGTCACGGACAAACGGGCATGTTGTCCTTCTGTTAGAAGGGACACTTCCACCTTACCGCCAGGGTGTGAATACTTGATGGCATTCTCGACTAGGTTCAACAACAGTTCACGAAGTCGGAGTTCATCACCCAGGACGACCGCGGGGGTTATTGTTCCGAGCACGACCTCGATATTCCGGTCTTGCCCCAGAAGTGTGGCCTGGCGATGAATGTCCTCAACTAAGTACTCCAGTTTAACGGGTAAGGACGCCATCTTGACCTCGCCCATGTCGGCCCGGGAGAGGAACAACAGCTCGTCCACGATGTTCGTCATGCGATCGATTTCTTCGAGGTTGCTTTCGAGCACCGAGTGATAATCCTCAAGTGGCCGAGGCCGACGAAGAACCAGTTCCGTTTCACCCTTCATGACGGTCAGCGGCGTCCTCAGCTCATGCGATGCATCACTCGTGAATTGTCGGATTTGACGAAACGAAGTTTCCAACCGGGCAATCATGTTGTTGAACGTTCCCGCCAATCGGCCGATCTCATCACCCGATTGAGGCACCGTTAATCGCTGTGTGAGGTCGCCACCGGCGATCCGCTGCGCGGCAAGAGTCATCGCATCCACGGGCCGTAGGGCGCGGCCAGCGAGGAACCACCCGCCTGCCAGCGAGACGGCCAAAGCCAATGGCATTGTGACCACCAACACGAGCAGGAGCCTGCTTAATGTCCCCTCGACTGACTCCATTGAAGTGCCGACCTGCACAATGTAGAGCAGGTTACCTCGATAAATGATCGGGACCGAGATGAGGCGCAGCGGCGGTTCTTTCGGATATCTGGCAGATTCGAAAATCGTCCGGCCGGAGAACGCGACCTCCAACGCTTGGCGACTCAGCGGCACTTCATGTTGTTTGACGTTCGGGGATCGGATCGTGATCGTGCCGGACGGGCTGAAGATCTGGAAGAACTTGTCGATCCGCGCGAGCTCGGGAAATTGCGAGAGCAATTCCTCTTCGTCGATCAGCGGCATGAACCCGCGCTCTTCCAAGGAGCGTACGGCAGCCGATGCGGTTTCTTCCAATGACTGATCGACGGCGTCACGAAGGCTTCGGGCCGTCACCACGTAGAGGATGGTCGAGAAGGCGATCAAGGCCAGCGCAAGGGCGCTGCCATACCAGAGGGTGAGCCGAACCCGTAGCGGCATCAGTCGGCCTTCAGCATGTATCCACTTCCGCGAATGGTATGAATGAGCTTCTTGCTGCGACCTCGGTCGATCTTGTTGCGCAGGTAGTTCACGTACACATCAATGACGTTGGTGAAGGTGTCGAAGTCTTGATTCCACACGTGTTCGGAGATCATGGGCCTGGTGAGGACGCGGCCCGCGTGCCGCATCAAGTATTCGAGCAAGGCATATTCTTTCAAGGTCAGGTCAATCCGCTGCCCCCCTCTGACGACTTCACGGGTCGCCGGATTAAGGACGAGGTCATCGATCTGGAGTATGC
>Ga0187821_10000108_pt1 | contig 15514 bp, 21 predicted proteins | sample NC_wetland_sal_i_20_FD_132442 | JGI IMG/M metagenome (GOLD analysis project Ga0187821, IMG submission 132442) | Wetland sediment microbial communities from Neuse River Estuary, North Carolina, USA - SourceSoil_1 | ecosystem: Environmental > Aquatic > Freshwater > Wetlands > Sediment | place...
CCCCTTGCATCGCCTCCCATTGGGAGTTTCTGCTTGAACCGCTGGTGCTCCACCACTCCGGGAAGAAAGGGCTCATTCGCTATCGGCAGATCGCATCCCACCTGATGCCGCTGATGGCCTATCTGACGATGGACGACCCCAGCGTTTTGGCCCGTGGGGAGTTCCTGCGACTGGGGCTGGCTGCGGCGCCGGGACCGACCGAATCGCTGCCCTATTCCGAACGTCACCTGCGCGACTTCGAAGAGCGCTACTGCTACGACCGGTACTGGAACGGGCAGGATCACGAGCACCCGGGGACGCGCTTCATCTGTAGCGGCCGCGTCTTTACGGAGGTGGGGGACCGCAGCGAACGATTCCTCGCCGCCCGAAAAACGGGCCTCGAGCAGTTCCGACACGAGTATTTCATGCTTTTCCTGATCTCCCATTTTCATAAGGCGGCCCTGCTCATGCTGTCAGATCGCCTCGTCGATGCGGTAAATCATCTGGAGATTACCAACACAGAATCGGTCAGACAATTCAGGCGCGTCATTCGTCTCACGCTGGGCGTTTTCCTTCGCTTCACCCATCGCTACTGGTTCCACGATGTCTCGGACCATGTCCAAGTGAAGGAGCTGTTCCGCATGACCAGCGAGCACTTGGGCACGGCCCGACTGTATGTCGCGGTCAGGAACGCCATCGAGGACATGAGCCAATATCTCGACAGCGACGCACTCCGCCGGCAGGGTGAGACGATGGTGCGCCTCACCGTCGTCACGACGTTCGGGCTGATCGGCATGGCGACGAGCGGCTGGCTCGGCATGAATCTGATCGCTGAGGCTGACAGCCCAATTCTGATGAAGTGGTTCTATTTCCTGCTCTTCCTGATTCCGACGGGTGCGGTGACGTTATACACCATCGTCAAATCCCGGCGTCTGTCGGAATTCCTGGAGAAGCTTGCCGACGAGCGCGCCTCGTCGAGAGACAAACTCGCCGCCTTCGTCAGCGTGTGGAAAACGAAGCACGGACGAATTCCCTGAGCCACCCATTGTCTTCGCGACGAAGCGAGGAACGAAGAAACTGAGACGTTCGAGCTTATTGAATCACTTGCCAGCGCGCGGGGTTGTTTTGCCGTGGGCGTGTTCAAAGTCTATTTAAAGGGAGACGCAGCGGGTTGCGCTATGCCGTTCGCAGGCTGATCGTACAAATAGGGCGCCAGAGAAAGGGCAGAGAAGATGAAAGAGACAGGCATCATTATCGTGTGTTTGCTCTTCAACGCTCTCCTCGTTCTGACAGAAATGGCGTTTGTCGTGGTGAACAAACCGAGTCTCCGCCAATTGGTGCGCCAGGGCCATAGCCGGGCAGGCGTTCTTCTTCGCTTGCGAGAGACACCCGAACGGACGCTGTCCGTGATCCAGATCGGGCTGACGCTTGCGCTGGCACTGGCCGGCGTCGTTGGTGGAGTGGGAGCGGAAGAAGACCTGAGCCCGCTCATCAGACAATGGTTGGAGGTGAGTGAAAATATGGCCGATGCGATTGCAGTTGGCCTGGTGGTGCTGCCCTTGACCTATTTCACCGTGGTGCTCGGTGAACTGGTGCCGAAAAGTCTGGCGCTCAGACATTCGTTGAACCTCGCATTGATCACTGCGCCCTGGTTGAGTCTGTTTGAGAAGATGCTTGGTCCTGTTGTGACGGTGCTGGAATGGTCGACCAAACGATTCCTCTCGCTTCTCCGGTTCTTGCCAAGACAACTGGTCGGGGAATCGAAAGAGAGTGAGTCCGCGGATGCCACAGTGGAACTGGGACTCCTTTCGACTCAGCATCGGCAATACGTTATGAATCTCGTGGATCTTGAACGGAAACGAATCAGAGAGATCTATCTGCCGTGGGACAAGGTGACTGCGGTGGATGTTGGGAGCGCCGCCAGCGAGATCGAGGCAACGGTGATCTCCTCCGGGCATACGCGTCTTCCCGTCTTGAAGGACGGCCAGGTCATTGGAATTCTCAACACAAAGGAATTCGCCACATTGCGCGCATCCGGCCGTGAGGATTGGGTGTCGCTGACACGACCTGTGGTCGAACTGCAAGCCGACACGCCGCTGCTCACCGGTCTGCGGCGTCTTCAGGAACGCCGGATGCACATGGGTGTGGTCTACTCGGCAAAGGAGCGCTTAGGCGTCGTCACGATAGAGGACATCCTGGAAGAGGTTGTCGGTGAAATCTACGATGAAGATGATGACGGTGCGCTCCGACGCCTTCTCAGCGCTGGTCCTCTCGCACGAGCTGCCAGGGGACCTACTCTTTCATGAGCGTAGCCCATCGTGGTGCCCATCTCGCCCCCCCTCTCTTCTTACACCAACCGGTTTGTCCGGCATTAAAGTATGGATCGGTTCCGTTGAACGAGTCTACGCGTCAGCGAGAGGCATTGTGACAATCCATGCATCCGGACGGATGTTGGCCAGGAGTGTGACTGAGATGGAGAGTGGATTGGGGGAGGGGAAAAAAGATTATATTTTCCGCAAACGGATGATGCCTTCTCGGATTAACCGCTCAATTTCATTACCCACCAGCGCCTTCGCTACCTCAGCCGGTGTCTTGCCGTGGATCCCAACCTTCGCTAATTCCTGCAAGTAGGCAGCCACTTCGGCAGAGGGCCGGATTGAAATCGATGCCGTCTGATGTTTGTTTGGCTTTCTCGCCATATCGGCAAGATATCACAGTTTGGTTGCTTTTTAGTAGCTATTTAGCATTTAATTACACATGACACAATTGGAGGTGCCCAATGATCTATGAAGTCGTCGAGCCAACGGAGGCGAATGGCGCCTGGCGGGTGGAAGCCATCAATTACGATGGTGATGGAGAAAAGTACGTGACGACCTTCTCGGGACCGAATGCGGAAGAAGACGCCAGACGGTACGCGAGATGTCAGATCTTTGCACGGCTAAGAGAAGCGTTGTTTTCACCTGCCCCCCGCAGGACTTCACTCCACACACATATGGCGGCGTGAATAGTTTGGGCGGAGAAAAAGATCGCAGGACCCTTCTCTCGTTTGTCCGCGCGGCGGCGTTTTGCATCTGACTGAATGGTGGCTGCTCGTTTTCTAATGCCTCAGCCGCGCCGACCACCCTCCGCGTCCCCTTTCCTCTAGTTGCGGGCTTCATCTCAGATCCGTAAGATACACGCATGAGTTCGGATCCTGTGACGCGCATCAAGTCGAAAACCCCCGTGCCTTACGAGCTCACAGCCATTCATCACGATACCCACGACACGAAGACGTTTTGCTTTGCCCTGCCTGACGATGCCACGTTGGACCTGCTGCCCGGCGATCATCTCTACGTCCACGCGACGATCGACGGAAAGACAGTGAAACGACCCTATACGCCGTCGTCGATGCCCGGCGCCACGGGGTACTTCGACTTGACGGTCAAGCGGTACGAAACCGGCGCGATTTCGAAGTATCTCCATGACCGGGAGCCCGGAGACACCGTGCTGATGAGCGGACCAAATCCTGGCGGCCATTGGGTGGACGGCATGGCGAAGAAGGTGGGGTTTGTGGCAGGCGGTACGGGCATCACCCCGATGATTTCCATCATTCGCTGGATTCTCGCCAAGAGCCTCGGTGTCGAGTTGTTTCTGGTGTTTGCCAACAAGACCGAGGCCGACATCATTTTCCGAGACGAGTGGGACGAAGATGCGCGCGAGCACGCGACCTTCCATTGTTATCATGTGCTGGATCAGCCGCCTGCCGGTTGGTCGCAGGGCAAGGGCCGCATCACCGAGGACATTCTGCGCAAGCAACTGCCGCCGCCCGGTCCCGACACCGTGATTTTTCTCTGCGGTCCTCCGCCGATGGTCGATGCGGTGGAAGCCACGCTCAAAGCAATTGGCCACGCCGAGCAAGCCATCATCCTTCCATAACACTGGAGCCGTCACCGACCGAGAGGGAATAAAGGGGTCCGGAGCCATTATCGACTCGTGCGTGCGCAGCGGTCTCTGGAGAGTCTGACTCAGCTCGTTGGCGAGCATCTATGGATGGGATGACAATCGTTCAGGCTACCCGATCGTATGAGAAGCAGCTGGCCAGGCAGACCTCGCTGGTGCAGTCAGATCTTCTCCTCAAACACAGATTGATGAAGCGCGATGCGTTGTCTTTTTTCCGAGCCACGTTTTATCGGTGGATGCAGTGCTGGCCGACTGTCTGTTCCGGCTTAACCACGGCGCCGGTTGTGTTGGCGGTCGGGGATCTGCACGTGGAAAACTTCGGGACATGGTTCGACGCGGAAGGGCGCTTGATCTGGGGGATCAATGATTTTGATGAAGCCTACCGATTGCCCTATACCAACGATCTGGTGCGATTGGCCGTGAGCGCCAAGCTCGCCATCATGACCGAGTATCTCACCATCAAGCCCAAGGATGCGTGTGACGCGATCTTGACCGGCTATACGGAAGGGCTGAAGGCCGGAGGCCGCCCGTTTGTGCTGGCAGAGCGACACCAATGGCTTCGCGACATCGCGACCAGCAAACTTCGTGACTCGGCGGGGTTCTGGCGGAGGATCAAGGGCCTGCCGCCTGTGAAGGGAGCTGTTCCTTCCAGTGCGCGGGCGGCTCTTGACCGTCTGATGCCGGAACGAGGTCTGCCATACCGCGTTCGCCGACGGGTTTCAGGTGTGGGAAGCCTGGGCCGTCCACGGTACGTAGCGGTTGCCGATTGGTATGGAGGGAAAATCGTGCGGGAGGCGAAGGCGCTCGTCCCCTCCGCCTGTGTCTGGGCTCATGATGGTCACAGCACGGACATTATCCTGTATCAATCCGTGTTGGACCAAGCGGTTCGCTGTCGCGATCCTTTTGTGCACGTCCAGGGCGGCTGGATTGTGCGCCGCCTCTCGCCGTCCTGCTCGCGGATTGAACTGGCTTGTTTGCCGAAGAAGCGGGACGAGGCCCGCCTGCTTCATGCGATGGGCAGGGAAACGGCCAACATTCATCTGGGTAGCCGCAAGATGCACACAGCCTTGGGACGGGATCTGGCGAAACGAAAAGCCGATTGGCTTCGTGTGGCGACCAAGGCGATGACGAAAGCGACGCTCAGCGATTGGAAAGATTGGATGCGAAGATAGAGTAGACAGCGGGGTCAGGAACCATTGTCGCTTCGTCTGCGCGCACACGGATGTGCGTGATTGCGAGACCTTGTCTCCCCTTTCGGAAATTTTTCCCCAAAGTTCAACGGTAGCCGCGGTCCCCTCAACGGTCCTCTGTCTGTTGACAGCTTCCTTCTCAACACGTAGTTTGTAGGCTTTGTGCCGTTCGAAGTGGTCGGCGCAAGCTCAATAATAGGAGATGAACGATGAACAGCAGGCCGAACAGGTCATTGTGGGCCAAGCCATCTCTGGTGATCGCTCTCACTCTTGCCACGCTCGTCTGTGCCTATCTGCCGGTCCAAGGCTTGCAGGAGGATGCCAAGTTCGTTGCGATAGAGGAGAACGGCGCGAAAATGTGGCGGGGTGGCGGGACGATTAATCTCAAGGCGCATGGCATCAGACCCCTCAGGTTCAAAGTGATCAATACACTCACGGTCGAGCACGGGTTCACCATTGATTCGATGAAGGTGCAGGAAGTGATTAAGCCCGGCGAGGAAAAGACGATCGAAGTTCCGATTGCGAATATTGACACAACCATTTCGGCACACCGTGCCTATTGCCATCTCCATCCCAAGCACATGGCGGCTGCCTTTCTTGTGACAATGAAATAATCCTCCCACGCACAGATTCCCTCTCTCGATTCTGACAATCGAACCAGGACCTGCTCTGGATACCCTCCCACTAGCATCGGTGAATTCATGGGGGATAATATTATGGTGACACCTGCACCGCTTGCCCCGTCTTGCCAAGGAGGGCGTTATGCGAATTCTTCTGGCCGTCGATGAGTCCGAGAACTCCCATCGCGCTGTGAAGTATGTTGGATCTCTCCTGCGTCGAACACCGGACACCGCCGTCACCCTCTTCCATGTCCTCAAGCCCATGCCTCGGGAGTTGCTGGAGCATGGCGGGTCGGAGAATCCCGCTGCCGAAGCACAATTGGGCCAGCAGTTGCGCAACGAACAGGATGCCTGGATTCGGAAGGAAGAAGAATCCGAATCCCATGTCCTGAAGAAAGCATGCGACACGCTGACCCAATCCGGATTCGACCGGAGTCAGGTGGCGTTGAAGGTCGGCCATGAGGACGATATTGCGAAAAACATTCTCGAAGAAGCGCGAAACGGACAGCACGAAACCATCGTGGTGGGACGGCATGGGGCGTCCCGGGTTAGACGGCTCTTCGGCGGCAGCGTGACTGAGCAATTACTGCGTGACGCGAAGGGCTTTGCGATTTGGGTGGTCGAATAGCGCTGCCGTCCGAATGGAGGACATTCTCCATCTCTCATCGCCCCGTCCGGCGCGGCGTTGTTCTCGATCGAGTACCTGACCTGGTGGGACCGGTAGCATCAAATCCAACTGTAACGAGCCGACATGAAACCCAACGACTCTTCGCAGAACTTGTGGCTGAACCCGCTCGGCCGCCGACAGGTGCTGAAGATGCTCGGCGTCGCAGGGTCGGTCCTGGCGCTGCGTGGCCCGCATGGATTGGCCCAGGCGATGGCGCAAGCACCGACGGCGCCAAGCCCCTCGACCGGAGCGATTCCTCAGCGTGCGCTAGGCAAGACCGGGGTCACCGTCTCCGCGCTCTGTTTCGGTGGGGCTCATTGGGGACGCATGGACAGCGACGTCGAGGCCATCCGGGTGCTGCACGAAGCCATCGACGCGGGGATCACCTTCCTGGACAATGCCTGGGAATATAACGGCGGACGATCCGAGGAGTTGATGGGCAAAGCCTTGCAGGGTAGGCGGCAACACATCTTTCTAATGACGAAAGTCTGCTCGCACGGACGCGACAAACAGGTCGCCTTGCAACAGCTTGGCGAATCGCTCCGCCGACTGAAGACGGACTATCTGGACCTCTGGCAGATTCACGAAGTGGTGTACGATGACGATCCCGACCGGCATTTTGTCCCCGGCGGCGCCGTTGATGCCTTGCTCGATGCCAAACGACAGGGAAAAGTCCGATTCATCGGCTTCACCGGCCACAAGCACCCGGCGATTCATCTCAAGATGCTCGCACATGATTTTCCCTTCGATACCTGTCAGATGCCGTTGAACGTCTTCGACGGCACCTATCGCAGCTTCGAGCAGGAAGTCCTGCCGGTCTTGAACCAGCGGGGCATTGCGCCGCTTGCGATGAAGAGCTTGAGCGGCAATGCCGAGCCGATCAAGCAAGGCATCGTGACGGTGGAAGAAGCCCTTCGGTATGTCTTAAGTTTGCCGGTGGCATCGGTGGTCAGCGGCATCGATTCTCGCGACGTGCTCCGACAGAATCTCGAGATCGCACGGCGATTCATGCCCATGACCGCCGTCGAGATGGACCAATTACGCACCCGCGTGGCTCCCTACGCGAAAGACGGGCGGTTCGAACTCTTCAAATCGACCAACCGGTACGACGGCCGCATCGGACGCGAACAGCACGGGCTTTCGTAGCCGGGCAGGAACACGTGTCAGGACCCGTTCCGTCTAAACCGCGCGCGGCGGTTTGTTCGGCATCGTGACTCGACTTGATGCCCTCTCTTCGATTTTCGACAGACGGTGATTGGCATGTGTTCGATGAGGCTCAGACAGGCGAGCCTGCGAGTTGTCTTGCTCTGCGGCACAAGGATTTTTAAGAGCAGGGCGCGCTAAAATCTGTAGCCGGCTTCGACGATGTACATGTCGACGCCGAGACTGTTCGGTCCATACACTCCTGCGTCGGAGAAGTGCTGGACACGAAACCCAGCGTAGCCGTGAGGGATCGGATTGACGACGATCCCGGCTGTGGCGACGATTTGAACCGGACCGCCGAAGTCTTGATTGCCATAGTTGTCTCGACTGAAAAATCCCAGGCCCACCCCGACATCGAGGGACACGAGTCGATCCCAGCCGCTCAAGGCCAGACACGGAACAATGGTCGCCATCACTCCGTATTCGCCTACGGCTGCCAGTGACCCTACGCTTGTGATCAATCTTGTCTCCAAGTTCCAAGGGCTCTCGCCGACCGGCCTTGACCAGGGAAGCCTGAAGACTGCGGCCACGTCGGCCAGATGAAAATTGTGTTTTTGTTGTTTTCCCATCAGGGGAGTTTTTCCAGTGAAGCCGATACGGGGACCGATGCTGATGAGTGTCGTGTCGTCAGCAAAGCCGGGCATACAGATCAGGATGGAGAGCCCGAAAATGGCAATCAGATTGAGCAGACCTGAACGGTGAATGAAGTGCATACGCGGTCTTTCTGGAATGATCCCATCGTGACATGGTTCGCCGGTCCCTCCAAACATTCACGCGTTTTCGGAAGCCCCCAATTAGCGACTGAAATCGATTGCGCCTCGTCCGCGCGCGGTGGAGATGTTTTGAGTTCACGTTTCTGGTGACTGCGCAAGTCTCCTTGCCAACTACCCATCCATCGCGAATCTCTGGAATGCGTCCGCCTCACCTGAGTTATGACGTCTGCCGATCGCACAAAATCCTTCCATGCAAAGGTGGGAGTTGCGGGACCAGTCGGGCCTCTAGGAGACGTTCGGCAGGGCGGCAGGGAGTGAGAGTAAGAAGTAATTTGAACATTCAGTGACGTTTTTCGTCTCCTCCCCCAGTTGAAGAGTTACTCAATCTCCACGAGGTGCTCCAAATCAATTGACATACTCAGCTGATTCGCTGTCATACAGATATGCGGATCGTGGGAGACGTTGGAGATAACGAATGGTATGGATCTTGCCATTCACTTCGTCTCCATAATGTACTGGCTCCAACGGTTTCCGCCAATTTCCATTTCAACCACAAATACGTGAGGACAGACATGAAGACCACGACAGCAATCCTTACCCTGACAAGCCTATTAGGCTTTGCCACGGCGGGCCTTGTGTACGCGGAGGATTCAAAGTCCGCCGCCACGCTAGAGACGAAGCCCGGTCCAGCTTATTTGACCATCGACGGGAAGTTGAGGAAAATCGAGGGGAACGTCTACGTTGTCGAACAATCCATCACGGACTACCGTGGGGAAGAAATTAAAGAAAACGATGTCCAGGTTTATGTGGGCAACGAGACCAGGAAACCGAACGGGAACAAGAAGGTCGGGGACAAGATTCGAGTGGAAGTGACCAGCGGCGGCTTCGCCAATTCGATTGAGTAACGTCGCAACAAACAGGTACGAGATCCCTTCCTCAATGGGCTGGCCTTGGCAAGGCTAGCCCAGTTTGTTTCCGGTGACCATGTATTCGAAAAATTCTCACGCCAGTGGCATCCTCAGCCTGTCCAGCCGTCCACCCGCGCATTTCTTGACATGCGTGGTTGGCACTGTCTTCTGCCCAAAGTCGCCTGCCTCACAAAACATAAGGTATCAGGATCATCTCGCCTCATCCACGCGCGGCGGGTGACATGGTTCGTAACCCACTGCTCTCGTCCAGTCAATTCTACGATGCGAGGGCGAAATTCCGCCTGATTCCTTGCATTTGGTCGCTGATCCGATTCGCCCAGCGCGTTCTATGGCGGGGGTGGCAGGAGGTCCGTATCTCGATAGTTTATGGCAAATAGCATAGTGAATTGGTGATAAAACGCATCTCCTTCATAGAGCGGTGTTGATCGGATCAGTCGTCCGGTCTTCTTCTCGATAAAGTCAATCGAAAAACGAGCTAAGCCTCGCTGTCTTTGCGCTTTATAGAAAGCGAGCTCCGGCACCGCTATGGGGAGCAACCCGCCAGAAATCTGTGGAATCCCAAAAAACGTGATGTCTTGGAGCGTTCCAAAGGCATCCAGCGTGACCCGGGCTATCAATGATTCTTTGCCATCCTTTGGCAGATTGAGCCCCTCACGGCTCAGCCACTTTTCGATCAAGGCTGTCACGAATGCTTGGTCTCCTGTGAGACCAACCGTTTCCACCGCGACCGATTGTCCCGGAGGAATCGGCAACACGGCATCAATGAGGCCTCGTTTGAGCGATTGGGTTAAAAGCAGTTGCTCAGTCGGCGATCTCGCCGTCTTTGTGGTCTCGTAGGTTGATGAACAGCCCGACAGAATAAGGCCCCACATGGACAAAGTGAGAAACCATGCGCAACCATTCCAAGGATTGATTGTGTCTCTCCCCGAATATCGGAAGGTGCTGGATTGAGCGACGTCCGTGGTATTCATGTGCAAAAACTCTCACTATGCGGTCGAAGTCACGCGCGCGTGCCTGACGCTCTGGCGTTCTGTTCTCGGAGCGGAAAAATGCCTAACGATTCTCAACCATGCACATCGCCTCTGAAGATGTAAACCATTTTGTTCCCGGGGGACGGAAATTCCACGCGGTGGCAAGTGCCTGACAGGTCAGGTTCGCGAGCGTGTCTTTTGGAGGTCGAATCTCGAATGTGGAGTACCGTGCACTCCCACTCCAATGAATTCGCCCGGATTCCATGTGCACCCCTCGAACGGTGATCATGGGAGCTCTATAATCACCCCCTCTGTCCACGAATACGACTTCCTGTGCACCATGTTTCTTCGCTGCTTGGAGAATTGCCACTTCGTCCAGAAGAGTGTGGGACACTTCAGTACTTTCAGTATCGAAATCGATTGCTAACGTACTGCGTTCGATAATTGACAACCCTCGTTTCTGCAACCAGATGCATGCGGTTCCGACGGCACTGGGATCATTTCCCCAGACAATCGTCGGTGTGCCCGGTTTAGGAAGATCAGTGAGAAACCCGTCTGTAACCGGGGGAGAGGTGCACGCGGCCAGCAGCATGATCCATCCGAAACTGCCAATTGTCTTCCTCATGGTCGATCTCCCCCACAAACTCTACCGAGTTCGTGATCTGTTGCTGGGAATCACGATGCTCTCGACTCCGAGCTCTGAACTCCTATTTGTGGAAGTCCGAAACAAAGCCCAGAATTTTCTGAAACACGATACCAAAAGCACGAACAGGAAGGCTACTTGTAAACGTTGGGGCCCCAGTGCGCCCGGCCAGCCGTCAATTGCATCCGGCCAGTAGCAGGGCAACACTCGTCCTTGTGCGCCATCTCAAATGCACGCATTTCTCCAACTCCTCGGTAGAACAGATTGCGTATTGATTTTTGGGGTGCCTTGTTCTAGCGTACCGACGATTTCCTGCGGCCTCGTCTCGGAGAAGTGAATCATGGGCTCCGAAAATCCCGACAAGCCGAACCATACGACCCAAATCGTGGTGGCGATCATCGGGCTTGTCGGCGTTTTGGGGGGGCGCTGATTGCCAACTGGGACAAGCTGTTTCCTCACGCGGAGTCTCAGGTCGCCCCCGCTCCTGCCAAGACGGATGCTCCCAAGCTTCCCCATTCAGATGCACCCCGCCGGAGTTCCACCACCACTCCTCCAGCCGTGCAAGGTGTCAATATCAGCGGCGTGTGGCGCGATGTGAACGTGGGCACCGTCTATCAGGTTTCTCAGGACGGCCAGTCGTTCCGGTTTTCCGGCTCTCATCCGACCTTCGAGTCATCCGGTCTCGGTACCATTCGCGGACGCGTGTTGGAAAGCTCGTATCAAACGCGCTATCGGCAAGGCGGGATTTCAACCGGAAATTGTTCCGGGGAACTCTCTCCTGATGCGAAACAGATTGTCTCGCGCTGTCTAGATTCGGCGACGGGTCAGTGGATGTCACTCGTGGTTCGATAACGCGTGTTGTGAATGAGCTTTCTGGATGCGAGTCACTTGGGTGGGAAATGGGACAACATTTCGTGAACGATGGTTCTGATACGCGCGTCCCGTTCTTCGGACGTAAGCCCGGGGTCAACTTCGCCGGCTGCCGTTCCGCGCCAGGCCAGTTTGTTCGAGGCGGCGTCGACAATATCGATCAAGAGCGTGCCGGTCGTATATGGTTGGAGCTCGCCGCCCGTTGGCGCACCGCTTGACGATCGTGTCGTTGGAGGCGGGGCGTACTCGTCGGTGAAATGCTGGCTGACGTCCGCGATCATGTCTTTTACCACGACATGGTAGGCCACATAGAAATCCGGCTTTCCGTTGCCGGACGTCGTATAGCCCTTTAAACGCAGCTGCGCCCCAATGGCGGTTCGAAGGCGAATATTGACCACCGAGTTGTCGACTCGCCTGTCGCCGGTCCTCTCCTGTTCGCCGGGCATCCACGCATACGTATGGTAGGCGCTAAACTTCGCGCTGTGGTCATAGTCGTACCCGATCTTCGGTGACGCACAGGCTGCGGTGAACACCATCAGCAGGAATGCGCATACTGGTTGCTTCCATGTCATCGTGAGCTCCTGATGCTCTTGCTTCCCGGGGTGGCTTACTGAGGCGGGAAGTGAGCGAGCATGGCTTGGACGACGCCGTTGATGCGTTTGTCTCGCTCTTCGGGCGTCATACCCGGTTCAACTTCCGCCAGTGCAGAGGCTTGCCAGACCACTTTTTTTGATGTGGCATCAATAATGTCGATGAGGAGGGTGCCTTCCTTGTACGGCTGCACGTCCCGGACTGCGGTGACTGTGCCGTACGCCCGGTCGCCGATGTAATTTTTTGTGGTGGTCTCCTTCATCATGTCCTTCACGCCGAGATGGTAGGCCACATAGAAATCCGGACTTCCGCCGACAGGCGCTGCATAGCCCTTTGAGCGGAGTTGTGTTCCTATGGTTGTTCGGATGCGGGTATCGACGAGCGAATTATCGATGCGTTTGTCGCCGGTCACTTCCTGTTCGCCTGGCACCCACGCATACGTATGATAGGCGCTGAAATTCGTGCTGAGATCATAGTCGTATCCGACCTTCGGTGACGCACAGGCGACAGCCGAGGCCGCAATGAGAAACCAGTAGAAAGGTCGTGTCCATCTCATGGCGGTGTGTTGGCGGGCGATAGTAGCAGAACGAACGCCGCAAGAGAAGATACCCAGCCGCCGCCGTTTCCTGACTGGACTGAAGACATACAGGCGTCAGGAACCATTTCGCTTTGCTCGCTCAATTCTTGTGGGCGGATGTATCAACGGTGGATGTCCGATTGACAGGAGTCCATGGGACCAGTAGGCTAAAGTTATGAAAGGGATTCTTACACCGGCACTCCTCGCGTTCTTCCTCGTCTTTGCAGCGGTCACTCAGGCGGACTCCATGGAGGCTTCCCAGCCGACCGGAGCTACTGAGGTCAAGGGAGACGTGCTGTATTGGGAAGGTGAGGAGCTCGTTGTGAAGGAGATGTCTGGTCGTGAGGCGCGCCTGCGTGTGACCGCTGAGACGAAAATTGGCGGAACCTCGGGGCGCTTGAAAACGGGAGACAAGATCGCTGCACAGGTCACGTCCGAGGGGCGTGCCGTCTCCATCACGTTGCAGATCCCGGACAGTGGAGCTGCTCCCACCCCGCCTGGCGCACGTTAACCAGAACCAGCCGTCCACCGACGATCCTGGAGGCGTCCTTTCCTCTTTCAGTCCGCCAGGCTGCTGACAAGCCTTGACACTTCTTCACGGACGGCCTAGCCTGTGGCCGCCTGCCTGGTTCAGTGGGATTGCCCTGGATGGGACTCATGAAACCGACAATATCGACGATCAAGTCAGCGCTGACGAGACGTGATCACTGTATTCGGTGAGGGGACAGTATCTCTATCAAAGGAGGTGCTTCATGGAGCCTGGTGTCAAGCGAACCACCATTGCCCGAATCGCTGCGGGTCTCGGGTGTGCGTGCGGAGGGATCGGTCTGCTGGCCGGAATCACGAATCACCAGTGGGTGTTGGCTCCGCACGGATGGGGCACCGGTGCGATTCTGCTCTTGCTGATTGCCCTGTTCGTGCAGGTCGATGGGGTGGTGTCGTTCGAGAAATCTCGGCTGGGTGCGGCTCCCAAACACTAAGAGAGCGGGCCGCCGAATCAATTTCTGGATTCTGATTTCACTCCGGTGCAATAGTCGCCGCACCTACCGTCGTTTCGGGTGGAGAAGTAGGTTGTTAGGAATTGATCGACCGCTCCGCGCACGGCTGGGGTGGGCTGTGTTGCTGAAGCCTGTTGTCGGGAAGTGGTTAGCTGTGGCCGACTTTGGTTTCAAGCCGTTGCAGGGTGTGGTCCAGCCGTTCCTGATGGGGGGACGCGACCGACTGAAACTCGATACCAATCCCCCGCGCGCTGCACCAGCGGACCACGGCATGTTCAATCAGGATCGGAGTTTCGTCTCCGGGAACATAGAGGAGAAGATCCACCTTCATGCCTGCGATGGCCCGAAGGGAACTTTCGAGCCGACACCCTTTGCGCGAGAGATCCAGTGATTTCGTAATCCGGTGGAGATGATTCTGGTAGCCCAGGGTGCCGGAAAAGGATGCTGGAAATCGAGGATGTTGCCGCACGACCATAATTAGGCCTTTTCTGCGGTCTTCCCGCCGGGTCGTACTCAGCCTTCTAAGAATTGGGTTATGCAGAGGTGATGCCAACCGGATGCGGTGGCACCCGACTTTCTGCTCATGTTTCTGCATACTTGAAATTCGGTGGATGGGACAGACCTGTCCATTCATGATCACCGGTGAAGGTAATCGAGAACGCCGTCGGGACGGAGGAGACGCAAGGGCCTAGTTCTTTTTACACCGCGGGTCTGCACCCTGCAGCTCGGCGATTTTTTGGTCATCGAGCGGCACCGGGGCGCAGCCGTGGCCCTTTTCACAGACGAAGTCGAACTTGACTGCCGGTTGATGACAGCTGAAGCATTTCACACCTTGGAAATTCACCGTGTCGATTCCACGGGTTCTGATTTTAGTGCCCTCTGCCGAGAGGTCCAGGTGAAAAAATTCCCAGCCGTGAGTCTCAGGAAATGTTTGGCGCTGGTGCTTCACCATCGCCTCGTCTGGCAGGAGTTGCAGGAACGTGCCAACCGGATACTCCTTGTCCGGCACGCTATCCTTGAGAATCCGAACCGCTTCTTTGAGCTTCTCGGGATCCTCATGCTTGATATATGTGTTTCTGACCTTGGTCCAGTTGCGGATGCAGCTGAACGAGTTTTCGGAAACCGTGATGTCCGCGGCATACAGACCGGACGTCATGGCGAGTCCCAGCGCGATGGCGACGACGCCTCTCGTCCATACCGGACCGAATTTGCGCGACATATATGTGATGAGCTGACGCATGCGAATGCTCCCTTCGCGTGACATGAATCGCGTGGCAGACTGAGCCGCCCTTTGCTGCGAACATTATAGGCGCGCAGGGGTAGAAATTCACCCGGGTATCAGTCACGCAATATAGGGGCACTCTGAAAGCGAGAGTGCGCTACATCAACGTCTCACTTCTTCCCCGCGTCAGCTGTCCCTGAGGCATGCTGAACTGGCCGAGTGGTCGGCTCATCGTCAGCCTTGCCGAGAAAATGGACCGGCTGCTCGCCTCTGAGATGAGCTGGTCGAATGATGTAGGTCCCATAGACGCTGGTGGTCCAGATGGATTGTGCAGTTTTTGAATTTCCTCCGGAAAACGCGTACCCCAATCCCCCAACGACACCGCCTGCGATGGCGAACGCG
>Ga0187821_10000109_pt1 | contig 15505 bp, 16 predicted proteins | sample NC_wetland_sal_i_20_FD_132442 | JGI IMG/M metagenome (GOLD analysis project Ga0187821, IMG submission 132442) | Wetland sediment microbial communities from Neuse River Estuary, North Carolina, USA - SourceSoil_1 | ecosystem: Environmental > Aquatic > Freshwater > Wetlands > Sediment | place...
CACCTTGCGCGTGGAGCGCCCTTGCGATGGCCCCGCCGATACCGCCGGATGCACCCGTCACCAATGCAGTCTTGCCGCTCAGATCGAACATCACAGAGTCTTCATGAAAGCTTCGATGTCGGCCGGCGTATCCAGCGTCACGGTCTGCAAGTCCTTGTCGATGCGCTTGACCATACCGGTGAGCACCTTGGCGCCGCCGGCTTCGACGGTAGTCTCAACGCCCAGTCCGCGAAAGGCCAATACGCTCTCGCGCCAGCGCACGCGGCCCGTGACCTGTTCGACCAGAAGGCGGCGGATCGTTTCCGGCTCCGTGGTTTTTGCAGCGGTCACGTTCGAGACAACCGGAACGGCCAGCGGCCGGATGGTGACGGCCGCTAGCGCGTCACGCATCTTCTCCGCTGCGGGCTGCATCAACGGGCAATGAAAGGGCGCAGAAACATTGAGTGCCATTGCGCGTTTGATGCCCTTGGCTTTGGCTATTTCCGGCGCCTTGTCGATTGCCGCCTTGCTACCCGAGATGACGACCTGCCCTGGCGCATTATCGTTTGCCACGACGCACACTCCACCTGTCGCGGCCGCGCACTCCTGTGCCAGCTCTTCAGCCTGTTCGATTTCCGCGCCCAACAGAGCGCTCATGCCGCCTTCCCCCACCGGCACAGCGCTTTGCATGGCGCGGCCCCGCGCCTTCAATAGACGTGCCGTGTCTCTCAGCGTGAACGCGCCCGCGACGCAGAGAGCCGTATATTCGCCAAGCGAATGGCCGGCGACGAGGCGCGCATGACGCGCTAGATCGAACCCGCCTTCGCGCTTGAGAATTGTGATGATCGCCAGGCTCGCCGCCATGATTGCGGGTTGGGCGTTTTCCGTTAGAACGAGTTCGTCTTCCGGACCCTGCCACATCAAGCTCGAAAGTTTCTGGCCCAATGCATCGTCCACTTCTTCGAACACTTGCCGAGCAGATGAAAAGGCATCGGCGAGCGTTCTACCCATGCCGACGGCCTGACTGCCTTGTCCGGGAAAGATAAATGCGCGGGTCATCGGCACCTGAAAAAGACTAAGGCCGGGACCGAGTCAAGCATCACACATTTTGGGTAGACGGCGCGCGCCTTTCGCTTACTGCGGTTCGTCCGATCGCGATGACGAGGATCGCGGCAATCGTCAGTGCAGCCGCTAGCGCGCCCAAGCCGGCAGAATATCCACCGGTGTGACCCCTGAGCCAGCCCATGATGTACGGGCCAAAAAAGCCGCCCGTATTGCTGATGGAATTGATGAGCGCGATGCCGCCAGCCGCCGCGGTGCCACCGAGGTATGCCGTCGGCAGTGTCCAGAACACGGACAGCGCCGCATGAATTCCAGCCGCTGCCAGCGTCAGCGCAACCAGCACGCCCAACGTCGAGTGCAACAGCGCAGCCGCCGCCAGTCCGAAAGCGCCGAGCAATGCAGCCGTGGCGATGTGCCAGATGCGCTCGCCGCGCGCGTCGCTGGACATCCCCCACAGCACCATCACGACCATGCTGACCATGTATGGCACGGCAACGACGAGACTTGTCTCGGTGTTGGAGAAACCCATTGCCTTGACGATTTGCGGTAACCACAGATTGAGGCCGTAGAGACCGAGCACGATTCCGAAATCGGGTATGGCCAACAGCCAGACGCGCACGTCGCGCAGCATGGGCAGGAATTCGGAGTGCGTGTGCCTGCTTTCTCGCGCGCGAGCCGTTGCAACAGCGCCCTTCTCCACATCGCTCAACCAGGAAGCCGTCGCGGGACGATCGGGAAGAAAGATCAGAACGCAGAAACCCAAAACCAACGACGGCACCCCTTCGATCAGGAACAACCATTGCCAACCATGCAAACCCAAAATGCCCTCCGTACCTAGAACAAGTCCGGAGATCGGGCTGCCCACGACATTGGCGAGCGGCACGGCCGCCAGAAAAAGCGAAATGAAGCGCGCGCGCGTCGCCGTCGGAAACCAATAGGTCAGATAGAGTACCATTCCTGGGAAGAAGCCCGCCTCCGCCGCACCGAGCAAGAAGCGGATGACAAAAAACGCGAGTGCGCTTTGCACGAACGCGGTCGCCATCGAGACCGCCCCCCATGTCAGCATGATGCGGCAGATCCAAAGCCGCGCACCGACCCGCTCGAGAATGATGTTCGACGGCACCTCAAACAGAAAATATCCGAAGAAGAAGATTCCGGCGCCGAAGCCATAGATTTCGGGCGTGAAGCCGAGGTCCTTGTTCATGGTCAGCGCGGCGAAACCGACATTCACTCGGTCCAGAAAGCTGACCACATAGAGCAGCGCCATGAACGGAATGAGCCGCCAAGCTGCTTTCGCGAATGCGCGTTGCTCCAGCCTGTCCATCGATCCCCGGCGAAAATTCAACGCCCCTTCAACGCACTATGCGCACGTCGGACGGTTCGGCAACGGGGGTTGCCGGCGACGAGCGGTTCCCCTATAAGCCCGGCCTTCCAGCGGCTGCGGTCGTAAGGAGCCCCCATTATTGGGGTTTGCGCATGGTGCGCAGTCCTTGTGATCCGAAGCGGTGATGGGTGCCCGCCCCGAACCGTTCCGCAGCCCGAACAAAGGGACGGACATGGCTCTTTACGAGCATCTCCTGATCGCGCGCCAGGACATCAGCGCGCAGCAGGTCGACGCACTGGCGACCCATCTCAAAACCATCGTCGAGGGCGAAGGCGGCAAGGTCGAAAAGCAGGAATATTGGGGACTGCGGGGACTTGCATATCGCATCAAGAAAAATCGCAAAGGGCACTATGTGCTCCTCAACATCAACGCGCCGTCGAAGGCGGTCGTCGAACTCGAACGCCAGCTGAAGATCAACGAAGACGTGCTGCGCTATATCACCGTGGGCGTCGACCAGTTCGAGGTGTCGTCGAACAAGAACCGTCGCGACGACCGCCCGGAAGGCGAACGCAAGGCCGAAGGTGCCGAAGAGGAGATGGCCAAGTGAGCTACGGTGGTGAACGTTCGGGCGGCCGCGAAGGTCGCGATGGCGGCGGACGCGATGGCGGCCGCGGCGAAGGCGGTGGACAACGGCGCCCTTTCTTCCGTCGCAAGAAAACGTGCCCGTTCTCGGGCGCCAATGCGCCCAAGATCGATTACAAGGACGTCAAGCTCTTGCAGCGTTTCATCTCGGAGCGCGGCAAGATCGTACCTAGCCGCATCACGGCGGTTTCCAACAAGAAGCAACGTCTGCTCGCGAACGCCATCAAGCGCGCGCGATACATGGCGCTGCTTCCTTATGTTCTGAAGTGAGCGTGCCATGCAGGTAATTTTGCTCGAACGCGTCGAAAAGCTCGGCCAGATGGGCGACGAAGTGAAGGTGAAGGACGGCTTTGCCCGAAACTTTCTCCTGCCGCAAAAGAAGGCGTTGCGCGCCACCAAGGCCAATCGCGACTATTTCCAGGGTCAGAAGGCCCAGCTTGAAGCGCGCAATCTCGAGCAGAAGAAGGAAGCCGAAGCTGTCGGCAAGAAGCTCGACGGAAAGTCCTTCATCCTGATCCGCCAGGCCGGCGACCGCGGCCAGCTTTACGGCTCGGTCAGCCCGCGCGACATCGCCGACGTGGTTTCGGCGGGTGGCATATCGATCAACCGCACCCAGGTCCCGCTCGACCAGGCGATCAAGACGATCGGCATCTTCACGATTGGGGTGCGTCTGCATCCCGAAGTCCGCGTGAAGGTCACGATCAACGTTGCACGCAGCGAGGACGAAGCCGAGCGCCAGGCGCGCGGCGAAGACGTGCTCGCCGAGAAGACCGAGCAGGAAGAGGCCAAGGTCGCCGCCGAGGAGCTTTTCGAGGAAGGCGCTGGTCCCAAGCCCGAAGGCGACGAACCCGCAGCCTAAGTCTTGTCGACGTGCCGGCTTCGGAGGCGCGACCAGATTGCGCTCGTAAGGCGCAATCGCTTGCGCTATATTCATTGCACGGGTCAAGGACCGCAGCCGTCCGCCTGGCGCTAGGCGTCGCGGACAGGCGATTTCCAAACATTCAAGCAAGGAAAGAGCGCGTCCATGTCCATTGTCGTCGAAACCAAACGTGTCACGGTGCCCGAGATTCGCGGCCGCAAGAACTTAAAGCCCGTCGTCTGCCTTACCTGCTATCACGCCCATACCGCACGGCTGCTGGACCCCCATGTCGATCTCATGCTGGTGGGCGACAGCCTCGGCATGGTGATGCACGGCATGGAGAACACGCTTGGCGTGACGCTCGATATGATGATCGCGCATGGCAAGGCGGTGATGCGCGGCAGCAGGCAAGCACTCGTCGTCGTCGATATGCCATTCGGTTCCTATGAAGAAAGTCCGCAAGTCGCATTCCGCAACGTCGCACGCCTGATCCAGGAAACGGGCTGCACGGCGGTGAAACTGGAAGGCGGTGCGCGCATTGCCGACACGATCCGCTACCTCACCGAGCGGGGCATACCCGTGATGGGCCATATTGGCCTTACGCCGCAGATGATCCAGATTTTCGGCGGCTTCAAGACACAAGGACGAACCGAAGCCGAGTGGCCGGCAATCGAGGCCGATGCAAAAGCGGTGGCTGCTTCCGGCGCATTTGCGGTCGTGCTCGAGGGCATGGCCGAGCCACTGGCGGCCAAGATCACGAAGGAGATCGCGATCCCCACGATTGGCATTGGCGCGTCGGCTGAGTGCGACGGACAAATTCTGGTGATGGAAGACATGCTCGGCCTCAACCCCAATCCGCCGAAGTTCGTGCGCCGCTACGCGAACCTCGGTCCCGATATTGAGGCCGCGGTGAAGGCGTATGCCGCAGACGTGCGCGACCGGCGTTTCCCGGGCCGGGAAAACGTCTATGCCATGAAGCGGGTAAGCTAGAACGAAGCGGATTAAGCGCGTTTCACCTCGGCTTGGTTGCCAGCCCGCCTGCCAGCGGCTAAATCATCGCGCGGTCAATATCTTGGACGCTAAGGTCCCTGGCTGACGGCCCCCAAACGAGGACATGCCCTTGAGCGACATCTTCCGCGAAGTCGAGGAGGAGGTACGCCGCGAACGCTTCGAGAAGATCTGGAAGCAGTACGGCGACTACATCATTGCAGGCGTGGCGCTGATCGTAATTGCGGTTGCGGGGTTCGAGCTGTGGCAGCGCTATGAGGAAAACCAGAAGCTCAAGGCGTCAGAAACCTTCATTGCGGCCCAGCAGCTCGCAATCGGCGGCAACTTCAACCAGGCAAGTGCGGCTTTTGCCGTTGTCGCCAAAGACGCGCCCGACGGCTACGCAAAGATGGCGCGGCTGTCGCAGGCCGGCGTACTCGAGGTCAGTGGCCAGCGTAACGAAGCACTCATGGTGTTCAAGTCGATCGCCAAGGACGATGACGGACTGATCGGCGACGTGGCGCGCTTGCGCGGCGGTTGGATTCTCGCATTCGATGGCCCGCGCGCGGACATGGATTTGTTGCTCGCTCCTTTGACTGACCCGACAAGCCCCTGGCGCTTCTCCGCGCGCGAAATCATCGCCTACGCCGATTTCCATGCCGGTCTCAATGCCAAGGCACAAAAGGAATTTCAGGACGTTGCAAACGACAAGGATGCGAGCGAGACACTAAGGCGGCGCTGCAGCGCCATGGCCGCATTCCTGAAGAACGGCGGCATGAGCAACTATGGCAAGGTACCGCCGCTTTCGGCGCCGGCACCTGCGCCCGCCAATCCATCGGCTCCCACACCATGAAAATGAGATCCTTCGCGACTTTGGTCTTCTTGATCGCCGCTGCTTCGTTCACCGCGAACTGCACGGTGATCGACACTGTCGGCGACTGGTTCGATGCGGGCCCGAAGAAATCGAAGCTTCGCGGCGAGCGCATTTCGGTAATGTCGTCCGATGCGGCGCTGCATCTGGACGAGTCCTTGAAAGGTGTCGACGTCGTTCTGCCGCCGCCCTACACAAATCCCGAGTGGCCCGAGCCCGGCGGCTACGCTTCCAATGCGATGTACCACCTCGAGGCAAAAGGCCCGCTTCGCAAGATTTGGCAACAGGATGCCGGCAAGGGTTCGGACACGGAATCGCGATTGACTGCTGCTCCGGTCGTTGCCGACGGCAGGATCTACGTTCTGGATTCGGAAGCGCATGTCTTCGCCTTCGACGCTCAGACAGGCAGTCCGCAGTGGGACACCAGCGTCGCTCCGACGCGCGAGGGCCGCAGTTGGCTCGGCTGGCTCATGTTCGAGCCGGACACCAGCATCGATCCGACCAAAGGCTTCGGCGGCGGCGTCGCTTACGACGACGGCAAGCTCTTCGTCACCAGTGGCTTTGGCGATGTCGTCGCGCTTGACGCGAAGAGCGGCAAGAAACTCTGGACTCAGTCACTCGGCGTGCCGATCGTAAATGCGCCCACGGCAAACGGTGGACGCGTTTTCGTTTCGACGCAGGAAAACCACTTCTACACGCTTGCCGAGCTCGATGGCCGTCGTCTCTGGGACCACCAGGGCATCGCCGAGTCGGCGGGGATTTTGGAAAGCACGAGTGCCGCCGTCGCCGGAGAGTATGTGCTTGCGCCTTATTCTTCGGGCGAAATCTATGCGCTGCGCGTGCAGAACGGCCGTCCGGCATGGAACGACATGTTGAACCATGCCGGTGTTGCAACAGCGCTATCCGAGCTGGACGATATTGCGGGAAGACCTGTCGTCGATAGAGATGTGGTCTATGCCATCAGCCACTCCGGAATCATGGCCGCCATCAACATCAATACCGGCGATCGGCTTTGGTCGCGCGACATCGGCGGCATTCAGACCCCCTGGGCTGCAGGGGATTATGTCTATGTCCTGACGACCGATGAGCAGCTTATTTGCCTGACCCGGAAGGAAGGCAAAGTGAAGTGGATACACCAGCTGCAGCGCTGGGAAGATCCGGATAGCAAGAAGGGCCCGATCGTTTGGGCCGGTCCGGTGCTCGTGTCCGACCGGCTAGTCGCCGTGTCGTCCAATGGCGTCGCCGCCGCGGTATCTCCTTATACTGGCGAATTATTGGCCAAAATGGAGATTCCGGACGGGACTTACATAGCGCCTGTCGTCGCCAACGGAACCTTGTATCTGTACACCAGCAATGCGGAGCTTGTGGCTCTGCGCTAGCTCGCAGGGGCCCACGAGGAAAAGGCAATGCCTCTGGCAGTCGCGATCGTCGGGCGACCGAATGTCGGCAAGTCGACTTTGTTCAACAAGCTCGCCGGCCGAAAGCTCGCGCTTGTCCACGATACGCCGGGGGTCACACGCGATCGCCGCGAAGCCGACGCCACGCTTGGTGGTCTATCGTTCAAGGTGATTGACACGGCCGGTTTCGAAGAGGATCGGCCGGAAAGCATGGCCGGGCGCATGACCGCACAGACATTGGCTGCAATCACGGCAGCCGATGTCTGCGTCTTCATGGTCGACGGGCGTGCAGGTGTGACGGCCGGCGACCAGATCATTGCCCAGGCTCTGCGGCGCGCCGGCAAAAAGGTGATCCTCGTCGCAAACAAATGCGAGAGCCGCAGCGGCGAGGCAGGTATCGCGGAAAGTTATTCGCTCGGTTTCGGTCCGGCTATTGCCATGTCGGCTGAGCATTCGATCGGCTTCGGAGAGCTGCAGGAAGCTCTCGAAGAGTTTGACGTCGAGTCGAAGACCGAGCCAGACAACGAAGGCGAAACCACAAGCGAGTCTGACGAAGAGTACGCAGCGCGTCCGATCCATCTGGCGATCGTTGGGCGCCCTAACGTCGGTAAATCGAGCCTCTTCAATTTGTTGTTGGGCGAGGAACGCACCTTGACCGGACCGGAAGCAGGGATCACCCGCGATGCCATTGCGGCCCACTGGTCGGCAGCCGGGCAAGACTTTCTCCTGCACGACACCGCTGGACTTCGCCGTAAAGCGCGCGCCGCCGGGCATACGCTTGAGGAAATGTCGGTAGAAAGCACCCTCGAGGCGATCCGCTTCGCCGATTGTGTCATCGTGGTGCTCGACGCCACGCAGGCCTTCGAAAAGCAGGACCTGACGATTGGCGATCTCGTGGCGCGCGAGGGCCGGGCGATCATATTCGTCGCGAACAAGTTCGATCTTGTCGAAAATCGAAACGGCATGATCAAGGACATGCGCGAACGACTTGACAATTCACTGCCGCAACTCGTGGGTGCGCCGCTCGTGGCGATCTCCGCAAAAACGGGTGAAGGCATCGAGCGCATCGTGCGCGCTGTTCTCGAGGCCAACACCGCGTGGAACAGGCGGATCGCCACCGCGGCCTTGAACCGGTTTCTCGAGACGGCGCTCAGCCGCCACGCGCCACCGGCCGTCAGCGGACGGCGCATTCGCCTGCGATACATGACACAGGTCAAAGCACGGCCGCCGACCTTCGCTTTGTTCGGGAACCAGTTGAAGGCGCTGCCCGAGGACTTTCTGCGTTATCTGACAAACGGGTTGCGCAGCACTTTCGAGCTGAAGGGAACGCCGATACGCTTCCTGCTACGCACGAACAAGAACCCGTTCGACCAAGTCAAGTAATTGGGAGTCCCACATGGTCAATCCGGACGTACTTTCGACGCGCATCGACGGCAGCGTTGCCGTCGTTACGCTTGGCAGCGAGAAAAGAATCTTTTTCGATCCCGAAATGAGCGACGCGCTCTTCGAAGCGCTCACGGTGCTTGCAACGGACGACAAGGTGCGCGCTATCGTCGTGACAGGCGGCGCGCCCGGCTATTTCGTCCGCCACTATTCGGTCGCCGAACTCATCCGCCTTGGCGAAACGATCGCCAAGTCCGGCCGCGAGTGGCCCGAGAACACGCCCTATCAACCCGGCAGCTTCGACAAATCGATGTCGCTCGTGGAAGCGATGGACAAGCCCGTGATCGCGGCAATCTCAGGTTCGGCGATGGGCGGCGGCTTCGAGTTCACGCTCGCCTGCGACATTCGCATCGCGCAAGAAGGCGACTTCCAGATCGGGCTGCCGGAGATCAATGTCGGGATCCTGCCCGGAGGCGGCGGTACGCAACGCCTGCCCCGCACGATCGGAACGCCGAACGCGCTCATGCACATCCTGATGGGCGTCACCCTCAATCCGATCGAAGCCGCTCACAAAGGGCTGGTGCAGGAATGCGTCAAGGGCAAAGCGCTCGATCGAGCGCTGGAGATCGCGAAGCGGATTGCAACGCACACACCCGAATCCGTGCGCTACATCAAGCGGCTGGTGCGAAGCGCCACCTCGACTCCGCTCGCGGACGGCCTCGCTCTGGAACGAAACCTGTTCATGAAATTGTGCATAGGAGAACCAGCGCTGGAGCGAATGCGCGCCTATGAGGCGCAACGCATCACCGCGCCGTCAGAGACTTTGCGCTGAAGACGACGAGCTCGCCGTTCTTCCTGTTCGACGGCGACAACAAGTCGACGATCAGGGGCACCAGCGCTTCGGGCGCCGGCAGCGTTTGGGGATCCTCGCCGGGCATCGCCTTGGCGCGCATGCCGGTCCGCACTGCACCCGGACTGAGGAGATTGACCCTCACTTTCGTCGTCGCACATTCCTCTGCATACGTCAGCGCCAGCGACTCGAGTGCCGCCTTGGCCATGCCGTAGCCGCCCCAGAATGGCGTGTGATGCCGCGCGGCGCCGGACGTGACGAAAAGCACCCGTCCGGCATCGGATTGTCGCAACAAGGGGTCGAGCGAACGGATCAGCCGCCAGTTGGCGGTGACATTCACCTCGACCAATTCTTGAAACACTTTGGGTTCCAGATGCGCGAGCGGAGTCAAGACGCCGAGCGAGCCCGCATTGCCCAAGAACGCATCGAGCCGGCCCCAACGGTCGAAGATGGTTCCGCCGAGGCGATCCAGTGCTTCGAAGTCGCGGATATTGAGCGGCACCAGCGTCGCCGCTCCGCCTGCCTTGCGAATCTCGTCGTCCGCCGCTTCGAGACCGCCGACGGTGCGTGCGAGACAGATGACGTGCGCGCCCGCCGCCGCAAGGCCGACGGCCGCTGCCTTGCCGATTCCGCGCGAGGCGCCGGTCACAAGCGCGATGCGCCCTGCGAGTGGTCGTGTCATAGGATCAGGCTACGTCGGCCAGCAGAGAGAGCTGAACGTCCTTGGTTCCGCCGGTGAGGTCGGTGAGGTTGATCGGATAGGCACCGGAAAAACAGGCATCGCAAAATTGCGGCGACTCCGCCTCGCGTTTGCCCACGCCCATTGCACGGTAAAGCCCGTCCATCGAGATGAAAGCCAGCGTGTCGGCGCCGATCAGCCGCCGCATGCCTTCGACGTCGAACTTATGTGCCAAAAGATCGTCGGTGTTCGGCGTGTCGACACCGTAGAAACAGGAGTGCGAGGTCGGCGGACTCGCCACCCGGAAATGAACCTCCTTGGCGCCTGCATCGCGCACCATCTGCACGATCTTCTTCGAGGTCGTGCCGCGCACAATGGAGTCGTCGACCAGGACCACGCGCTTTCCCGCCAAAGTCGCACGGTTGGGGTTGTGCTTCTTTCGTACCCCGAAATTGCGAATGCCATCCGTCGGCTCGATGAAGGTGCGACCGACATAGTGGTTGCGGATGATGCCGAGCTCGAACGGCAGGCCTGCTTCGTTGGCATATCCGATTGCGGCGGGAATCGAGGAATCGGGAACCGGAATGACCATGTCGGCCGATGCCGGACTTTCCTTGGCCAGCTCGACGCCGGTCCGCTTGCGCTGTTCGTAGACATTGCGACCTTCGACGACGGAGTCCGGACGCGAAAAATAGATGTATTCGAAAACGCAGAAGCGATGCGGCTGCTTGGCGAAGGGGTGATAGCTGTCGATCCCATCCTTCGTGATCACGATCATCTCACCGGGCGCAATGTCGCGGACGAATTCGGCGCCGATAATGTCAAGGGCGCAGGTCTCGGATGCCAGGAAGTGTGCGCCATCGAGCTTGCCCAGGACCAGTGGACGCACGCCCCAGGGATCGCGCACGCCGATCAGCTTCTTGGACGTCAACGCGACTAGGGAATATGCCCCTTCGACCTGCTTCAGCGCGTCGATCAGCTTGTCGACGATCGGTTTGTATTTGCTGCGCGCGGCAAGATGGATGATGACTTCGGTGTCCGATGTCGACTGGAAAATGCGGCCTTCGCTGACGAGTTCCGCCCGCAGGAGTCGCGCGTTGGTCAGATCGCCGTTGGGGGCGATCGCGATGCCGCCGCCCGTCAGATCGGCGAACAGCGGCTGGATGTTTCGCGGCGCCGAACCGCCCGCCGTCGAATAGCGGTTGTGTCCGATCGCAAAGGCACCCTTGAGATTGAGGGCGCGCGCGCTGTTCTTGCCGGCAAAGATGTCGCCAACCAGCCCCGGATGCCGTTCGGCGATGAAGTGCCCGTCGTCATAGGTGACGATGCCGGAGGCCTCCTGACCACGGTGCTGCAGGGCATGCAGCCCCAACACCGTCAGGGCGCCCGCATCCGGGTGGCCGAAAACGCCGAACACGCCGCACTCTTCGTGCAGTGTATCCCCTTGAAAATACTTCTTCTTTGGAAGGCCGGTCATGGCTTGCCGCTACCGCCGTTGCCTGTCGCCTCGAAAAGTCTGTCTAGCGCGTGCCGGTCGTCAGCGCCATAGCCCTTTGTGACGTGCTTAACAGCTTTTGACTTGACCGGCGGGGCTGTCTCAGACCCCTCCGCCGGCAGGTTTTGCGCCTTCCGCGTCAGCGGTTGCGCTGCCTGCGACGATGGAACCAGGGAGAGGAGGACCTCACTCGAACTCTGGATGAGCGGCAAGGTGCGTGCGGTCGTCAGCCATTTCGGCTGACTGTGAATTGGCACGAATGCGGTGAACACCAGATACGCGAGGCCAAGGATTACGACGCCGCGCACAAGCCCGAAAAGAGTCCCCAGAACGCGATCGAGTGGTCCGACGGCCGAATGCCGTACGCCCTGTGCCAAGTGTACGCTGGCGAGCGAGAGTGGAGTGAGCACGATCAGGAAGACGATGCCATAGCCCGCAACCGACGCCAGCCAGGGCGGCGAGATCAACGAGGCCAGTCGATCGCCAGCCCAAGGACCAAGATAGAGCGAAGCGAATGCCGCAGCAGCCCAGGCAACGATAGAGAGCGTTTCGGAAATGAATCCCTTCCATGTCGCGTAGACGGTCGATACCAGGATCACAAGAACGACAAGCAGATCGACGATCGAATAGTCGAGACTCATGGCTCAAGCCTACCACGACGCGACCGCCCTTCCTCTGCACCGGCCAGAGAAAGTAGTTCGCCGACGTCGCGGACCGGCACCAGAGCAAGCGCCGTTCCTTCGCTCTTGGTGCCTGCGGGGACGATTGCCGTCGAAAAACCGAGTTTTGCCGCTTCCTTCATTCGCAATTCCGCCTGTGGTGCGGGACGCACGTCACCCGAGAGACTGATCTCGCCGAAGAAGACGCTCTCTCTTGGAAGAGGCTGACCCACGAAAGAAGAAACCAGCGCCGCCGCGACTGCCGCATCGGCTGCCGGTTCGTTCACTTTGAGCCCGCCCGCGACATTCAGATAGACATCGGAGGCACTGATACCAAGGCCGCCGCGTGCGTCGAGCACAGCAAGGATCATCGCCAGCCTTCCAGTGTCCCAGCCGACGACGGCACGGCGAGGGGTGCCGAATCCTGCAGGTGCCACCAGGGCCTGGATCTCCACCAAGAGCGGGCGGGTTCCTTCGAGACCCGCGAACACGGCAGTTCCGGGCGACACGCTGTCGCGGTCACCGAGAAACAGCGCCGAGGGATTTGCGACTTCGGCGAGACCCTTGCCGGTCATCTCGAACACGCCGATCTCGTCGGTCGGGCCGAAGCGGTTCTTCACCGCGCGCAGTACGCGGAAATGGTGGCCGCGCTCGCCTTCGAAATAGAGCACCGCATCGACAAGATGTTCCACCGCTTTGGGCCCGGCGATCTGGCCTTCCTTGGTAACATGACCGATCAGAATGACGGCGGCACCAGACGACTTGGCATAGCGGACGAGATCGAACGATGCCGTGCGCACTTGCGCGATCGTGCCGGGCGCGGCCTCGAGTGCCGAAGTCCAGATCGTCTGAATCGAGTCGATGGCAACGATGTCGGGCGGTTTTCCGCTCTCGAGCGTGGAAAGAATGTCTTCGATGCTGGTGGCGGAGCCAAGTTGCACCGGCGCGCCAGCAACCTCCATACGCTGCGCACGCATGCGAACTTGCGCCATCGCCTCTTCGCCGGAGATATACACGGCGCTGCCTCCTCGCTGGGCATAAGCCGCGAGCGCCTGCAGAATAAGCGTGGATTTGCCGACGCCAGGATCGCCTCCGATCAAGAGCGCGGAACCCGGAACGATCCCGCCGCCCGTGACGCGGTCGAATTCCGCGATTCCCGTAAGACGTCGTGATGGGGCGCGGTCCTCTGTTTGGAGATCCTCGAGAGCAAAGCGGCGACCCTTGGCGCGCTTGGCGGCACCAACGCCGATCGGCGCGGCGGCGCCCTCTTCCACCATGGTGTTCCAGCCGCCGCAGGCGTCGCATTTGCCCGACCATTTCGGGTGTACCGCCCCGCACGACTGGCAGACGAACGTCGCAGCTGGGCGCGCCACCTAGGCCTTCACTTCCATCTTGATCGGACCTTCGGCGCGGCCATGGATGAATTGGTCGACGTACGGATTGCCGCTGGCATCAACGTCCTTGGTCGGTCCGTTCCAGATGATCTTACCCTTGTACAGCATGGCGATGCGGTCCGCGATCTTGCGCGCGCTGACCATATCGTGCGTGATCGACAGTGTCGTCGCACCGACATCTTTCACGGTGTCGACGATGAGAGCGTTGATGATGTCCGCCATGATGGGGTCGAGGCCCGTCGTCGGCTCGTCGAAGAAAATGATCTCGGGATCTGCTGCGATCGCGCGCGCCAGACCGACGCGCTTTTGCATACCGCCGGAGAGTTCCGCAGGAGATAGCCCGGCGACCTCCGGCCCCAGTCCCACCTTGGCCAATTTCTGAATAGCGATGTCGCGTGCCTCTTTGCGCGCCATGCCTCGGCCCTGAATAAGTCCAAACGCGACATTTTCCCAGACCGGCAGACTGTCGAACAGGGCGGACGCCTGAAACAGCATGCCGAACTTGCGCAACATCGCCTCGCGTTCGCGGCCGCGCAGGCGCGTCACGTCTTGCCCATCGACGAGGATTTCACCCTCGTCGGGTCGTAGAATTCCGAGTACACACTTGATGGTCACGGACTTGCCCGTACCTGAGCCGCCGATGACCACGAGCGAACTGCCACTCTCGAGCGTCAGATCGATGCCATCGAGCACGACTTTCGGGCCAAAGCGCTTCTTGACTCCGCGAAGTTCGATTTTCGGCGTGTTGGCCATCGCGCTTATTTCGAGAACAGGATCGAGGTGAGTACGTAGTTGGCGGCAAGAATGAGAATCGAGGACGAAACCACGGCATTGGTGGTCGCTGTGCCGACGCCCTGCGCACCGCCTTTGGAATGAAAACCGTTGTAGCAACCCATCAGTGCGATGATGAAGCCGAAAACGGCCGCCTTGATGAGTCCCGATGTGACGTCCTGATGCGTGACGAAATCGACAGTGTTTTTAAGATAGGTGCCGCCGCTGAATCCGAGGCTCTCGGTCGAAACGATGTAGCCGCCGAAGACGCCGATCGAATCGGCGATGCCAACCAGGACCGGCAATGAAACGATCGCGGCGACGAGACGTGGCACGACCAGATATTTGATCGGATTTGTGGCAAGCGTCGTCAGCGCATCGATCTGTTCGGTGACACGCATCGTGCCGATCTCGGCGGCAATTGCAGCGGCGACGCGGCCGGCCACCATCAGTCCGGCAATGACAGGCCCGAGTTCGCGGGTGATGCCGAGGACGACGATCTGGGGAACGATGGCCTCCGCGCCATAGCGGTTGCCGCCGATGTAGATTTGCAGCGCCAGCACGCCTCCGGTGAAGAAGGCCGTCAAGCCCACCACGGGAAGAGAAAAGTAACCGATGCGCATCATCTGCCGGACGATGTGCAGCCAATAGATCGGCGGGCGAAAGCACCCTGATACGGCCGATGCGGTAAACATCGTCAGGCTGCCGATCTGGGCAAGCAAGGTGAGAAAAGCGCGGCCGATCGGGGCGAAAATATTCATGCCGCCGCGTCCTCATAGTAGCGCGGCACACGCGGAGTAAGCGAAGACAGGATCTCGTAGGAAGCCGTGCCGCCAGCGCGCGCTGCATCTTCCAGTGATATCGTATCGCCAAAGAATTCCACTTCCGAATCCGGTGCGAGCTGCGTGGAAGGAATGTCCGTGACGTCGAGCGTAGTCAGATCCATCGAGACACGACCGCAGACTGGCGCGCGAATACCACCGATCGCTGCATATCCACGATTGCCGATGGCCCGCATCAACCCGTCCGCATAGCCCAAAGCAACCGTCGCGAGAACGCTGGGCCGCTTAGTCAGGAAGGTGGCTCCGCAGCCAACGCTCCCGCCTCTGTCAACGCGGCGGATCTGAACAATTCGCGCAGTCAATACAGCGGC
>Ga0187821_10000110_pt1 | contig 15496 bp, 14 predicted proteins | sample NC_wetland_sal_i_20_FD_132442 | JGI IMG/M metagenome (GOLD analysis project Ga0187821, IMG submission 132442) | Wetland sediment microbial communities from Neuse River Estuary, North Carolina, USA - SourceSoil_1 | ecosystem: Environmental > Aquatic > Freshwater > Wetlands > Sediment | place...
TTTACACTCCGAGAAGCTTCATCCCCCACGCGGCGTCGCTGCGTCAGGCTTTCGCCCATTGCGCAAGATTCCCCACTGCTGCCTCCCGTAGGAGTCTGGACCGTGTCTCAGTTCCAGTGTGGCTGGCCATCCTCTCAGACCAGCTACCGATCATTGCCTTGGTGAGCCGTTACCTCGCCAACAAGCTAATCGGGCGCGAGCCCCTCCTCCAACGATCTTGCGACCTTTGAGTCCCGAAACAGATGTCCCAGGAATATCATGCGGTATTAGTCCCGCTTTCGCGGGGGTATCCCCCATTGGAGGGCAGGTTGCCCACGTGTTACGCACCCGTGCGCCGTGCGCCAGCCGTATTGCTACGACCGCGCACTCGACTTGCATGTGTTAAGCACGCCGCCAGCGTTCGCTCTGAGCCAGGATCAAACTCTCGTTTGAACTGGTTGTTCCGAAAATCAAAATCCCGGCTTGCGGCCGGGACGTGAGCTTCAGAACGAACTTTTGATTTGCCTAAGCGCTCATTTGCATGAGTGCCCAGGCTTTTGTGTCGCTCGATTCACTCATAAATCGAACGGGTTCTGGCACGTCTCATTCAGTTGTCAAAGAGCAGGCCGTCCTGTCTTGCAGGCAGGCTACACGTTGCTGCAGTGCAATCTACGGATTCTACCAGCCGGAACAGGATTGTCAAGCGGCAATACAAGTTTTCTTGACGATTTTTGAACTACCCTCTCTCGGCAAAACTCATCTCGGCGGCAGACTCAGGCTCGGCACCGACGTAGGTTCGACGCGCGCGACCGCATGCCGCGAGAACAAAAACGCCGTCAACCCAAACACTATAACGAGCAGGGCCCCGCTTCCGATCATTCCCAGCTTCCCCTCGCGCGATCGCCGTCCCAGAACACCAAGCACCAACGAGAGAACGACAAGAATTCCACCCACTCCCGCCAGAGCCACATTGGGACCGCTATTTGAATTCGCCGTCAGCACGAATGCGCGGAAAAGCGCACCAAGCACGCCGAGCGAAAGAGCAGTCAGAGACAGCCCACCGAACAGTTTTTCTCTCTGAGAGACCTCTTGCCCCTTTTCCGTCATCTACCCTCCTATGGGAACAGAAAACGTTCTCGCGCCTGCTCGGCTGAGCGGCGCGCATTAGAGCCAGGCCGTCAATCCGCGCTCCGGCGCTATAATACGCCCCAGTGGCAAGGCAACCCCTTGATGGGACTGGCGTTCTTACGTAGCGCGCGCTGTAGGAGGTCCACCATGAAGCTTCGCGAACCGATTTTCGCGCTGTCTGTAGCGGCGCTGTTGATCGCCGGTGGAGTGTACACTGCGCGCGCCACGGAGGCACAAGGTTCTCAGGCGCCAACTTCCGATCCCGCTCTGTCATCGCCTCAAGCAACCAGCGGCCAAGCCAATGGCGCGGCTCCATCGGTGCCGGTAGACGAAATCATCCATAAGGTCGCGCAGCATGAGTCCGACTTCAAGGCGGAGCGCGACAATTACACGTATACGCAGGAAGTCCTGGTGGAAGATGTTGCGCCGAATCATGGCGAGTATCGCCTGACGAGCGACATCGTCTTCACGCCCGCCGGCAAACGGTACGAACAGGTCACCTTCGCCCCAGCTTCCAGCCTCGTGGACTTTTCGCTCTCGCCTGAAGACGCGCGAGACCTGGAAAATGTACAGCCGTTTGTGCTCACGGCCGAAGACCTGCCCAAATACGACGTCCAATACGTCGGCCGCGAAAAAATCGATGACCTCAACACGTACGTCTTCCGAGTGGCCCCCAAAAAGATCGAGAAAGGCCAGCGATATTTTCAGGGCACTCTTTGGGTAGATGATCAGGATCTAGCCGTGGTGAAGTCGGACGGCAAGGCTGTGCCCGACCTAAAGGAAAATCTCTTTCCTCGCTTTGTGACGTATCGAGAGAACATCGCCGGGAAGTTTTGGTTCCCCACCTACACACACGCCGACGATATCTTGCATTTTTCGAGCGGAGACGTGCACATCCGCATGACGGTGCGCTATAAGAACTATAAGCGGTTCGGCTCGACGATTCGCCTTGGAGAGTCGAAGGAACTGCCGTCGGCGCCCGACTCGAACGCACCGCCGAAGAAGTAACCGTCAATCATCGAGAAGCGGTCAGTCTCGGCTGGAGGAGAGCGATTTCTTCCTCAAAAGCACTTTTTTGCGGAAAATTGAACCGCTCAAGAATTGGTAAATAAATGATACTTCAAGACTTACGCTGGTTCGTTTTGTAATTTCGCTATTGGGGAGCCAGGCGGAGATTTTGTCGGACCGCACTTCCACCGGCAGTAATTATACCATGCCTGTCAAAGTGTCCGGCCGCGGCCCGAGTTTGTCGGGAATGAGCTTATGAGGAAGGCTCGGTGGCGTCCGCAGCGGATGCGTTTGCGTTCCCGCTCCGCACGAGCAAATCCGCGAGGGAATCACGGTAGGGTGCGCGCGCCACGCCGCGCTCAGTAATGATGGCCGCGATCAACCGCGCGGGCGTCACGTCAAATGACGGGTTCGCCACCTCCACATCCGGCGCGATGCGCACTCCGCGAATGTGCGTCACTTCTTCCGCCGCGCGCTCCTCAATGGGGATTTCATCGCCGCTCGCAATCGAAAGATCGAGCGTCGACACAGGCGCAGCCACGTAAAAAGGCACGCCATTCTCGCGCGCCAACACCGCGATTTGATACGTGCCGATCTTGTTGGCGGTGTCGCCGTTGGCGGCGATGCGGTCCGCACCAACCACGATCGCGCCCACCTTCGTTGTCTTCAGAAAATGGCCGACCATGTTGTCGGTAATGAGCGTTAGGGGAACTCCCCCTTCCGCGAGTTCCCAAGCCGTGAGCCTCGCACCCTGAAGGTAAGGGCGCGTCTCCGGCACCAAGACGCGAAGACGGTGGCCCTGTTCAACGGCCGTGCGAATCACGCCTAGCGCCGTGCCAATCCCACCCGTCGCGAGGGCGCCGGCATTGCACTGCGTCATTACCTGGCCTTCTTGCGGCATCAATTCAGCGCCGAAGCGGCCGATGGCCTCGTCGGTGGCGCGCTTTTCCTCATGAACGAGCTGCGCCTCGCGGACCATAGCGTTGCGTATCGATTGGACATCGGCACTGGCGGGCAAAGATTCGAAGCGGCGCTTCATGCGCTCGAGTGCCCAGAAGAGATCAACGGCCGTTGGCCTCGTGTGGCGAATTGTTTCGCAGATTGCCGGGAATTCAGCCCGCAATTGATCCGCGGATGCCGCTTCCGAACGTTGCACACCAAGCGCCACGCCCATCGCAGCGGCCACGCCGATCGCCGGTGCGCCGCGAATCACCATGTCGCGAATCGCCTTGGCGACATCGCGATAATCCGTGTAAGTGTGGCGCACCAATTCGCCCGGAAGGCGGCGCTGATCGATCATCACTACGCCTGCAGGGGTCCACTCAATCGGTTGTGCAACGCGCAAAAGATTCTCCTCAGATGCGATTGTAGCCAGCGGGATATTCTAGTGCTGTTTGGGCGAATCGCAGCATTTTCCGGCAACTCAACTTTTGGCGGGCGGCCACGCCAGAACACGGCCGCCAAAACAAAAAGCAGATCCCTCACCGCCGTCCCCGACTGAAACCGTCGGGGCCGGGTTCGGGATGACGGCTCTAAACTAGGTGGTTGGGAGGTGGCGAAGGCCGCCGGTGGACAAGATAAGGGCGGCGAACAAACAGGAATTGTATGCGACGTGGACGAAATAGCTGGCGAGCACTGTTCCGGCGCGCGCGCGAATGTACGTCAAGATAATCCCTACGCACATCAGCAGAGCGATTTGTCCCCAGCCGCCGCTGAGCTGAGGAGCGTGGGCTAAGCCGAACAGAACACCGGTCACGATCACGCCAACTGGGATTCCAAAGCTTCCGGCGATCACTGGGTATATGCAGCCCCGAAAAATTGTCTCCTCAACCAGAGGAGCTACCAAGACGCCAAGCAAAATCAGCAGCACTACCGTTTGCCGGTTGTGAAAGAAGCCCTCAATCGGAAGCGTCTTACCGTTGTCCACGACGTTACTGGCGAGACTCACCAGCACCGCCAGTCCGGCGCCCAGAAAGGCGTAGCGTGTCGCGATCGCGCTCAAGGAAATCATGCTTCGAAATCTGCGCCAGCCGACAGCGGGCCAGAATGGCTCACCCGTTCGCATCCGCACGATTGCATACAGAAAAGCCAGGGTCGAGAGAGATAGAAGCGCTTGAACGACCACGGCCACAGAGCCGTAGGGTCCTTCCAGACCATTCAGAACTTCTCGCACGGCACGATGGTCATAGGCTGCGGCGACAGCCGAAACTGCGAGGGTCAGAACGTAGCCGTCAACCAAGTAAAAGGCCAAGACGTAGAACAGATCCACCCATTTGAGCGGGCTGCCAAAATCGCGAAGATTGCGAGGCGTGGGAGGGGGGAAGACTTCATCGGGTGCTGCGTTTGCCGGTTCAGACTGCGGTGCTTCCGGCAAAGAAATCAAGAATTCGCCGGACGAATCACCGCCCTCATTGTCGGTCGCTTCGCCTGTGTTGTGTTCACGCGAGTCCATCAGCGTATCTGCGAGTTAGATGAGCGGCGCCTGCCCAATGTCACCCCGCTCGCCCCTTCGACAAGCGCGGCAGCAACCAAGGGCAGCATGATCTCATGGTGACCCACGATGGCGTAATTGCGGGACGCCTCACCTGCAGAGCGCGCACTAACTCGGCGGCCATTGACGTTGAGCAATCCTTGCCGGCGCATATCAAAATTCGCCGTTGTGATCGGCTGCAGGGGAGTACCGAGATTGCGCACTAGCGACGCGGCTTTCAAAAAGCTTTCGGGCACGACGGCTGTAGAGCTCCAATTCAAGTAGACGCCGCCGGTGTGCATCTGCTTCACCAGCGCGCAGAGCAGACGGAAATCGATGTGGCTCGCGGCGCCCAGAGATGCGCCGTCCGATGTGCGCTGCGTGTCGGGCGTATCGACGCCGATTGCCAGATGAACGGTCACCGGCACGCGTTCCTGATACGCCGCGATCAGCAAACTCTGAGCGCCATGGCGCACTTTAACCCGTCCGCTCACCAGTAATCGGCCTGCCGCCTCACCCAATCCGATGCCGCGACGCACAGCTTCGGCGGCCATTTCATTCACGATGAGACCGGTCTCTTCGCTCACGCCATTCGAGCCGGTGCCCGCGGCTTCGCCGTCCTCAGAGAGCCGTCCGGTTGTCGCGGTTTCGAAATCGTGAACCAGCGAGGCGCCATCCATGGCAATTCCGCCGACGAACCTGTGGAACACGAGATCCGCGATCAACGGTCCGAGCCCTGCGCGCAACGTGTGGCCGCTCAGTCCCCACAAAATCATTCGCTGGCGCACGCGCGCCCGCAGCACGGCTGCGATCACTTCCCGCAGTTCGTTTCCTGCGCGATAGTTTGGCAGAGACGAGAGAAATTCTGGGAGACGCGCGCCACGGCGATGCGGCGCGGCGAAATCGCGTACGGTTGTCCGTCCGGGGCGTTCGGCGCGCGGCTTCCCTTGCACGCCCTCAAGGCTCAGCGGAGAGATCGAGTAGACGCTTTTCACTGATTGTCGCTGGGTAACACTCTAAAGGCGGCTACGGCGCGACGCAATAGGCGCGCGCTGGCGAAGGCGTCGGAATAGCACTTGCCAGAGGGTGGCCCGCGATCGGGAATCGCACTGTGATCGCATTGTTGAAACGGCGAGATTCAAGCGGCGCTAACGGGCAAGGCTTTTGGCGGCGCGGCTGGCGTTTGCTGATTTCCATTCAGCACGCGCGCTAGAACCTGGCCAGTATACGATTTCTTATTTCGCGCGACGTGCTCGGGCGTGCCTTGTGCGACGATTCTGCCGCCGCCCGAGCCGCCCTCCGGCCCCAGGTCGATGATCCAGTCGGCTTGCTTGATGACATCGAGGTGATGCTCGATCACGAGCACGGTATTGCCAAGGTCAACCAGGCGGTTCAGCACGTCCATCAGCTTTCTCACGTCGTCGAAATGAAGGCCGGTGGTCGGCTCGTCAAGAATGTACAAAGTGCGACCGGTCTGCCGGCGCGAAAGCTCGCGCGCCAGCTTGATGCGCTGCGCTTCGCCGCCGGAGAGCGTGGTGGAGGATTGGCCTAGCTCGAGATAGCCGAGGCCGACATCGACCAGCGTTTCGAGTTTCTGGCGAATCTGCGGGATATTTTCCAGCACGCCAAGCGCTTCCTGCACCGGCAAATCGAGCAGATCGGAAATGGAATAGCCTTTGTAGCGAACCGCGAGAGTTTCCGCGTTGTAGCGCTTGCCCCGGCAGACTTCGCAGGTGACGTAAACGTCCGGCAAGAAATTCATTTCGATGCGGCGCAGGCCATCGCCCTGACACGCCTCGCAGCGGCCGCCCTTGACGTTGAAGCTAAAACGCCCGGGCTTGTAGCCGCGCTCGCGGGATTCCGGAAGCATGGCGTATAGCTCCCGGATCGGCGCAAACACCCCGGTGTAGGTGGCCGGATTCGAACGCGGAGAGCGCCCAATCGGCGCCTGATCGATCTCCACAACCTTGTCGATGTTCTCGCTGCCCTCGAGAGCTCGAAATTTTCCTGGCTGCTCCATCGAGCGGTAGAGCTTCTGCGCGAGAGCCCGATACAAGATGTCATTGACGACCGTGGATTTTCCGGAGCCTGAAACGCCCGTAACAAGCGTCAGTGTTCCTAGAGGAATTCGCACGTCAACGTCGCGCAAATTGTTCGCTTCACACCCCAACAAAGAGATGGCCTTGCCGCTGGATGGTCGGCGACGCTCAGGAACGGGAATCGCGACCGCCCCGCTCAGGTACTTGCCAGTGAGAGACTCGGGATTCGCGGCGATTTCTGCCGGCGGTCCGATGGCTACGAGGCGCCCGCCGGCATTTCCAGCGCCGGGCCCGAGGTCTACGACGAAGTCGGCGCGGCGGATCGTCTCTTCGTCATGCTCGACGACGATGACGGTGTTGCCCAGTTCCCGCAGCCGCTCGAGCGAGGCGATCAGGCGGTCGTTGTCACGCGCGTGCAGGCCAATTGACGGCTCATCGAGCACGTAGAGCACGCCGCGCAAACGCGAGCCGATCTGCGTCGCCAAGCGAATTCGCTGCGCCTCGCCACCGGAGAGAGTGGCCGCGGAACGATCGAGGCTGAGATACCCGAGACCGACCGCCAGCAGAAAATCGAGCCGTTCGGCGATTTCGCTGAGCGGACGGCCTGCTATATCGCGCTGGCGCAGCGTCAATCCTTCGCGCATGCGATCGACGGCTTGCCGGGAATCGCTTGAAGCCAATGCCGTGAAATCGGCGATCGAATATCCGGCGATCTTCACCGCGAGGCTCTCTGGCCGCAGGCGGCGCCCTCCGCAGACCGTGCAGGGAGCGGCTGACATATATTGGGTCAGCCATTCGCGATATTTGTCCGAGCCTGACTCCGCGAGATTTGATTCGAAAAAGCCGAGCAAACCCTGGAAGCGCATCCCGGGCAGAGCTTTTTCGCCACGCGCGGGCCTTGGCTCGCCGGAAGCACCGCCGGAGTTGCCATTCACGCCGCCGTGCTTCGGCGGATTGCCATAGAGAATCAGGTTCTGGGTGCGCCGCGGGAAATTCTCGAACGGCGTCGCCAGATCGAAACCGTGCGCGTAGGCGGCGAGTTCGAGCGTGTGCCTGAGATTTGCAGAGGTGGCGCCGGGCCCCAACCCGCCTTCAAATAGCGGGCGCGACCAATCGGTGATCACTTTCGCGGGATCAAAATCGTATTTCGATCCCAAACCGTTGCATGCGGGGCACGCGCCGTAAGGCGAGTTAAAGCTGAACGAGCGCGGCTCGAGTTGCGGCACCGAAATGCCGCATTCGCTGCACGCCAGCTTTTCCGAAAAGACCTGCTCGGTTCCGTCCACCACCGAGACGGTTACCAGACCTTGTGCGAGTTTCAGCGCCGTCGCCAGGGATTGTGCGAGGCGTCCCGCGATTCCGGGCTTCACCAGTAAGCGGTCGACGACGACGTCGATGGTGTGGTTCTTGCGGCGGTCAAGGGACGGAGGATCATCCAGCTGGTACAGCTTGCCGTCGATTCGCGCGCGCGTGAATCCGCCACGCAGCAACTTGTCCAGTTCCTGCTTGTACTCGCCCTTGCGCCCGCGAACGATGGGCGCCAGGATCATCAACCGATCGCCTTCTTGCGCCAGTTCCCCGCTGAGTACCGCTTGGACGATCCTTTCCGCTGATTGCCGCGTGATAGCCCGGCCGCAATTCGGGCAATGTGGTGTGCCGATCGAGCTATATACAACGCGGAGATAGTCGTAGATTTCCGTGATTGTGCCGACCGTCGAACGGGGCGATCGCGTTGTCGTTTTCTGCTCGATGGCGATCGAGGGGGAGAGGCCCTCGATCGAGTCCACTTCCGGCCGCTCCATCTGATCGAGGAACTGCCGCGCGTATGCGGAAAGCGACTCGACGTAGCGGCGCTGCCCCTCCGCGTAAATGGTGTCGAACGCCAGCGAGGATTTTCCCGAGCCGGAAAGCCCGGTGACAACCGTGAGAGTGTTGCGGGGAATTTCCAGACTGATGTTTTTCAGGTTGTGCTGCCGTGCGCCGCGAACGGTAATCTTGGTGAGTCCCATCTTCGAGCCGCCCGGAACTAAGACGCCATCTTGTTCGTGCGCCGCTGCCCGAGCGCGAAACAGAACCCTCGCGGCGAAGGGCGCGCTCACAAGGACACGCACCACACAGCGGGCACAAACTGGCCAGAATAACTTTTCAACCTAGCAGGGAGCCGAGGCTGCGGTCAAGAATTCCACCTCCCCGGCGCGGTGTGGAAATTCGATTCACAGGAAGACTGATGAATGGCCGACACGGCACGAATTGGAGCGGTTTATCAGGGCCCTGTACAGGTATGTATGTAGGGATTGGCGGCGGGCACCCGAAATTATTGCGCGTCAGGTAGCTTTTTTACAGAGCAACCCAGTGAGGGGTATAAGTAAAACGCTTATATTCAATGGCTTAGACTTTGGCTTGCCGCGTGCGAATAGGAAGGGCGAAGGGGGAAGACGAGCCGAGGATCCCTTTAGGGGATTGAGGGCTGGGCCGGATCGATCTTCCCCCCGACCTATTTCCCGCAGCAAATAACCCCAAAATCGTCCAACGAGTTCCTGGCCACAGCGGTCTTCGCGTGGTGCCTCAAGTAATTCGCTAACTTGAATTTGTAAAAGGGAGAACTAAGAACCGTTCCGGAATGGCCCGAAGCATATTAGTGCGTCATCGAGTACATGATGTAGTCGATGCCAAGGCGGAAAGCCATGGAAGCGAACTTCTCAGGGTACTGCGGATCGTCGGCCCACTCCCAGGCGTCGCCCAGGTGCATGTTGTAGCAGATGGCGACCATGATGCGGCCCTGATCGTCGCGAATGGCGCGCCAGTGGGGGTCAAAGCCGTCCTTTTCGTACGTACGGCCGGTCGCCACGTACTGCTCGCCGGGCACTTGAAACCGCTCGCCCAAATCAAAGATGACATGAAAGAGCTCGTCGTTATTCGGGACTTCCTCGATACGACGATCCGGAAAAATCATGTTCATGCCACGCAGGAAGGCTTGCCAATCCGCGGTTCCGTGGAAATCATCGACCATGAGGAAGCCGCCCTTGAGAAGGTACTCCCTCATTTTTTGAGCCTGCGCAGGCGTGAACGTCCAATTCTGGACCTGCACCGCGTAAACGAAGGGCCAGTTGTAAATCGATCCGCTGGGATCGTTTGAGTCGAGATCAACGACCTGCTCGGTGGACTTGGCGTTGATGCGCGTGAGGCGCTGGAAGGCGCGTAGGAACGTCCGGTCAGCCTTCGGATAATCGGTCGACCAGCCTCCATAACCTCCGAACCCGAAGTACCGACCCGACATGGACATGTTGTAGCGAAGCCGCGACCAGCCGAACTCCGCCTTTTCGTTGTCGACCGCGCCGTAGGGATTAGTGTTGTAGCCGAACCTGTATTGAGCGAACAGCGCACCCGCTGCGCTGAGCGCGAAGAGCGCGACTAGAAGGGAAGATCGCAGGAGGAGCTTCATCGCCTTTAGCCCCAGGGCTAGAGAGTATCAATTGCTGTCGCGCAAGGGAAGCAGCGTTTGGAAGGCGACTGACAAAATCGCGTTCTTAAGAATAAAGACCGCAACCTTCGATAGCCTTACCAGCACAGCGAAAACCGGCCTCGATTTACGCGCCGTCCGTTATTTCACCGGCATCATGCCGGCAGCCTTATAAGCCGCTTCAGCTTCGGGCGATTTCAGATACTGCAAGAGAGCCATGGCGGCTTTGGGATCGCTGGCCTTGGTGGAGACGAATCCCACAACGTCGATCGGCGTGGAAGCGCCCGTCGGGAGGGCCCCGACGAACTCGATACCGTCGATGAGCTTGTCACTGAACTCAGGGCCGATGAAGAGGTCGCTCTCCCCCTTTGCGACGGCTTCCTCCGCCTCTTTGCTCTCTCCCACGACCTTCAGCTTCGGCTTCACCTGATCGGCGATGCCTAGCTTCTGGAGAGCTTCCATGGCCTGAAAGCCGAGGGTGCCCTGCGCCGGGTCAACGATTGAGATGGCCTTAGCTTCCAGCAGCGTCTTCTTGACGGCCGCAGGTGTGGAGATGTCAGGCTTGGCCGCACCGGCTTTGACGCTGATGGCTAGAGCGATTCGGGTGATCGTTGTGGAGGTCTTGGGGTCAATGTTTCCCGACGCCAGGGCTTCCGGAAACGGGGCGAACATGACCGATACGTCCTGAGCGCGGCCGTGCGCAACGAGCTGTTTCGTGCCGTATGGCTCGGTGTCACGGCTGCCTTGCGCAAAGGTGATCTTCACTTTGTCGCCCGTTTTCATTTCGAATCCTGAGACGACCTTAGGCACGAGATCGCGGCCGACGGGACCCGGCATTAGCAATGTGATCTGGGCCTGAGCGCGGGCTCCGAACGAAACACCAAACAAAACGGAGAGTAGGGCGAGCGAACACAGAACATGCTTCATAAATCCCCCCGAATGCAACGCGTGCGCCGCGAAATCGAAAACGCTGGCTGTGAGGGTACGCCGCCCGGGAGGTCAAGCGCAAGCACAACGCGTCCCAAGCTGGCGGAGCGGAACTACACAGACAGTCTTTTATGCGGTTCCGGTTGACGCGGTTTGCCGACTGCGCGCCGCCTGCGGCGCGAGGCGAGGCGCTGGCCTTTACTTGCCCTATATCGGGCGATATACTGGCCTGTTTTTGGAGGAATCCGGAACCCATGGGCGTCCTGGACAATCGGTTTGAGAAGAATTTTCTGATCTCGTCGGTGGACTACGTTTTCAATTGGGCTCGCAAGTCCGCGATCTGGCCGCTCACGTTCGGGCTCGCGTGTTGCGCGATCGAGATGATCGCCTCGACCACCGCGCGCTTCGACATGGCGCGATTTGGCGCCGAAGTTTTCCGCCCTTCGCCCCGTCAGGCCGACCTGATGATCGTGGCGGGGACAGTCACCTTGAAGATGGCGCCAGTACTAAAGCGCGTGTGGGAGCAGATGCCGGACCCGAAGTGGTGCATTTCGATGGGCGCGTGCTCCAGCGTGGGCGGTCCGTTCAATGCTTACTCGGTGTTGCAGGGCGTGGACCGCATCGTACCGGTAGACGTTTACGTCGTCGGCTGCCCGCCGAGACCCGAAGCCCTCTTTTACTCATTGCTGAAGCTCCAGGATAAGATCGACCAGATGTCGCTGGCCAAGCGGCCGACCGAAGTGCGGCTGCACCCGGAGATGGCGGAGCAGTTCAAGCGCGGAGTGATGGTCGCGCAGACACCTTCGCCGCGCTAAGGGGCGAAATCAAGAGGCGAATCCGGCCGAACTGGTCTCTTGCCAGTTGGGATTCATCGGATCTTAAGTTCTTTCAATAGAGCGAGGAGCCAAGCCATGGCGTTTGTGCGTGCGGCGCGCAAAGATGAAATTCCTGTGGGAACCATCCGCGAGTTCCAGGTGGACGGAAAGACCATGGCCATCTCGAACATCGAAGGCAAGTTCCACGCCATCAGCAACACCTGCTTGCATCGAGGCGGCCCGCTTGCGCAGGGCGAATTAAAGGGAAAGATTGTCACGTGCCCGTGGCACGGTTGGCAGTACGACGCGATCACGGGCAAGGTGGCGGCCAACCCCGCGGTTGGCGTGGCGACCTTTGTAACCGAAGTGCGCGGGGACGACATCTGGGTCGATATCGGGTAGTTCGACCGCGAATCTTGATTTATCTTTAGTATAAAGAATAAGATACGCAGCTACCGGGAAGTTTCTATCCATTCCTCTCGCACCAATTGATAGCACATACCGGTACTTTTCTCTCCCCTTCCGGATGACTCACGTGTATAGTGCGGCGTATTTTATGTATGAGGACTGAGAGGCGATTCCGAACAAACTCGTGGCGATAACCCGTCCTGTTGCAAAACGGAACTATTGGCTTTTCAGCGTCGATCCGCATAACTATCATTGGGATACGCTTTTCGTAAAAGGCAAAGAGATGTGGCGCGGCGCTGGAACCCGCGCTGACGCCTTACGCCAACTGAAACTCGTCCGGCAGGGAGACAGGGTGCTCTGCTATCACGCGGCACCGGAGCGCGCCATATACGCGCTGGCGGAGGTGACGCGCGACCCTTACCTCGATCCCCACGCGCCGGAAACCAAAGGGATGGTTGCTGACCTGCGCGCGCTCGAACGCCTTCCGCGGCAGGTAGCGCTTGCCGAACTGCGCGACAATCCCGCGCTGCGCAAGGTGAAGTTCCTGAAGAACGTGCGCCTGATCATTTCTCCGCTCACGGAAGAGGAATACCAGGAGATGTTGCGCATGGCGGGAATCGTGGCCTCACCCGGCCTGCCGCTTCCCTAACCGGCGCACGCTTCCCTCATCCACACGGCACCGCTTTGGCAGGCTGTACGTGTGCTAGTGTGGATTCGAATCCTTCGCCATGCCGGAATTGCCTGAAGTCGAAACGGTTGTGCGCGGCCTGCAGGACCTTCTGCCAGGGCGCAGCGTGGTCAGTGTTCGGCTCGGTAAGACGGACTTCATCGACAATCCCGCCGCGCTCGGCGAATTGCTGCCCGGCCGCAAGATCATCCAAGTCAACCGCATCGGCAAATTCATCCACGTGCAGCTCGCACCTAATGGCTCGGGCCATCTAAAACCGGCACCAGATCTGATCGTTCATCTGGGAATGACGGGGCGACTGGTCGTGCGTGCCGCCGATGAACCCGCGCCGCCGCACACCCACGTCTATTTCGAACTCGACGACGGTCGCGAACTCCGCTACACCGACATTCGCCGATTCGGGCAAATGTTCCTGGCGGCGGATGAGAAGATCACCGAACTGCGCGAACGGCTCGGCGAGGACGCGCTAACCGTCTCACAAGAGGAATTTCGGCGACGAGTAGCAGGCCGGCGCGCCCGCATTAAAGCTCTGCTGCTTGACCAAAGCGTCGTGCGCGGCGTCGGCAATATCTATGCGGACGAGAGTTTGTGGCGCGCCCGGATTCATCCGGCTCGGCTCGCCGCGAGACTGATGGTCAAAGAAATCGATCGCCTGCGGCAGATGGTGCAACGCGTATTGGGTGAAGCAATTCGCCTTCGGGGATCGTCGATTTCGGACTTTGTGGATTCCGACGGGCAGCCGGGCGGCTACCAAAAATGGCACCGGGTTTATGGGCGTGAGGGAGAACCCTGCTACCGCTGCAAAACTAAAATCAGGCGCGTGATCGTTGCTGGCCGCGGCAGCCATTTCTGTCCACGCTGCCAACCGCCGCCGAGGGCGCGATCGGGCCGAGGCACAAAATCGCGCAAGGAAACCTCACGGCGAAGGCAAGGCTAACGCTTTTGCGCCTGGTCATCCAGCGCGTTCGAAGCGCCCGTGTGACGGTGGAAGGCCGGGTTGCGGGGGAAATCGCTGCCGGCATGGTCGTTCTGCTGGGCGCGGGCAAGGAAGATACGTCCGAAGCTGCAGCCTACCTGGCGGAGAAGAGCGCAGAATTGCGCATCTTCAATGATGCGCAAGGCAAGATGAATCTCTCCCTTCTTGAAGTGAATGGCGCAGCCCTCGTCGTTTCGCAGTTCACCTTATATGGCGATGTGCGTCGCGGCCGACGGCCTGGCTTTGATCGCGCCGCGCCCGCCGAGGCGGCGCGCCAGCTCTACGAAGAATATGTCGCGCGCCTCCGTGGGCTGGGCGTATCCGTGCAGACAGGTGTTTTCCAGGCGCACATGCAGGTCGAACTGGTCAATGATGGTCCCGTGACCATCATCATGGACTCGGAAAAGACGATTTGACCGAATTTTGTGGACAGGATCATTCACCGCAGATTTCGCCGGGCATCCACTATCGCTATACGATATAATCGTACGTGGAGGCGTTTCTTGACACGTCAGAGCCGCACTACAAGCCTTGCCGACTACCGGGCTCTCGCCGAGTTCCGGTTTCTGATCCGGCGTTTCTTGAATGATGGAGAAAACGCCGCCCGAGCAGCCGGACTGGAGCCACAACAATACCTAGGGCTTTTGACCATGTGCGGGATGCCGCCGGACAAGCAGGCGACGATCAGCAATTTCGCGGACCGGCTCCAGATTCGCCACCACAGCGCCGTCGAACTCATCGATCGAATGGAGAAGCGCGGTCTCTGCCGGCGGGAACGCTCAAAGATCGATCGACGTCACGTCTTGATACGGGTGACACCGCGCGGCGAGAAGCTGTTGAACCGGCTTGTCCAGCACCGAATCGCCGAACTCCAGGTCACTGGCCCACAGCTAGCACGCGCGCTGGCCACCCTCTTGGTCTCCCCGCGACAGCGGCGTTTGCAGCCCGCCACACCCAAAACAGGAAAAACGAGAGCCGCATCATAGCCCATGGCAAGAGCAGCTTGGAGTGTGCTGAATCATCCTAGGCTCCGGAAATACCGGGAGCTTGTTCACGAAGATCTCGCCGCCACGTACATGCGCGATTTGCACGAGTGGCTGCTCGTCGCCCCTATCATTGGCGTGATCACCGGGCTGGTCATCACTCTGATTGCGAAAATCATCCTCTATTGGATATGGCCTGTCATCCTGCAGCTCTATATCACTCATCCGGTCGCAATCGTGCCCGGGCTAGCGGTAGGCTTCACCATCGCGGGTCTTCTGATGCAATACCTCACCCCCGACCCGGATGAGCATTCCACAGAAGAAATCATTCGTTCCTACCACGAGCATCAGGGCCGCATCGACATGCGTCCCGTCCTGCCCAAGTTGCTCGCGGCGATCGCCAGCGTGGGATTCGGTGGGAGCGCTGCGCTAGAAGGACCCAGCATCTACGGCGGCGGCGCAATCGGTTCCTGGGTTTTCACGCGCTGGAAACGGTTGAGCAGCGATCCGCGCAAGCGCCGCATTATGCTAATCAGCGGAGCCGCGGCGGGAATGGCGGCAGTTTTTCGCGCCCCGCTGACTGGCATCGTGTTCGCTCTGGAAATGCCGTACAAA